>ENA-OWNT01000516-OWNT01000516.1-seawater-metagenome-genome-assembly--contig:-NODE-516-length-85593-cov-11.640757_pt1 | contig 85593 bp, 72 predicted proteins | sample MGYA00238136_ERZ651165 | MGnify/ENA primary metagenome ERZ651165 (study PRJEB26861, sample SAMN08777766) | seawater metagenome | isolation source: coastal seawater | place: USA: Florida | collected...
GAGCACGGGGTCGACCCGAACCGCCTCGTGGGCCGCGGCTACGGCGAGACGCGCCCCATCGACAGCAACGAGACCCGCGACGGCAAGGCCAACAACCGCCGCGTCGAGTTCATCGTCATGGACCAGGAGTAGGGCAGGGGACGGGCTGGGCCCGGGCGGCCTCGCCGCGCCGCGGCCTGGGGGCTCCCCGTCTCAGGACGCCTCAGACGTACTTGAACCAGATGCCCGCGCGCTTCGCCGCCGCTCGTCGGTAGAGGTTCGTCAGCGCCTCCACGTCGTTCTCCAGCCAGGTGGCCGTCTCTTCGGCGCTCGGTCCAGACCCCACCACCGCGTCCACGGCGGCGTCCAGCGTGGGACGATCCACACCGTCGAGGCGCTGGGAGATCGCGAGGACCTCATCCGGCGGCCGGTAGCTGGCGCGCTCGGTGGGCGCCGACGGGGCGACGGAGAACACCGGCACCCCTTCGTGGTCCACGGGCGTGTCCGACCCTTCGAGGCAGCCGGGGAAGCCGTCGTCGCCGACCGCGTCGGGGAAGAGCTCGTGGAGGACCCCGATCAGCTGCGAAGTCACCCGGATGGGGGCGCCGCGCTTGCCGAGCACCGACCAGCGGATCGCCGCCTCCCGCACCTCGTGCAGCTCCATCCTGGCGAGGTGCGACGCCGACCGGTCGTCGCCGTGCTCCAGGGCGATCTGACGCTCCAGATCGTCGACCATCGCGTCCCGCCCGGGCACGTCGAGATCCGCCAGCCGCCGCTGGGCGGCGCGCAGCCGGTTCACCTCGTCGGGATCGGCCCGGTAGCCGGGCGCCAGCGCCGCCCGATGGAGGATCGCGCGGTCCGCGCCCTTCGTCGCCACCTTCTGGTAGGCCCAGAGCACCGTTTCGAACAGGCCCTGGTGGTCCACCGCGATCAGCTGCACCTGCACGTCATCCCCGAACGGACCGTTCATCCCAGCACCTCCAGCGCCACTTCCTGCATGCGGATCAAGGTCGGCCCCCAGTCCCGCAGGACGGGCTCCGCGCGCCCTCGATCGAGGGACAGCGGGTCTCCCCACGGCTGCGCAGCTGCGCCCGATCCTACGCGGGAGACCGCCGGATCGGTGCGACCCGCCAGATCCGCGTGGATGTCGGCCAGCGGCGTCACCGGATCGCCGCCGCCGAGCAGGGAGATGATCCGCGGCCAGCACCCGAAGAGCAGCTCCCGGGCCTGGCCGGCCGTGCCCCCGGCAAAGACCGCGCCCGTCGCCGTGATCGCCGCTGCGACCTCGTGGCGCAGGTCGGCGGGGGTGAAGTCGAGCCCGTCGCAGCCTTCGAGGAGGACGTCGTCCCCCAGGAGGAGGTGTCCGTCGAGGCGGATCGAGAGACGGCGGAGAGGGCGCCGCCACAGCCGCCGACGCAGGTGGCCCCACAAGGCGGCGCGCGTGAGGACGAGGGGCGCGAGGCCGCCGTGGAACAGGCCGGCCACCAGATCGCGGGGGAGCATCCCCAGGTGCGCGTGCAGGCGCCGGCGGAGGGAGGCGGCCCGGTGCAGGGGCTCGTCGTCCGGGACCACGGCGACGAGCCGGTGGTGGTGGGCGGCGCCGAGGGGCCCAGGGAGGAGGTAGAGACCCAGGAGATCGGCCCGCAGGTGCGCGGGGACGTCCGCCCGAAGCAGACGCGCGAACCGCTCGACGGCGGGACTCATGGGGAGGCCAGCCTCAGGAGGCAGGGGGGTGCCGGGCTCGGAGGCCACCTCCCCCGCAAAGGTCGCGTGCGCGACGCCGAGGAGCGCGGCGTAGACCGCGTCCGCGGGGGCGTCGGCGGGGGCGATCGCGGGGAAGCGCGAAGGGAGGGTCTCCCGAGAGCACAGGGAGCGGAACGCGGAGGCGACGTGCCGGATGGCGTCCGGCGGCGCGCCGCGGTCGAGGGTGGGAGGGAGCGCGGTCCAGATCAGATCGGCGGCCTGGCGCAGGCGCCGTCGTCGCCCCTCGTCGTCGTCTTCGGTGTCCGCCCCGAGGACCGTCCCCCAGGCGGTGGGCCCGATGAGGCGGCCGCTGCAGCCCTCCGACCAGATCTCCCACTCCCGCGTGGACAGGGCGAGGACCCCCTGGCCCGCCACGCTGGTGAGGAAGCCGGCGCGCACGTCGGGCGCCGCCGGCTCGTGCACGAGGACCTTCGACGGGGCGTCGCTCGGGACGCCGGGGAAGCCGGCGGGCCCCTCGAGGACCGAGAGCGGGGTCAGCCCGGCGCGGCGCGCCTCCGCCACGAGCCCGTCCGGCCCCGTGTCCGGGCCGAGGAGCCGCTGGAGCGGGCCGGCGACTGCGCGCAGGACTGGGAGGCGGCGGGCCATGGCGGCGCATGATAGCGAGTGCGCGCGCTCGCCTCCGGCGCTCAGGGGACGGACGGGACCGGCACCGGGGTCGGGGAGCCGAGGGCGGCGCCGAGGGCCTCGGCGCGGCCGAGGAGGTCGCCCAGAGGAGGCGGGCAGGCCTCCCCCGCTCCCGCGTCGTGGCGGCACCACCGCCAGCGATCCTCGTCGAGCACCGCGGCCACCCGCTCCGCGCGTCGCTCCGGGGGGCACTGCCAGCCACAGGGCGAGGTGACGAACCAGTCAGCGCCTGCCTCGGCGACGGGTCCGCCCGCGAGGAGATCGCGGTCGACACCGTGCGTGTCCGGGTCGGCCGAGAGCGGTGCGTGGTACACGCCGAGGAGAGGGAGCAGGCTGGGCATCAGGTCCTGCTGCCGGATCGTGCCCGGTCGCGCAGTCCCGGCTCCGCGTCCGTCCGGGAAGCGCACGAGGAACGGGATCCGCTGGAGGACCTCCCGGGGGACGCTGTCGAGGGTCGTCGAGGCGTGGCCGATGCCGTCGTTCTCCAGCAGCTCCTCGCCGTGGTCGGCGGTGAGGATCACCAGGGTCCGGTCCGCTTCCCCGGTCGCGCTGAGGGCCTCCAGGGTGCGCCCGAGGACCGCGTCGGCGTCGGCCACCTCGGCGGCGTACAGCGCGCGAATGGGCTCCTTCAGCCACTCATGGCGACCGGGGTAGAGCGCGCGGGGCACGGTGTAGTGGGTGCGGGCGCGGTCGAGGATCGGCGACGACGGCAGATCCGCCGACAGGCCGAGGGAGGTCAGCCGCTCCGGCGTCGCGTCGTACGGGGCGTGGACGTCTGTGATGTGGACCCAGGCGAACACGGGCTCCTCGTACGCCCGGAGAGCGGAGGCGAGGCTCGCCGCTTCGTCCGCGCGGTCCAGCTCCGTCGGGATGCCGAGGCTCGCGTAGTTCTCCGTGGGGTCGCCCGCGTGGCCGGTCACGAACCAGCCCGCCGCGGTCAGGGTCTCCAGGGGCAGGACGGGTTCGGCGCCGACCTCCAGGCCGCGGGCGTTCACCCCGTGGACGGCCGGATGGAGCCCGCTGAGCAGGGAGACCATGGACGGGCTCGTCCAGGAGCCGGCGGCGAGGGCATCGGGGAAGGCGACGGCGGAGGCGGCGAAGGCGTCGAGGGCGGGCGTGGCGACGGGCGCGTGGCCGACGGGAGGGACGTGGTCGGCGCGGAGGGCGTCGATCGTCACGAGGACGACGTTGTGGCCGGCGTAGGGGGCGGCCTGGGAGGGAGAGGTGGCTGCCGCGGGGAGGGCGTCGCCTGGAGGGAAGGTAGGGGGGCCGGGGGATCGTGTTCTCTGATTACCCGCAGCGGAGGATCGTGCATGCGGATTACCCGCAGCCGGGGATCGCGTAATCGCATTCCCCGCCGCCGCCGACCCCGGAGGCCCCCCGGGCCCGATCGTCGCCCGAAGAGGCTCGAACGCCACCGTCATGCCCCACACGAGCGCCGCCGCCACCCACGCCGCCGGCGACGTCAGCAGCGGCACCACCGCCCCGGCCACGCAGTTCGCCACCACGTCCACCCAGTCGAACCGCCGCTCCGGGAGGAGCCCCTGGAGGGCCTCGTCGCCGAGCCCAGCCAAGGCCACCGCGAGCAGCGCCCACTCCCGCCGGTCCCATGCCCGTGTCGCCAGCCACCCCAGCGGCAGGTAGAGCACCAGATGAACGCGCTCCTCGGGGAGCTCCCAGCGGGAGAAGAGCGCCACGAGGCCGATGAGCGTGACGAGGGCGGGGGCGATGGACACCTCCCGCGCCCGCAGCGCCCAGGTGACCGCCGTCAGCACCGCGACGAACGCCAGCAGGACCGCCCCACTGAGGAGCCCGGCGCCCCGCAATCCCTCGGCGACACCGCGGGCGGGTCCCCCGACGGCCCACACGACGGCCACCGCTGCGGCGAACTGCCCCCGCGCTGCCAGCCGAGAGGTCCCGTCGCTCACCGGATCCTCGGCTCCCCGTAGACCTCCAGCAGCCGCGGCCCCACCTGGTCCCAGAGGAGCCCCCGCGCCCGCTGGGCCAGCGCTCCGTCGGGGCGTCGCCCGAAGCGCCAGGCGCGGCCCAACGCGGACACCAGCGCCGCGCCGTCCCCCGGCTCGGCGAGGAACAGCCCAGGGGTGTCCCGTCCGAGGTAGGCCGGCATGTGGCCCACGTCGGTCGCGACGACCGCGCACCCCTCCAACGCCGCCTCGACGCTGACCCGGCCGAGGACCTCCGTCCAGCTGCCCAGGACGTGGACACGGGCTCGCTGCATCAGCGCCCGCACCGCGGAAGCGTCCAGCGGCCCCACCCACCGGGCCGTCCCCCGGCACTGGGCCCGGAAGCGGCGTCCGTGGAGGAGGTGGCGGCCCCGGGGCATCGCGCCGACGAACACGATTGGCAGGCGCAGCTGCTGCGCCGCCGTGAGGACGCCGAGCGGATTCTTGAGGGGTTCGATGCGGCCCACACACAGGGCGAAGTCGTCGGGGAGCGGCCCGACCCCCGGCAGGTCCGGCACGGCCTCCGCGACGACCTCGGGGATCGCAGGGGGCACTACGGTTCCGCGGACCTCGACGCCGGACCACGCCCGCAGGAGCTCTGCCTCCCGCTCGTGAGCCAGGAGGACCGCGTCCGCCTCGAGGAGCACCGCGCTCGCGCGCTCCTTCGCGCTGCCCTTCCCTCGTCGGAGGCCTCGAAACCGCTCGGCGTCCCGCACGACCCGCGCCGCCACCGCGTCCACCCCGCGCCGTCCCGAGCGGTGATAGCGCTCGGTGGGGTGGAGCAGCGGCGTCACGAACACGCGCGCCCCCACCTCTCGGGCGCGCTCCGGCAGCTCCTGCCAGTCCCAGGCCCGCTGCACGTTCCACAGGTGGAGGACGTCCCCCGAGCTCAGCGCCTCGGCGGCTCCCTTCGCGTCCGTGATGACGACCTGGTGCCCGGCTCCCTGGAGCACCGCCGCCGTCTCCTGGAGCTGGAGCATGTCGCCGCCCGGGGCAGCGTCCGGGCGGGCGAGGAGGACCGCCGTCATCCCAGCAACCGGGGCGCCGACCGGAGCAGCCAGCGCGCGGTGGCCTTGCGGGCCGCGGTGATGCGCTCGGGCGTCCAGTCGCGGTGACCGCGGTGGATCAGGACGTGCTCGTCGAGGCGCACGATGCGGCCGCGCTTGCCCATCCGCCCGCAGAGCTCGAGGTCCGTCCCGTGGAACCAGAAGCCGAGGTCGAAGCCCCCCACCGCCCGCAGCTCGGGGGTGTGCGCGGCGAGGCAGCAGCCCATGAGCCAGCCCACGTCGGTCTCTCCGGCGCCCGACGGCGGGACCTCCCGCTCGCGGCGCGCGAGCCGCTCGGCCAGGAGCTGGGTCGGCGTGGGCAGCCGCCATCCGTTGCTCTGCGGCGTGCCGTCCGGGAAGACGAGGCGCGGGCCGACCATCGCGATCCGGGGCGAGGTCCGCAGCCGCTCCGCGAGCGCGTGCAGCATCGCAGGCGATGGCTCCGTGTCCGGGTTCAGGATGACGCTCACGTCCCCGTCGGCGGCGGCGATCAGGGCGTTGTTGCCCTCGGAGAACGAGGTGTCGACGGTCGCCGTGATGAGCCGCGCCTGCTCCCCCCGGGCTCCGCGCCAGCTCCGCACGACCTGCCCCGTGTCGTCGGTGGAGACGTTGTCGAACACGACGACGTCGAGCTCTTCGGGAGAGTCCCCAGCGAGCGCGCCGAGGCAGCGCCCGAGCCACGCGGCGTCATCCCGGGTGAAGACGAGGACCGAGATCACGGCGTCACCGTCGGACCCAGCCCACGGCGTAGCCGGCGAGCCCGGCCGTGCACGCCGCCGCGCCCAGGGCTGCTTCGGCCGGATCGCGTCGCTTGAGCAACGCCGCCGCTGGCGCCCGCGCCGCCTTGCGCGCCATCCCCAGGACGAGCTCGCCCGGCGTGGGAGGCTCGCCCGGGGTCTTCAGAGTGGCCCGCATGCCGTCGCGGCAGTGCCGGAAGCAGGCCCGCACGAGGGAGGCGTCGTCGTCCTGGCGTCGATGTTCCACGACCAACGTCGGCTCGTAGCGGAGTCGCCATCCCGCGGCGCGCAGGCGTCGCCCCACGTCCACGTCCTCGCCGTTCGTGCGGAAGGCGCCGTCGAAGCCACCCACGTCGTACAGGGCCTCGGTGCGGTAGGCGGCGCAGGCCCCCACGAGCATCGGGGCGTTCATCAGCGCCTCGGGGCCGAGGTCCTGGGGCCAGAAGCGTCGGCGCCAGGCGTCCGCGCGGCTCCCCTCGTCCACGTCGACGTTGCGGCCCCCGACCCCCGCGAGGCGGGTGTCGACCCCGAACAACCCCACGATCCGCGCGAGGTGATCGGCTGGGGGGCGCACGTCGGCGTCCAGGAATGCGACGACCGGAAAGCCCAGCTCCCGCGCCCGGCGCCACAGGCGATTGCGGCCCAGACCCAGTCCCTGGTTGCGTCCGTGCCGGATGACCTCGATGTCCGCGGACTCGAGCAGGTCGCCGGTGCCGTCCGTCGAGCCGTCGTCCACGGCCAGGACGACGCCGGGTGCCGGGTCCAGCTCTTGAAGGGCCGCGACGAGGGCCGGGACGTGGGCGGCCTCGTTGAAGCAGGGGACGGCGACGGCGACCCGGTGGGCCGGCAGGCGACGCGGAGGCTCGGTCAGGGCGACCACTGGTACAGCGGTAGCAGGCCGTCGACGTGGTCTGCCAGATCCGGTGTCTCCGGCCAGTCCTCGGCGTTGGACTGCATCATGATCCCGTCGGCGATGACCCGCTCCATCGCTGCGGCGAGCCCGGCGACGTCGCCGGGGGCGAACACCGCGCCGTTCACGCCATCACGCACGAACTCGGGGAGCGCGCCGTGGTCGGCGGCGATGACGGGCACGCCGCTCTGCAGCGCCCGGTTCGCCGTGCGGCCGAAGGTCTCACGAACCCTCGAGGGGACGATGAGGGCGGCGGCGCCGTCGAGGAGCGCGGGCAGGTCGGCGTCCTCGTAGCGCCCGTGGAAGCGGACGTCGGCGCCGCTGGCCATGGCCTGGAGGCTGCGCTCGTACTCCTCCTCCGGTGCGGCGGGAGGCGCGGGGGAGTCGCCGAAGATGTCGAGGACCACGCCGTCCTCGGCCAGGTGCGCGAGCGCGGCGATGGCGAGGTCCGGCCCCTTCGCCTTTCGCAGGTCCCCGGCGTAGACGAAGCGAATGACCGACGGGTCCGTCGGCAGCTCGGCCATGCGCGGAGAGCGCGGCACGGCGGGGGGGAGGACATGGACGCGATCGGCGGGGAGGCCGTGGTCGATGACCTTGTCCGCGAGGAAGCGGGACGGGGCGACGACCGCGTGGGCCTGGAGCATCGCCGCGACGAAGCCCACGTGGCGGAGCGCGAAGATCGGCGACGCGAGCAGCCCTCGGAGCCCGCCGTAGCAAGGCCCGCAGGCCACGCCGCCCTGGGGCCCGTCGCACGCCGAGCCGTCCCCCTTGTGCAGGTGGGTCCGATGACAGAGGGCGTGGAAGTCGTGCATCGTCCACACGACCTGGATCCCCCGCTTGCGCGCGACCTCGGGGATCCGGTGGGACAGGTGCTGCAGGGTGTGGATGTGGACCACGTCCGGCCGCAACGTGTCGAGTGCCTCGGTGAAGGCGTCGAGCAGGGGGCGATTGGAGATGCTGCCCACGAGGCCGCCCGTGCCGTCGTTGGCGTCTCCCCAGGAGACCGAGACCGGCTGGTCCTTGCCGCTGGAGATCGCCTTCGCGGCTGCGATCTGGCCTTCGACGGGATCCGCGGAGAACGACGCGTCCAGCCGCGCCATCCGCTCGGCCTCGCCCTCGGCGAGCTTCAGCGTGATCGCGGTGACGTCCCGCTCCCTCAGAGCGATGGACAGCTCGGCGACGTGGCGGTCGAGGCCCCCGCGCGGGATCCGGGGGAGGTCGTCGGTGACGAGCAGGACGCGCACGAAACCTCGGGGGAACGGTGTTGCGAGGGGACGACGTTGCCAGGGATGATGCCCGGCGGACCTTGATCTCCGATGAGCGACACCCCCGACCTGAGCGCGATCGTCGTGGCCTACAACAGTGGGCCAGGGCTGCGCCGTTGCCTGGACAGCGTGCGTCGGGAGGCGCAGGCGGAAGGTATCACGGCGGAGATCGTGGTCGTCGACAACGCCTCCCGCGACGGATGCGTAGACGGCCTCGATGGCATCGAGCTGGTGCGCAACGCCGAGAATCGGGGCTTCGGGGCCGCCGCGAACCAGGGATTCAGGCACGCGCGGGGGGATCGCATCCTCCTGCTCAACCCCGACGCCAGGCTCGCCGAAGGCTCGCTCGGGCCCCTGCTCCGCGAGCTCGACGCCGACCCGTCCCACGCCCTCGCCGCGCCCACGCTCCGCCTCCCCGACGGCGCCACCCAGGAGTCGCCGCGGCGCTTCTACGACCTGCCCGCCGTCCTCGCCCAGCGCACCGCCTGGGGCTCCACCGGCGCGGGCCAGCGCGCGCGGGACCACCACCTCCTGCGGGACGAGGATCTGGAGAGTCCTCGCACGGTGGACTGGGTGACCGGAGCGGCGATGCTCCTCGACCGCGACGCCGTCGGCGACGACGGACCCTTCGACGAGCGCTTCTTCCTGTACTTCGAGGACGTGGACCTGTGCCGCCGCCTCGGTGCGTCCGGCGGGCGGGTGCGCTTCGTCCCCGACGCCGTCGTCGAGCACGACCACGCCCGGGGCAGCCGCAGCCACCGCCCCTGGAACCCCCTGCTCTGGCAGCACGTCCTGTCCGGCGTGCTCTACGCGGAGCGCTGGTCGAGCAGCGTCTGGGGCACCCGCTGGTGGCGCGCCGGCCTCGCCCGCCTCGCCCGCGCCGCGTCCCGCGCCGCGCTGCTCGTCGGGCTCGGCCTCGCGCTCGCGCTCCCCGTCGCCTGGACGGCCCTCGCCGCCGTCGCCGCGCTCCTCCTGCTCCCCTCCCGCCGCCTCCCGGCCGTGGGCCGGGCGCCAGCTCCCTCCGTCGCCTCCACCGCCGTCGCCGTCGCGGGGGGATCCCTCGCGGCCCTCGGCGTCACTACGCTGATGGGGCTGCCCGCCCCCGGCTTCGCCGCGCTCGCCTCCTTCGCTGGCGCGGGCGCCGCCGCCCTCGTCGTCGGCTGGCTGCTCGCCCGCGGCGCGGTCTCCGGCCTGCGTCGCCGCGGCTTCTTCTACCGGTCCTGCCTCGTCGCTGGTCCCGCCGAGGACGCGAGCGCCCTGGTGGCCGCCCTGCGCGAGAACCCCGCCGCGGGCCTGTCGGTCCTCGGCTACGTCCCCCTCGACCCCCTGGCCGTCGGCGGCCCCACGCCCCGGCTGCGCCCCTGGGAGCACGTCGAAGCGGTGGCCGCGGACCTACGCGCCGACACCGTCCTCCTCTGCGGCACCCACGACGACCTCGCCTGCTCCGCGGCCGGCGTGGTGGCGCTCCGTGAGCGCGGCGTCTCGTCCGCGTTCGTGCTCTCCGGCACGAGCGAGCTGCTCCAGGAGGAGGCGGCGGCCACCCTGGCGGGCCTGCCCGTCCTGACCCTCGGTGCAGGAGCGGACGCCCGCGTCCTGCGGGTGCTGCGCGGCTTCGTGGACCGCGGGGTCGCGGCCATCGCCGCGGTCCTCGTCTCGCCGCTCATCGCGGTCCTCGCCCTCGCCTCGCTCCGCTTCGGTTCGGTCTTCGTGGGCGCCGAGCGCATCGGCCACGGCGGGGCCCCCTTCGCCATGTGGCGTCTGCGCACCGGCCCGACGCCCGAAGGTGACTCGGGCGGCGGCGCCCTCGGCGCCCTGCTCCGCCGCCTCCACCTGGACGAGCTCCCCCAGCTCCTCAACGTGGTCCGCGGCGAGATGAGCCTGGTGGGGCCGCGCCCCGTCACCCGCGACGTGTGGGACCAGCTCGAGCCTCACGAGCGGGCCCGCTGCCTCGTGCGCCCCGGGATCACGGGGATGTGGCAGCTGGACCGGCTCCGCCGCTGGCGCCTGGAGCAGATGATCGTCAGCGACCTGCTGTATCTGCTGCGCTGGTCGCCGGGTCTCGACCTGCGGATCCTCGCCCGCACGCTGCTCGGGCGCTGACCGTGCCCCTGGGCTGCGGCTCCGTGGCGGCCTGATGGGACGCCTGACGACCCTGCCCTCGGCGGCGCTCCAGCTCGCGGGGTACGCCCACGGAGATCGGGCCTTCGTCGGGCCCACCACCGTCCAGGTCGACCTCACCGACGCCTGCAACCAGAGCTGCCTGGTCTGCTGGCTCCACGCGCCGGACCTCAAGGACCGCAACCGGGACCGCCTCCGGCGCGAGGCGAGCCTGCCGTGGGAGCTCTTCCTCCGCCTCCTCGACGATCTGGCGGCCCTCGGCACGCGCGAGCTCTACTTTGCCGGTGGCGGCGAGCCCCTCGTCTACAAGCGCGCCTGGGACGCCCTCGCGGAGACGGTGAAGCGCGGGTTCACCGCGTCGCTCCACACGAACTTCTCGCTCGTGGACGAGGACGGCGTCGCCCGGCTCATCGACCTCGGCGTCCACCACGTCACCGTCAGCCTCTGGGCGGGGACGGAGGAGGCGTACGCAGCGACCCACCCGGGGACGGATCCGGCGACGTTCCGGCAGGTGACGAAGCACCTGCGGATGTTGAACGCGCGCAAGGTGGATCGACCGGTCACGAAGCTCTACCACGTGCTCACGAGCGAGAACGTGGACGACGCGGGCGCGATGCTGGGCCTCGCCGATGACCTGGGCTGCGACGCGGTGGAGTTCGCCGTCGCCGACCTCGTCCCGCCGTACACCGAGGGATGGGGGGTCCGCCCCGACGCGGCGAAGCGGGTGCTGGAGACGCTCGAGCCGCTCAGCGAACGCGCGGTGTGGCGCACGCCGAGAGTCCATGGCCTGGATGCGATCCTGACCCGCCTGCGCGCGCTGGCCGAGGACCGACCCGCGGACTCGGATCTGGTGCACGCGCTGCCCTGCTTCGCGGGGTGGACGTACAGCCGGGTGATGGCGGACGGGCGCGTGATCCCGTGTCTGAAGGCCCACCGGGTCCCCAGCGGGAACCTGCACGAGCAGGACTTCGGGGCGATCTGGCGGGGCGCCAAGCAGCAGGCCTTCCGCCGCGCCACTCGCGCCGCGCGCAAGGAGGGGCCGTACTTCGCCGAGATCGGCAACGACGAGCGCGCTGATTGCGGCTGCGAGCTCGGCTGCGACAACCTCCTCGCCAACCAGGAGACCGCCGCGCGTTATGCGTCGCTGACGGCGGCGGAGCGGGCCGTGCTGGGCTTGGCCGGGAGGCAGTCGGAGCTCTTCACGCAGCTGTTTGGGCGCTGAGGGCGCGCTCGATCTCCCTCACCGCTTCTCCCGCCGCTCCAACGGCAGCCCCACGAACTGCAGGAACCGGATCGGATCGTCCGGCGCGCCGAGCTCCTCCCACTCCGCGAGGTGCTCTTCGAAGGCGTCCCGCTCGCGGTCGTCGGCGTCGAACTCGCCGAGCAGGGTCTTGATGTCCACGTTGCCATCGGTCTCGTAGGGGCAGTCGTCCGTGAGGATCTCGAGCCTGATGTGCGACCGGTGGCCTCCCAGGAGCCAGTCCCGGTCCCAGGGGTACAGCCGGCAGGCGCGGGGGCGGGCCTCGTAGATGGAGCACAGCCCGTCCACGAGGAACTGGCAGACGCGCTCGTCGGGAGCGGTCTTCAGGGTCATCAGGCTGCGGGTGTCGCCGAGGAGGACCCAGCCGTCGTCGTCGTCCTCGCCGTCCACGAGGTGCTCGCCCGTGAACTCGACGACCTCGATGGCCGACAGCCCCGTCGCGTCGCAGATCCGCGCCACGTCCGCCGCCGAGACGTTGATCCAGAACTCGCTGCAGCACGCGCCGCAGCCGGTGCAGCGAAAGGACGCCGCCTCCGGGTCCACCTTCGGGACCCGGACCCTCCGCAGGACGTTCACCGGCGCCCTCTCAGGGGAGCCGCGTCCGCGGGGCGGGAGGCGCTACTCCTCCCAGAGCAGGGTGAGCGTGTAGTCACCTTCGTCGCCCGTGGCGCATGCGACCTGCAGGTGCACGGCCTCGTCGGTGCGGAACTCCTCTTCGAAGAGGATGCTCTCCTCGTCGGGGCCTTCCTCGTTGTCGCTCGACGACTCACCGAGGCTGAACGTGTTCCCCTCCTCGACGATCTGGAGCAGGTCGAGGTCGATGTCGTCTTCCCAGGCGAGGACGGCCTCGATGAAGCCGCGCTCGGGGATGGTGATCTCGTAGTTGTCGAGGTCGCCCACCCAGGGCCAGTCCTCGGCGTTGTCCCAGTCGCACTCGCGCGCGCTGCCCTCGATGACCAGGCGATCCGTCCACACCACGTCGACCTCCTCGGGGTCGCCGAAGTCGTCGTTGTCCTCGTCGTCGTCCTCGATCCAGGTGACGGTGGTGTCGATCGGGCCATCGGGGCCGCCTTCGGACGGGCAGCCGGCGAGGAGAAGGGCGAGGATGGCGGTCAGGAGCAGGGGTCCGGTACGCATGGCGCGACTGTACAGCGGTCTCGTGGCCGAGTGCTACGGGCGAGTCCGGGCCCGCCGCCCCGCGGGCGTGGCCGTCCCCGTCCCCTCCGTCCCTGTAGGATCCGCCCATGGAGCGCGACCGCAGCCTCGAGATCCGCGTCGGCCTCTTCGTGGCCCTCGCCCTGGCCGGGTTCGTGACGATGATCGTCGTGCTGGGGTCCGAGGACGCCCTGTTCGAGGAGCGCTACACGCTCCAGGCGAAGTTCCAGGACGTGAACGGACTACGGGTGGGCGCCGCGGTGTTCCTGGCGGGGCTCGACTGCGGGCTCGTCAGCGACGTCACCTTCCCCGGAAAGCTCTCGGACCAGACCGTGCACGTGACCATGTCCATCCGCGACCGCTGCCGCGACCGCATCCGCGGTGACTCGGTGGCCTCCATCTCGTCCCAGGGACTCCTGGGTGACAAGCTCATCTCGCTCACGGTGGGGAGCGAGGATCGCAACGCCATGGCCGAGGGGTCGTGGCTGGAGTCCGTGGAGCCGGCGGAGCTGACGGACTTCCTCGACGACGGGCGGGACATCGTCGCCCGCGTGAAGAGCATCGTCGTCAAGATCGACGACGCCCTCGGCTCCGAGGACGGCGAAGGCGCCGGCAAGAGCGTGCTCGCGATCCTCCAGTCCGTTCGCGACATCCTTGCCGAGGTGGAGAACGGCCAGGGCCTCATCCACGCCCTCGTCTACGACGACCGGTTCACGAAGAAGCTCAACAGCACGCTCGCCTCGCTGGACGCCACCGCGGACGACTTCGCCGCCGTCGCCAAGGAGATCAAGGACGGCGACGGGCTCGTCCACAACCTGGTCTACGAAGACGAGATCACGCCGAAGCTGGTGTCGCTGGTGGAGAACCTGAACGGCACGGGCCAGCGGATCGACGAGCTGGTCAAGGAGATCCAGGAGGGCGACGGCCTCATCCACGACCTCGTCTACACCGACGAGGGCCAGTCGATGTTGGCGGACCTCAAGGACGTCTCCGCCGACATCAAGGACATCGTCGCGGCCACGAAGCGCGGGGAGGGGACCATCGGCGGGCTGCTCGTCGATCCCACCGTCTACCAGGACGTGAAGACGCTCCTCGGTCGGGCCCAGCGCAACAAGATCCTCAAGGCGTACGTGCGGGACACGCTGCGCCGCAACGAGCAGGAAGAGGGCGTCTCCGAAGCCGGACTCACCGAGTGAGCGGCCCCACGATGCGGCGCCTCTTCGCGCCGCGGTGGCAGGGCATCCGCAACGCCTGGGTCCGAGCCGATCGGGGCCGCAAGGTCACCTACCTCGTCTTCGGCGGGCTCACGCTCGGGTTCTGGGCCGGCGTGTTCGCGGTGTGCCTCTACTTCATGCGCATGTTCAACGGCGTCGAGATGTTCGGCCCGCTCCTGCTGCGCAAGGCCCTGTCGATGCTGCTCGTCTCGTTCTCGGGGCTGCTGCTGTTCTCGAACATCATCACGGCGCTGTCGAGCTACTACCTGTCGGAGGACATGCAGCTCATCCAGTCGCTGCCTATCTCGCCGCGGCGCGTCTTCTACTTCCGGTTCCTCGACACGATGCTCGGCTCGAGCTGGATGATCCTCATCTTCGGCCTGCCCGTGCTGCTCGCGTACGGGGTCGTCTACGGGGGTGGGGTCGGCTACTACCTGATGTCGCTGGCGGGCTTGATGGCGTACCTGCTGCCGCCCGCGGCGCTCGGCGTCGTCATCGCGTCGCTGCTGGTGCGCGGCTTCTCGGCGTCGAGGGTCCGCGAGCTGATGGGGTTGGTGTCCGGGCTCTTCATCATCTTCCTGCTCCTCGTGGTGCGGGCGCTGCGCCCCGAGCGCCTCGTGGATCCCGAGTCCTTCGAGACGCTCGCCGAGTTCATCGCGGTCGTGCGGACGCCCGACGCGTCGTGGCTGCCGAGCACTTGGCTGAGCGAGCTCGTGGTGTGGATGCTGGGGCAGCCGTCGCCCAACGCGTTCCTGTTCCTCGGGCTGCTCTTCGTGACGGGGCCGGCGCTGGTCGTCATGTCGCGGTGGGTGGTGGCCCCCATGTGGTTCGAGGCGTGGACGGCGGCCCAGGAGGCGCCCAAGAAGTCGGCGTCGCGGTCGCCGTGGGTGGGGCGGCTCATCGACCGCGCGACGGGGCCGATCCCGGTGCCGTGGCGGGCGCTGGTGCGCAAGGACGTGCGGATGTTCCTGCGGGAGACCGGCCAGTGGACGCAGGCGATGATGCTCATGGGGGTCGTCGCCATCTATCTCTACTCGGTGCAGTCGCTGCCGCTCGAGCAGATCCCCATCAAGACGACCGTGCTCCAGAACGCCATCGCCTTCCTCAACGTCGGGGTGGCGGGCTCCGTGCTCGCGGCGCTCGCCGTGCGCTTCAACTACACGTCGATCAGCCGAGAGGGGCGCGCCTTCTGGCTGCTGCACAGCTCGCCGATCGGTGCTCGGCGGTACGTGACGAGCAAGTTCCTGTTCGGGTTGCTCCCGATGCTCCTGCTCGGGGAGACGCTCGTGGTGAGCACGAACGCGATGCTCCACGTCGATCCGCTGTACGGCTACGTCGCCGCGGGGACGATCGCGCTGCTGAGCGTGGCGGTGACGGGCATGGCGGTGGGCCTCGGCGCGCTCTATCCCGACTTCAAGGCGGACAACGCAGCGCGGATGGCGTCCGGGCCGGGCGCGATCATGTTCATGGTCATCGCCCTGACGTTCGTGGCGGCGGTGATCTTCGTGGAGAGCATTCCCGTGGGGATCCTGCTGGCGCGCGAGTACCAGGGGGAGACGCCGAGCCCGCTCCTGCTCGGATCGACCGTCGGCGTCGGTGTGCTCGTGGTGGTCGCGTGCGGGCTCGCGGCGTTCCTGCCGCTCCGGCGGGGCGCCAAGGCGCTGTGGGGCGATCTGGGGAACGTGGGAGACTGAGGGGCCCGGGCAGAACCGTGCTCGGGAGAGAATGCTGGGGGCGCAGTGACCGTCTCCGTGGGAGGGACTCCATGACCCGCTGGCTGCCGATCCTCCTGTTGTCCGTCCTCGCGGCGTGTCCGGGTGGGGACGGACCCAACGATGATGCGCCCCCCCAGGACGACGACGACGCGACCGAGGAGGTCGACCCCCGACTGCTCGACGCCGACGGAGACGGGTACTGCGAGGCGCCCGTGTTCTGCCACCTCGAGCACATCGAGCCCGGGGATTGCGACGACACCGACGTCGACATCCACCCGGGGGCCGACGAGTCATGCGACCTCGTGGACAACGACTGCGACGAAGCGGTGGACGAGGACTTCGACGTGGACGAGGACGGGTACTTCTCCGCGGAGCAGTGTGACGGGGTGTACCCGCTGCTCGACTGCAACGACTTCGTCTACTTCGTGCACCCGGGGGCTCCTGAGTGGTGCGACGGCACCGACACGGACTGCAACGGCTTCGTCGACGACGGGTTGGACGCGGACGGGGACGGCTGGCGGGTGTGTGACGCGCCGGCGGACTGTGACGATCAGGACCCGTTGGTCTTCCCGGGGGGAATCGAGACGTGCGACGGCGTGGACGAGAACTGCGACGGGTTGCCGGACAACGGGCCGGAACCGGAGTTCCAGGACTCCGACGCCGACGGCTTCACCCCCTGCCAAGGGGACTGCGACGAGAGCTCCCAGTACAGCTTCACGATCTACCCCGGCGCCCCCGGCGAGGTCTGCGGCGACGGGATCGACACGAACTGCGACGGAGCCGACTGCCCGTAGCTTGCGCGCCGAGCGGCGGCGCGAGGAGCTCTCAGCTCCCGCCGTCTTCGCTGTACGCCACCCCCACCTTCAGGATCTGCTCCTTGGTGAAGGTCGCCTCCGGCAGCGCGTCCTCGTCGAGGTCGAACGCATACCGGTCGATGTAGAGGTCCGTCGTGCTGCCGCGCTTGAGGTTCTCCATGCGGCTGTGGGTCGCTACGGGGACGGCGCTGTCCGCGGCGACGGTGAGGACCGTGAGGCGCTTCGTGGGGGAGTCCGACTTGTCGAAGTACTCCACCAGGAGCGGCAGCTTGTGCTCGTCGTCCAGCGACCGCACGACCCGGCGGTGCTTGCCGCTGTCGTAGCGGGACTCGATGCGGGTGACGGGGCGGGGCGTGCCTCCCACCGTGACGGTCCCGGGACCGAGGATGGTGTGGGTGCCCTCTGCGGGGTCGGCGACCTCGATGTCCCGGATCTGGAAGTCCGTCCCGAACAGCGAGAAGTTCTCGGTGGGCTGCACGCGGCTCACTGCGCCCGTGACGGGCAGGTAGCGGTACTGCTCCTCATCGTCGGGGCGGGTCAGCGTCAGGAACTGGGTACCGGCGTGGAGCTCCGGCCCGGTCTGGAGGATCCACGTCTTCACGACCTCGGGGTCGCGCCGGGAGGTCGCCGTCTCCAGGGTGACCTCGCGGGTCGCGCCCTTGCGCTCGTGCACGAGGCGCAGATCGAGGCGGGCGCTGGTAGTGGTGAGCTGCTCCGCGCCGGCCTGGAGCCACTGCGCCGCGGTTTGCTCTTCACCGACGGCGGGGGCGGGGCTCGCGAGGCAGGCGAGGGCGCCGCAGAGCGCGAGCATCGGGAGAACCGCCGACGGGCGCCGGGGCGAGAGGCGGGGGAGGGACAGGCGATCAAGCGAGCCGTGGGACATGGGGTCCTCCTTCGCCGGACAGGGTCCGGGCGCTCCCGCTGAGACGGAGCGGCGCGGGAGTGTATTCGGTTGCCGGGAGGGCGCGTGCAAGGCCCAGGCCCCGAAGCCCATGGCACGAGACCCCATCCGGGCTACTGTCACTGCATGGACGACCTCGGCCCGCAGACCGACATCCGACCCATCGCCTGGCCCGACGGCGGCCACCAGAAGGACCCGCCGGTGACCGTGCGGACGTTCTCCCGCGAGGACGAGATGATGCCCGTCGTCGCGTTCCTGAACGCGGAGGGCGTCCCCACCTACCAGCCCGACAGCAACATCCTCAAGATCGACCCCGCGCTGTTCGTGGCCCTCGGGTTCTACAAGCTCCAGGTGCCGACGTCGCTGCGTGAGCGAGCCATGCGCCTGCTGATCGCCTGGGACAACGCGACCCCGCTCCCGCCGGACGCGGACACGGGCTTCGAGCTCGCCTGATCGCGCCGGTCGACGCCTCGACCGAGCTGCCCTCGCCACCCCGGGAACGGCCCCGGACCAGCCGTGGAACGACCGCCGCTCCCCCGCCCGCTGCCCTTGACTTGCGTCCCCGTATCGACCCTTATGGAAGGGTCATGCAGACCTCGCTCCACGCTGTCTCCGCCGTCTCGTGTGCCCCCCGGGCGCGCCTCCTCCTGGCTCTCTCGTCGCTCGCACTCGCCCTGAGCGGCTGCGGGACCGGCGTCGACGCGCCGACCGACACCATCCAGTTCGGCGAGGTGTTCACGAACGCCGTGGCGGTGGAAGAGCGCATCGCCATCCTCAACGACGGCGGGCGGCAGGAGACCGTGGAGTCCATCTCCTGGCAGACCGGGACCGCCTTCCGCCTCGCTGACCCGGCCTTGCCCATCGCGCTCGACAACGGCGCCCCCTACGGCTTCACCTTCGCGTTCGTCCCGCCCGACGGCGGCTTCCAGCAGTGGGATGACACCGCGACCCTGACCATCGCGTCGGGCAACACCACCTATCAGGTCCAGGTCTCCATGACGGGGCTGTTCACCAACGGCGACTTCGACGGGGACGGGGTCGTCGACGAGCAGTACGGCTGCGAGGGCTGCGACGACTGCAACGACGCGGACGCCACGGTCTACCCCGGGGCCGAGGAGATCTGCGACGGCCAGGACAACACCTGCGACGGCCTGCTCGGCGCCCTCGAGGTGGACGAGGACGGGGACAACTTCCTCATCTGCGAGGGGGACTGCAACGACAACAACGTGGCCCAGAACCCGTCGGTCGCCGAGCAGTGCGACGGCCTCGACAACGACTGCGACGGGAACCTGTCGCCGGACGAGATCGACTCGGACAACGACGGCTACGACGCCTGCGCCGGGGACTGCGAGGAGGGCGTGCCGTCCGTGAACCCCGGCGAGGTGGAGACGTGCGACGGGTACGACACGGACTGCTCGAACGCCGGCGCCATCCCCGCCGACGAGGTCGACGCCGACAACGACGGCTGGTTCGAGTGCAACGGGGAGTGCGACGACCTGAACGGCTCCGCGAACCCGGGCCAGCCCAACGAGCTCTGCGACGGCTTCGACACCGACTGCGACCCCACCACGAACCTCGACGACGACGAGCTCGACGTGGACGGCGACTCCTGGTTCGTTTGCAACGGGGACTGCGACGACGGCCAGCCCGCCTCGTACCCCGGCAACCCCGAGGTCTGCGACTTCATCGACAACGACTGTGACGGGGTCGTCCCGGCGAACGAGGTCGACGTGGACGGAGACCTCTCGCCCGACTGCGTCGACTGCGACGACACGAACCCGGCGGTCTTCCCGGGGGCCCCCGACGTCTGCGACGCCGTGACGGACAACGACTGCGACTCGGTCGCCGACCCGAACGAGGTGGACGACGACGGGGACAGCTTCAGCGACTGCGCCGGCGACTGCGACGACACGGACAGCGCCGTGAACCCGTCGGCGGCCGAGGTCTGCGACGGCATCGACAACGACTGCTCGGGTGCCCCGCTCGCCACCGAGACCTTCGACAGCGACGGCGACGGCGACCTGGACTGCGTCGACGGGGACTGCCCGTTCTGGGTGGACGACGACCAGACCGGGACCGGGCTCGGCACGAACGGCGATCCCTTCGCCACGATCAACGAGGGCATCGCCGCGGTCGCCAACGTCACCGCCGCCGTCTGCCCCACGGTGGTGGTCCAGCCGGGGACCTACAACGGGACGGTGGACTTCGAGGACCTCGAGCTGCGCCTCGTCGCGGAGGAAGGTCCGGCGGTCACGACGCTGGACGGCCAGGGCGTGGGCCCCGTCGTCGCCATCGACCAGGGCCAGACGGCGGCGGTGCTGGCGGGCTTCACCATCACCGGCGGGCAGTCGAACTTCACGAACGACTACACCGGACACGGCGGCGGCATCTACCTCGACGCGGCGGCCACCATCCAGAACAACGTGCTCTACGAGAACGTCGCGGCCTTCCACGGCGGCGGTCTGTACGGGGAGTCGGGTGACGTCGTCCTGCTCGACAACGTCTTCGAGGGGAACGACGCGGACTTCGACGGCGGCGGCGCCTACATCAAGAACAGCGACGGGCTCATCGAGGGCAACCTGTTCCTCGACAACGAGGCCGACGACGACGGCGGCGGGCTGTTCATCGGCAACGGGAGCCTCGCGGAGATCCGCTGGAACGTGTTCGCCGAGAACGAGTGCACCGGCGTGAACGACAACACGGATCAGGGCTGGGGCGGCGGCATCCTGAACCACAGCGGCGCCGACACCTCGATCCACAACAACCTCTTCGTGGGCAACATCGCCGAGAACGCAGGCGCCCTCTTCGTCTTCGACAGCGCGCCTGAGGTGGTGAACAACACCGCGTACGACAACCACGCGACCACCGCGGGCAACGCTGCGGGCTTCCGGGTGTTCCAGGGTGAGTTCAGCAACAACGCCCTCGCCGACGGCACCGGCACCGGCGTGCACATCATCGGCAGCGGCGCGGGGGTGACCTTCGAGTACAACGCCATCTGGGACTTCACCGACGGCGCCTTCCTCGACGATCCCGTCGTCCCCGGGGACGGCGACCTCATCGGCGTCGACGGCAACATCGCCGTGAACCCGCTCTTCGGCCTCGCGAGCTCCGACTTCGTGTGGAACGACGACCTGTCGCTCCAGTCCACGAGCCTGCTCATCAACGCCGGCGACCCCACGCCCTTCGAGAACGACGTGGACGGCACCCGCAACGACATCGGCGCGTTCGGCGGCCCCGACGGGGACTGGACGCCGCAGTAGCCCCCGCGGTCACCGCCCGCTTCGTGGCACGGCTCGGAGGCCGGGTGTATGGTCCGCCCCGCGGCGGAAGGACCCGTCGGGGACCGCGATGGCAGCCCCCATGCTGGACCTCTGCACGCAGGACCGCGCGTCGGTCGACCCCGGTTCCGGACCCCGGAGGAGCAACTCGATGTCATCCCTCGTCAAAGCCCTGAGTACCTCGATCGGGCGCAAGTACGTGATGGCGGTCACCGGCCTGTTCTGGACCGGCTTCCTCGTCAGTCACCTCGCGGCGAACCTGCTGATGCTGCTCGACGACGGCGGGGAGGCGTTCAACCGCTACGCCAACGCGCTCGCCGCGCTCGGCAAGTTCCTGTACCTCGCCGAGGCCCTCCTCGCCGTGACCCTGATCGTCCACATCTACAACGCGGTCCACGTGACCCTGGAGAAGCGCGCCGCCCGCGTGCGCCGCTATCAGGTGACCGCGAGCGCCGGTGGCGCGTCCCGCAAGACGCTCGCGTCGATGTCGATGATCTACACCGGCCTGATCCTCGGGATCTTCATCCCGATCCACATCTGGATGTTCAAGTTCGGCGCCTACTACGAGATCACCTACGGCGAGGACACGATGCGCGACCTCAAGCGCGTCGTCGTCGAGGCGTTCGAGGACCCGCTCAAGGTCGGCGTCTACTGCGTCGTGATGGTCCTGTTCGGCCTGCACCTGCGCCACGCGGTCTGGAGCGCCTTCCAGAGCCTCGGTCTCAACAACGCCAAGTGGCTGCCCATCATCGAGAAGTCCGGCTTCGCCCTCGCCATCGCGTTGGCCGCCGGCTTCTTCGTCATCCCCGTCGGCATCTTCCTCGGAGTCGGACTGTGATCAACCTCGAAGCCCACGAGCCCGACGGCGACATCGAGACCGGCTGGGAGCGCGCCCGGTTCAGCAACAAGCTGGTCAACCCCGCCAACAAGCGGAAGTTCAACATCCTGGTCGTGGGGACCGGCCTCGCCGGGGCCTCCGCCGCCGCCACGCTGGCCGAGCTCGGCTACAACGTGAAGAGCTTCTGCCTGCAGGACAGCGCTCGTCGCGCCCACTCCATCGCGGCCCAGGGCGGCATCAACGCAGCGAAGAACTACGCGAACGACGGCGACAGCGTCTACCGCCTCTTCTACGACACCGTGAAGGGCGGCGACTACCGCTCGCGGGAGAGCAACGTCTACCGCCTCGCCCAGGTGTCGGTGAACATCATCGACCAGGCCGCGGCCCAGGGGATCCCCTTCGCCCGCGAGTACGGCGGCACCCTGACCACCCGCTCCTTCGGCGGCGCGCAGGTCTCCCGCACCTTCTACGCCCGCGGCCAGACCGGCCAGCAGCTGCTCCTCGGCGCCTACTCCGCGCTCATGCGCCAGGTGGACAGCGGCAAGGTCCAGCTCCACACGCGTCGTGAGATGCTCGACCTCGTCGTCGTCGACGGGCGTGCTCGCGGCATCGTGGTCCGCAACCTCGTGACGGGCGCCTACGAGCGCTACTGGGGCGACGCCGTCCTGTTGGCGACGGGCGGCTACGGCCGGGTCTTCTACCTGTCGACGAACGCGGTCAACTGCAACGCCACGGCCGCCTGGCGCTGCCACAAGCGCGGCGCCCTGTTCGCGAACCCCTGCTACACGCAGATCCACCCCACCTGCATCCCGCAGTCCGGCGAGCACCAGAGCAAGCTCACCCTCATGTCCGAGTCGCTTCGGAACGACGGGCGCGTCTGGGTGCCCAAGGAGGCGGGGGACAAGCGGCCGGCCAACCAGATCCCGGACGCCGAACGTGACTACTACCTCGAGCGGCGCTACCCCGCCTTCGGCAACCTCGTCCCCCGGGACGTGGCGTCGCGCGCCGCCAAGCAGGCCTGTGACGAGGGCAAGGGCGTGAACGTCACCGGACGGGCCGTCTACCTCGACTTCCGGGACGCCGTGAAGCGCATGGGCGTGGACGGGGTGAAGGAGAAGTACGGGAACCTCTTCGACATGTACGAGAGGATCACCGGGGACAACCCCTACCAGACGCCCATGAAGATCTACCCCGCCTCCCACTACACGATGGGCGGGCTGTGGGTCGACTACAACCTGATGACAACCATCCCGGGTCTCTTCTCGCTCGGCGAGTCGAACTTCAGCGACCACGGCGCGAACCGCCTCGGGGCGAGCGCGCTCATGCAGGGCCTCGCGGACGGCTACTTCGTCATCCCGTACACCCTGGGTCACTACATCGGGACCCACGGCAACGACATCAAGCCGATCGACACCGACCACGCCGCCTTCGGCGAGGCCGAGGAGGCCGTGAGCACCCGCATCGACGGGCTGCTGGCGAACAAGGGGGACAAGAGCCCTCTCGACTTCCACCGCGAGCTCGGCAACCTCATGTACGACAAGGTCGGCATGGCGCGGAACGAGGAGGGCCTCACGGAGGCCATCGACGGCATTCGCCAGATCCGCGAGGAGTTCTGGGCCAACGTCTCCGTCCCCGGCCGCAAGGACACGATGAACCAGAACCTCGCCGAGGCGAACCGCGTCGCGGACTTCCTCGAGCTCGCCGAGCTGCTGGCTCGGGACGCGCTGGAGCGCCGTGAGTCCTGCGGCGCCCACCTGCGTGAGGAGTTCCTCACCGAGGACGGTGAGGCCCGGCGCGTGGACGAGGACTTCCAGTACTCGGCCGCTTGGGAGTGGAAGGGCGAGGGTGAGGCCCACGACCTCCACAAGGAAGAGCTCTCCTTCAAGTACGTCAAGCCGACCACCCGGTCGTACAAGTAGCCCCGGAGGAATCGCACGATGTCCCAGATCAACGTGAAGCTCCGGGTGTGGCGCCAGGCGGGCCCCGACGCGCCGGGCAAGCTCGTCGACTACTCGCTGACGACCGACACCCACGCCTCCTTCCTCGAGATGCTCGACCAGCTCAACCGCGAGCTCGTCAGCAAGGGCGAGGACGCCCTCGAGTTCGACAGCGACTGCCGCGAGGGCATCTGCGGGATGTGCGGCCTGGTCATCAACGGCGTCGCCCACGGGCCGTCGGACACGACCACCTGCCAGCTGCACATGCGCTCGTTCAACGACGGCGACACCATCACGATCGAGCCCTGGCTCGCCCGTGCCTTCCCGGTGATCAAGGACCTGGTCGTCGACCGGTCGGCGTTCGACCGGATCCAGTCCGCGGGCGGGTACGTCAGCGTCGGGACCGGCTCCGCGCCGGACGCGAACGCGGTCGCGGTGGGCAAGGAGGTCGCCAACGAGGCGATGGACTACGCCACCTGCATCGGCTGCGGAGCGTGCGTGGCGGCGTGCCCGAACGCGTCTGCATCCTTGTTCACCGGCGCCAAGATCGCCCAGCTCGCGCTGATGCCCCAGGGTCACCCGGAGCGCAAGGAGCGCGCGCTGCGCATGGTCGACCAGATGGACAAGGAGGGCTTCGGCCCCTGCTCCAACCACGGCGAGTGCGAGGCCGTGTGCCCCAAGGGCATCCCGATCAAGGCCATCGCCACGATGAAGCGGGAGTGGCTCAAGGCGACGCTGAGCTGAGCCGTCCTCGGAACGGGCTCCCCACCCGGGGGTCTACACTGCGGTGGTGACCGCCCGTCTCCTGATCCCCGCGATGCTCGGTCGCGCCTCCCTGTGCGGGGCCCTGACCCTGCTCCTGCTCTCGGGGTGCGCCCCGGCGCTGAAGCGCCTCCCTGCTGCGTCCAGTGGCGACGCCGGTCCTCCCGTGACCCGCCTCGACCCCGAGGTCATGAGTCGCTACCTCGCGGCCCAGGTCCTCCTCGCGGACCCGGCCGGCGACGGCATCGACGAGCGCTCGGCCGAAGCGGCCGCCCTGATCCAGGAGGCCCTCGGCCTCGATCCCGACGCGCCCCCGCTGTGGCAGGCCCTCGCTGAGGCCCGCGCGCGCTCCGGGGACTACCGCGCCGCCGCCGGGGCCGCCCGGCAGGCCGTCCTGCTGGCTCCGGATGACGGCCGCTCGCGGTACATGCTCGGCGAGCTGCTCCACCGCCTCGGCGAGCTCGACGAGGCCGAGCAGCACCTCCGCGTCGCGACGGAGCGCGGCATGCCGGGAGAGGACCCGCACCTCCCCCACTACTACCTCTACTTCGTGTTGCGGGAGCTCGACCGGCCCAACGACTCCCTCGCTGCCCTCGACGGCTGGATCGCCGCCCTCCCCGAGGACGCCTACCCCACCGTGCTCAAGGCGCGCCTGCTCCTCGAGCACGGGCGGCTCGACGAGGCCCGGCCCGCCGCGGTCACCGCGCTCAAGCGCGCGCCGGGCAGCGAGGACGCGCTCGGGGTCTTCCTGGACGCCTATCGGATCGGCCTCACGTCCGAGTCGCCGTGGACCTGGCGGGACGGGGTGCGCCTGCCGGAGGCGGTGGCGGGGCTCGAAGAGGTGCTGCGGACGGACTGGTCGCGCGCGCGGCTGCACCGGGTGTTGCTGTCCCTGTACCGGCGCATGGGTCGCTACGACCGGGCGGAGGACCACCTGCGGTTCGTGCGGATCCTCGGGCGCGAGCGGGCGTGGTCGCTCGACCGGACGGAGGTGGATCTGCTCATCCGCCAGCACCGCAACGCGGAGGCCCTGCGGCGGATCGAAGACCTGATCGGCGCGTCGGGGCTGACGCCGGACGACCGCGTCGAGCTCCTTCGCCTGTGCGCCCGCGCCCACGAGGACAGCGGCGACCGGGACGCCGCCCTGCGGACCCTCGCCGAGGTCCCCACGGACCACGCCAGCTACGGGGCCGTGGCGCAAGAGCAGGTGCGCCTGCTGATGGACCGCGGCGAGCCGGCCCAGGCGGCGAGCGCGGCGGTCACCGCGCGGGCGGTCATCGCGAACCGGGACGTCGAGGCGCACGCGGGACTTCAGGACGCAGCGCTCCGCGCCCGCATCGCGCTGGGCGATCTCGAGGGCGCCCGCACCTTGTTGCCGGAGCTGGAGCGACTCAGCCCGTCGCGGGCGGAGCGGGTGCGCACGCTGCTTTTGCTCGAAGAGGGCAAGGGAGAGCGCGCTGCGGCGCTGCTGCAGGACAAGGTCGCGCGCGCCCCGGCGGACGAGGACGCGGTGACGGCCCTGGCCGACGTGCTCGCCAAGCTCGATCGCCTCGACGACGCCCTCGCAGCCCTGGACGCGGCGCACGACGCGCTGGATGCGGACGAGGACGCCCACCGAAGGGCGTCGACGACGGGCTCCCTCTCGGTGACCACGCAGGCGCGCTTCGAGCGGCACCGGGTCGGCCTCTGGTCGAGCCGCGCCGCCCTGCTGGAGCAGGCGGGCAAGGTGGACGAGGCCGCCGCCGTGCTCGAGCAGATCCTCGCCCTCCGGCCCCAGGACGCCGACACGCTCAACTTCCTCGGCTACCTGCTCGCCGATGCCGACGTGCGACTCGACGACGCCGAGCGCTACCTGCTCGCGGCGATCGAGCAGCGCGCGTTCAGCGGTGCGGTGACGGACTCGCTGGGGTGGCTCCGCTACCGCCAGGGGCGCCTCGACGAAGCGGCCGAGCTGCTGGAGAAGGCGAACCAGTTCCGGCCCCACGACGCGGAGCTGCTCGAGCACCTCGGGCGGGTCTACGCGGCGCAGGGGCGGATCGCCGAAGCCGCGTCCACCTGGCGCTCGGCGCTGAAGGCGGTCCACGGGCAGGACGAGCTGGCGAAGCTCATCCGCGACGATCTGAGGGAGCTGGAGGCCGAGGCCGGCCGGTGAGGCTGGTCCGAACGGGCCGGTGTCGCCGGGCTACTCGCCCGTGATCTTCGCCTGAAGGTCCGTCACGTCGAAGTCCTCGACCATGACGGTGCGGAAGCGCCGGTCCTCGGGCTTGTCCATGTCCATGGCGACCCAGGTGACGCGGACGGCAGGGCCGAACGAGACGACCTCGGGGTCCATGTTGTCGACCGTCGCGGCGAGCTTGACCGGCGGGCTGGAGCCGTCGGCCGGAGCGATCACGAGCGGGTAGCCCGCCTTCTCGTCGTTCTGGACGCCGATCACGAACTTGCCGAAGGGACCCCACGCGTAGCCGCGCGACTTGTCGGACAGGCGCAGGTTCGGGATGGCCGTCTTCGGCAGACCCGAGTCGCCCTTCTTCACGACGAGGTCCCAGCGCAGGCCCTCCTTGTCGTTCCCGTCGGTGATGTACGCGAAGGAGACGCCGTCCGGGGAGAAGGTGGGCGCGACCTCGTTGGAGGTGCCCTCACGGGTGAGGTGCTGCTCGGTGAAGGTGTCGAAGTCGAAGGCCCAGATGTCGGCGCCGAGGCGGTTGCGGCGCTCGTAGATGACCTTGCTGCCCTTCGGGCCCCAAGCCGGGTTGGACTCGTTGTCCTTCTCCGTGAAGGTGATCTGCAGCCAGTCGGCCCCGTCGCGGGTGTCCGCGACCCAGAGATCCGAGTTCAGTCCGGACTCGGACGCGACGACGAGGCGCGTGCCATCCGGGGCGATCGCGGGCTGGTCCTGGGCGCCGGGCCCGCCGAGGCGGACGTCCATGGTCTCCATCAGGACCTCGTTCCCGAGGGTCTTGTGGACGGCCACCATCGCGTTGTGGTCGAAGACGCCGTCCCGGGCCCACTCGAAGCCGACGAGGTCGGTGAAGGAGGCGGTGCCTTCGCCCTCTCCGAAGGACGGGTGCTGGTTCGGCCAGATGGACCGGAACACGCCGTCCTCGACGAGCGAGCGGGCGTAGTACTTCGTGACGAAGGTGCCCTTGTCTTCTTCACGCACGCCGTAGGCGACCCACTTGCCGTCGGGGCGGACCCGGGGCCCGAACGCGTCCCCGGAGTGCACGCCGGCGGCGATCTTCCTCAAGGTGGACGCGGTCTCTTCGCCATCGGCGAAGGCCGAGGGGGTGGCGCAGGCGACAAACAGGGCGACGAACAGCGTAGTGCTGCGATTGATCCTCACGGGACTTCCTCCTGGGAACCCGGTGTGGGCGGTCCCCCGACCGCGAAGACACCGGAGGGCGGACGATAACACCTCGTGCACGAGGGAAGGACCGGTGGGGCGCCTGATCCGGGTCGGGGCGCGGATGAGATAGTCTCCGTGGGTGTCCGTGAGGGGTCTGGAACTCGAGGTCGCGGTGATCCGTGGGGACGATTGGGTCTACCGCGCGGTCTTCCGTCCGCCGTCGATGGTCTCGATCGGCTCCAGCCCGTCGGCCGTGATGAGCCTGCCGGGCTCGGATCTGCCGGAGTATCACGAGCTGATCCGCATCTTCGCCGATGGCGGCGTCCTGTTCTTCCAGCCGGGGATGGCCGTCGAGCTGCGCGTCGCCGAGGGCCTCAAGCGCAACGACCAGCTGCTCGACGACGGCCTCGCCGTCAAGGGCGTCGGGGGGTGGCGCGTGCCCCTCGGGCGAGGGACGAAGGGTGCGTTCCGCGTGGGGGACGTGGCGGTCCTGTTCAAGGTCCGGCCACTGACCAACGCGGCGATCCGGCCGGTCGTCCCGGGCGAGCCGCCTCGGTGTGGGACCTGCGATCGTCCCCTCAAGTGGGCCGTCGTGGGGTTCGGCGCGCTGACCCCGTGCTCGCACTGCGGCGCGTTCAGCGAGGTGCAGAACCCAGGGACGGCGCCCGAGAGCCGCCGCACGGAGATGGCGCCGGTCATCAAGCGAAAGCCCGACGACCTCCCGACCTTCGATGCGATCTCCGTGCGGGCGCCCACCGTGACGCCGCAGGCCCGGGTCGGTGAGAAGATCGCGGATCTTCCGACGTTCGATGCGATCTCGGCGGGGATGCCCGCAGTGCCCGAGGACAGCGGCGCGCCGGACGCCGTCACGCGGGTGACGGGCAGCCAGCTGTCCATGCCCACGCGCAAGCTCAAGCCCCGCGCGACGCCCCGGAACAGCCCGTGGGGGATGCCGCCGAAGGGCGCGGACCTGCCCACGTTCGACGCCATCTCGGTGGGGCACATCCGGTCGGAGATGCTCACGGGAGGTGCGTCCGAGCCCGACGAGGACGACGGGCCCGAGACCCTGGAGGACGCGGTGGAGCTCGCGGCCACCGTCCTCGATCGCCCGGCGCCCAAGGCCACCACGACCCACGACGGTCCTGCGCCGAAGGCGGGTCCTCCCCCGTCGTTCCTCGGGACGTCGCCCTTCGACGGGATCTCCGAGAGCGTCGCGGACATCTCGATCGAAGAGGAGGGGTTCTTCGCCGGGGACGACGACCTCGTCTCGATCGACCTGCAGCGCTCCTACAGCTCGCTGCCGGTGTTGAACATCGAGGCGAACCTGACGGTGTCCGAGGCCCCCGCGCGCCGCGCAGACGTGTTCGGTCCCGGGGACGAGGAGACGACCGTCAAGAAGCCGCCCCAGCAGCTGGGCCCGAGCTCGATGGTCGACCAGGCGAAGACGCTGGGCGAGGTCGCTCCGGCGAGCTTCCGCGGCGGGGTCCCGAGCGAGGGGCGACGCCCGGCGGTGCCCGATCCGGGCCGGGTGGCGGTAGGGCATGCGGACGTCGACGTAGCGACGGCGAAGGCCCCCGCGCAGCCGGAGGTCGAGGACGTTCCGCCCTGGACCGGACCCCTGGACCAGACCCCCGTCGACTCGGGCGCGCCGAAGGACGCGATGGCGAGTCGGACCCAGCGGAGCACTGCCCCGCCGCGAGGCGTCGCGCCGGAGTGGGCCTACGCGAAGACGATCGACGAGGAAGGCAGCGACGAGGACGACTTCCTCATGGGTCGCAGCTCCCTCCCGGAGATGGACCCGGTCCGAGAGACCAACCGCTGGCTGATCTTCATCGGTGCGGTCAGCGGGATCCTCGGCTTGCTGCTGATCCTGTACTCGCTGTTCAGCTAGCCGTCTCGAAGAGCGCGTCCAGGCGACCGCCGAGTCGCACGCTCACGCCCTCGTCGACGGGCTCGGCCCCGAGTGACTCGCGGAGTCCCTGCACGACCGTGGTGAACTCCCCACCGAACTGGGCGCACCAGCGGCAGCCGCGCAGGTGCTCTTCGACACGCCCCACGGTGGCTTCGGGGAGGGTGCCGTCCAGGTAGTCGGACAGCCCCTCGAGCACGTCGCCGCAGCTCAGTCCTGCGATGACGACCTGTTCAGGCATGGCGTCGCTCCTTCCGCACGGCGGCCGCCAGGCGCAGACGGGCGCGGTGGAGGCGGCTCTTCATGGCGTTCAGCTCGAGGCCGAGGGCCTCGGCTGTTTCGGGCCCCGAGTGGCCCAGGAGATCCCGAAGCACGAGGATCTCCCGATCCGAGGGGTCGAGGGATCCGAGTGCGCGGCGGACCAGGTCCCGGTCGCGCATCCGGTCGATGAGTTCGTCCAGGTCGACGGGGTCACCCCACCCCGCGGCGGCGCCCAGCTCCTCGAGCTCCTCGAAGCGGGGGGGCTCGCCCGAGCGTCGTCGGACGTGGCGGTAGGCGGCGTGGCGGGCCAGCGTCAGCAGCCAGCTGCGGACGCTGCCCGAGCCCGTCCAGGAGGCGGCGCCGCGATAGGCCGCGACGAACGCCTCCTGGAGGGCTTCTTCGGCGAGGGCGTCGCTCGGCGTCACGCGTCGCACGAGCGCCCACACCGCCCCCTGGTGCCGACGGACGAGCTCCTCGAAGGAGGAGCGGGAGCCCGCGGCAGACTCCCGCAGGAGCTCACCGTCGCACCGGGGGGTGGGAGTCAACTCAGGCCTGATCGCTCTGCTCGAGCGTGCAGACGCCGGTGAGGGTGTAGAGGGGGCAGCTGCCGAGGAGGCCGGTGGCCAGGGGCACGATGCCGAGGAAGCCAAGGGGCGTCTTGGGACCCACGAAGGCGATGGAGAGGAGACCGAGGCCGAGGATGACGCGCAGGGCGCGGTCGATCTTGTGCTCGTTGTGCGGGAACAGCTTCGCGAACATGGAGAGGTCCTTTCGGGCCGCATCAGGCGGCTTCACAGGACCAGAGACAGGGTCTGTCGAGAAGGATCCGGAAGAACTTCCGGAGACCGCTGGGTACCGAGGTGCGAAGCCGGTCAGTTCCCCGGGGTGTAGTCATCCCCCTGGCGGCGACGCCAGACGATCAGGAACCCGATCACCAGCGCCGCGGATACGATCGTGGCCAGCTTCGGGTTGATCTGCGCCACCTGCTCCGGGTTCCGATCCAGGCCCAGCATCTCCTGCGCGCGGCCGATGGCGAGGCTGATCCGTCCCATCACCGTGTACCCGAAGGAGGCGCCGAAGGAGAGCATCAGCGTCAGCACGCCGAAGCGCGAGATCTGCTGCATCGCCCGGTTCTGAGGGGCCGAGAAGTAGAAGTGCAGCAGGCACGCGGACAGACCCAGGACGAGGAAGAGCGAGCTGAAGACCCCCGCGCCGTCGGCCTTCCAGGTCCAGAACCCATGCTCGGCCCACACCGCCCCGAGGTCCGGGATCGACTGGGCCACCTGGGTCATCAGGTTCGCGTTGAGCTCGCCGGTGAGCTTCACCCCCGCGTAGGCGGCGACGATGAACGCGATGGGGATCCGCGCCAGCCACGAGTACTTCGGCACGAGCTTGCTGAACAGCATCGCGATCAACAGCAGCGGCACGAACGTCAACACACTCTGGAGCGACCAGGCCACGTCACTGTTGAAGGGGAGCTTGTCGAGCAGGTTCGGCTTGAACACGCCGAAGTAGATCTCGATGACGCCGTACCCGATCGAGACACCGAGGAAGATGTGCTCGGCGAGCTTGTAGACGGGGTTGTCGTCGTAGAGGAACGACAGGACGCAGATGGTCAGGAAGATGCTGATCCAGGCGCCCGCGACTTCGATGCCGGTCATGCCTGCTCCTCCGCCTGGCGGGTGACCAGGAACGCCACGTTCCCGAGCACGATGAGCACGATGATGAAGAGGTGGCCCACGTTCAGGACGTTGACCGACTGGGTCGCGAGGAGCCGCACGCCGTCGGGGGGGCCGTCGGGGAACACGAGCTTCTCGTACTGGGCGGAGCCGGGCATGCCGGCGCTGAGGCCGTTGAGCTGCCCCGCCTTGTAGAAGGGGATGTAGTCAGGACCGGAGACCGCGGTCGTCGCCGAGGCGATGCTCAGGTCGTACTGCCCCTGGATCTGCAGGACGTACTCCCGCGTGCCGGGGAAGCCCGCCGACACGTTGATGATCATCGCGAAGTCCTTCGCCTGCTTGAACCCCCGCATGACCTCCAGGTCCTCGACCTTGTTGCCCTTGATGTCCTGGGGGAACGTCTCGGGGATGTTCTCCCCGATGGCCTTGATGGCGAGCTCCTTGCCGTCCTTGAACCCGAGGAACGCCCAGTCCTTGCCGTACTCCTTGCCGTACTCGGCCGTGAGCTCCTCGAAGATGGGCAGGACCAGCGGAGGCGCCGAGGGCCACAGAGTCGCGCTGACGAACTTCACGTCCTTGCGGAGCAGGTGGTGCAGGTTCGCCCGGAAGAAGGGCTCGAGCTCCGGCCGCGAGGCGGGGTCGAAGTCGGCGCTGATGAACACCGTGCTCCCTGCGGGGATCTCCTCGACCGCGTCGTAGAGCGACTGGACGCGCTCGTCGACCTTGAAGGGCAGGTTCACGGGGAACAGCATCGGGAGCAGGATCGCGAGGCCCATGCCGAGGAAGATCCACCGGCGATCCATGTGCTGGAACTTGACGAGGGTGTCGAGCTTCATTGCGTGTACCCCCTAGTCCGCGCCGAGGTGGCTGCGCTCGATCCCGAGGATCACGCGCAGGCCGGTGGAGACGGCGCCGAGGGCAGCGCCGATGAAGATGGCGCGCCGCGCCGCGATGTTGGGGACGTCCATGATCCAGTTCATGAACTGCGGGAGCTTCTCACCGACGAGCGGCAGCGACTCCCCGAGGGGGACGCGGGCGATCATCACGATGATGGCGGCCACCAGGAGCACGGTCGCTTCGAGGTTCCGCGCCCGAAACGCCCGGAACGCCGCCGACGCGATGTAGAAGGCGAGCAGCGCGAACATCGTGGCGTTCAGAGGGACGAACACGAAGTCGAAGAGCCACTTGTAGGCCTCGCCCGGGTTCAGGCGGCCCGTGTTGCCCCAAAAGCCGACCACGAGGGTCCCCGCCAGGGAGATGAGCATCACCAGCTTGTAGCCCCAGTCCTCCTCCCGGTTCAGGACCTTCGGCAGGTTCACCTGGATCAGGTTGAACAGGCCCAGGAGGAAGGCGGCCGCGGCCAGGATGAGCCCCCACTCGAGCAACAGCTGGGTGATGACGTGATATCCCCAGTGGGGGATGAAGTACTCGCCGACCATGAAGAGGCCGACGAGGAACGTGAGGACCAGCGGGACGGTGCTGCGCATCGCTCAGCCTCCCGAGATGGAGAAGAGGGTGTTGATGATCGGGAAGCCGAAGGTCGTCAGCAGGGTGCCCACGAGGAGGCAGATGACGACGAAGAGCTTCACCCAGTCGCTCGCCTTGAGCGAGCTGACGAGGCGGGGATCCCGAGAGAGGTAGGCGGAGACCGCGAAGAGCTCCTCACCGATGAGCGTGTAGTCGCACGCCGCGATGAAGAACGGGAGCTGGGTGGCTTCCGCCGTGCCCGCGATCTGGATGGATTTGTTGACGAATCCCGTCTCCGCGAGGATGAGGGACTCGGCGAAGAAGCGGCCGAGGTAGATGTTCGTCGCCGGCTGCTCGCGGTAGATGATGCCGTTGGTGCCGGCGCAGAACGCGAACTGCTCGGAGCTGATGAAGCGCGTGTTCCGCGGGTTGTACGCGTCGGGGTAGCCCGCCTGGTAGTAGCCCGCGCGCACCACCTCGTCCGACACCTCGCGGACGATGGGGATGCAGCAGCTGACGATGATGTCGCTCTGGTACTCGGCGACCTTCTGGCTCACCTGCCCGAGGATGAGCATGGACGCGATGGTCTGGATGTCCTGGAGCTCGTCGATGCCGGGGACGTAGAGGATCGGCTTGCCCATCTCCGTGGCGCGGCCGATGCCCTCTTCGATGGCGTCGATGCCAGGGATCCGGCGGATGAAGACCTCCTTGCCGGACCGCACGTCGGCGGCGAACTTCTGCATCATCACGCCCACCGCGATGATGATGAGGAGCATGAGCAGCGGCCCGTAGTTCTTCGACTTCATGCCGGTGCGGAGCTTCGCGGCCTTCGGCTTCCCGGTGGCCGTCGCGGCGACGGAGCCGGCAGCGAGCACGGCCGCCGCTTCGTCCTCGACGTCGGCCAGATCGGGGACCGTGCGGAGCGCGACGAGCTGGTAGTCGTACGACTCGGCGGGAGGGTGCTCCCACACGTCCGTCGTGACCTTGTCGCTGAGAGAGCGCGCGTCGCCGGTGAGGACCTTGAGCAGCGTCCAGTCGTCGGAGCCGGTCTCTGTGCGGAGGACGCCCCACCCGGCCGGGTCGTTCGCCTCCTCCCAGGAGAGGTCGAGGTTCAGCCCGTCGTTGTCTGGCGGCGCCTCCACCGTCAGCTCCGCCGCAGAGGCGGGGGCGACGGCCAGGAGCGCGGCCAGCGCGAGCAGCAGCAGATGCTTCATCGCTCGATCCTCTCGACGTTGGAGCGGGGCAGGAGCGCGGTGTCTCCTTCGCCGAAGTCCACCTCGAGCACCCGCACCGTCGTCTCCGAGCCCACCTGGATGGGCTGGACGGGGAGGCCCGAGACGGTGCCGATGCGGCCGAACCAGGGCGCCCGGATTCCACGGATGAGGTCGCCCTGGGCGATCCCCACCGGCTCCGGGGCCGCCACGCGCTCCGTGGGGATCTCGGCGTCGTCCGTGACCACGATCTCCGGTCGGATGACGCCGGCGCGGATCTGGGTGGCGCCGTTCACCGAGGCCCGGTCGCCCGCCCGCTTCTTGAGCAGCGCGAACGTCGCCGGAGCCATGCCGATCTTCCCGAAGCCCTCGGTGACGATCAGCGTGGTGCCCAGCTCCTCGCCGCCCGTGATGGCGACGCCGACCTCGTAGCCGAGGAGTTCCTTGATCTCGTCGTAGTCGAAGCCGCCGGTGACCAGCGCCGCCGCGCCGACCTCCACCGCCTTCTTGAGCCCCGCGATGGTCACGTAGGAACCGCCGATGACGACCTTGCCCTTGTGGTCCGCGGTGATGTGCTCGGGCCCGATGACGTCGTCGGGCTCGTAGGCGGCCATGGCGATGACCCCCTTCGTCTCCCCGCCGAGGCCGAAGATGCCCTGGACCATCGTGGCCATCGCCTGGACGACGCAGCCCTCGCCCTCGATCACCTCGACCACGCGGCCGTCGATGTAGGCGTCGATCTCCACGGGGATGGGGTCCGCCTGGACGATGACGATGCCGGTCACGGTGGAGACCGCCTCGATCGTGCCGCTGACCACCGCCTTCGCCTCGCTCTTGAAGAAGCCCATGATCCCGGGCGTCTCGGCGATGATCTCGTCCTTGGTGACGCGGTCGCCCACGCCCTTCTTCATGTATCCGTTGAGCCGGCCCGGGTCGACGCCGAGCTGGTTGGCGACGTTCACCGGGAAGACCTTGCCCGGCAGGGAGGTCTTCGCGACGACGTCGTCGGCCTTGACGAGGTCCCCGACCGCCACCGTCACCTCGCCCTCCAGGGGGAGCTGGCGGGTCTTCTGGACGATGTGCTGCTCGGTGACCGTCAGGCCAGGGGTGAAGATCGCGGCCATCAGCCTTCCCCTCCCTTCGGGTACTCGTCCATCGCTGCGACCCAGCCCTCGAGGAGCGGCACGCGGGCGCTCTGCTCGGTGGGAATGCGGATCGGGCGACCACGGGTGTCGAACACGAGGCCGACGACTCCGCCGCGCAGCGTCTTGCTGAGAGGCTTGCCCGGCCCAGCCCCCACATCCAGCGTGCTCTGGAGGGGGGTGACGGTGGCCTTGACGCCGGGCTCGTGCTCGCAGGGCACGCTCCACAGCTCGCCGTCGCTCATGGTGCGGGACTCCTTCGTCCCGTCCGGCATCGTCAGCTCCACCTTCATCACCGGGCCCGACTTCATGTCCCCCTCGGGCGCCACGCAGGTGCCGAGGTAGATGATGCAGTCGCGCTCGAAGACCTCGGTGGCGGCTTCCTGATCGACGGTGGAGAGCACCCCGAGGTGCGGCATCATGAAGATGCTGTCGACGGCGATCTCCGTGACGCACTCGGGCTCGAAGGCGTCGATCATCATCCGCATCGACTGGGAGCGCCGCGGCGCGTGCGACAGCACCCCGCCGGACCCGACGATGAGGTCCAGCTTCTTCATCTTCACGAGGGTGTCGCCGCTGCCGGTCTGGCGGAAGGCGTCGGCGATGGTCCGCTCCTGCTGGACCCCCCGCAGCTCGACGGCGAACTCCTTGTGCTGGATGAACGCCAGCCGCAGCGCCTCCCGGGCGATGGCCTGCTCGATCTTCAGCTCCTCGAGGGTCTCGGGGATGGTCGTCGGCCGGATCATCTTGTTGCCGATCCGGTTGCGCAGGCCCTTCTCGTCGATGTTGAAGGGGACCCAGCGCAGGATCATCGGCAGCCCGGCCTCCGCGAGCACGTTGCTGACCGAGTAGGACATCCCGAGGTTCGCGGACACCGTGCGGTTGAACTTGCCGTCGAAGACGCTGAACACGTCCGTGGTGGCGCCGCCGATGTCCACGCCAGCGACGTTGATGCCGCGCTGCTCGGCGATGGTCTGCATGATCAGGCCCACCGCCCCCGGCGTCGGCATGATCGGCACGCCGACCCAGCTCATGAGCTTGTCGTAGCCCGGAGCCTGGGCCATGACGTGCTCCATGAAGAGGTCGTGGATCTTGTCGCGCGCGGGCGCGAGGTTCTCGTTCTCCATCACCGGGCGCACGTTGTCCGTGATCTGCAGGTCCGAGATGGACTCGAGGCGCTCCTTGATGTCCGGGATGACCTGCTGGTTGCCCGCGTAGATGATCGGCAGGTTGAAGCCGCCGCCGAGCCGCGTGCGGGGCCGGGCCGCCGCCACCATCTCCGCCAGGGCGACGACGTGCTTGCGGGTGCCCCCGTCGATGCCGCCCGCGAGCAGGATCATGTCCGGACGCAGCTGGCGGATCCGCTCGATCTGCTCGTGGGGCTTGCGCGGGTCGTTGCTGGCGAAGGCGTCCATGACGATCGCTCCAGCGCCCAGCGCGGCGCGCATCGCGGACTCGGCCGTCATCGACCGGACGACACCGCCGACGACGAGCTGGAGCCCGCCCCCCGCGCTCGAGGTCGAGATGTACATGTCGACGCCCTGGCCCTCGACGTCCGGCGTCTTGATGCCGCCGTCCTCGACGAGCTGGCGCCCGGACAGCTCCTGCACCTCCATCGCCGCGTTGAGCACGCCGCGCGTGACGTCCTCGAAGGGCGCCTCCACGGTGGTCGGCGCCTCGCCGCGCCAGGTCTGGCGCCAGCCGTCGGCGGTCTTCTCGATGAGGATCGCCTTGGTGGTCGTGCTGCCGCAGTCGGTCGCCAGCACGGATCGGATGGCGCCGTTCGGCGCCGAGGTCCCGCTCATCCGGCCCTCCGTTCGGGGTCGTTGGTGTTCTGGGCGTCCCGTCGCGCGGCGCGGTGCTCGGCGTCGATCGCCTCGATGCGTTCGAGGATCACGTCGACCCCGCGGCGCTTCTCGAGCAGCGCGGCGATCGCGTTCCACTGGTCCGGGGTCAGGAAGACGCCGATGGACGGCGTCAGCAGGTGCATGAACTGGGAGCCGACGAACCCGAGGGGCCGCATCCCTTCGATGGCGAGGAGCGCAGGCACCGTCAGGCCGAACCGCACGACGAACCGGGCGAGCCGATCCACCGCGTCGAGCTGCTCGGGCGTGGGCGCGGCGGCCTCAGCCAACGGACTCCTCCTCGTCCCCCGACCGCGGGGGCCCCAGGCGCTCCCTCAGGACCGCCTCCACCTCATCTCGGTGCTCCGGGCACCGCAACACCACCCCGCGCTGCCGTCGAAGGAGCCGCACCGGAGACCGTCCGGCGATGGCGAACCCGTCGGGCTTCGCGCTCCAGGCGCCGAGTCGATCCCAGGGACGCCTCGCCACCCGAAGCAGGCTCCGTACCCGCACCTCGGTCCCCGTGAGCTCGTAGCGGGTGGGGAAGAGGAAGTCGGCGACGGAGCCCAGGAGGAGCAGGGTGCCGATGAACCCGAGGAGCCGATCCACAGCGACGACGGCGACCGAGCAGAGCAGGATCACCACGACGGCGCCGATCGCCTTCCCCGGAGCGCGGGCTGCCGGCCAGTCCGTCCACTGCAGCCCTTCGTTCACCTCTCCTCCGGAGCCGGCGCACCATACCAGCGGTGGCCCAATGCAGCGCAAAGCGGCCGCGTGATAGAGTTCACGCTCCCTTTACCGGGGACTGGTTTGGGGGCCGCGGCCAACGCGTCTGGAGTGAGACTGAATGAGCAGCCCGGGTTTCGCCGGTGGAATCACCGAGATGGCACAGGTGCGCAAGGTGCGGGTAGCGATCCGTGCTGACGGCGCCGACTACGAGGGGTACGTACACCTCCTCGAGGACATGAGCCGTGTCCAGGACATCCTGAACGACCCACGCCCGTTCCTGAACCTCACGGACGTGGTGCATCGCGACCGCACCTGGCCCTGGGTGGCGCTGAACAAGGGCGCGATCACCCACCTCATGGTCCTCGACGCGGCCACAGGAGATCGGCAGTCCCAGCAGGTGGACCCTACTGAGGGGCTGAGCGCCCGCGCCCGAGCGGCCGCGCGTCAGCCCACGGTCCCCTCTGCTGGCCCCGCCACCCTTCCTGGCCCGCCGCCGTCGCCCCGTGGGGCGAAGGTGTCGGACCCGCCGACCCAGCCCTTCCCCAAGGAAGTCCTGGGCTCCCACAACGACGACCTCGACGACGATGACCTGCTGCTCGATGACGATGATGGCGATGACATCGATCCCGACGACCTGGAGCGCGATGTCGGCGCGCTCATCACGGGTCCGGGTCGCTGAGCCTGCTGCGTTGACATACGGCGTCCTGGAGATCACCCGCTGATGGCGAACATCGACCACGATCGAAAGCGGATCACCGCGGTCCTGCTCTTCTACGGACCCGCGGGCGCCGGGAAGACGACCTCCCTCTACGCCCTGGCGCGGCACCTGCCGCCGGGGACGCACGGCAAGGTGGCGCCGCTCCAGCAGGGGGACGACCGCCTTCTGCGCCTCGACTACCGGCCGCACGACCACGAGATGGTCTACGGCTACCAGCTGAGCTTCCGCCTCGTCACCTGCCCCGGGCAGACCGACGTGGATCTCGTCCGTCCCGTCCTCGCCGCCGCGGACGCGGTGATGTTCGTCGCCGACTCGGCGAGCAACTCCCTGAACGCGAACCTCGGCGCCCTCGAGGACCTGGATCGCATGGCCCGCTCGTGTGGGCGCCGCCTCGACGATCTCCCGATCGTGTTCATGTACAACAAGCGGGATCTGAGGGACGCGCTGGAGATCCGGCTTCTCGAGAACCGGCTCAACCGCTTCGGAAGCAACTACCTCGCCGCCTCGGCCATCCGAGGTCAGGGCGTGCTCGAGGCGCTGCAGCGGCTCACGGCGACCGTCGCTGTGCAGCTGCGGACCGAGCTCGCGAGCGCCCCCGGCGTCAAGGGCAGCACCCACAGCACCGTCGCCCACGGCAAGAGCTTCGAGCAGGCCCGCAACGACGGCCAGGACCTCGACGACGTCACCGCGGTGAGCGTCGAGCGTGGTCCCGCTGCCGTCGGCAGCTGGCAGGAGGGGAGCGACGACCGCACCGAGGTGAATCCCACCGGAGGCGGCTGGGAGGTGGATGAGCCCATCGCCGGTCGCGGGGTGCCCAGCCACAGCAGCATGCGCTCCGTGCCCCAGGACTACGGGCGCCGCCACCCGTCGTACGACAGCGGTGACCAGTACGGCAGCCAGGGCAGCGGCAGCTACGGCAGCGGAGGGTACGGCGGCGCCGGCGGGGGACGTCCCGGATTCGGTGGCTACGGAGGCGGTGCGTCCTTCCGGTCGGAGCCGTCGCGGCAGCTGCCCCGGCAGCACGCTCCGCAGCCGGCGCCGGAGCCCGTGTACTCGGATCAGTCCTGGCGGACGCCCGACGCCTTCGCGGACATCGACTCCGACGACCACACGATGCCGTACATGGACTTCGACCAGGAGGTCGGCGAGGTCCCCCAGAACAGCCAGCTCGCGCCGCCGCCCCCCGATCGTCGGGGTGGACCCGCGGCGGCCACGAGCATGCGGCGGCCTGCCTCGTCCCCGCGGGGGCCCGCCCACCGTGCCCCCCAGCGAGGACGTCCCATGGCAGGGGGACGGGGCGCCTTCGAGCCCCGCAGCGCGCCCCGGCGCGTCGACCCCGCCCGGGTGACCGGCTCCATGCGCAACGTCCCGAGCTCCGGCTCTCTGCGCGGTGTGCCTCCGGGGTCCGTGCGAGGGATGCCCAGCTCCGACTCGATGCGCGCACCCCAGGGCTCGGGGACGCTCCGCGGCCCGAGCGGCGCGCCGGTCGAGCCTCCCCAGGCCACCCAGTCCCAGACGGGGGCCAAGGGCGGCACCGGCACGTTCACAAAGACGATGGCGATCAACGCCCTCGGGCGTGAGGCCGAGCCGTGGGAGATGGGGATCGAGCAGTCGGGCCATCAGGTCAAGCTGCAGGCTCCGGACCTGTCCGGGTACGTCGTCTCGCGCATCGGCACGCCGAAGGCTGCGTCGCGGCGGACGGTGCGGATTCCCGTGCGCGCCACCCACATGGACACCCTCGTCCCCCAGGACTTCGTCATCGACGTGGAGTTCCGCGGGGGGCAGGGCGGCTCGCCCGCCGTCAGCGCCCGCAAGACCCCCCAGAGGGAGGGCCGCTCGGTCCCCCTGGCCTGGGTGATCGCGATCGTGGGCGCGCTCCTGCTCGTCGTGGCGGTGCTGTGGGTCGCGCTCTACCTCAACGGCTGAGTCGGCTGCTCCCCATGCACGCCCGCGCGCTGGGCGTCCTGGCCTTCTTCGTGGCGACCTCCGGTTGCCTCGCGTGGACGGTCGAAGACGACGACTCCTCGGTCCCGATCGACGACGACGACGCGGTCGACGATGACGACGTGGTGAACGACGACGACGTGGTCGACGACGACGACGTGGCCGATGACGACGACGACGCCGATCCCCCCGCCAACGGCGCGGTCCTCGCGGTGCAGTTCAGGGGCCTCGACTCCGGGACGGTCGTGGTCTCGGCGTTCGCGGAGGACGAGATCGCCCCCGCCGCGGAGGAGCCGGCGCTGGCCGCCATCAGCAACTTCCTCATCGTCACGGCGGGGGATCCCGCGGCCTTCCGTCAGCTCGACGCGAACGACTACCCCGGACCGTTCAGCCTCGACGGCGCCGTCTTCACCGTGCTCGGAGAGGACGCGATTGCGCTCCAGGAGCAGGAGCCGGGGCTCTGGGCTCGCAACGAGATCGGGATCCACCGCATCCCCGCCGGAGCCGAGTGGCAGGCGCAGATCGTCGCGAACGACACCCTCGCGGGGGTCCACGACGCGCCGGCGATGCCGCCGCCGCTGGCGCTGTCCGCCGATGATCTCATCGGCCCCATCTACTTCTGGCGGCCCGGGGACGGCGTCCAGATGCGGACGGCCACCGCGCCCGGGGTCGAGGGAGACGTGCTGTCCATCGGCGGAGCCTCGGGCCCCGCCCGCGGGTGGTGGTCCGGCGACGGCGCCTTCGACGTGTCCGCTGGCGACCTCCCGACGTTCCAGGAGACAACGCCGTTCGCCCTGCACCGGATCCGCCGCCTGCGCTACGAGGTGGACGACCGCTCGCTCGTCGTGGCCAGCGGAGCCTTCTTCCTCGGCCTCCTCCAGCCCATGGGGACGGGCGATCCCATCCTGCGGCCCGTCGATGCCGAGCCCGGTGAGCTGGTCACGGGCGACCAGCTGGCCTTCGACATCGACCCCCCGCTCACGAACACCGCGCAGCCCTATCAGCTGGAGATGGGCGACGCCGCCTTCCCGGTGACGCTCGACGGCGCAGACCGCGCCATCATCACCATCACCGACCCCACGGTCCTCACCTGGGGCTGGCAGGAGGTCCAGATGGTGGTCCCGGGAGGCCTCGGGAGGGGGGCGATCCGGATCGGGTCCGACGTCCCCACGTGCGACGTCTCGGAGACGGGCAACAACGATCTCGCCGCGTCCGCCAACTCGATCGCGGCGGGGCAGGCCTGGTGCGGCCTCACCGAGGTCGCCAGTGACCGGGACTGGGCACACTTCCCGGTGACCCGCGGCGCGACGTACCAGATCGACCTGTTCGCGGACCGAATCGGCAGCAGCGGCGACTACAAGGTGACCCTGTACGACGCGAGTGTCACCCAGCTCGTCACCGTCGACGACTCGGTCGACAGCGATCCGTCGTTCCGCTGGACAGCCCCCGAGGCCGGGACGATCTACCTCGAGGTCGAAGCGACGGATGGGGGTGGCGGTCCCAACCATGCGTGGCGCGTGGCCGTGACTCCCGTCGTCGGCGGGTAGGGCCGGCGTCGGTCCCCGCACCCCGCCGCTTGACTTCGGGGCATTCGGGTTTCATGTTGGCGCCGGCTCGGCGCCCGGACTGAGGGGGGACGCAGGTGCTGGACCCGGAGCAGAGATGACGGCATTCGAGCCGTTCCCGAAGGACGCGCAGCAGCGCGTACAGGCCGCGTTGGACGACATCGCAGCCGGCAAGATGGTCATCCTCATCGACGACGAGTCGCGGGAGAACGAGGGAGACCTCGTCATGGCCGCGGACTTGGCGTCGCCGGAGGCCATCAACTTCATGGCAACCCATGGGCGCGGGCTGATCTGCCTGACGATGACGCCGGAGCGCATCGAGCGCCTCGACCTGCCGATGATGGTGCGGAAGAACGACTCGCCCTACGGCACGGCGTTCACCGTTTCCATCGAGGCGGCGACCGGCGTCACGACCGGCATCTCTGCCGCGGACCGGGCTCGGACCATCGAGGTGGCCGTGGACCCGAACGCCACGGCGGACGACCTCGTCTCGCCCGGGCACGTGTTCCCTCTGCGAGCTCGGGAAGGCGGCGTGCTCGTGCGCGCCGGACAGACCGAGGGGTCGGTGGATCTGGCGCGGCTGGCTGGCTGCTCCCCGGCGGGTGTGATCTGCGAGATCATGAACGCGGACGGGACGATGGCCCGCCTTCCCCAGCTCGAGCAGTTCGCGGCGGAGCACAGCCTGCGGATCCTCACCGTGGCGGACCTCATCGCCTGGCGCCTCCGCACCGAGAGCCAGGTGGAGTGCGTGGCGAAGACGACCCTCTCCACCGACGCGATGGGTGAGGTCACGGCGAGCATCTACCGGAACCGGGTGAACGACCTGCAGTACCTCGCGCTCGTTCGCGGGGACGTGGAGCCCGAGACGCCGACGCTCGTGCGCGTCCACAGCTCGGACATCTGGGCTGATGCGCTCCAGGCGTTCCGGCGCGACGGCGGACCGCTGCTGCATCGGTCGATGCGGATGATCGACGCGGCGGGCACGGGTGTCGTGCTCTACATCCTGCGCCCCTTCGACGCCGACGCGGTCGTGCGGAACCTCACGGCCCACGTCCCGCCCGAGTCCATCGAGGGGGACATCCCGGACAAGCCTCGGCAGGCGGACCCGTACCCCACCGGGCTGAGGGACTACGGCCTCGGCGCGCAGGTGCTGCGTGAGCTCGGGGTGCGTCGCGTGCGTCTGCTGACGAACAGCGCGCGCCGCCTGGTTGGTGTGGAAGGCTACGGCCTCGAGGTCGTCGAGCGGGTCGCGGTGCCCGTGGACGGCAAGGCCGAGCTGGCGGTGCTCGAAGGAGGACGAAGCTGATGGGCAACACCTGGAAGGGGAGCCGCTCCGCGGCCGGAATGTCCTTCGGGATCGCCGCGGGAGCGTTCAACGAGCTGATCGTGGAGAAGCTCGTCTCCGGCGCGATCGAGCTGATCAAGGCGTCGGGCGGGGACGAGGACGCGATCGACGTGGCCTGGTGCCCCGGCGCCGTGGAGATCCCGCTGGTGGCGAAGCGCCTCGCCGAGAGCGGCCGGTACGACGCCGTGATCGGGATCGGCTGTGTGATCCGCGGTGGCACCCCCCACTTCGACTTCGTGGCGGGGCAGGCGTCCAGCGGCCTCGCGCGGGTGCAGCTCGACACCGGCGTGCCGGTGTCCTTCGGGGTCCTGACGGTCGACACGATCGAGCAAGCGATCGAGCGCGCCGGCACCAAGATGGGGAACAAGGGCGGCGAGGCCGCCATCGCCGCCATCGAGATGGTCGACCTGCTGCGCAAGCTCCCCGGGGCGGAGTAGTGGGCGGACGGCGCCAGGCGCGGGAGCAGGCGCTCCAGCTCCTCTACCAGGTGGATCTCGGGCAGCGTTCGCTGGACGAGGCCGTCTCCCTGTTCTGGGATGACGAGGAGGAGCCCACCGCGCCCGACGTGGTGGAGTTCGCGCGGATCCTGGCGCGGGGCGCGAGCGCGCAGCGCGAGCGGATCGACGAGCTGATCACCGAGGCGTCCATCAACTGGAAGATCCGACGCATGTCGCTGGTCGACCGGAACATCCTCCGCATCGCGGTCTTCGAGTTCATCGCCCTGGACGACGTCCCGGCGACCGTCTCGATCAACGAGGCCATCGAGCTCGGCAAGCGCTTCGGCACCACCGACTCTGGCGGCTTCATCAACGGCATCCTCGACAAGATCGCGCGCAACCTCGGGCTCGCGGGAGGCCGTCGGCGGTGAAGGTCCAGGTCACGTTCGAGACCGGGCACCCCGCCCGCATCGACGGGATCGACGGCGCGGTGGCCGTCGTCTGGCAGGACCAGCGCCCGCTCCGTGGGCTCGCCGCCCGCGCAGACTGGCGCCTCAACGGCTTCCTCAGCCGCCTCGTGCTCGGCGAGCGCTTCTCCGGCAAGGCCGGTGAGTGGCTGCTCGTCCACACCCAGGGGCGTCTTCCGTACACCCACCTCTTCCTCGTCGGCCTCGGCCGGCACGGGGAGCACGGCACCCGCCGGGCGCGGTCGGCGCTGGAGGGGATCGCGGGCAAGGTAGCCCTGGCCGGGCTCCACGCCTTCGCCATCGATCTCGACGAAGTCGCGGCGGGTGAGCTCGACGCGAACACGGCGCTGGTGACCTTCCTCGATGCCCTCGCGGACAGCTACCCCGAGGATGCCTTCGCCGACCCGCCGTACCTGCCCGCCCTCGAGGCCCGGGAGCGCAACGACGCCCGCGTCGCGCAGCATCGGCGTCGTCGCCAGGAGCTGCTCGAGGCGCGTCGCCGCTGGGAGGAGGAGCGTCGCGCCGAGGAGGCAGCCCGTGCTCAGGAGCCCCCCGCCGAGGAGGGTGAGGAGCCTGCCCGTCCAGTGGCGGGACACGTCCCGGACGAGGCACCTCCGCCGCCTCCGGATCCTGCCGAGCTGGGTGAGCCGGATCTGGAGCCGACTCCCGAGCGCACGGTTCAGGTCGTGATGGTGGGCGCTCCCGATCGTGTCCGCGCCCTGCGCGAGAGCCTGCGGACGATGGCCCACTCGGACGACGCCCCCCTCGACGTGGACGTGCGCGGCTGACGAGTCCACTTCCGGTGGCCATCAGCGGCTGACGGACCCACCTTGCGCGGAGTCCCCGTCTCCAGGGCGTGTTGCGCCCGTGCGAGGACCGAGTACCATGCCGCCTTCTCACGGGACGGGGGTCCCGGAGAACCCCAGACATTGAGCGCCAGAGAGCGCAGCGCCGCGGCCCGCGGCGGCCCCCGGAGAGCACATGCCCCGCAACTTCTTCTTCACCTCCGAGTCCGTGACCGAGGGTCACCCGGACAAGATGTGCGACGTCATCAGCGACACGATCCTGGACGCCTGCCTCGAGCAGGATCCGACCTCCCGAGTCGCCTGTGAGACCGCAGTCAAGACCGGCTTCGTGCTCCTCGCTGGCGAGATCACCACGAACGCCGTCTTCGACGCCCCCGCCCTCGTCCGCAAGGCCGTGTGCGACATCGGCTACACCGACAGCGACATGGGCTTCGACGGCAACACCTGCGGGATCATGAACGCGGTGGAGAAGCAGTCCCCCGACATCTCCCAGGGCGTGACCGCCGGTGAGGGCCTGCACAAGGAGCAGGGCGCCGGTGACCAGGGGATGATGTTCGGCTACGCCATCAACGAGACGCCGGAGCTCATGCCCGCGTCCATCTGGTGGGCCCACCGCCTGACGGAGGCGCTGACCAACTCGCGCCGCTCGGGCGTCCTCCCGTACCTGCGCCCGGACGGCAAGTCGCAGGTCACCATCGAGTACATCGACAACAAGCCCGCGCGCATCGACGCGGTGGTCGTCTCGTCGCAGCACGCGGAGAGCGTCAGCCACGCGGACCTGGTCGCCCAGATCAAGGAGGAGGTCATCTTCAAGACCCTCCCCGGCGACCTGCTCGACGCGAACACGAAGTACTACATCAACCCGACCGGTCGCTTCGTCGTCGGTGGCCCGATGGGTGACGCGGGCCTCACGGGCCGCAAGATCATCGTCGACACCTACGGCGGCCATGGCGCCCACGGTGGTGGTGCCTTCTCCGGCAAGGACCCGAGCAAGGTCGACCGCTCCGCCGCCTACGTCACCCGCTACGTGGCGAAGAACATCGTCGCCGCCGGCCTCGCCGAGCGCGCGCTGGTGCAGGTCGCCTACGCGATCGGCGTCGCCGAGCCCATGAACGTCTTCGTGGACACCTACGGCACCGGCGTCGAGTCGGACGAGAAGATCGCCGCCGCCGTGCGCGAGGTCTTCCCCCTGAAGCCCGCGGGCCTCATCGCCCACCTGGACCTGCTCCGCCCGGTCTACAAGCCGACGGCCGCCTACGGCCACTTCGGCCGCACCGGCGACGGGTTCACCTGGGAGAAGACGGACATGGTCGACGCGCTCAAGGCCGCGATCTAGAGCCGCTCGATCCCCTCAGGATCCTGACGGGGCCTGCCTCATCGCGAGGTGGGCCCCGTCTCGTTCCGGAGCCTCCTGGGACCCTTGGAGGGGATGCGCCCAGGACCCCGAAACCCCTTGCCCGCCACGTTTGACGCCCCCTCGGAGGCCCATTAGTCTCCGCGCGCCTGCGCGACCCCCGGAATGGCCCGGTTCGGGGATGTCCCACGCTGAAGCTCGTCCGCGGCCACCTTCTCCCTACATCCCGCCCACCTGGAGCCCCTGGAGCCCATGTCGGAGTTCACGCACCTCACCCCGCCCGACGGCGAGGCGATCACCATCAACGCTGATGGCACCCTCAACGTCCCCAACAACCCGATCATCCCCTTCATCGAGGGCGACGGCATCGGGCCCGACATCTGGGCCGCCTCGGTCCGCGTCTTCGACGCCGCCATCGAGAAGGCCTACGGGGGTGACCGCAAGATCTCCTGGTTCGAGGTCTACGCCGGCGAGAAGTGCTTCGAGAACTACGGCCAGCACCTGCCCGAGGGCACGGAGACGGCGGACCGCTGGCTCCTCGCGGACACGCTGACCGCGATCCGCACCTACCTCATCGGCATCAAGGGCCCCCTGACCACCCCGGTCGGCGGCGGCATCCGCAGCCTGAACGTGGCCCTGCGCCAGAAGCTCGACCTGTACGCCTGCGTGCGTCCCGTCCGCTGGTTCGAGGGCGTCCCGAGCCCCGTGAAGGACCCGGGCCTCGTGGACATGGTGATCTACCGCGAGAACAGCGAGGACATCTACGCCGGCATCGAGTGGCGCGCCGGGACCCCCGAGGTCCAGAAGGTCATCTCGTTCCTGCAGGACGAGATGGGCGTCAGCAAGATCCGCTTCCCGGAGACCTCGGGCATCGGCGTGAAGCCGGTCAGCTCCGAGGGCACGAAGCGTCTCGTGCGCTCTGCCATCAACTACGCGATCGAGGCCAAGCGGAAGAGCGTCACGCTCGTCCACAAGGGCAACATCATGAAGTTCACCGAGGGCTCCTTCAAGGACTGGGGCTACGAGGTGGCGCGTGAGGAGTTCGGCGGCGAGCTCATCGACGGCGGCCCGTGGACGAAGATCACGACGGACGACGGCCACGAGATCGTGGTGAAGGACGTCATCGCCGACGCGATGCTCCAGCAGATCCTGCTGCGCCCCGCCGAGTACGACGTCATCGCGACGCTCAACCTCAACGGCGACTACATCTCCGACGCCCTGGCCGCGATGGTCGGCGGCATCGGCATCGCCCCCGGCGCGAACATCAACTACATCACCGGCCAGTCCATCTTCGAGGCGACCCACGGCACCGCGCCGAAGTACGCCGGCCAGGACAAGGTGAACCCCAGCAGCGTCATCCTCTCGGGCGTGATGATGCTGGAGCGCTTGGGCTGGAACGAGGCGGCGAAGCTCATCGTCGACGGGATCGAGGGCGCCATCGCCAAGAAGACCGTCACGTACGACTTCCACCGCCTGATGGACGGCGCCACCAAGCTGAAGTGCAGCGAGTTCGGCGACGCCATCATCGCGAACATGGGCTGAGCCTCCGCGGCTGAGCCACCCCCTTCACGAGCTAGAGAGACCACGGCAGAGAACACGAGGAGTTCCAGCCCATGACCGTCAGCTACAAGCGCAACAAGATCGCCCTCATCGGCGCCGGAATGATCGGCGGCACGATGGCCCTGCTCGCCGCCCAGAAGGAGCTCGGGGACGTCGTCCTCCTTGACATCCCCCGGGCCGAGGGCACCGCCAAGGGCAAGGCCCTCGACATCCAGGAGTCCCGTCCCATCGACGGCTTCGACGTCGAGATCACCGGGACCAGCGACTACGCCGACGTGGCGGGCGCGGACGTCGTCATCGTGACGGCCGGCGTGCCCCGCAAGCCGGGCATGAGCCGCGACGATCTGGTCGGCATCAACCTGAACATCATCAAGGACGTCGCCAGCAAGCTGAAGGAGACGTGCCCCGACGCCTTCGTCATCGTGATCACCAACCCGCTCGACGCGATGGTCTACACGATGCAGAAGGTCACCGGCTTCCCGACCCACAAGGTCTGCGGCATGGCCGGCGTCCTCGACTCGGCCCGGCTGCGCTACTTCCTGAGCGACGGCATCGGCATCGCCGCCCGCAACGTGCAGGCGATGGTGCTTGGCGGCCACGGCGACTCGATGGTGCCTCTCATCTCCAGCGCGAACGCTGGCGGTGTCCCGGTGACCACCCTCCTCGACGACGAGACGCTGGCGGCCATCGTGGCCCGCACCCGCAAGGCGGGCGGCGAGATCGTCGGCCTGCTCGGCAACGGCTCGGCCTTCTACAGCCCCGCCGCCGCCGCCATCCGCATGGCGGAGGCCTACCTCAAGGACAAGAAGGAGGTCCTCCCGGCCGCCGCGTACCTGTCCGGCGAGTACGGCTACGACGGCTTCTACTTCGGCGTCCCGACCATCATCGGCGCCGGCGGCATCGAGAAGGTCATCGAGACCCCGCTGTCCGACGACGAGCGTGAGGCCCTGGCCGCTTCGGCGGGCGCGGTCCAGAAGCTGGTCGCCGGCCTCGACCTCTAGGCCCCGAGAGAAGGAGGACACCCCATGAAGGTCCACGAGTATCAGGGCAAGGAGATCCTGCGGAAGTTCGGCGTCGCCACGCTGGACGGGCGGGTCGCCTTTTCGGTCGACGAGGCCGTCGAGGGCGCGAAGGAGCTGGGCGGCGACCTCTGGGTCGTGAAGGCGCAGATCCACGCGGGCGGTCGCGGCAAGGGCGGCGGCGTCAAGCTCGCTCGCAGCCTGGACGAGGTCCGTGAGCACAGCGACGCCATCCTCGGCATGCAGCTCAAGACGCACCAGACCGGCCCCGACGGGCAGGAGGTCAAGCGTCTGTACATCGAGCAGGGCTGCAACATCGCCCGGGAGCTCTACGTCGGCATGCTGCTCGACCGCGCGGTCGGGCGACTGGTGATCATGGCGTCCACCGAGGGCGGCATGGACATCGAGAAGGTCGCCGAGGAGACGCCCGAGCTGATCCACAAGGTCTGGATCGATCCGGCCATCGGCTTCGCGGACTACCAGGCGCGCCAGCTCTGCTTCGCCCTCGGCCTCACCGAGAAGAAGCAGCTGCGGCAGGCGGGCAAGTTCCTCCGGGGGCTGTACGAGGCGTACGTCGCCTACGACTGCTCGCTGGCGGAGATCAACCCGCTGGTCGTGACGAATGAGGGTGACGTGCTCGCCCTCGACGCGAAGCTCAACTTCGACAGCAACGCGCTGTACCGCCACAAGGACGTGGTGGAGATGCGTGATCTGGACGAGGAAGACCCGTCCGAGGTCGAGGCCGGCAAGTACGGCCTCAGCTTCATCAAGCTCGACGGCACCATCGGCTGCCTCGTGAACGGCGCGGGCCTCGCCATGGCGACGATGGACACCATCAAGCTGTTCGGCGGCGAGCCGGCCAACTTCCTCGACGTCGGCGGTGGCGCCACGGCGGAGAAAGTCGCGGCGGCGTTCGGGATCATCACGAGCGACCCGGCCGTGAAGGCCATCTTCGTGAACATCTTCGGCGGCATCATGAAGTGTGACGTCATCGCCGAGGGCGTCATCACCGCCGTCCGCGAGACGGGCCTGGAGGTACCGCTGGTCGTGCGCCTAGAGGGCACGAACGTGGAGAAGGGCAAGGCGATGCTCGCCGAGTCCGGCCTCAACATCATCGCCGCGGACACCATGGCCGACGGCGCGAAGGCGGCGGTCGCCGCGGCGGAGGCGTAAGCAATGGCCATCCTCGTCGACAAGAACACCCGGCTGCTCGTCCAGGGCATCACCGGCAAGCACGGCAGCTTCCACACCGGTCAGGCGATGGAGTACGGCACCCAGGTCGTGGGCGGCGTCGTCCCCGGCAAGGGCGGCCAGACCAGCGACCACGGCGTGCCCATCTTCAACACGGTCCGTGAGGCCGTGGCGGCCACGGGCGCCAACGCCACCTCGATCTACGTGCCCCCGCCGTTCGCGGCGGACGCGATCCTCGAGGCCATCGACGCCGAGATCCCCGTGATCATCACGATCACCGAGGGCATCCCCGTCAAGGACATGCTCGCGGTGCAGCGGGCGCTCGAGGACAGCAACAGTCGCCTCGTCGGTCCCAACTGCCCCGGCGTCATCACGCCGGGCGAGTGCAAGATCGGCATCATGCCGGGCCACATCCACAAGGCCGGCAAGATCGGCGTCCTGTCCCGCTCCGGCACCCTGACGTACGAGGCGGTCGGTCAGCTGACGGCCCTCGGCATCGGTCAGAGCACCTGCGTCGGCATCGGCGGCGACCCGATCATCGGGACGAAGTTTCTCGACGTCATCAAGCTCTTCGCAGACGACGACGACACGCTGGGCTTCATCATGATCGGTGAGATCGGCGGCTCGGCCGAGGAGGAGGGCGCGGCCTACATCGCCGAGCACGTCTCCAAGCCCGTCGTCGGCTTCATCGCCGGCCAGACGGCGCCTCCGGGACGCCGCATGGGCCACGCGGGCGCCATCGTCAGCGGGGGCCAGGGCACGGCCCAGGGCAAGATGGACGCCATGAGCGCCGCGGGCATCGCGGTCGTGAAGTCCCCGTCGGACATGGGCATCACCATGAAGAACCTGCTCGCCGAGCGCGGGCTGCTGGAGGCGGCGCTCGCCTGAGCGCGGTCTTCGGACTCGAACCACCGTCGCGCCCACGCGGGCGCGTCCTTTCACCCCCGAGGCCTCCCGACGAGGAGGCCCGCTGCACCGGTCCACTCGCGGGACCCGTGCCTGGAGAACACCACCATGGCCATCGAGCGCACCCTTTCGATGATCAAGCCCGACGCCGTCGCCGCTGGCAACGCCGGCGCCATCCTTCAGCACTTCGAGGACAACGGTCTGCGGATCGTCGCCTGCAAGAAGACCCGCCTGAGCACCGCCCAGGCCCAGGCCTTCTACGCGGTCCACGCGGAGCGCCCGTTCTACGGCGAGCTCGTCGAGTTCATGACCGAGGGCCCGATCTTCGCCCAGGTCCTCGAGGGCGAGAACGCCGTCGCGCACCACCGCTCCGTGATGGGCGCCACGAACCCGGCCGAGGCCGCCGAGGGCACCATCCGCAAGCTGTACGCCGAGTCCATCGGCCGCAACGCGTGCCACGGCAGCGACAGCCTCGAGAACGCCGCGAACGAGATCGCGTTCTTCTTCTCGGAGTCCGAGCTGATCGGCTGATCGGCTGGTCGGGGACGGCGATCTCGGCGTCGCTCGCGCAGTTGCGTATTCCCGATACGCGGTCCGCGCGGCTCCTTGACCTCGCCGCCCCCGATCCAGGTGGGCTTGACTGTCGTCAGCAGCGGGGGTAGATACTCCCGCCCGGACGCTGCGCGTCCACCCCTGAGGGCGATTAACTCAGCGGTAGAGTGCTACCTTCACACGGTAGAAGCCACTGGTTCAAACCCAGTATCGCCCACCATGAAGGCCCCGTCGGACACCCCGGCGGGGCCTTCTCCCTTGGGGGCGGCGGGCTGTTGGCTGACCGCGGCCTCCAGGCCTCCCAGAAGGTGCTCAGGCCAGCGTGTGGACGACCGTCAGGTTCGCGTCCCCGTGGCCTGCCTCGCGAGCGGCGGCATAGCGGGCCCGCGCGGCCTCGATGACGGGTCCCGCGCCGGCTGCGACGGCGTAGCGCAGATCCTTCTCCACCAGACGCACGGGAAACCGGCTCCCGTGGTCACCGGCGACCATGAGCGCGCCAACGCCCTGGGCCGCGGGGCTGGTGACCGGGAGGGGTCCGAGGAGGCGCATTGCGTCTTCGGTGGTCATTCCCTGGGTCTCCGCGAGCTGGAGGACCTCCCCCAGCGCGGCGACCTGAGCCGCGAAGAGGGCGTTGACCATCAGCTTGAGGACCGCGCCGCGCCCGCGGGCGCCGGCGTGGATCTGGACCTTCGACAGGAGCGCGAGGACCGGCCGGACCTCGGCGAAGGTGGCCTCGTCGCCGCCCACGAGGAAGGCCAGCGCTCCGGCTTCGGCCTGCGGCGTGGACCCCGCGACGGGGGCGTCCAGGAGGCGGACCTCTCTTGCGTCGGCGGCGGCTCCGAGCTCGGCGATCCAGGCGGGCGTCACCGTGCTCACCTCCACTGCGACCGCCCCGGGCCGCATCGCGGTGAGCGCGCCGTCGGCCCCGAGCCACACGGACCGTGCGGCGTCGTCGTCCGTGACCATCGTGATGACGATGTCGGCGTCGGAGGCGGCGGCAGCGGGCGTGGGAGCGGAGGCGGCGCCGGGGACTGCGACGCCCGCAGAGCGATTCCAGACGGCGACGGTGTGATCGGGGACGAGGCGGGCGGCCATGCGGCGGCCCATGGCTCCGAGACCGAGGAAGGCGATGTGGCTCATGTCAGCGAACTCCGGTGGGGTCCCACGCGGTGCGGACCCCGCGGGCGAGGGTGGACAAGGAGGCCAGGTCGGCCTCATCGAGGGTGAAGTCGAAGACGGCGGCGTTCTCCGCGATGCGGCCGGGGTGGCTCGACTTCGGCAGGACGACGTGGCCTTGCTGGAGGCCCCAGCGGATGAGCACCTGCGCGGGCGATCGGCCGTGTCGCTCTGCGACCTGGACCAGGGCAGGCTCGTCGAGGTGCCGCCCCTTGGTCAGCGGGCTGTAGGCGACGGTCTGGATCCCGAGCGTGCGGCACGCCGCCACCAGCTCTGACTGGGGGAGGAGCGGGTGCAGCTCGATCTGGTTCACGGCGGGGCGGTGCCGGGCGACCGCGAGGAGCTCGTCCAGGTGCGCCTGCGTGAAGTTGCTGACCCCGATGGCCCGCACCCGACCCTCGTCCAGGAGACGCTCGAGGGCGCGCCACGAGTCGAGCCGCTTGTCCGAGATCGGCCAGTGCAGCAGGTACAGGTCCACGTCGACACCCAGGCGCTCACGGGATGCGTCGAAGGCCCGTAACGCGTCGTCGTACCCGTGGTCGTCGTTCCACAGCTTCGTGGTGATGAAGACCTCCGCCGGGCTGTTGCCGGTCCGGTCGCACCACCGCCGGAGGCCCTCGCCGACGCTCTCCTCGTTTCGGTAGATGGCCGCGGTGTCGATGTGTCGATACCCGACGTCCAGGGCACGCTCGACGGCGGCGATGGTCGTCGAGGGGTCTCCGGCGCGGAACACTCCGAGGCCCAGGAGGGGCATCGAGACGCCGGAAGCGATGGGGACGGTCGGGGCTGCGTGCATCGGGCGCTCCTGCTGGGGGGGGCGAGTGATGAGAGGCTATTGGGCACGAAGATGACTGGATACGCCGCTCTGGGACTATCCTTGATTCCAAGAGGGACTGAATGGACCGGATCCGCCTCCTCAAGAGCTTCTCGCGCATCGTGGAGCTCGGCTCGATCACCGCCGCCGCCCAGGAGCAGCGGGTCACCCAGAGCACGATGTCGAAGTGGCTCGTTGCTCTGGAGGCGGAGGTGGGGGCACCGCTGCTCGACCGGTCCACCCGTCGCCTCCGGCTGACCGACGCAGGACGAGTCCTCTTGGAGCACGCGCCCGCCCTGGTGGATGGCTGGGAGCTGGCCGTCGCGTCCGTCGTCCAGGAGCTGCCGCGACTCGCGGGGCGGCTCCGCGTCTCACTACCGGTCGTGTTCGGCACGCGGCACGTGGTCCCCCTCCTCGGCCCTTTCCTCGATGCCCACCCGGCGCTGGAGCTCGAGCTCCTCTTCGCGGACCGCTACGTCGACCTGCTCGATGAAGACGTCCACGTCGCCATCCGTGTCGGGATCCCCGTCCCCAGCACGCTGCGTGCACGGACGCTCGGGGGCACCCCCCGGCGGCTCGTGGCCTCTCCGTCCTACATCGCTGCGCACGGCCTGCCCGGCGCGCCCGCCGACCTCGCCGAGCATCGGGCGCTCGTGCACACCGCAGGCTCTGTGTGGACGGTGGGCGGAGGAGAGGGCGAGACGCGCGTCCCGCTGAGGAGCGCGCTCCGCGCAAACAACAGCGAGGCGATCCGGCAGCTCGCCGTGCAGGGCCAGGGGGTGGCGATGCTGGCGTCATGGCTCGTCGACGAGGACATCGCGTCGGGGGCGCTGGTTCCGCTCCTTCCCGGAGTCGGGCTTCCTCCGGCTCCCATCCGCGCCCTCCTCCCGGCGACCCGCTCCGTGCCGCGTCGGGTGACGGCGCTCCTGGACCACTTGGTCGAGGCTTGGGAGGGCTCAGGGCTGCGGGGGGTGTAGGCTTCTCCCACACTCGAGGGGGCGATGCGGTCCCCCACTGGAGCGATGTGATGGATCTGAGGAACGTGAGGGTCTCTGACACCAAGGGCGTCGTCCTGATCTCGGGCGCTGAGGGGCGTACCGGGGACGGCTTCGTCGAGGTGTACGCCGACAACCCCAACCTGTCGGCGGGACAGCAGGTGGCGATCACTGGGGAGCCGGGGTTCAACAGCCCCGTGAACTCCTACATCGACGAGGAGCCGTCGGGGACGCTGAACTTCAAGATCGGCTGACGTCGACCGGACGTCGTGGGCTGGTCCCGGGAGCGGGGGCCCGCGTTCGCGCGCCTCAGTCTTCGAGGGACTCGTCGTCGATGCCGAGCTCGCGGCGGGCGTCCTCGGAGATCATCCGCGGGTGCCACGGGGGATCCCAGACCACCGCGAGGTTCACCTCCTTGATCCCGTCGATCTTCCCGACCTTCTGACGCATGTCGAGGGGGATCTCCCGCGCCGAGGGGCAGGAGTCCGAGGTGAACGTCATGCGGATGTCCACGATGCCTTCGTCCACGGCGACGTCGTAGATCAGGCCCAGGTCGTAGATGTTCACCGGGATCTCGGGGTCGAAGCAGGTCCGCAGAGCGGCGACGACTTCCTCTTGGGACGGCATGGTCTCTCCAGGGCAGGCGGTGCAACCGCGGGCGGCGCAGTCTAGCCTGCGACTTCCCTGACGGAGGAACGATGGACGCGGAAGACCTGTACTTCGAAGGACTCGACGAATTCGCCGACCAGAACTGGGCGGCTGCGGTCGTGAAGTTCAAGGAGTCCGCGGCGGCGGACCCGTCCTACGTCGACGCCTACCACGGCATCGCGCGCGCCTGCTTCGAGGGGCGCGAAGAGGATCCCTCGCTCCTCGATGCAGCGATCGAGGCCGCGCTGAAGATCGTGGAGCTGACCCCGAACGACGTCACCGGGTACTCGACGCTCAGCCAGTGCTACGTCTGGAAGGGCGACAAGGACACCGCCGAGCACTGGGGAAACAAGGCGCGCATCGCCGGCTGGAAGGACCAGCTGAAGGAAGACAAGGCGAAGCGTGAAGGGCGCGCGGACGAGGGCGCTGAAGCGAAGAAGCTCGTCTGACCGGCGGACTCAGGCCCACCCGGGCCCGTGCAGCCCCCCGGCGCCCCATGTCATGGTGACCCCTGCCTTCCGGGAGACTCCATGCGTACGACCCTCTGCTCTCTGCTGATCCTGCTGTTCGGGTGCGCCGCCCTGTTGGCGGCCCCTGGGTGCCCGACGTCCCCCGAGGACGACGACGACTCGGTCGAGGACGACGACGACAGCGCCGTCGGCAGTGACGACGATGACTCGGTCGCCGACGACGACGACGACGGCACCAACGACCCGCCTGTCTTCCTGAACTCCTTCGACTTCCGTCTCGTGCAGCTCAAGAACGACGTCACGGGCGACTTCGCGCTGATCCAGGGCCAGATGGACATCTACGTGTCTCAGACCGTGTTCCAGGCGGAGCTCGAGACGAGCGACGGGGACTCCTGGTCGTGGCAGGGACCCCTCGTGGTGAACGAGGAGCGGTTCGAGGTCACGGGCGAGATGGAGCTCGCGGGAGTCGACACGTTCTGGATCACGATCGAGGGCAACTTCCTCGCGGGAGCGGATGGTGAGGCGTCGCGCACGTGCCTCACGGGGATCGGCGAGGACAACGACACGCTCAACCAGGACGAGATCGGCATCGAGTTCGCCTGGTACGGCTGCCAGGTGGACGCGGAGCCGGCGGCCATCGACCGCGCGGGCAGCTATCCCGTGACGGCCACCGTCCACGGGGACAACTGCAACGGCGCCTGGACCGGCGCGTCGACCTGGACCGAGACGTGGGCATTCGACGGCCGCCTCGTGGTCGCCACGCGCGGCGCGCACACCGGCTACGGCATCGTCTCCGACGACGGTCAGGTGTTCCGCATGACGTGGCTCGAGTCGACCAGCCCCGGGCGGTCCCTCAAGGTGGTCGGCGACTTCACGACGCCGACGGGCAAGGAGGAGGCCATCGCCACCGGGTACTGCTCGGGCAACACCTCGGGCCTGCCGGGCGGGGTGATGGACCTCGACTACACCCTGTAGCGAGCGTCAGTCGGCGCAGGGCCACTGACCCGTGAGGGTCTCGGCGCGGCGGCTCAGGTCCATCATCAGGCGGTAGAGGACGTCGAAGCTGTCTTCCCAGTCCTCGTGCGGATAGGCCTGCTCCAGCGGGTCGGCGTCCCCGGTGGCGAAGACGAGGAGTGACTCGGTAGCGCCGTCCGGGCAGTCCACGTCGAAGTCCAGGAGCATCGCGTGCCCCGTGTCGGGCATGTCTTCTTGGAGCGGGGCGCAGTCGTCGCCGAAGATGTCGGTGAGATCGACCGCGAATCCTCGGGGCCACTCGTCGGCCACGACGAGGCCGAGACAGGGGAACTCTTCGCAGTGGGTGCTGTCGAGCCTCATGCCCTCGGGCGCGCACTCGTCGAAGATGCGTTGCATGCGAGCCGGCCACTGATCCGGTGCGTCTCGCCCCGCCTCGGCCGGCCACTGGCGCTTGATCTGGGGCGGAGGCTCCGACGACGCCTTGATCCGCTCGGCGACCTTCCGTGCGAGCTCTGGATCGAGGACGGGCCGGCGGCGTCCCGGCGGTGCGGTCTCGTCGCTCCGGTCGGGTGCGGGCTGCTTGGCTGATGAGCGAGGAGTCGGTGGGGGCAGAGGAGGGGAGCCCTCACCGAGCACACCGTGGGCGAACCACCCCCCTGCGAAGCCGACCGCCAGGAGGGCTCCGCCGACGGCGAGCCGAGCGACAGGCCGGCCGCGGTCAGTCGTCAAAGTTCCGATAGAAGAACGGGTCGAGCCCCTCACCCGAGTCCTCGCTCGGGTCTGGCTGGGCCGGGAGCGGGTCGACGGGCGTTGCCGCAGTCTCCCGGGGATCGAGCGTGTCCTCGTCCTCGTCCGGGACGTCGGGCTGCTCGGGAACGCGCGGCGCGGTCCGCGTCGCGGCGATGGAGGTGAGATCCTCGGCGGTCGCTGGCTTCGCAGCCTGGGCCTCTTGCGACTCCACGGGCGCCGCGGCGAAGTCGCTCACGTTCTGGTCGAACTGGATGTCGTCCGTCGCGATCGCTGCCGGGCCCGGTCCGATCTGCTCGGGGACCTTCGCTGCCGGTGTGCTGAGGCGCGTCGGCGCGACGGCCTGCCGCTTCCGCTTCCGCTTCCGCTTTCGCTTCCGCTTCCGCTTCTTCTTCTGGGTGGGGAGCGGGGTGCGGTCGCTCTCCCCGCCGATGAACTTGCGCATCAGCGAGCCGACGGCTCCGAGAATGGTGGACTCCTCGGGGTCCGGCGTCCCCGCGCTGCTGGGGACCACGAGGGCAGGGCTGGTGGAGGAGCGCTTCGCGCGCTCCTGGGACTTGAGGTCGAAGACGATGTCCTCGAGCAGCGCCGCGGGCTCGTCGCAGTCCACGTAGCGGTCGTCGGGCTTCTTCGCCCACATCTTCTCCATCACCGCCGGGACCAGCGGGTGGATCTCGGCGATCTCCTCGAGCTGTTCGCCGACCTGAGCACGGGCGACGCGCTGCATGATGCGCACGAGGTTGTTCGCGATGAACATCTGGTTGCCGGTCAACAACTCGTACAGGACGGTTGCGGCGGCGAACTGGTCCGTCCGTCCATCCAGCGGCTTGCCGGTGACCTGCTCGGGAGCCATGTAGATCGGCGTCCCCCGCACCTGGCCGGCCGTCGTGATGTTCGCGCTGGCGATCCGGGCCTTGGCGATCCCGAAGTCCATCACCTTCACCAGCCCGTGGCGGCTCAGCATGATGTTCCCTGGCTTCAGGTCGCGATGGACGATGCCCAGGTCCTCGCCCTCGGGCGACTGGAGCGTGTGGGCGTAGGAGAGCCCCTTGAGGACCTGCACCATCGCTTCGAGGGCGAGGGTCAGGGGGAGGCCGCCGTCGTCCGTTCCGCTCTTCTTGAGGACCTCCTCGAGCGTCTGCCCCTCAACGAACTCGAGGGCGAGGAAGCAGCGGCCGTCGGCCTCGTTGAACTCCAGGGTCTGCACGATGTTCGGGTGCTGCAGCAGCGAGCCGATCATCGCCTCGCGGCTCATCAGAGCGATGAACTTCTTGTCCTTGGCGAACTCTTGCCGCACCACCTTGAGGGCGACCTTGCGGCGGAAGCCGATCTCCGTCTCGAGCTCCGCGAGATAGACCGACGCCATCGCCCCCTCTCCGAGAGGCTTGAGGATGCGGTAGCGGCCAATCTGGTCCAGCACACCTGGATCCTTCCGGGGAGAGAGGGGCCCGTCCACCCCTGACGTGAGAGAGAGGGCGGGGCTCAGTCGTCGAGGATCCAGACCTCTTCGTCGTCAGGCGGGGGTGGGCGCTTCTTCTTGGCGCCTCCCCGGCGCTTGATGCGGGACTCGACTCCCCCTCGGGGCGCGGGCTTCGGTGCCGGTGCCGGGTCATCGAGGTCGTCGAAGTCCCAGTCGGGGTCCCACTCGTCCTGCTCCTCCGGGGTGTCGTCCTCGAGCTTGACGCCCAGGGGGGAGGTCGCCTTGGTCGGCGTGCGCTTCGGCTCGGGCTTCTTCTTCGGCTCGGGCTTCTCCGCTGGCTCGTCGTCGTCGTCCCAGGGGTCCCAGTCATCCTCCCAGAGGTCTTCCTCCGGTTCCGGCTCGGGCTCCTCGGCCTTCTTGGGCTCGGGCTCGGGCTCCGGCGCGTCCTGGCGGGCTGAGACCAGCGCGTCGAGGTCTTCGTCCTCGTCCTCGTCGTCGATGTCCATGTCGACGTCTTCGTCGTCGTCGAGCCAGTCGGAGTCGTCCCGGGCGGAGCTGGTGGAGGTCTCCTCCTCCTCCTCTTCCTCCTCGGGCTCCGGCTCCGGGGCGGGGGCGGCCTTCTTCTTCGGCGCGGCGCGGGTCGCCTTGCGGGCCTTCGCGTCCTCCTCGTCCCACGGCGGCGCGTCCTCGTCGACCTCCGGAAGGTGCTCGGGGGACGGTGGGTGCTCGTGGATCGTCTCCAGAGGCTTGAGCTGGCTGTGCGCCGACTGTCCCTCGATGTCCGTGGTGTCGTCGGAGGAGACGGAGGGAGGGCTCGTGGTCGGTGCGAGGACCTCGAGGCTGGCCGACCCGGCCGGGGGATCGACGGACAGGATGAACCCGCGGCCGCGCCGCGTGGGCCGCGGGGTGCCGGAGCGCCGGGACCGAGCCGTGGCCTTCGGCTTCGCCGCCTTCGGCTTCGGCTTCGGCGTCGCTGCCTTCGGAGCTGGACGCGCGGCCACCGGCTCGGGCTCGGGCTCGGGCTCGGGTTCCGGCTCGGGCTCGGGCTCCGGCTCAGGGGGGGCCTCGGCGGCGCGCTTGCGCGCCTCTGCCCGGTTGGCGATCTCGGACTCCCGCAGCTTCTTGCGCGCCCGCGCTTCCTTGTCGGCCGCTGCCCGGGCGCTCGCCAGCTCGGCCTCACGCGCGGCGAGGGCATCCTCGTTCGCCCCGTCGGCGGCGAGCTGTGCGGTCTCGGCCTGATCGGCGGCCTCCTTCGCTGCCCGCTCCGCAGCCTCCGCCGACGTCACCGCGTCCGCGGCCTTCTTCGCGGCGGCCTGGGCCGAGTCCGCCTTCTTGACCGCCTTCGCCGCGCGCTTCGCGCGCGCCGCCTCGCGCGCCGCTTCGCCCGCTGCCAGCGCCGCCGCCTCGGCCGCGGCCTCCGCCGCGCCCGACGACGGCGCCTCCTCCGCGGCCTCTTCGGCGTTGACCGCCGACTCGGTCGCGGAGTTCGCCGCGGTCTGCGCCCGCTGCTCGGCGTCCGCTGCATCCGCGAGGGCCTGGGCGAGGATCGCCTCCTCCTCTGCGAGACGCATCGCTTCGCTCGTGAGCAGCTCGATCTTCTCCGACCCCGCAGACGCCCGTGCCGCCGACTTCTTCGCGCTCCGCGCGAGCGTCGTCGCCGTCTCGGCGGCGTCCGCGTTCTTCGCGCCCTTCGCCGCCCGCTGTGCGTCCGAGTTGGCCTTCTCCACCTTGCTGTGCTCGGCCGCCGCGTCCGCCAGCGCCTTCTTGACCTCGGGGGACTTCGACTTCGCGCAGGCCTCCTTGGCCGCATCCAGCGCCTCGCTGGCGCGCGTCGCCGAGCGCTCGGCCTCCTCCGAGGCCTCGTCCGCGTCCTCCCGCGCCTGCTCCAGCGCTGCCTTCTCCGCCTCGATCGCCTCGACGACCCCCTTCGCGGCCTCGAGCGCGCCCTTCGCCTTCTCAGCGGCGGCGACGGCCGCGTCCGCCGCGCTCTTCGCGCGCTCGAACGCTGCCTTCGCCTTGCGGCTGTGGGTCGCCTCGGCGGCCTTGTCGGCCTCCTCGTCGGCGGCGTGGGCGTGGGTGCTCGCGGCGTTCGTGTGCCGCTCGGCGTCCGCCTCGGCCTTCTTCCCGTCGGCGTGCGAGTACCCGCGCAGCGCATCGAGGGTGTCCGTCCAGTGGTCCTTGGCCTGATCGTGAGCCTCGGCGGCACGGTCGGCCTCGGTTCGGGCCTGCTGCTGGAACTCGGCGAGGGCGGCCGCCTCCTCCTGGACCGCGTTGCGGGCCTTGTCCTCGAGCTCGGACGCCTCGGTGGCCGCCTTCTCCGCGTCATCCGCTGCCTTCTCGGCGACGCCGGCGTTGGTGCTCGCCTTGTCCGACTTGACGCTGGCGCTCGCGTTCTTGACCGCGGTGGCCTTCTGGAACGCCGCGTTGGCCCGCTTCGCCAGCGACGCCGCCTCCGCCGCGTAGCCCTGAGCGGGAGTGTCGGGGGCCTCCTTCGACGCCTCCTCGGCGCCGTCCGCTGCGCTCTTCGCGATCTCCAGCGCGCGCTCGCAGCGGGACAGGGCTGCGTCGAGGCGCTCGTGGGCCTCCTCGAACGCGGCACGCTCGGTGGCCTCCTCGGCGGCGATCTCCCGGGCGCGGTCGCGCAACTTGATGGCCTGGTCCGCCGCCGCCGCGGCCTGCTTCGCCGCCCGTTCCGCGAACGAGGCCTGGGCCTCAGCCTGCTTCGAGTCGCCGACCTCGTGGGCCTTGTCGAGGGCGGTCTGGGCATCCTCGAGGGCCTTCTCCGCCGAGGTGACCGCGGACGCGGCCCGAGCGCCAGCCTTCTTGCCGTTCTCGCCTTCGCAGGCCTCGGCCGCCTCGGCGGCGTCCTCGCCAGCGGTGCGGGCGGTCTCGGTCGACTCGGTGGCCTGGGCCAGCGCGACCTCGGCCCGGGCGACCGCCGCGTCGATGGCCTCCTGCTCGGCGACCGCGGCCTTGGCCAGATCGATGGCCTTCTTCCGAGCCGCCTTCATCTCGCCGAAGATGGTCTTGATCTTCGCGACGGCGGCTTCAGCGGTGTTGGCGTGCTTCTCGGCCTCGCCAGACAGCTCGGCCTCGTCCGCGGCGCGCTCGGCGGCGCTTGCTTCGTCGGAGGCGGCGGCGGCCCGATCGCAGGCGTCCCGCACTGCGTCCATCGCCTTGACCACCTCGTCGGCGTCGGAGATGGACGCTGCGTCCTCCGTGTCGGCGAGCATGGCCAGCGCCTTCGACGCTCCCGTCGCCGCCTTGCTCGCTGCGGCGGATGCCCGCTCCCGCGCCGCGACCAGGGCAGCGAGCTCGGCAGCGGCGCGCTCGGCGGCCTCCGCCTCGGCGGCTTCGCGCCCCTGGATCTCCAGCGTGATCGCCTCGGTCGAGGCGTTGACCGCTTCGTCGCGCGCGCGCTCCGCCTGGTTCGCGGACGCTTCGACGACCTCGACGCGCGTCGCCTTGCTCGCAGCCTTGAACGCGCGCTCGGCCTGGTCGGCCGCGTTGCGGGCGGCGCGGGCCTGGGCCTTCAGCTTCGACACTGCCGAGGTGACCGGCTTGCCGTTGACCGACAGGGTCTCCACCAGCTCCTCGAGCTGGGCGAGCGCGGTCTCCGCCTCTTCCGCCGCCGCGACGGCAGCGATGGACGCGCCCTCCGCCAGCGTGCGGCTTGTCTCGAGCGCCGCCTTCTCCCCGCGCTCCGCGTCCACGGCCTCGGCGAGGGATGCGCTCAGCTTCTCGACGGTCTCGGCGGCCTTGCTCGCGGCCTCGGACGCCTTCGCTGCCCGCGCAGCCGCGGCAGCGGCCACCTCGGAGGTCTCGGCGGCGGCGGCCTCTTCCTCGGCGACGCGGGTCGCGGTGGCGTGGTCGGCGGCCTTCTGCGCTGTCTCCTCGACCTGGGCCAGGAGCTTCGTGACCGCCTTGTAGTCGCAGCCCTCGGCGTTGGACTTCGCGGCGATGAGGACGTCGGCGGCGCGGTCGGACGCCTCGTTGCCCATGATCGTGGCTTCGGTGGCCTTCTGCCGGGCGTCGGCCAGGGCCTTCGCCTCTGCCTCGGCGCGGTCCTTCGCCTCGGCGCGAGCGCTCTTCTCGCCCCGGGCCGCCGCCGCGACGGCTGCCTTGCGGGCCGCGGTGACGTCGGTGGCCGCGCTCCGCACGGTCTCGGTGGCGGCCTTCGCCTCCTCGGCGGTCGCCGCGGTCTTCGCGGTCTCGGCCGCCTTCTGCGCCGTGGCGAGGAGGTTCTTCGCCTTCTCCGCCTCCGCCTGGGCCTCGTCCATCGCCCCGAGGGGCTCGTCGCCCTCGGCCTCGGTCTCGTCGAGGACCTTCGAGACCGACTCTGCAGCCTCGATGGCCTCCTTCGCGAGTCGCTCGATGTCGGCGAGGAGGCGCCCGGCCAGCTCGGCGGCGTCCGCCTTGCCGGCGCGCTCCATCCTCTCGGCGGCGGCCGCGGCGCGCACGGCACCGTCCGCGTCGGCGAGCGTTCCGAGCGCTTCGCGCACTGCGGCCAGCCCGTCCTCAGCCTCGCTCGCGGCGTCATCGGCGTCAGCCGCGCGCTCGGTGGCGGCGACGGCGTCGAGCTGCTCCTGGGTCCGCGCACCGGCCGCCTTGGCCGCGGCTCCCGCGTCGTTGGCGGCGGCGAGGGGGGTGGCCACGGGCTCGAACTCCTCGAGCCCCTTCGCCTCCTCGGCGAGGGCGGCGAGCCGGTCGTCGATGGGAGCGAGCAGGGAGCCGAGCTCCTTCGCGACGCGCGCGGAGGTCGACCGCGCCGCCTGGAGGATCCGCGCGTTCTCCTTCGCCTCCTTCTTCGCGAGGGAGACGGCCCGCTTCGCGTGCTGCTTCGCGGTGAGCGCCGCCTCCGCCGCGGTCGCGGCGGCCGTGCGGGCCTGCTCGACCAGCGCCTGGGCAGCCTCCGCGGCCTCCGCCTGCTTCGCCGCCCCCGCTGCGTCGCTCGCCTGGGCTGCCGCGACCGCCGCAGCTTCGGCGGCGTCCGCTGCCTCCTGCACGGCCGACAGACACTCCTCGCTCTCGGCTCCCTCGGCCCCGTCGCGGGCCTCGGCGGCCTTCGCGCTCGCTGCCTGCGACGACTCCGCTGCTTCCTGGGCCAGCGCCGCGGTCTTGACCATCGCGGCCTGGAGCGCCCGCGCCTCGCCGGCGGCCTCCCGGGCGATGCGCGCCGCCTCTTCCAGCTTCGGGGCCGCCTCGTTGGCCGACTGCACCATCGTCGCCACGAGGTCCGCGAGGGGCGCCAACGCCGCCTCCGCTTCGTCGCCGCTCTGCATCGCCGCTGCCTGCTCGAGGAGGGCGTTCGCCTGGGCGGAGGCCTCCTCGGCCGTCGTCAGGAGACCCGTGGCCTGGGCCGCGAGGGTGACCGCGTCGCCCGCGCCGGTGCCTTCGAGGTCGGTCTCCGCTTCCTTGCCGAGCCTGAGCGCCTTGTCGATCGCCACGAGCCCCGGCTGCAGCTGCTCGCGTCCGGCGGCGACGAGCCCGGCCACCCGCTCCAGCTCGATGCGGAGGAGTCGCTCCTCCTCTTCGCGCTTCTTCCGCTCTTCCTCTTCGAGGCGGCGGCGCTCCTCCTCCTCGGCCCGGAGCTTCGCCTCCTCTTCGGCCCGGCGCTTCGCCTCCTCTTCCGCGAGGCGCAGCGCCTCGGCCTCTTCGCGGCGCGCCTTGGCGGTCTCGGCCTGCTCGCGCGCCTGGGCGATCGCGTCTCTCGACGCGGCGAGGGCGTCCGGGAGCTGGGCGATGGCTGCCTGGAAGTCCTCCAGCGACTCGGCGCTGCTCCCCGAGGCGATCAGGGCTGCGGCCTGCTCCCGGTGCTCGGTGGCGCGGCCGACGGAGAGGCCGGCCTCATCGGCGAGGACCACGACGGACTGGGAGCCGGTCTCCTCCCCCTCGGACAGAGCCTCGAGCACCGCCGAGGCCTGGGCGAGCTCCTCGTCGAGGGCCGCGAGCTGGGCGGCGGCGGCCGCCTTTGCTTGCTCGAGCTCGAAGGCTGCCTGCTCGGCGGCGCTGCGGGCTGCCTCCTCGGCGGCGAGGCGGGCCGCCTCCTCCGCGGCGCGGGCTGCCTCTTCGGCGGCGAGGCGCTCGGCCTCCTCGGCGGCGAGGCGGGCCTCCTCCTCGGCCCTCGCGGCCTCCTCGGCGGCGAGCCGTTCGGCCTCTTCAGCCTTGGCTCGCGCCTCGGCTTCCTCCGCGGCGCGCTCCGCCTGCTCACGGGCCGCAGCTTCGGTGTCTTCGTCGACGTCCTCGTCGATCTCGAGATCCAGGTCCTCGTCGTCGAGCTGGTCGGCATCGTCGAGCTGGTCGGCGCCGGCGAGCTGGTCGGCGTCCGGGCGAGCCACGGCCGGGGTGGCGCGGGTCACCACCTCGTCCGGCGAGATGTCGGCGAGGGGGGCGCCGCCGTCCGGGCCGACCTGGTCCGCCGAGACCGCAGTCGCGGCCCGGGTCTCCAGTTGGTCCTCGTCCTGCGGGCCTTCGTTGGTGATCGTCCCGTCGATGGGGCCGTCGTCGGTCCCGCCCCAGAGGGTGTCTTCGCGCTGCTCGCCCTCGCTGAACTGCGCCTGGAGCTCGAAGCTCGTCGCGGTGAAGGGGTCCTCGCCGCCTCCCCACAGCTCGTCGTCTTCCTTCCACGCCTTGCCGACGACCGGCTGGCCGTCGGGCAGGTCTGCGGGGCGTTCGGAGCTCTGCAGGACGTCCCGCGCCACCGCGTCGGTGGGCGGGTTGGACCGCTCGAGGTCGAGCAGGTCGTCTTCCGGGAGCCCGTCGCCGGGCCCGAGGGCGCCAGGGCCCAGCCCCTGCTGGGCGGACGTGGCGAAGAAGTCGTCCTCGAGCGCGCTCGGTGGCGTCGCCTGGCCGCCATCGGCCGCTGCGGGGGCGGGCTCCGGCTCGGGAACAGGAGGCTGCTCCGACGTCGGCGGGGCGTTCGGATCGATCTCCTCGAAGAAGAAGTGCTCTTCCTCTTCGTTCTCCTCGAAGTAGATGAACTCCTCGACGCTGCCGCTGCCCTCGCCCACGGGGGAGGGTGCTGCGGCCGCTGCCGGGACCTCAGGAGGCTTGGAGCCCGAGCGCTTCTTCTTGCGCTTCCGCTTCTTCTTCTCCTGGTCCTTCTTCTTTCCGAACCCGAACAACCCGGACAATCCCCTCTTCGACTTCTTCCGCTTCTTCCGCTTCTTCTTCGGGACGTCGTACTCGTCCTCGTCCTCGTCCTCCTGCTGGGCGGGTGGAGCGGGTGGCGCCGCGAGGTTGGGAGACCCCGGCGGCGGCACCGCGGCCGCCCGTCCTCCCGTCATTCTGCCAAGGTCCGAGACTCCCGACAGATCCTCCAGCGCCGCCATGCGGGCCACCGTCCGGGGTGGCGCCTTGCCCTCGGCTCCCCCGCCGAGGAGTAACCCCTTGAGATCATCGGCGAATTCCATCGCGTCGGGGTAGCGATCACTCGGGTGCGGAGCCAGCGCACGCTTCAGAGGTTCTTCGATTCCGGGGACGATCTGGTTCGCCCGGGAGACCGCGTCGCCCAGCTGGACCCGGGCGATCTTCTCCATGACCTTGATCATCGAGGCGCCGGTGAAGAGGACCTCGCCCGTCAGCGTCTCCACGAGGATGGCGCCGAGGCAGAACAGGTCGCTCCGCCCGTCGAGGTCCTTGCCGAGGACCTGCTCGGGGCTCATGTACGACGGAGTCCCCCGAATGACTCCCTGGGCGGTCAGCGCCGCCCAGCTCGCCTGGGCCCGGGCGATGCCGAAGTCCATGATCTTCAGGACGCCGTGCGTCGAGCGCATCAGGTTTGCGGGCTTGAGGTCCCGGTGGACGATCGTCAGCGGTTGGCCGGCGTCGTCCGTGATGCGGTGGGCGTAGGACAGGGCTCGGCAGGCCTGGATCGAGATGTCGAGCGCGACGCTCGGCGTCAGCCCGCCCCCGGCGTCGACGATGAGCTGCCCCACCGTCTTGCCGTCCACGAACTCCAGGACGAGCACGTAGTAGTCGCCGAACTGCTCGAACGACAGGGTCTGCACGATGTTCGGGTGGCGGAGCATCCCGCCGATGGCTGCTTCCCGCATGAGCATGCGGACGAAGGTCTCGTCCTCGGCGAGGTCCGCCTTGATGACCTTGAGGGCGACGCGCTTCCGGAAACCACCAGGCCCGGCCTGCTCGGCCAGGAACACGGTCGCCATCGAGCCGGAGCCGAGCGGTCGCAGGACCTTGTACGGCCCGAGCTGCTCTGGGACGTCCAGGGGCGCGTCTGAGCTCATCCCATTCCGCTCGTTCGAGAGGGGCCGGGAGCTCTGCGCGAGACCACGAAACCCTTGACCAGACCGAGGAAGGTTAGCACGCCGAGGGGTCTGACAGACGCGCAGGCGTGCGCCCGCGTGAGCACGACGGCCGACCCCGGTCGGGAGAGTGCTCCGATGGTCCGGGCCTCAGTAGGAGAGGAGCGCGTCCAGGTTGTCCTGGATCCAGCCGGTCGCCGAGGCGTACGCGGGATGTGTCGCTTCTCGCTCCCTGAAGGCCGGCGTGTGGAACATGGTCCGCCGCCCGTCCTGCGTGGACCCGATGACCCCGTGGAGCATCTCGTGGAAGACCACGAAGTCGAGCACGAAGCCGGGCACGTCCTCCGAGTCGAGGACGGGGTGGACCTTGATGAGCCGGTGTTCGGGCTGCCAGCTGCCGAGCCGGATGGAGCGCCGGACCTTGCCCGACGAGCCGAAGGACCACCCGATGCGCGCGGAGAAGCTGCCGTCGAAGCGTTCGCGGTTCTCCCGCGCGTACACCGAGCGCAGGTCGTGGACCTGGCCGCGCGGGTGCGCGAACCGGGGCCGCGGGGTGGCTCGTGCCGCGGCCCGAGCGACCGTGGCGGCGAACCGCTCGATCACGCGCCGAGCGTCGTCGTCGCGGCTGAGGATGAACCGAGCGAGGGCGAGGACCACCTCGTCGTTGGCCAGGGCGAAGCCGCGCAGGCATCGGACGCGGAGGAGGCCACCTTCGAGTCGTCGCCACGACAGCAGCGTCCGGCGATTGCGCGTCGGAACCAGGTCGATCGGCTCCCCCAGGAAGCGGCCCAGCCGCCGATGGAGGTCGTTCACGAGCTCCCGGTTCACCACTTCCTCCGCACGCACGGACTCGACAGGGAGCGCGAGACCCGGCTCGAACGGGAGGACGAGCTGACGCGCGCTGGCCTCCACGATCGACATCGACAGATCTCCGCGCGTCCCCCCAGGCCGAGGGGGCCGCGTCAACAGCAGCAGAGTGGGTCCGCGCTCCTCGAGCGCCCGGCGTTTCTAGCAAACGGCAGATCCGGTGAGAAGCTTTCTGGTCATTCTTTTATTGGCAGATCGTTGGGATTACTCCGCAGACGCAAGTACTAGCGATCGATCGCTATTTGTTCGTAGATCGAGCGGGTCCGGATCGTCGGCTCCGGATCCGGATCGTCGGCGTGGGCGTCCGGATCCCCGAGTGGCCGCTCTGTCGTTCGTTCGAGGCTCCGGATCTCCGGAAACCTAGAAGGGGATGTCCTCGGTCACCTCGGTCACCTCCGCTCCATCGGCCCGCTGTCCCGTCGGCCTCGCCACCCGGGCAGCCGGAGGACGCTCCGAGCCGGCCATCCCATCCGAGCGGCCCCGGAGGCTGATCAGCTCCCGCGCGTTGATCTCGTTGCGGTAGTGCTTGACCCCCTCCTTGTCGGTCCAGTTGTTGGCCGCGATCGTGCCCTCCAGGTACACGGCGTCGCCCTTGCGCAGGTACTGCCCCGCGTACTCGGCGAGCCGGTCCCACAGCACCGCCCGGTGCCAGGTCGTCGACTCGACCCCGTCCTTGCGCCGCAGGTTCGTGGCGACGCTCAGGTTGACGACGGGAGTCCCGTTCTTCGTGTTGCGCAGCACGACCTCACTACCGATGTGTCCGATGATGATGGCGCGGTTCATGGTCCTCATGACGTGTCTCTCTCTTCTGATTGTGCCCGGGTCCGTCCCGGTGGCCCCGCACGTTGCTCGGGTCGTGCCAGATCTCCGACTCGCAGCAGACCACAGTGATTTCAGTACCTTGGGGTTCGCGCGCTCTCCTCGGGGTGTCCGGGGTGTCCGGCCTCGTGTCCGAGACCCGGACACGAGCCGGACACGACCCGGACACGCCGCTGCGTGGTAGAAAGCCCGGCGTGACGACCCCCCCGCGCTACATCGGCATCGAAGGTGTGATCGGCGTCGGCAAGACGAGCCTGACGAAGATCCTCGCGGAGCGCTTCGGTGGGGTCTGCGTCCACGAGCCCGTGATCGAGAACCCGTTCCTCGCGAAGTTCTACGAGGACAAGAAGCGCTACGCGTTCCAGACGCAGCTCTACTTCCTTCTGACCCGCTACCAGCAGCAGGTGGAGCTCAAGCAGCCCGGGCTCTTCAATCCGACGACGGTGTGCGACTACCTGTTCGCGAAGGACAAGATCTTCGCCAGCCTCACCCTCGATCGGGACGAGCTGACCCTCTACAACCAGATCTACGAGACTCTGGACGCCCGTCTGCCGAGCCCGGATCTAGTCATCTACCTGCAGGCCGACATCGAGATCCTGCTCAACCGGATCCGCAAGCGGGGTCTGGAGTTCGAGCAGGGCATCGACCCCGACTACCTGCGCTCGCTGTCCGATCTGTACAACGATTTCTTCTTCAATTACCGTGACGCGCCGCTATTGGTGGTTCAGACGTCGGGTATCGACTTCGTGAACAACACGGCGGACCGGGAGTGGTTGATTCGAGAGATCCTGGACATGAAGGGCGGCACGAAGCACCTGATCCCGCTGGGATCGCTCTAGCAGCGACCTGGACGTAGACGCGCCGCCGCCCTCCATCTTCGGGCTCCCCCGACCCTAGACCACAGCATCCTCCGGTCCGACAGAACAGAACGACGGGCAGGTCCCTCGCGGGCCGCGCGATCGGAGGAAGAGATGGCACGCACCAAGCCGGTTACGGTCCTGGATCTCTGTCGTATGAAGGCAGAGCGCACGAAGATCACCATGCTCACCGCGTACGACGCGATGTTCGCCCGCCTGGTCGACGAAGGCGGCGTGGACGTCATCCTCGTCGGCGACTCTCTGGGGATGGTCGTTCAGGGGCACGACAACACCCTGCCCGTCACCGTCGAGCACATGGCCTACCACGGTGCCGCCGTCGCCCGGTCCGTCCAGCGGGCCCACGTCGTCGTCGACATGCCCTTCCTCAGCTACCACGTCTCCATCGAGGAGGCGGTCCGCAACGCGGGGACGCTGCTCAAGGCCGGCGCCCACTCGGTCAAGCTCGAAGGCGGCGCCGAGCGCGCCGACACCATCCGGGCGATCGTCGACGCCCAGATCCCGGTGATGGCCCACATCGGCCTCACCCCGCAGTCCTTCCACGCCCAGGGCGGCTTCAAGGTCCAGGGGCGCGGAGACGAGGCCGCCGAGCGGCTGATGAGGGACGCCCTCGCCGTCCAGGAAGCGGGCGCGTACGCGCTGGTGCTCGAAGGCATCCCCGCCCGTCTCGCGGCCGAGATCAGCGCCGCGCTGGAGATCCCGACCATCGGGATCGGCGCCGGCAGCGGCTGCGACGGACAGGTCCTCGTCATCTACGACCTGCTCGGCATGGACAAGTCCTTCAAGCCGAAGTTCGTCAAGCGCTTCGCCCACCTTCATGACGCCATCACGGGAGCCGTCGGCGAGTACGTCGAGGAGGTCCGCACCGGTGCCTTCCCTGACGACGCCCACTCCTTCCACGACAAGAAGCGCGTCGCCGGGGCGACTCCCACGCCGGTGACCCCGATCCCCGCGGAGCCACACCTCCGCGCCGTCTACGGCCCCACCGACTCCTGAGCCGGTTCCCACGCCCATGGACCTGATCCGCGACCCGGCGGCCATGCAGCAGTGGGCGTTCGACGTCCGCGCCCGGGGCGAGACCATCGCCTTCGTCCCCACCATGGGCTACCTGCACGATGGCCACCTCTCCCTGATGCGCATCGGGCGTGCCCGGGCAGACCGCCTCGTCGCCTCTGTCTTCGTCAATCCGCTCCAGTTCGGGGAGGGTGAGGATCTCGAGGTCTACCCGCGGGACGAGGAGGGGGATCTGGCGAAGTGCGAGGCGGAGGGGTGCGACGCCGTCTTCTTCCCCCAGCCGGACACGATGTATCCGCCGGGGTTCCAGACGCGGCTCGTCACCGGCGCGCTGACCACGGTGCTGTGCGGGGCGTCCCGACCGGGGCACTTCGACGGGGTGGTCACCGTCGTCCTCAAGCTGTTCAACCTGGTGCAGCCCCACGTCGCCGTGTTCGGGAGCAAGGACTACCAACAGCTCCAGGTCATCCGCCGCATGGTTCGGGATCTGGCGGTCCCGGTGGAGATCATCGGAGGCGCGATCGTCCGCGAGCCGGATGGCCTCGCGCTCTCGTCCCGCAATGCCTATCTGACCGACGAGCAGCGCGTGCAGGCCCTCGCCCTGAGCCAGTCGCTCGCCCTCGCCGAGGCCCGCTACGCCGAGGGGGAGCGAGACCCTGCTGTCCTCCGCGCCCTCGTGCAGGACCACATCGCCGCCCAGCCGCTCGGAGACATCGACTACATCGAGCTCGTCGACGCGGAGGAGCTCGTCCCCGTCTACGGGCTGTTGACCCGGCCCGCGGTGCTGGCCCTCGCGGTACGCTTCGGCCGCACCCGCCTCATCGACAACCGCGTCCTCGGGGGAACCTCCCCCTCCTGACGACGGTCCGAAGGCCCGGAAAGCGGATGGAATTCGAAGACGGCCTCATCATCGGCGTAGCCCTCGTGATCGGGCTCAACCGCGCATTCGTCGGCACCGGCCTCAAGCACAGCCGCGCCGCGTTCGTCTTCGTGCAGGCCTTCGACATCGGCGCGTGCGTCGCGCTGTTCTTCGCCCGGATCTTCCCGAATCAGCAGCTCGACATCGCGATTCGGCTCTTCCTGATGCTGTTCGTGGCCTGGCACATGGTCCAGAACTACATCACCCGCGCGGCCATGCGGGCTCCCACGTCCGCCGAGCAGCTGGAGCTGGAGGCGGCGCGCAAGCAGATCGAGGCGGAGATCGCCCGAGAGCGGGAAGAGGAGCGGCGCGCTCGTGACGCGTCCGCTTCCGCGACCGAGCCGGACGCGGAAGCCCCCGAGACTCAGGGAGCGGCGGCGGACTGACCGGCGTTGTACGCCGCGATGACCGACTGGATCTCCTGGTCCTCGAGCACGCAGTTGCTCTGCTTCGCGAACTCGAAGATGGCGGCGACGAGGCCGTCGGTGGGCTCGATCCCTCGGCTCTTCAGCCAGTAGATGACGTTGCTGCGCCCGCCCATGTGGCCGATCTCGATGATCTGCTCCAGGCCGAAGTCCGCAGCGGGCACGCCGGAGTAGATCCGGTCAGCGAGCCACTCGTCGTGCTTGTTCAGCGCCTTGATCACGGCCGCCGCATGCACGCCCGTCCCGGTGCGGAACGCGTCGTAGCCGAACACGGGGTAGTTGAAGGGCAGGGGCGTGCCGGTGGCCTGCGCGCAGAGCGCCGCGTATTCGGGCAGCCGCGACAGGTCGCCGTCCAGCTCCACACCCATGAGCTTCATGTTCACGAGCAGCAGCCCGATGGCCGTGTTGCCCACCCGCTCACCGACGCCGAGCATCGTCCCGTGGACGCGCTTCGCTCCGGCCTTCGCTGCGGCGACCGCGTTGATGAGCCCGAAGCCCCGGTCGTTGTGGCCGTGCCAGTCCACGACGGTGTCGTCGAACTCCCAGTCGCGGACGAGCTTCTTGACCCATCGGATGATGGACCGGACCCCACCCGGGGTGGCGTGGCCGACGGTGTCGCAGATGCACAGGCCCTTCGCACCTTCGTCCAGCGCCACGCGGAAGATCGTCTTGAGCGTCTCCGGGCGGGAGCGGACGGTGTCCTCGGTCACGAACGTGCAGGGAAGCCCCGCGTCCACGGCCATCTTGATGGCGTTCCGCGTCAGGTCGACGAGCTTGTCCGTGGACCAGCCCTCGGTGTAGAGCCGGATCGGGGAGCTGCCGAGGAACGCCATGACCTCGATCGGGCGCCCGACCTTCTCGCTGATCTCGATGATCGGGCGGATGTCGTTCGGATGCGTCCGCGCGGCGCACGTCAGGTTGATGCGCAGCTTGTTGTCGATGGCGAACTTCGCCAGGTGGGTCACGTCGGCGACGGCGCGTGGTCCCGCCCCGGGCAGGCCGATGTCCGTGTGCTGGATGCCGACCGCGTCCTGCAGCGCGAGGATGCGCTCCTTGTCCTCGATCGAGGGGTCGGTCGCCGACGGCGACTGGATCCCGTCCCGCAGAGTCTCGTCGTAGAACTCGAGCCCCTGCATCCAGTCGGGCTTCTCGAGGGCCTCGGCGTTCCAGTCGTAGATGATCTGCGACCGGTCGACCTGGCCCTCGAACGCGTGCTCGCTACTCAAGGTTCGCCTCCACGATCACGGCGATGCCCTGACCGCCGCCGATGCAGGCCGTACCGAGGCCGAAGCGCTGACCGCGACGACGCAACTCGTGCAGCAGGTGGAGCGTGATGCGCGTGCCGGATGCGGCGAGGGGGTGACCCACGGAGATCGCGCCGCCGTTGACGTTCGTGATCTCGCGGTTGAGCCCCAGCTCCTTCTCCACGCCGAGGTACTGGGGCGCGAACGCCTCGTTCACCTCGATGAGGTCCATCTGGTCGAGCGTCATGCCCGCCGCGGCGAGGGCCTTGCGGGACGACGGAGCCGGGCCGATGCCCATGAGCGACGGGTCGACGCCCGCGATGCCCCAGGACACGAGGCGACCGAGCGCCGGCAGCGAGCGCTCCTTGGCCCAGGCGCCGTCGGCGAGAACCACGGCTGCCGCGCCGTCCGTGATGGCCGAGGCGTTGCCGGCGGTCACCAGCCCGTCCTTCGCGAAGACGGGGCGCAGCTTCTTCATCGACGCGAGGTCGGCGTCCAGGCGGGGGCACTCGTCCGTCGTGAACGGGACCTCCTCGCGGCGCTTCTTGACCATCACCGGGACGACCTCGTCCGCGAACTTGCCGGCCTCGAGCGCCGCCTTGTAGGCCATCTGGCTGCGGAAGCCGTACTCGTCGGCCTCCTCGCGGGTCACGCCCCACTTCGCGCCGACGTTCTCGGCGGTGTTGCCCATGGCGCAGCCACCTACCGGGTCGTACAGCGCATCCCACAGCGTGTCGCTGAGCTCGTCCTTCTTGCCGAACCGAACACCCCAGCGGATGTTCCGCGCGGTGAACGGCGCCTGGGACATGCTCTCCGCCCCGCCGCAGAGCATCACGTCGCCCTGGCCGAGGAGGATCTGCTCCGCGCCGGTGACGATGCTCTGGAAGCCGGAGCCACAGAGGCGGTTCAGGGTCAGGCCGGGGACCTCCTGGGGGACGCCCGAGCGCAGGCCCACGTGCCGGGCGAGGTACAGCGCGTCGGCGCTCGTCTGCAGCGCGTTGCCGAAGATGACGTGGTCGACGTCGCTTGCCTCGATGCCCGCCTTGTCGATGGCGCCCTTCGCGGCGACGACGCCCAGGTCCGTGGCCGAGTGGCCCTTGAGGCTTCCGCCGAAGCTACCGAACGGCGTGCGCACGCCGCTCAGGAACACGATGTCCTTGTTCTCGACCTTCATGGGTCCTCCGTGATGCGTTTGTTCGACCGGACGGGACACGCCTCCAAAGGGGTCCTCGGTTTCCGGGGGGTCGCAAGCTACCTCTAGGTCGCGAGTTCCGCCACCTTCGAGATGAGGTAGGCCTCGGCACCCTTCGTGTCGAGGTTGCCGCCGAGATCCGAGGTGCACGCGCCCTCGATCAGCGACTGCTCCACCGCCCGCTCGATGACCCGTGCCTCGCTGGGATGGCCCAGGTGCTCGATCATGAGCGCGGCCGCGAGGACCGTCGCCGTGGGGTTCGCGATGCCCTTCCCCGCGATGTCCGGCGCCGAGCCGTGCACCGGCTCGAACATCCCGATCCCGGTCTCCGGGTTCACGTTGGCCGATGACGCGACGCCGAGGCCTCCCTGAAGCTCCGCGCCCAGGTCGGTGATGATGTCGCCGAACAGGTTGCTGGTGACGATGACGTCAAAGGACTCGGGCGAGCGCACGAGCTGCATCGCGAGGACGTCGATGTACAGGTGCCGACTCTCGATCTGCGGGTACTCCGCCGCGACCTGCTTCCAGACGCGTTGCCAGATGTCGTGGCCGTACCGGAGCGCGTTGCTCTTGTCGCTCATGCACAGGCGCTTCAGGCCGTTGGCGTCGGCGTACTCGTAGGCGCGCCGGATGATGCGCTCGACGCCCTTGCGGGTGTTGATGGACGTCTGGAGCGCGACCTCGTCGTCGGTGCCCTTCTTGAAGATGCCGCCGGCGCCCACGTACAGCCCCTCGGTGTTCTCGCGGAACACGGTGAAGCGGACGTCGTCGACGGTCTTGTCGGCCAGGGGGCACAGCCGCGGGTCCACCAGACGACAGGGGCGCAGGTTCACGTACAGGTCGAGCCCGAAGCGCGTCTCGAGGATCAGCTCCCGCGCGTGCTCGTTGCCTGGCACCCGGGGGTCGCCGACGGCACCGAGGAAGATGGCGTCGCACCGGTCCGCGATGGCGCGGCGCTCCTCGTCGGGGAACCCGACGCCCTCGGCAAGCCACTTGTCCGCGCCGTAGTCGTGCCACTCGAACTCGAAGTCGAGGGACGTGATCTCCGCCAGGGCCTCGAGGACCCGGACGCCGACGGGGACGACCTCCTTGCCGATCCCGTCGCCGGGAATCACCGCGATTCGATGCATGAAAACGTCCTGTTTCGCGAGGGTTTCAGCCCGGGGCCCGCCTTGCTGGGGGCGCGTGGCGGCGTATCCTAACCGAACCCGTGATCGCCGGAGAGCGGGCCCGACCCATGACCGAGTACACGATCCGAAGAGGCGAGCGGACCTTCCAGGCCACCAAGCTGGACACGCTGCGCGAGCTGGTGCGCCGGGGCTACCTCGGTCCGGAGGACTCCGTGTCCGTGGACGGTGGCCCGTTCCAGGCGGTGGGCTCGTTCGCCGAGCTCCAGGGCGCGAACGAGGCCGACGAGGCCGACGGGGAGCCCCCCCGCAGTGCCCCCGGCCCTGCCCCCGACCCTGGGACCCAGCCGCCCGCGGCCACTGAGGTTGACGCGCGCGCACGTGAGGAAGACGACGAGGAGGACGTCCTCGCGAGCTTCCTCAGCGGGCTCGACGACGGTCCGAGCAGGTCGCGGCCCCCGCCCCCCGAGCCGGAGCCCCCCCGCGACTCTTCGTGGCTGGACCGCGACGCTCCTCCCAGCCTCGCCGACCTGGCTGACAGCGGCCCGCGCGACATCCCTCCGGTCGAAGACCCCGGCCGACCCTCCCGGCCGGCGCTGCCACCCGCGCCGGAGCCGATCCAGGCCCGTCCCTCACCGCCGCAGCCCCCTCCGCCTTCGCCGGGTCGGCTCCAGTTCCAGGAGCCTCCGGACTCGAAGCCCATGAGCTTCGGGGACTGGGTCGGGGACAAGGGCGCCGGTGAGTCCGGGGCGCTGCTGGAGAACTTCGGGGTCGTGGACGACGGGATCGTGGTCGGCCAGGCCAAGCGGGCGGGTCCCAACTGGTGGCGGGTCGTGCTGCTCGTGGTCGTCGGCGCGGCCGTCGTCGGCCTCTGGCACACCTACGTGCGGACGATCGCCCAGACCTCCTACCCCAGCGAGGCGGAGCTCGTCGCACGTCAGCGAGGAGACGGCCCTGCGGTGCCGGGGGAGGTGGCCGAGCCGCGGGAGCGTGTGGCCCCGAACACCGCGCTCGACAAGGAGCGGAGGCTCAAGGCGCAGGTCGTGGGTGAGGTCCCGCACTTCGCCAATGAGGAGCAGCTCGAGGATGCGCTGTTCCAGGAGCTCATCAACCTCGACGTCCGGCCCCGGGGGGTGGACATCGAGTCCATCCGGCTCCAGCAGAGCGGGGACTACAACCGGGCGCGTCCGGTGGAGGCGAACGTGGTCGTCCGCCTCGCTGGGGTGAAGGACTCCGAGGGCGCGGTGGCCGAGCTGATCATGGAGCGCCAGACTCTCGTCTGGTTCGTGCTCGGCAAGTACTCGACGCAGGGCAAGCTCCAGTTCCGTGAGGTGCGGACCCAGTTCAGCCCGCCGAACCCCTACGAGAAGGTCACGCAGGGGGCCGAGCTGATCGGGGTGTGGGGTGGACGCCGCGCCGCGAAGGATCTCTTCATGTCCCAGGACTGACGGCCCGCCCCCCGCGCCGTCCGTTAGGCTCCGCCGCCATGCGCATCAAGCGCCTCGAGCTCCGCGGGTTCAAGTCCTTCGTGGACGCCACCGCCTTCCACCTCGGCCCCGGAATCTCGGCGGTGGTGGGTCCGAACGGCTGTGGCAAGAGCAACGTCATCGACGCGATCCGCTGGACGCTGGGCGAGCAGAGCCCGAGCACCCTGCGCGGCAAGGCCATGTCCGACGTGATCTTCGCCGGGTCCGAGGGGCGCGCCCCGTCGAACGTGTGCGAGGTCTCGCTCATCTTCGACAACGCCGACGGGGGCTTTGGGGGCCGCCACGCCCGGTACGCGGAGATCGAAGTCACCCGCCGTCTCGACCGCGCCGGCAACTCCACCTACTCCCTCAACCGCGAGCGGTGTCGCCTGAAGGACATCGTGGACCTCTTCGTGGACACGGGGGTCGGCGCCCGGGCGTACTCGATCATCGAGCAGGGGCGCGTCGGGTTCGTGGTCTCGGCGCGGCCGGAGGAGCGGCGCCTCCTCGTGGACGAGGTCGCAGGCGTCAATCGCTTCAAGGGGCAGCGCGCCGAGGCCGAGCGTCGGATGAAGGAGACGCGCGCGAACCTGGCGCGGGTGGCCGATCTCGAAGGGGAGATGGACCGGCAGCGGTCGTCCCTCGAGGAGCAGGCGCGGAAGGCAGCTCGGTTCGTGGAGCTGCGGCGTCGGTACAAGGAGGTCTCCCTCCGGGCGCACCTGCTCGATGGGGTGGATGCCCGCTGGAGTGAGCTCGGGTCGGCGCGCCGGGCGGCCACGGCCGAGTCCGTCGTCGAGGGACTTGAAGCTGCTCGTGGAGCGCAGGAGGACCTCCTCTCTCGAGCTCGGGTCGAAGCGAGCGAGGCGCAGGAACAGCTCGCGAGCCATAGAGAGCGCCGCGCGACCCTGGAGGCCACGCTCGTAGGTGCGGACGAGCGCGGGCGCGACCACGAAGAGCGTGCGCGCGCCCTCCGCGAGTCGATCGCGGAGCTCGAGCGCCGGTCCCAGGAGGATGCCGGGGCGAAGGACAGATCCGAGGCCAGACTCGGGCAGGCCGGGACAGCCGCGTCCACGGCCCGCGAGCAGCTCGTCGCCGTGCGACGCCGACTCGAGGAGGCTCAGGAAGCGCGCAGTCGGCAGCAGCAGCAGGAGCGAGCAGCCCGCGCGGCGCTCGAAGAGGTGAAGCAACGGCAGCTCGAGTGCATGACGGCGGCAGCTCGGCACCGGAACTCCTCGGTGCTGCTCAAGCGTCGGCTGGAAGACATCGCCGAGGAGCGCCGCGCCGACGAACGAGGCCAGAGGGACGACGCCGAGCGCGCTGCCCGGGCCGCTGAAGCGGTCGCTGTGGCGGAGGCAGCGCTGACCGAGGCGCGCGCCCGCCGGGAAGCCACGAAGGCGGAGCGTGACCGGGCCGCGTCCGCGCTGACGCGCCTCGTCGACGCCGCGCAGGACGCGGTCGATCGCTGGGAGGCAGCGGTCTCCGAGCGCACCCGGCGGGAGGCTGCGGTCCGGGCGGAGGCCGATCTCGTGGACGGGCTCGCTGGCGCCGAAGAGGGCACGCGAGCCCTGGCCGAGTGGCTCCGCACCACGGACTCGGAGGCCGCGGCTGGCTTCATCGGGCTCGTCGCCGACCTCCTCGTGGTCCCGCCGGAGCTGGAGGCCGCCGTCGAGTTGGCCCTCGGAGAGAGGGTCGACGCTCTGGTCTTCGCGAGCCCCGAGTCGTTGCGGGAGGCGGTCTCCTGGGCCCGGGCCCACCGTCCGGGTCGCGCGACGCTGATTCTCCTGGGAGACGAGGGACCGGCGAGCGGCCTCGCGGCGCAGGTGGAGAGCCACCCGTCCGCGCCGGGCCTGGCGGCGCAGCTCCTCGGGGGGGTCGAGGTCGTCGAGGGGTTGAGCGCGATCCCAGCGACCGGGAATGCCGTCGTCTTGCCTCCCAACGCGTCGGCGCACGGTCTCGAGGTCTCGGTCGGGCCGCCCGGTCGAGGGACGCAGGCCCTGGCGAGGCGAGCGAGGCTGCGGGGGATGGAGCAGGACTTGGCTGCCGCGGAGGCGGCGGTCGACGAGGCCGCCGCGGCGCGCCGGACTGCGCTCGACGCCCGGCGACAAGCGCAAGGGATCCTCGACGCGGCCACCGCCCAGCTTCACGCACGCGAGCTCGCCGAGCTCGGGGGACGGCGGGATCTCGAGTCCGCGACCCGCGCGGCGAAGGCTCTCGCCGACGAGGTCACCCGATCCGCGACCCGAGCCCAGCGCCTCGAGGAGATGGCGATCCGATTGCGAGGGGAGCTGGAGCGCGTGCAGGCGGACCTCGTGTCCGCGGAGGCGCGCCGGAGCCAGCTCGACGGTGAACTCGAGGTCGCCCGGAGGGAGGGTGCGTCCGCGGAGGCGGCCCTGGCCGCCGCGTCGCAGGGCGTGACGGAAGCCCAGCTCGCCCTCGCCGACGCCCGGCACGACGCGGCGACCGCGGAGCGCGACCTGCGGCGGCTTCAGGAAGAGGTCGAGCGCGGGGTGCGAGAGCGGGAGCGCGTGGGGAGGGAGCTGGAGTCGGCGCGCAGACGCCTCGTCCAGGTGGATCAACGCATGGCGGACTTCCGCGCCTCGGCCGAGGCGGCCCGGGCAGAGCTCGAGGGCCTGCGGGACCTCGGGCCCTCGCTCACAGGAAGGTCCGACGCCGCGCGGGCTGCCGTGGAGACCGCGACGCAGGCCCTCGCGGGGACCAGAGCGGAGCTGACCGCGGCGCGTCGAGAGAGCCGGGATGCGCGCGCGAAGGCGGTGCGCGCCGAAGCGGAGCTGGCCCACCTCGTGGAGCGGGTGGAGGAGGAGTTCGCGGTCAAGCTGCTCGACCGCGTCGATCGCCTCCTGGCGGGAGAGGGCATCCGGGTGCAGGTCACCGCGGGTCCCGGTCGTCCCCCGGTGGTGGTGGAGCTTGCGCCCCAGGAGCCGACCCCACCGTCCGGGCCCCTCCACTCCGAGGCGGGCCGACTCGCGCGAGAGGCCGAGGCGATGGGCGCGGTGAACATGGCCGCCGCCGAGGAGTTCGCGGAGGTCGACGCCCGGTGGCGCGAGCTGAAGGGCCAGCGGGAGGACCTCGAGGCTGCCCTCGCCGACCTGAAGCGGGCGATCGGGCACATCGAGCGCGAGACGCGTCATCGTTTCCGGGAGGCCTTCGACGCCGTCTCGCAGCGCTTCGGCGCGCTCTACCCGCGACTCGTGGGCGGAGGGCGCGCCGAGCTGGCACTCACCGACCCGGAGGATCTGCTGGCGACGGGGGTGGAGATCCGGGTGGAGCCGCCCGGGAAGCGCCTCCAGAACCTCCAGCTGCTCTCGGGAGGAGAGAAGGCGATGGCCGCGATCGCCTTCGTGTTTGCGATCTTCGAGGTGAAGCCCTCCCCGTTCTGCCTCCTCGACGAGGTCGACGCGCCCCTGGACGAAGCGAACAGCCGTCGCTTCAACGGGATGCTCGCGGAGCTCGCCACGACGACTCAGTTCGTCGTGATCACCCACAACCGGACGACGATGGAGGTCGCCGACGTGCTCTACGGGGTCACGATGCAGACCGCAGGGGTCTCCTCGGTGGTCTCGGTTCGCGTCGACGGCGAGGAGGCGCGTGGGTAGGATGCGCGGCCCGTCGGAGGAGGGACCATGAGCGGTCTGCCAGTCGAAGTCATCGTCGGCGCAGTCGCCGCCCTCGTTTCCATCATCGTCGTCGTTGTGGCCCTGCGCGGTCGCTCCCAGGACAAGAAGTGGGACCAGCTGGACGACTCCGGCCCGTCGGAGCTCCTCCCCCCCTCCCCGAAGTCCACGAAGGCGAAGCCCAAGCCGCCGCGTCCCGAGGCGCCCCCCAAGGGCTCGGTCTTCAAGCGCCTGGTCGACGGCCTCGCCCGCACCCGCGGACAGGTAGTCGACCGTCTCGACACCCTGTTCACGGGGGGCAAGAAGGTCGACGAGGCTCTGTGGGGTGAGCTCGAGGAGCTCCTCATCACCTCGGATGTGGGGGTCAAGGCGAGCCACCGTCTGCTGGAGCGGATGCGTGACCGGGCCGCGAAGGAGGAGCTGGAGGATGCCAGCCGCTTGCGGGCGATCCTCCGCGACGAGGTGCTCGCGATCCTGACGAAGCACTCCGGGTCCCTCGCTCCCTTGGGAGACGACCCGGTCGTGGTCATGGTCGTCGGGGTGAACGGTGCGGGCAAGACCACCACGATCGGCAAGCTCGCTTCCCGGTACACGAATGCGGGTCACAAGGTCCTGATCGCGGCCGGGGACACCTTTCGGGCGGCGGCGATCGAGCAGGTGGTCGTGTGGGGCAAGCGGGCCGGGGCGGAGGTGGTCCGGCACGAGGCAGGCTCCGATCCCGCGGCGGTCGCCCATGACGCCGTGGAGGCGGCGAACGCTCGGGGGGCCGATCTCGTCATCTGCGACACCGCGGGACGTCTGCACACGAAGTCGGACCTGATGGCCGAGCTCGGCAAGGTCCATCGCGTGATCGGCAAGGTGCAGGACGGCGCTCCGCAGGAGGTGCTCCTCGTGCTCGACAGCACGAACGGCCAGAACGCGATCGCCCAGGCGCGGGAGTTCACCGCGGCCGTCGGGGTGACCGGGATCGCGTTGACGAAGCTCGACGGGACCGCCCGCGGCGGCGTGATCATCGGGATCGCCAACGAGCTGGACGTCCCGGTGAAGCTGATCGGGATCGGCGAGGGGATGGACGACCTGCGGGACTTCGATCCCGAGGCGTTCGTGAAGGCCCTGTTCGACGGCGACGAGGAAGCGCTCGGGCGCGGGAGCAACTCTGCTGCCGAGGCGGCTCGGGACGAGGAGCGGGGGATCTCGGCCGAGGAGGCGAAGGGCTCGTCGTCGGCCCAGGCGTGACCTCGCCGTTTGATATGGCCCGAGCCCGGGCCTATCTTCTCCGCTGGAAAACCCCCGGTGCACGCGCACTTGGGCCTGTGAACAGCATGAAACGGGAGCAGTGATGGAGGTCGTCGAGATTCAGATCGTCGGCCGGCGCTACTCCCTTCGGAGCGAGCGCCCTGCGGACCATCTCCAGGCAGTGGCTCGCTACGTGGACGAGAAGCTTCGTGAGGTGACGGGCGGGGACCCGTCCCTGGTGCAGCGGGACCATGTGGTCCTGGCCGCCCTGAACATCGCCTCCGAGCTGTTCCTCGCTCGCGCACGCCGTGACGAGCTCGCGGACGCGGTCGAGGGCACCGTGGAGACCATCCTCGAACGGATCGAGATGGTGCTCGCGGACGACACCGCCACAGGGTCCAAGAGCTGAGCTGAGCGCTCCACCAGGGTCGATCCGGGGACGCGCCGACGCGTTCCGCTCATCCGGCGCGGCCGGAGGGAGACGTGATGGATCCGACCACCGCCCTCGTGGGGCTGTTCACGTTCGCCGTGGGTGGGGCGGCCGCGTGGTTCGTCGGTCAGAGCCGCCTCCGCGCGCTCGAGGCCGCTCGGGACGAAGCCGAGGCATCCGTCGCCAAGGAGCAGGAGCGGCACGCACGAGAGCTCGCTGGGAAGGCTGAGGACGCACGAAGCGAGGCCCGCGCCGAGCTGGAGTCCGCCCGGGCCGAACTGCGGCTCGAAGCCGAGACGAGCCAGCAGCGGCTGAGTGAACAGGAGTCTCGCCTCCACGCGCGCGCGGAAGACCTCGATCGTCGGGCCTCCCGCTCGGAGCGGAGGGAAGAGGACCTGGGTCGGCGGGAGGAGAAGCTGGCCGGGCGCGAAGCTGCGCTCGATCAGGCACGAGGGGAGCTTGACGAGCAGCGATCGGCGATCGGCGATCGGCTCGCCGAGGTCGCAGGTCTGACGCGCCAGGAGGCTCGCGAGCAGCTGTTGCAGAAGGTGGAGGCAGAAGTCGCGGACGCCGGAGCGCGGAGGATCAAGGCCGCCGAGGAGTCCGCCCGGGAGCGGGCCGAGACCACCGCGAAGAACATCATCTCGATGGCGATCCAGCGGTACGCGGGTGAGTACGTCTGCGAGCGGACGGTCTCGCTGGTCAATCTCCCCTCGGAGGAGATGAAGGGGAGGATCATCGGGCGCGAGGGAAGAAACATCCGCGCCCTCGAGGCGGCGACCGGCGTCGACTTCATCATCGACGACACCCCCCAGAGCATCGTGATCTCCGCGTTCAATCCGACCCGCCGTGAAGTAGCGCGAAGGGCCCTCGAGACGCTCCTGGAGGACGGGCGGATCCACCCGTCCCGCGTCGAAGCGGTGGTCAAGAAGACGGAGGCGGAGTTCCACCGGGTGATCCGTCGCGCGGGGGAGGAAGCGGCCGAGGAGGTCGGCGTCGCGGGCATCCACCCCGAGATCCTCAAGCTCATCGGGGCGCTGAAGTATCGGACCTCCTACGGCCAGAACCAGTGGCAGCACGCGATCGAGGTCTCGTTCCTCTGCGGGATGATGGCTGACGAGCTGAAGCTCGATGTGCGGCGGGCGAAGCGGGCCGGGCTCCTGCATGACATCGGCAAGGTGCTCGACCAGACGGCGGAGGGGAGCCACGCCCTGATCGGGGCGGAGTTCGCGCGAAAGCACGGGGAGAGCAAGCTGATCGTCAATGCGATCGCCTCCCACCACGAGGAGGTCCCGCAGGAGACGATCTACGCCTGTCTCGCTCAGGCGGCGGACGCGATCTCGGGAGCGCGGCCCGGCGCCCGGCGACAGATGACGCAGAGCTTCAATCAGCGGCTCACCGACCTGGAGCGGATCAGCAACTCGTTCCCTGGGGTGGAGCGATCCTTCGCGGTACAGGCTGGGCGCGAGGTCCGAGTGATCGTGGAGAACGGGCGGGTCACCGACGAGGAGGCCGTCATGCTTTCCCACCAGATCGCCAACAAGATCGAGAGCGAGATGGCATACCCGGGGCAGATCAAGGTCACCGTGATCCGCGAGACGCGGGTCGTGAACTACGCGAGGTAGACGTGAAGATCCTGATGATCGGCGACATCTTCGCCCGCCCAGGGCGTCGGGCAGTCCGTGAGAACATCGACGCGATCGTGCGCGAGCACGACGTCGACTTCGTAGTAGCGAACGCGGAGAACGCGGCGGGGGGCTTCGGTCTCACCCGGGACATCTGTCGCGAGCTGTTCGGGTACGGCGTGCACGTCCTCACAGGGGGGAACCACACGTGGGACAAGAGGGAGATCATCCCGATCCTCGATGAGGACGAGCGGGTCTTGCGGCCCCACAACTACCCCCTCGAGAACCCCGGCAGCGGCATCTATGTCGGCACCCACGACGGGGTGACGATCGCCGTGCTCAACCTGCAGGGGCGGGTGTTCATGCCCCCCACGGACTGCCCATTCCAGGCCGCCGATCGCCTGATCGAGAGCGTGAAGGACGAAGCCGACGTGATCCTCGTCGACCTCCACGCCGAGGCGACCTCGGAGAAGTACGCGATGGCGTGGCACCTGGACGGTCGTGTCTCCGCACTGGTGGGGACACACACGCACGTCCAGACGGCCGACGAGGAGGTCTTTCCGAAGGGAATGGCCTACATCTCGGACCTCGGGATGACGGGACCGCACCGGAGCATCATCGGCGTGAAGGTCGAGCAGAGCCTCGGTCGCTTCCTCAACAGCCGCCCTTCGCGGTTCGAGGCGGCGAAGGGGGACGTCCGTCTCCACGCCGTGGTGATCGACGTCGACGAAGCGACGGGGGGCGCCCGGTCGATCCAGCGGATCCAGCGCCGTGTGCCAAACACCTGATCTAGAAGGCTTTTGGGATTAGGGAGTCTCGGAGTTCAAAAAAAAGCGCACACGGTTCTTGATCTCCCCAGGGGTGATCAATAGATTCCGCCCCCGCTGCAACGAGGTGACTCCGCGCAGCACCCAGTCGAACCGAGAAAAAAATGAACTCTCGATTTGACAGGGAAAGAGGCAGCCACTAGGGTCCGCCTCCGCTCGAACGACAGAGGACGAGCGCACTTGACCAGCCGGTCTTTGAAAACTGAATAGCGACAAGCCTTTGAGTACGTCAGTACGAAATAAGAGCTAGTCAACGAGCTAGCAAAGCCAGATTCAACTGGAGAGTTTGATCCTGGCTCAGAACGAACGCTAGCGGCGGGCTTAACACATGCAAGTCGAACGAACCCTTCGGGGTTAGTGGCGCACGGGTGAGTAACACGTAGATAACGTGCCCGGGAGCGGGGGATAACAGGCCGAAAGGCCTGCTAATACCGCATGAGACCACGGTCCCCTCGGGGACAGTGGGAAAAGGTGGGGATCTTCGGACCTGCCACTCCCGGATCGGTCTGCGGCCCATTAGTTAGTAGGCGGGGTAACGGCCCACCTAGACTTTGATGGGTAGCTGGTCTGAGAGGACGATCAGCCACACTGGAACTGAGACACGGTCCAGACTCCTACGGGAGGCAGCAGTGGGGAATATTGCGCAATGGGCGA
>ENA-OWNT01000518-OWNT01000518.1-seawater-metagenome-genome-assembly--contig:-NODE-518-length-85573-cov-9.739567_pt1 | contig 85573 bp, 64 predicted proteins | sample MGYA00238136_ERZ651165 | MGnify/ENA primary metagenome ERZ651165 (study PRJEB26861, sample SAMN08777766) | seawater metagenome | isolation source: coastal seawater | place: USA: Florida | collected...
GCTCGCGGCACGCCCCCTGCCCGAGGGCGTCGAGGGCGTCCGCGCGCAGGTCGTGGACCGACGCGCCCCCGCTGACGTCGGCGAGGCGCTCCAGCGCCGCCTCGGCTCGACCCCCGTCCAGCTCCACCTGGGCCCAGGCCACCGCGAGGGAGTCGCGGTCCACCGCCCCCGTTCCGAGCAGCTCCAGATCTGCGCGCGCCCCCGCCAGATCGCCCGCGCGCCGCCGCTCGTCTGCCCGCCGCAGGCGCGCGTCCGCATCGTCGGGGTTCAAGTGGAGGGCCGCGTCCAGGCGGTCGAGGCGCGCGGCCGCGCCCTCGTGAGCGTGCACCGGGAGGGAGACGGCCAGGGCGAGCGCGAGCGCGGCGCGCCGGAGGGCCGTCGTCACGGCCTCAGGAGCTCCCCGCCTCGATCTCCCGCACCAGGCGCTCGGACTGGAGCTCTTCGAAGACCGCGTTGCCCGTCGGCGGCCGCTGCTCGGGCCGCTTGCTCAGCATGTGCAGGACGAGGTCCGACAGCGCGCGGGGGACGGTGGGGTTCAGCTTGCGCGGCGCCACCGGCGGGCTCTTCGCGATGCGGCTCAGGAGCTGCTGCACCGTGCCGGCCCGGAAGGGCCGCCGCCCCGCGAGCACCTCGTAGAACACGACCCCGAGGGAGAACACGTCGCTGGCTGGCAGCCCCGCCGTCTCCCCGCGCAGCTGCTCGGGGCTCACGTACGCCGGGGTCCCGAGGACGGCGTGGGTCCGCCGACGGTGTTCGGGAGCGTGGGGGAGGAGCGCGATGCCGAAGTCGATGAGCTTCAGGTCTCCGCTCGTCTCGTCGAGGAAGAGGTTGCCCGGCTTCACGTCCCGGTGGACCACACCCTGGGCATGCACGGCCCCCAGCCCCGACGCCGCGCTGGTCAGCAGCGGCAGGGCGAGCTCCGGCGGCGGGGACCCGTAGGCCTCGAGGTGCTCGTCCAGCGACATCCCCTCGAGGAGGCCGAGCGTCACGTAGGGACGGCCGAGGCAGCTCCCCACGTCGTACGCCCGGATGACGTTGGGGTGGTTGATCATGTTGCCGATCGAGTACTCGGCCATGAGGCGCTCGGCCGCGTCGTGCGCCGGAGCGTCCGAGCTCAGCCACTTGAGCGCGACGACCATGTCCTCGTAGTAGCTGTCCCGCACCTGGTGCACCGTCGCGCACGCGCCGCGCCCGAGGTACTTGATGACCTCGTACCGGTCGTCGATCCACGTCCCCGGGGCGAGCTCGTCGCCGGGGGCGGCCGAGCGCTCGCGGATGATCTCGTCGTTCGCCTGGGCGAGGAGCTCGCGGTCGATGGCGTGCCCCGTGATTTCCGCCACCTTCTCCGCGAGGTCGTTCGGGGTGACCTTCTTGGGCAGGACCGTGCGCACTCCCATGGCCACCAGCTGCGAGCCGATGCCCGCCGCCGCGCCCCCGGGCGCCCGGGCGATCACCCGCGAGGGCAGGTCCGCGTGGTAGTGGGAGACCACCTGGAGCAGCGAGACCCCGTTGAGGCGGGACTCCCAGCAGTCGAGGTAGAGCAGGTCCGGCTGCTTCTCCTGGAGCTTGCTCATCGCCTGTTCGCCGCCGATGCAGAGCTCGGCTTCCAGGCCGAGGCGCCGGAACAGGTCCGCGACCTCCTTGCCCTCTTCGAACAGGTCGGCCACCACCACCGCCCGCGGAAGAGCCACGGGCTTGGGCTCCTCCTTGCGCCGTCCACCGAAGAGCCTGCGAAAGACTCCGGACTTCGACTTCGCCACGGGGGGCACTCCTGCGGGTTGTCGACCTGGGTCGAGGGGGGCCAGGAGAATACGTGCGGCGCGCAGGCCCTGCCAGTTGCGGGAGGCAGTCGGGAGAGGGGCTACTCGAAGCGCTTGCTGGTGGAGGGCCGCATCAGGTGGCGGTTCTCCGAGACGCCGCCGGTGTTGTCGACCACGTCGTGGGGCTTCTTCTCGAGGACGAAGTCCCGGATCTGGATGGGCTCGCCGTCGTAGACGAACTCGTCCCGATAGATGTAGTAGCCCGGGGCGACGATCTCCACCGTGTAGGCCCAGCCCCGAAGCAGGGGATGGTCCTCCTCGTCCACCCAGGGGGTGAACAGGCCGTCGAAGGCGTACGCGCCGTCCGAGGTGGTCACGGACACGCCGCGCAGGTTCGTCAGGGCGTCGATCCCGTGGGGCAGCTTGAAGCGCGGCCCCTCCTCGGGCTTCTTGCTGGCGGGCTCGCGCACCTGGATCTGGATGCGGGCGTTCTCCACCGGCTTCGGCTCGGCCTCCGCCCCGATCGACACCTTGCCGAGGATGCGCCCGGAGATGGAGCGGGCCCCCGTCGTCGCGCAGCCGGACGCGGCGAGCACGAGGCAGGCGAGGAGCAGGAGCGCGGGGCGCAGCTGGAGGGCGAGGGAACGCACGGAACGCATTGTGAGGTCCGAATCGGAGCGCGGCAAGGCGGCGCACGGCGCGGGCCGTCGCTTGTGCCTTTTCTGTGACCCGTCGAGGAGCCAATCGCGGAAGGGATCGTGGGGCGCGGGCCGGCCCAGGCCGCTTGCGCTCAGATGCGCGCCATGATGAGGCGGCTGAGCCACGGGAAGTGGCGCTTCACCCAGATGAGGACGCGCCCGTGGCCGGTGATGCCGGCGATGATCTTCTTGCGCCGCACCGCCGAGACGATCTCCTTGGCGGCCTTGTCCGCGGGGACGAGGAGCGGCGACGAGGACGCCTTCGCTTCGGGGTTGTGGACTCCCTGGTTGTTCACCTGGGAGATCTCGGAGGCGACGTAGCCGGGGCAGACGATCGACACCGAGACCCCCTGCCGCTTCAGGTCCTGGGACCAGCTCTCGGCGAGGCCACGGGCGGCGGCCTTCGAGGCGGTGTACGGCGAGAACTTGGGCGGCGCGATGAACGAGACGACGCTCCCCACGAGGACGATCTGGCCCTTCGTCTTCAGGAGCTCCGGCAGGGCGGCGTACACCGTGTTGATGAGCCCGAAGACGTTCGTCTCGAACTGGCGCCGGTAGTCCGACGGCTCGAGCTTCGTCATCCACTCCATCATCGCGTACCCGGCATTGGCCATGGCGATGTCCACGCGGCCCCATGCATCCACGATTTGCTGGACGGCGTCGCGGCAGGCCTGCTCGTCGGTCACGTCGCAGGCCACCGCCAGCGCCTCGCCGCCCGCGGCCTTGATGTCGTCGACGGCCCCCGAGAGGCGGTCCACGCGGCGCCCGGAGACGGCGACCTTCGCGCCCTGCCGCGCGAACTCCACAGCCGTCGCCCGGCCGATGCCGGTGCCTCCGCCCGTGATCCACACCACCTGTCCATCGAAGCGTCCCATGTGCCTCTCCTCGGTCTCGATTCGGCGGCGGCACCCTACCCCCCGCGGCGCCCCCGCGCCTGGACTGGTGCAGGATGGCGCCATGACCGGCATCTCTCCCTCCTGGACGGGCATCGCGCCCTGGGGACTGGGCACCCTGCGGCTGCACGAGGCCGAGGAGCCCACCGCGCTTGTTCACGCCGCGTTGGACCGAGGGTGCCGGCTGCTGGACCTCGCCGATGTCTACGGAGACGGCACGGTGGGCCACGCCGAGGAGCTCGCGGTCGCCGCTCTGGAGTCGTGGAGTGGACCGCGCGAGGAGGTCCGGCTCGTCACCAAGGGCGGCCTCGTGCGGCGAGCGAAGGGCCGCTGGGACACGAACGGCAAGGGCAAGCACCTGCGGGCGGCCATCGAGGGGAGCCTCGAGCGCCTCGGTCGGATCGATCTGTACCTGCTCCACGCGGTCGACCACCGCACCGCCCTGCGGACGTCGGTGCGTGCCCTCGCGAAGGCCCACAAGGAGGGGCTCGTGGGGGCCGTCGGCCTGTGCAATGTCCGGGTGTGCGACATCGAGGAGGCGCGGCGCCACGTCGACGTCGCCTCGGTTCAGATCGCGATGGGGCCGCGGGACCGAGAGCCGGTGGACGGTGGGGTGGTCCGCTACTGCGCCGAGCACGGCATCGAGCTGCTCGCCCACAGCCCGTTCGGAGGGTGGCGCAGCGCTTCCCGCCTCGGTCGGGACGAGGCCCTCGCGCCCCTCGCCGCCGAGCTGGCGACGGATGCCTGGTCGCTGACGACCGCGTGGCTCGCGAGCCTCGGGGTGACGCCCCTGGTCGGGGCGCGGCGCATCGAGACGCTGCCATCGGCCGTCGCGCTCTCGCCCGGCCCTCGGGCCACCCTGGACGCCGCGCTCCCAGCGGGGGTCCTGCGCTCCCCGCCCCCGTCGCCACCGTCCGCCGATCCCGCCGACGGCGAGGTGGTCCTCGTCATGGGGATCCCCGGCGCGGGCAAGTCCACCCTGGTCACCGACTTCGTCGAGCGGGGCTACGTCCGCCTCAATCGCGACCAACGTGGCGGGCGCCTCGACGATCTGCTGGCCCCGCTGGACGCCGCTCTCGCGGACGGACAGCGCCGCGTCGTCCTCGACAACACCTACCCGTCCCGGGCCTCGCGCCGCCGGGTGGTCGACGTCGCCTGGGCCCACGGCCTCCCCACCCGCTGCTTGTGGCTCCGCACGTCGACCGAGGACGCCATGCGCAACGTGGCGGAGCGGATGCTCGACCGGCACGGGCGCCTCCTCACCCCGGACGAGATCGCCGCGAGCCGCGATCCGGCGGACCTGGGGCCCAGCGCCCACACCCGCTGGCACCGCCTGTTGGAGCCGCCGACGGTCGCCGAAGGCCACGCCGCCGTCGTCGACGTGCCCTTCGTGCGCCGGGAGCCGGCCGAGGCCGGCGTCGCCGTGGCCTTCGACTACCGCCTTTTGTGGGGGGGCAAGCCGAGCCCCGGCGACGACGTGCAGGTGGTGGACGGCGCCGCCGAGACCCTGGCGCGCTGGGCCGCGCGCGGCGCTCTGGTGCCTCTGGTCTACCTCGCCGAGAAGGACTGGAGCGAAGAGGCTGTCGCCGAGCGCCTCGCCCGCACCCAGGAGCTCGTGGGGGAGACCCCCCTCGCCCCGCGCATCTGCCGCCATCGGGGCGCCGGCCCGGCGGTGTGCTGGTGCCGCAAGCCCATGCCCGGGCTCGTCGTCGCCGCCCTGCGCGACCTGGGGCTGCCGGCGTCCTCGGTCACCGTCGTCGTCACCGGGGCGACGGACGCCACGATGGCGCGCCGTCTCGGGTGCGCGACCCTCACCCCCGAGGAGTTCTTCGCCGGCCCGTGAGCGCCGCGCGGCTCTCCCACTACTTCACCGGGAAGGGCCAGTCCGGCATGCGCTCCAGGTTCTTCGCGTCGTGCCCCGAGAGGACCACGAGGCCGATGTTGTCCCAGGCGAAGCGGTGGACCCGCCACTGGCTGTCCCAGTTCGCCTCCCAGTCGTGCTCGAGCAGCCCGCGCACCAGCGGGGACTTCATCGCCGGCGCCTGCCAGTGGGGGTCGGTCCACGCCGTGTCGCCGACGATGAGGTAGCTCGCGCCCACGAGGTTCACGAGGTAGCTCGTGTGCCCGGCAGTGTGGCCCGGCGTGGACAGGGCGATCAGCGAGCCGTCGCCGAACAGATCCACGTGCCGGGCGAAGGGCCCGAGCGGCGCCTCGGTCCACGTGAACTCGGTGACGTTGGTGTGCCCCTCGAAGGGCGTCGGGTCCGGCGTCCCCAGCGCGGACTTGTCGAGGCGGGATCCCCACTCGTCGGCGGCGATGTGCAGGGTGGCGCCGGGGAAGTCCTCGAGCCCGCCCACGTGGTCCGGGTGCATGTGGGTGACGAGGACGTGGGCCACGTCCTCCGGGGCGATCCCTGCCTCGGGGAGCCGGTCCACCGCTGCCTTGCCCTCCTCCATCTCGAGGCCCAGGAGGTTCGTCATGCGCTTGCCCGGGTAGTCAGCGGGGTCCGTGGCGGTGCGCTTGCCGAAGCCCAGGTCGATCAACACCACGCCCTGGGTGGGGTGCTCGAACACGTAGACGTAGACCGGCAGCGTCTGGTGACGGCTCGGGGCACCCTGGACCACGAGGTTGCCCGGGGCGCCCGTGTCCGCCACGTGGAGCATGCGCAAGGAGCCGCCGGGGAGCGCGTCGCGGTCGACGGACCAGGCCGTGGGCGACAGCTCGGGACCCGGAGGGGGCTTGCGGGACGCGCAGCCGGGGGCCGAGGACGCGACGAGGAAGCAGAGCAGGGCGAGGGGAGTGCGCATCGGCGCAGGGTACGCCAACGGGCCCCTCGGTCACCCCTCGTTCCAGCTCCACAGCGTGCCGCTCGGTCGGGCATCCGACGACAGGCAGCGGGCGCCCTCGGCCGGTGGCACCGCGGACACCCCGCCTCCGAGGAGTCCGTCGGCCCAGCGGGCGAGCGAGCGCGGCTCGCTGGCGGCCTCCACGAGCCCGTCCGCCGCGAAGACGTCCCCCGGAGCGACGACAGCGGCGCCGGACCGGGCGACGAGGGCGGCGAACCGCCGGTCACGCCCGGCCAGCTCCTTGCGCCACGACGCGTGCTCGTCGACGTGCAGCGCGTCGTTGTATCTACGCAGCCGTACGCCGCCCTCGCCGTGATCCACCTGGGAGATGGCCGTGTTCGTGAGCTTGCCCAGCACCCGCGGCGGCTCGGGCGAGACCCCGAGCAGGTCGCCGAGCAGCGTGATGATCACGCCGCCGTGGGCCACCAGGAGGACCCGCCTCCCCGCGTGGGCGCTGCGCAAGGCGTCGTAGGCCGCCCGGACCCGCCGTGCCACGTCCGACCACCGCTCGCCGCCGCCCACCGGGACGTCCTCGCCGCGCGCGAGGGCCGCCACCTCGTCGGGGTACCTCGCGTGGACCTCCGCCCGGGTGAGCCCCTCCCAGGCCCCCAGGTCGATCTCCCGCCAGACGGAGTCGATGGAGAACTCCATCCCGAGCGCGCCGGCTGCCGCCTCGGCGGTGGCCCGGGCCCGCCGGAGATCCGAGCTGACGATCAGGTCGGGGCGGTCCATCTCCGCGAGCCGCGCGCCGACCTTGCGCGCCTGCTCTCGTCCGCGGGGGCTGAGCTCCGCGTCGCGTTGGCCCTGCCAGATCCCCGCCGCGTTCGAGACCGACTCACCGTGCCGCACCAGCGTGATCTGCATCCTCACCTCTCTTCGGGCGGGGCGCGCCCAGGGGGCCGAGCCCCCAGCGCTGGACCGCGCCGTCCCATCCCCCGGTGACGATCTCGTCCGGGGCGGCGAAGACTATCCCCGAGACGCGGCCCTCGTGGGCCGGGCCGCGGGACAGCACCGTCCGGTCCGCGAGGCGGACCAGCGAGAGCCTGCCGTCGAGGGTGCCCAGGGCGAGGACGTCGCCGGCGGGGGAGAGCGCCACCGAGGTGACGTTCCCTCCGGGCACCGGGCCGAGGTCCACCCCATCCGCATCGAACAGGCACGCCCCCGCGCCGTTCCCCGCCGCGACCAAGCCCTCGTCGGACACCGCGACGGGACCAGCTCCCGGGCACGAGCGCCGCCAGCGCTCGACGAGCTTGCCGCCATCCGCCTGGGCGAGCACGACCTCTCCCGTCCCGGCGCGCATCACCGCCATGGAGCCCGCCGCCGCGAGGTCGTAGATCGCGCCCGACTCCATCAGGACCTCTTGCGCAGGGGTCCGCAGCGGGCTCGTCGGGGAGTAGCTGACGCCCACGACGCCCACGCCGTCCACGTGGGCTACGCGGCGGTAGGTGGACCCCGCTGGCACGTCCGTCACCTCGGTCGTCTCGGGATCCACGGTGCGCATGGCGGTGGTCTCCGCCACGGCGCTGACCGCGTATCCGCGCCCTGCGGGGTCGAATGCGAAGTCCTTGATCACTCCACCGAACATGGGGACGGTTCGGACCGAGCGAGTCCGGGGATCCCACAGGGTGACTTCGCCGGTGCCCCGCGGGGCGGCCACCAGGCCGTCTGGACGCACGGCGACAGCCGAGATTCCCGGGCCGCGCCCCAGACGCCACCCGGGGCCCTCCGGCGGAAGGGACCAGCGGGTCAGCCGCCGACCGAGGGTCACGAGTGCGTCCCCCTCCAGCAGGAGATCCCGCGCGCCGTCGATCGGGAGCCGCAGCGCTTGCTCTGCCGCCGGGTCCCAGGAGAACACCGCCCCCCGCTCCGACCGCAGGAGCAGGCCGCCTCCCGGGCGGCGCGCCGCCTCGACGAGCCCCGAGCGCGTGATGGGGTGCCGCGCCAGAAGCCGGGGTCCCACCGCGTCGATGACGAGCAGCCCGCTCGAGGTCACGAGGCCGAACCGGGAGCCGTCGAGGTGGAGCGCGTCGCGCAGCCCCGTCAGGCGCCACTCGTTCGGCAGGGAGTCGACGAGCGCCTCGGGAGGGTCTCGCGGATCCACGTACCCGAGGCGGTGGTCCACGCAGATGACGAGCAGCCCCCCCGGTGCGCTCGCCGCCACGGCCACGCCCCCGCCGTCGTCGCACCACGGCAGCGACTGGTGTCCGTCCGCCCCCACCAGCGCCATCCGGTCGCCCCGCCAGGCCAGCGCGAGGTCTGCGTCGATCCGCTTCACCTTCTCCGCGAAGCTCGGCACCGGCCAGCGACGCTCCTCCTCGCCGGTGGCGGGGTCGAGGCGGACGAGGGGCCCACCCTTGAGAGGCACGTACAGATCGGGCGGGGCCGCCGCGAGGACGCCCTCGGTCTCCAGGGTCGTCTCCCACAGCAACCGGTCACCGTCGAAGCCGCGGACGGTGCGGTCCACGCGGCACGCCCACCGGCTGCCCCCGAGCAGGGCCACTTGATCGCAGGCGCTGCTCGCGACGGGCGTCGCCTCCCGCCGGGTGGGCCGCGGGCGCAGCGCGAGGCCGGCCAGCACGCTCCGGGCCTCGGCCGACTCCGCCCACCGGAGCGCCTCCCAGGCGAGCTCCTCGGCGCGCTCCGGCTCCCCGGCCCGGTCCGCGGCGAGGGCCTGCTCGGTCAGCGCCCGGGAGAGACTGGCTCGGGCCACCCCCCGCTCCGCCTCTGCCCGGACCCACCCCACGATGAGCGCCGCCGCCAGCAGCACGGACCCCACGAGCCCGACGACCAGCGGCGCCCGCCACAGGCGCACCAGCCGGCCCAGGAGCTCGCCGGCGCTGTACTCGTGGGCGAGCACCCGGCGACCGTCGAGGAAGCGCTCGAGGTCGGCGGCGAGGGCCGCGGCGTCGGGGTAGCGGTCCTCGGGCCGCGCCGACAGGGCCTTGCGGATGACCCCTCCCAGCGCCGCCGGGGCGCCCGCCGCGTCGAGCTGCGCCTCGCCGAGCGGGGAGCCCACGTCCACCCCCTGCGCGTCGCCGCCGGTCGCGACCTCCCACAGGACGGCGCCGAGGGACCAGACGTCCGAGGGCGGCGTGGCCCGACCGCCCTGGCGCTGCTCGGGGCTCATGTAGCCAGGGGTGCCCACGGGGCCCGAGTCGTCCTCGCCGGCCTCCAGCGCCAGGCCCCAGTCGGCGACCTGGGTCTCCCCGAACGCGCCGAGCAGGATGTTGTCGGGCTTCAGGTCCCGATGGACCACGCCGCGGCTGTGGGCGTAGGCGACGGCCTGGCACGCCAGGAGGAAGGGCCGCAGGCACCCCAGCCGCTCGGCGAGGGGCCGGCCGGCGAGGCGCTCGCTCAGGGCTTCCCCGCGGACGAGGCGCATGACGTACCAGGCAGCGCCTGCGTCATCCTCGCCCGCGTCGTAGACCGGCAGGATCGCCGGGTGCTCCAGGCGGGCGGTGATGCGGGCCTCGCGCTCCAGCCGTCCGCGCCCCGCGGGGGCGTCCGGGCGGCACTCCTTGAGCGCCACATCGCGGTCGAGGACCCGGTCACGTGCGGCGAACACCCGGCCCATGCCCCCGACGCCGAGCAGCCCCCCGCGCTCGTAGCGGGGTCCCAGGACGTCGGGGCGGGGGGGCGCCGGGGTGCCCCAGACGGCGGCGACGCTTCCGTCGTCGAGGTCGTCGTCCTCGTCCACGGATCAGGTCCGATCGACGATCGTGTCCGTCGGCTCCACGATCAGCTCCACCTGCCCGGTGCGGGTCGCGGCCACGAGCCCGGCGTCGAGCCCGGCGCTGCGGAACTTGCTCCGGAGGCGCGCCAGCGCCACGTCCCAGCGGCGCCGCAGCAGGACCCGCTCGTCCTCCTCGCGCCAGATCTGCCGCGCGAGGACGTACCAGTCGACGGGGCCGTCGAAGGTGACCAGCTCGGAGACGATGCGCGCCGCGATGCCGCTCAGCGACAGCACGAGCGCCCCCTCCGAGTGGATGTGGACGGAGTGGAACCGGGCCTCGATCGTCAGGGGCGGCCGACCGGACCCCGCCCGGGTGGCGCGGCGTCCCGCCTTCGCGAGCGACAGGGTCGTGACCTCGAAGCTCCGTCCGCCCACGGAGAAGGTGTCGCCTTCCGTGAGCGGGCGCGCGTCCTGCCCGGCGACCTTGAGCGTCCACCCGTCGCCGGTGTTCCAGACGTGGGCGTCCGCCCCGAGCTCGTAGCGCTGGGTGAGGCTCGGCTCGGGGTGCAGGTGGAGCGACGACGTGCCCGACAGGACCTGCCGGGGCAGGCCGTCGCCCCGCAGCGCCAGAACCTGGTCCGGCAGCTCGACCTCCAGGACGGTCAGGGGCAGGCCCGGAGCGAGCTCGATGACCTGCCCTTCGGAGAGGGTCACGTCCCGCACGGTGCGCCCCTCGATCGCGAAGCGCCCACGCAGGGCGAGGAGCTTGAGCTCGCCACCCCGCAGCGACACGAGGGCGTGGGCCTCGGAGATCCGCCCGTCGTCGATGGTGAGCGCGGCCCCGCTGGTCCGTCCGACCAGGTCACCAGGTCCCAGCGCCACCGTGCTCCCGCCCGGGAGCTCCACCCTCACATACGCGTGCACTCGCCCTCCGCACCCCTGCGGAGAGTCTAGACCCGTTGGGGCGCCGGGCGCGGCTCTGGAGGGTGTGAGGCCCTTACAGACCGTTTCCGCAGAAGCCGTCGGCGACGAGGGCGGCGATGTCCGCGGCAGAGAGGGCCGAGTCCCACAGGGCGAGGTCGTCGAGGCGGCCGTCGAGCTCCCGCCGCTCCTGGTTGCCGTCCCAGCCCACGACGAAGGGCAGCTCGCCGTCGGGGATGGCGGTGAAGCTGGTGGTGGCGCTGCCCACGACCGCGCCGTCGACGTAGAGCGTCACGTCGCCGAGCTCCCAGGTCAGCGCGACGTGGACCCACCCCTGGGTGCAGAGAGGCGTGGGGTCCGTCACGAAGGTCTCCTGGGCGCTGGCGCCGCCTTCGACGAGGCCCGCGGCGCGGCCGGTCGAGTCGATGACCACCGACCAGCCCGTCCACGAGGTCGTGCCGTTTCCGTTGCTCGCCACGAACGCGAAGTCCTCGTCGGGCAGGGCGTCGAGGCGGATCCACTGGGCCGACGTCCAGGCGAGGGGCGCGCCGAGCTCCACCTCGCCGTAGGCCTCGTCGAGGTCTCCCGCAGAGCCGAGCCACCCGGGCACCGAGCCCCAGGTCCCGGACGCGGTCCCGCCGTAGCTGTTGCCCGACGAGTCGGCGAGGAGCGAGCCGGACGCGTCGAAGCTCCAGTGGAGGAGGGGCGCGGGGCCGGCGTACGTCGCGGCGCCGCACGGTGCGGTGTAGGTCCAGGCTGACGCGCAGGCGCCCTGGCAGTCGGTCGTGGGATCGCAGTCGTCGTCCACGGCGTCGGCACAGACCTCGTCCGCACCGGGGTGGATGCTGGCCTCCGTGTCGTCGCAGTCGGTGGCTGCGGGGTAGCCGTCCCCGTCGCCGTCGAGGCTCGCTGCGTCGTCCCCGGCGGAGTCGTCGTCGTTTGCGACGCTGTCGTCGTCGTCCCCGACGGAGTCGTCGTCGTTTGCGACGCTGTCGTCGTCGTCCCCGGCGGAGTCGTCGTCGTTTGCGACGCTGTCGTCGTCGTCCCCGACGGAGTCGTCGTCGTTGGCGACGCTGTCGTCGTCGTCGCTGGTCCCCGGGCAGCCGGGCGCGAGCAGGAGGGCGAGGGACAGCACGAGGGCGCGAGCGAGCATGAAGACCTCCGAGGCCACCCCACTCGGGGCAGCATGGGGGTCACGCTAGAGCTGTCCCGAGTGTCCCGGACCCTTCACAGGTCTTACAGGGTCCGCGGGCGCCGCTCAGTCGTCCTCTTCGCAGGTGAACGTGTTCACGAACGTGAACGACGTCCCGTCGCAGGTGTACCCGGACGCGGTCGTGCTCCCTACGTCGCAGTAGTGGCAGTTCCCGGTGAAGTCGCAGGCGTCGCCGGGGTCGGGCTCCACGGTCGGACAGTCGCCCGAGTTCGCGCAGTCCGGTCCGCCGCAGAGCTCGGTGTCGTCGCTCCCCGCGGAGTCGTCGTCGTCGGACACCGGGGGGCAGCCGGCGATGAGGCCGAGGCCGAAGGTGGTGAGGATGAGGGCGAACAGGGTGGTCAGGGCGCGCATGGGGTTCCTCCTGCGGAGACGCTACCAAGGGCGCGGCGAGGAGCGGCTCCGAGGGGGGCTCCCCCCGGTCTACAGTGGCGCGGCCATGGTCCACGTCCGCCTTTTGCTCGTGCTCGCCCTCCTCGTCGCTCCCGGATGCACGGAGTCGGGCTCCCTCGCGGGCCCGGGGGCCGCTGACGACGACGACGACATCACCGGGGCGGACGACGACGACGCTGCGGACGACGACGACGCTGCGGACGACGACGACGCCGCGGACGACGACGACGCCGCGGACGACGACGACGACGACTCCGTCGTCTCCCCCTGCGGAGGGACCGTGCACGTGGGCGACGTCGCGCCCGGCTCCGCGTCCGACGTGACCGCGTTCTGCGACTCGGGCGCCACCGCCATCGACGGCAACCTCACCCTCTCCTCCTTCAGCCTCGACAGCGTCGCGGACTTCGGCTGCCTCTGCCTCGTCACCGGCGACTTCGTCGTCCAGAGTCCCCTGACGCAGCTGAGCTCGCTGGACGGTCTCGAGTCCCTCGCCGAGGTGGGCGGGACCGTGCGGTTCTCCTGGGTGGGGGGCGCCCTCGATCTGGACGCGCTCGACGGCCTGGAGTCCATCGGCGCGGACCTGACCCTCAACAATAACGGCGGCCTCACGACCCTGACCGGCGCGTTCGCGGGGCTCACCGAGATCGGCGGCACCCTGACGGTCGACGGGAACGGCGGCCTCGGCAGCCTGGATTCGTTCGGTGCGCTCACCGAGGTGGGCGGCTCCATCGTCTTCGTCTGGAACGGCGGTCTCGCCACGGTGGCGGGGTTCGGCGCGCTCCAGTCGGTCGGGGGCGACGTCCAGTTCGCCAACAACGGGGGCCTCGCCGCCGTGTCCGGCTTCGCGGGGGCTCCGGGCTTCACCATCGACGGCTCGGTCCTCTACACCTCGAACGGCGGGCAGGGCGGGGTGATCTCCGGCTTCACCAACCTCGCCGAGCTCGGAGGCGATCTGCAGCTGTCCTGGAACGGGGGCCTGACGACGGTGAGCGGGTTCGGGTCACTGGCAGAGGTCGGCGGCACGCTCCAGGCGAACAACAACTTCGCCCTCGGGTCGCTGTCCGGCTTCGGCGCCCTCGACGGGATCGACGGCAACCTCGTCCTGGACGGCAACGGCAGCCTGACCGACATCAGCGGGCTGTTCGCCCCGTCGGAGCTGGACGGCGACCTCGTCATCACCTGGAACGGGCAGCTCCCCACAGCGGACGCGGAGGCCCTCGAAGCGGCCATCGGCAGCATCGGCGGCGCGGTGAACATCGCCTTCAACCAGCAGTAGGGGCGGCGCGGTCGCGGCCCCCAGCGGGCTCCGGAGCTCAGGTCCCCGTGGGGCGCGGCTCCAGCGACTGCAGGTAGGTCGCCAGGGCCAGGAGCTCCGTGTCGGTCATCCCGCCGAGGATCTTCCAGGGCATGGCCTCGTCGATGGCGCTGCCGTCGGGCCGCACGCCCTCCCGGAACGACTTCACGAAGTCCTCGGTGGTCCAGCCATCGAGCCCGTCCTCGTGGGGCGTGAGGTTCGCTGCCGGCGGCCAGTTGGGGTCGCCGCCGACCATGGGCCCGCCCGAGTAGTCGTCCCGGTGGCACCCGATGCACACCTTGGCGAGGTGGGCGCCGAACTCCACGGACACCTCCTCGGCAGGCGGGGTGAGGGGACGCTCCGCCTCGTGGTCGATGAGGGCGGGGGCGAGGGGCACCTGCCCCGTCGCGATGAGGATCGACCCCACCGGGCCCTTCTGGATGGGCACGCTCGCCCGGTCCACCGGGGGCAGGGAGCGGGCGTAGGCGATGACGTCGGACACCTCGCGGTCGGAGATGTACTGGTAGTCCTGCGACGGCATGGCGCTGCCGACGCCGTCCTTGCGGACTCCGTGCCGGATGATCCGTTCCCAGTCCTCGTTGCCGAAGTCGTCGGGCAGTCCGCCCTCGCCGGTGGTGATGTTGGGCCCCGCGAGGACGAACACCGGCATGATGTCCGCGTAGACGCGGCCGCCGAAGTCCTCGCCGTGGCACTCCTTGCAGGCCAGCCGCGCGTTCACGAGGTGCTCGCCGCGCCGCACCGCGTTCTCCATGGCGACGCGCTCGAGGTCGACGCCGTCCAGGGGGTCGGGCGCCTCGGCTTCTGCCGCCTCACCGTCGGCCTCCGCCGCTTCACCGTCGGCCGGGTCCGCCTCCTCGGCACCTTCGGCCGCTTCTCCCTCCGCCTGGTCCGCCGTCCGCGCCGCGATCTCCGCCCGCAGGGTGTCCTTCTCCGCCTCGGTCAGCGGCCAGGGCACGGGGACGGCCTTGCCCGGCACGTCGTACGTGGTCGCCATGATGGCGTCCGAGGCGCGGGTGAAGTGCCAGACGGCACCCCCGGCGATCAACAGCAAGAGCAGGGCGAGGCCGATCAGGCCGAGCACCAGTTTCTTCAGCATGGGTGGTTCCTCCTGCCGCTCACCCTGCCACGGGGCGGCCGAAGGGCCCAAGCGCGCTGGGCTCAGTCCACCGAGCGCACGTAGAGCGGGGACGACGACGAGCTCCCCGCCTCGCTGAATCCCTGCTTGATCTCCACCGAGTCGGTGATGCGGACCCGGAACGTGTCGGGGAACCCGCGCACCTCGACGGGCCCGTCGATCCGGCAGTCGAGCCGGTCGGCGGCGTGGGCCTCGGGGATGGGGGAGATGCCGCGGAGCGCGATGGTGACGAGCGCGGCGGCGATGACGGTGAGGACGACCCTGGTGTACGTATCCATGCCCCGAGCATGCCGGGCTGGCGCGCGCCCGTGCGGACTTCGTGGCGCCGTGACAGTGCGATGACACTCCCGGGCGCCGGCGTGGTTATGACTCAGCCGGACCGGAGAGAGGAGTCGCCATGGGCGCGCGCCGCGTCGTCGTCGTCGGAGCCGGGGTCTCGGGCCTCGCTGCGGCCCACTGCATCGCCCGGGACGGGGTCGAGCTGCCCGGCGGCGTCGAGGTCCTCGTGCTCGAGCGTGCCGCGGAGGTGGGCGGCAAGGCACGCACGCTCCACGACGGCGGCTTCCGCATCGAGACAGGGCCCACGAGCTTCCTGGACAACAGCGAGGTCTTTCGCCGCCTGGTGGACTCGGCAGGCCTCACGTCGACGCAGATCACCGCGGATCCCGCGGCGAAGCGCCGGTACGTCGTGCAGGGCGGTCGCCCCCGCGAGGTCCCCGCGCACCCGATGAAGCTCGCTACGTCCGGGCTGCTCGGTCCTCTCGGAGTCCTGCGGGTCGCTGCCGAGCCCTTGATTCGACGGGGCGACCCGGCGGTGGACGAGTCCGTGTGGGACTTCGCGCGGCGCCGGCTCGGGGCCCAGGCGGCGGATCGGCTCATCGCGCCGATGGTCCTCGGGGTCCACGCGGGCGACGCGAAGCGTCTCAGTCTCCGCTCCGCCTTCCCGCGGCTGGCTGCCCTGGAGGCGGAGCACGGTTCCCTCATCCGGGGAGCGATCGCCCGCCGCCGCTCCGGCGCGGGCGGCGGCCCCACCGGACCGTCCGGCGCTGTCTCGTCCTTCCGCGATGGCCTCGGAGCGCTGCCCGCCGCCCTCGCCGACACCCCTGGAGTCACCGTGCGCTGCGGGGCCTCCGTGGAGCAGCTGGCCCGTGGCGAGGCGGGCTGGGGTGTGCGCGTGGCGGGCGACCCGGAGCCGATCCCTGCCGACGCCGTCGTCCTGGCCTGCGACGCCGCCCCCATGGGAGCGCTGCTCCGGCACGTCGACCCCGCCGCCTCCGACGCGCTGGCCGGGCTCTACACCCCCCCGGTCTCGGTGGTGGCCCTGGGGTTCCGGCAGGAGGACTGCGCCGCAATGCCCGTCGGGTTCGGCGCGCTCGTGCCCCGGGGTCAGGACCTGCGCCTCCTCGGGACGCTGTGGGACAGCCAGATCTTCCGGGGCCGGAGCCCCGACGGAGCCGTCCTCGTGCGCGCGCTCTACGGCGGCGCAGTGGATCCCGACGCGGCCGGGCTGGACGACCAGGCCCTCCTGCGCCTCGCGCGGGACGAGCTGCGGGTGGTGGCCGGGCTCGAGGCGCCTCCGGTGCACGTCCGCATCGTCCGGTGGCCGCAGGCGATCCCCCAGTACGAGATCGGGCACCAGCGGCGGGTGGATGCGGTGCTCGCTGCCTGCCGGCGCAACCCGGGCCTGCTCGTGGCCGGCAACGCGCTCCACGGCGTGGCGTTCGGATCGGCCGCGGAGGCGGGGGTGCGCGCCGCGGGCGGAGCGCTGAGCTACCTGAGGGGAGGGGAGTAGCCGAGGGGCCCGGAGCGCTCCGGGCCCCTCGAGGAGCTACGCCTCGCGCCGGCGGCGGGCGAGGCCCGCGCCGAGCAGCGTCAGCAGGGCCGCGAGGCCGACCGGCGAGCCGCCGCCCGCGACGCTGTTGTTGCAGTTCTCGCAGCCGGTCCCGCCGGTGCTGTCGTCGTCATCGTCGTCGTCGCCCGCGCTGTCGTCGTCATCGTCGTCGTCGTCGCTGGCGCTGTCGTCGTCATCGTCGGCGCTGTCGTCGTCGTCGTCGGCGCTGTCGTCGTCGTCACCGACATCGCAGTCCGCGTCCTCGTCGTCGATGTCGCCGTCGCAGTCGTTGTCGACGCCGTCGTCGCAGAAGTCGGCCTCCAGCGCGTCGGGGTTCACCCCCGCCTGGGCGTCGTCGCAGTCGCCCTCGCAGATGAGGAAGCCGTCGAGGTCGTCGTCCAGCTCGTCCGCGGGCAGCTCGAGGTTGCAGTCGTTGTCGAGGGCGTCGCACAGCTCCGGGGCACCCAGGTAGATGTCCGGGTTCGTGTCGTCGCAGTCGCCGTCGCAGACCGTCTGGCCGTCCAGGTCGTCGTCGACGTTGTTCGTCTCCGCCGCCCCGTCGCAGTCGTTGTCGAGGCCGTCGCACAGCTCCGTGTTGCCCGGGAAGTTGTTCGCGTCGGCGTCGTCGCAGTCCTCGCAGGCGGGCGAGCCGTCACCGTCGATGTCGTCCTCGTCGGGCGAGGGGATGGTGCCGTCGCAGTCGTTGTCCTCGCCGTCGCAGATCTCGGTGGCGGTGCTGTTCGTGTCCGCGTTGTCGTCGTCGCAGTCGCCGTCGCAGATCGTCTCGCCGTCCCCGTCCACGTCCCCGTCCTCGTCCGTGGTCGGGTCGCAGTCGTTGTCGATGCCGCCGTCGCAGATCTCGTCGGCGCCGGGGTAGGCGGTGATCTCGGCGTCGTTGCAGTCGCCGTCGCAGACCGTGAAGCCGTCCGTGTCGAAGTCGACGGTCTCGTCGGTGCTCACGTCGCAGTCGTTGTCCTGGCCGTCGCAGACCTCCGGGTTGCCCGGGAAGTTGAGGATGTCGGCGTCGTCGCAGTCGATGCAGCCGGGGCTGCCGTCACCGTCGCCGTCCACCTCGCCGCTGCCGTCGAAGTCGGCGCTGCCGTTGCAGTCGTTGTCCTGGCCGTCGCAGATCTCGGTGTTCCCGGGGTAGTTGGCCGCGTCGTTGTCGTCGCAGTCCCCGCCACAGAGCAGGACGCCGTCCAGGTCGTTGTCCGCCTCGGCCGCCGGGATGGTGCCGTTGCAGTCGCTGTCGAGGCCGTCGCAGAGCTCCGAGGTCGACGGGATGGTCGGCTCGTTGTCGTTGCAGTCGCCGAGGCACTCGGCGAGGCCGTCGTTGTCGGCGTCCGCCTCGTCCGGGGGCAGGACCCCGTCGCAGTTCGTGTCGACCCCGTCACAGACCTCAGTGGCCGCGGGGTTGATGGCCGGGTCGGTGTCGTCGCACTCCTCGCAGCCGATGTAGCCGTCCGTGTCCGTGTCGGTCTCGATGACCGGGATCACCCCGTCGCAGTCGTTGTCCAGCTCGTCGCACAGCTCGGTGGCCCCGGGGTAGATGGTGCCGTCCGTCTCGTCGCAGTCGCCGTTGCAGTCGGTGAACGAGTCGCTGTCCGCGTCGAGGCCGGTCGTGTTGATGCCGTCGCAGTCGTTGTCGTTGCCGTCGCCGCACACCTCGGTGGCGTTCGGGTTCACGGCCGGGTTGTTGTCGTCGCAGTCACCCGCGCAGGACAGGAAGGTGTCCATGTCGATGTCGGTCTCGGGCACGCCGGTGTAGATGGTCACCGGGTAGGCGTTCGTGCTCGTGCCGAGGGAGACACCCGAGCCCGTGGGCAGGGCGCCGGAGCCGAGGAGCCCGGCGATCGCGTTGCCGAAGGACTGGGCCAGGGGGAACTGCCCCGAGCCCCAGTAGTAGCTGCCGCTCAGGTCCCAGTGGACGCCCACCGCGTAGAACATCCCCGCCTGCACCTGGGCGTTCAGCGGCGGCGACTCGTGGACCGCCGTGCCCGTGAGCGTCGTGGTCATGCTCGCCGTGGCCAGCTCGTTCCAGGGGCCCGTGTCGGTCGCGCCCTCGTAGACCGAGAAGGTCATGATCGTGCCGACAGGGGCGTCGTGCTCGTACCCCACGGTCGCGATGAGGGCCGCGCTCGTGGCCTCGTAGCGGTTGCCGCGATAGCGCGCCCCGCCGGTGCCCGTCGACGTCCAGGTCGGCGCAGGCTCGGCGCCGCCGCCGCCCACCAGGCCGTTGCAGTCGTTGTCGATCCCGTCGCAGATCTCCACGTTGCCCGGGTAGGCCGTCGGGTCGTTGTCGTCGCAGTCGGCGCAGGTGACCGAGCCGTCGTTGTCCACGTCCGTGGACTCGTTCGGCGGGATGACCGTGTCGCAGTCGTTGTCGAGGGCGTCGCAGATCTCCGGGGCGCCCGTGTAGACGTCGGGGTTCGTGTCGTCGCAGTCGTTGTCGCAGGCGAGGTAGGTGTCCTCGTCGAAGTCGTCCTCACCCGTGAACAGGGTGCTGTCGCAGTTGTTGTCGACGCCGTCGCAGACCTCGGTGGCGCTCGGGTTGACCGCGGAGTTGTCGTCGTCGCAGTCGTCGAGGCAGCCGAGGAAGGTGTCGGAGTCGCCGTCGTCCTCGTCGAGGCCGGTGTGGACCCGGAAGGTGTAGGGCGTGGTCGAACTCGAGAACGAGGTGGCCGTCCCCGAGCCGGTCGCGGCGCCCACGTAGTTGCCGAAGCTCACCGGGACGGGGTACGTGACCGCGGAGGACGAGGCGTAGGCGTAGCCCACGCTCGGCGAGGCGCCCGTCCACTGGACGGTCACGGTGTAGAACATTCCCGCCGTGAGGCTCTGGTTGAAGATCGGGCTCGGGATCCACTGCTCTTCGCCGCCGGGCAGCTGGGGCGTCACGACGGTGCTGTTCAAGGCCGCGATCTCGGTGTAGGAGCCGCTGGCGTCCGTCGCCGACTCCCAGATCTTCCAGGTCAGCGCGGTGCCCACCGCCGGGTCCAGGAACGCGTCGAAGGACTCGAGGAACGTCCCGCTGGTGACCTCGTAGCGGGCGCCGCGGAGCAGCGAGCTGGAGGAGCTGAAGATGGTCGGCGTGATCGTCTCGTCCGTGCCCGCCCCGAGGTTGCCGTCGCAGTTCTGGTCGATGCCGTCGCACAGCTCGGCCGCCCCCGGGAAGACCGTGTTGTCTCCGTCGTTGCAGTCGTCGCACAGCACGTAGGTGTCGAGGTCCACGTCGGTGGACTCGTCCGCGGGGACGGTGCCGTCGCAGTCGTTGTCGAGGCCGTCGCAGAGCTCGGGACCGCCCGACAGGACCGTGGGGTCGGTGTCGTCGCAGTCGCCGTCGCAGGCGAGACCACCGTCCTGGTCGATGTCCAGCTCGTCGTTGCCGTTGCCGTCGACGAAGAACGTCCCGTCGCAGTTGTTGTCCTCGCCGTCGCAGACCTCGGCGGCGACCGGGTTCACGTTGGGGTCCTGGTCGTTGCAGTCGTCGAGGCAGCCCAGGTACGTGTCGTTGTCCGCGTCACCCTCGAGGCCCGTGGACACCCCGATGGTGTAGGCGCTCGTGGAGGTCGACGGGGACGTCGTCCCCGCGGAGCCGGCCATCCCGCCGTCGTACGTTCCGAAGGAGGCGGTGCCGGGCAGCGTCGCGCCGTTCATCCAGTTGTACTGGACCGAGGCCGGGGCGCCGGTCCACTCCACGGTGGTGGCGTAGGTGGTGCCGGCCTGCATCTGCCAGCCCACGTAGGGGCTGTCGTGGTAGATGGACTGACCGGCGGTCGTGTTCACCGTCGTGTCCATCGTCCACACCTGGGTCCAGGGACCGGTGGGCGAGGTGCCCTCCCAGAGCTTCCAGGTGAGGGTGGTGCCCGCAGTCACGCCGAGGAAGGCGTGGATGTAGCCGAGCTCGATGGTGTTCGACGGGGTCCAGCGGGAGCCACGCAGCAGCGACGAGCTCGAGCCGGAGAGCGTGGGCAGGGGAGGCTCGTCGAAGCCGATGATCAGCGAGCCGTCGCAGTTGCCGTCGATGCCGTCGCAGAGCTCGACGGCGCCGGGGAAGATGGTGTTGTCGTTGTCGTTGCAGTCCTCGCACGCGAGGTACGTGTCCATGTCGACGTCGGTGCTCTCGTCCGCCGGCACGACGGTGTCGCAGTCGTTGTCGAGGCCGTCGCAGGCCTCGGGCGCGCCGAGGTAGGTGTCCGGGTTCGTGTCGTCGCAGTCGTCGGCGCAGGCGTACTCGCCGTCACCGTCCGCGTCGGACTCGTCGTTGCCGTTGCCGTCGACGAAGAGGACGCCGTCGCAGTCGTCGTCCACGCCGTTGCAGATCTCGGCCGCGGTGGGGATGACGGTCGGGTCGTTGTCGTCGCAGTCCTCGCACGCGAGGTACGTGTCCATGTCCGCGTCGATCTCCTGGGTCCCGGAGAAGATCGTGATCGGGTAGATGTTCGACGTGGTCCCGACGGAGACGCCAGTGCCCGTGGGCAGGGTGGTCCCGGTGATGCCCTGGACCGCGGCCCCGAAGGACTGGGTGAACGGGAAGAGCCCGCTGGCCCAGTAGTAGCCGAGGGACGCGAGATCCCAGTGCGCACCCACGGCGTAGAACATGCCGCTCTGCATGGACACGTTCATCGTGGGGGACTCGTGAACCACCTGGCCGGTGAGCGAGGTGGTCAGGGTCGCGCTCGCCACCTCGTTCCAGGGCCCCGACTGAGAGCTGGACTCGTAGACGCGGTAGGTGATGACGGTGCCGACGGGGGTGTCGAGCGTCCAGCCGACGCGGTCGATGTTCGAGTCGACGGTCGGCGCGTAGATGTTGCCGCGGTAGCGGCCGCCGCCGGTGCCCTGGGAGGTCGTGGGCGACGTCGGCTCCGCCGTGCCGCCGAAGACCGCCGCGCCGTCGCAGTTGTCGTCGAGGCCGTTGCAGAGCTCCGGGGCGCCCGGGTAGATGAGGGGGTTCGTGTCGTCGCAGTCCCCGGTGCAGGGAGCGACGCCGTCCATGTCCGCGTCGAAGCCCTCGTCCACGACGGTGTCGCAGTTGTTGTCGATGCCGTCGCAGGTCTCGGTGTTGCCCGGGTAGGCGGTGGCGTCGTCGTCGTCGCAGTCACCCGCGCAGATGGTCACCGTGTCCGCGTCGCCGTCCACGTTCTCGTCGGTGGTGGCGTCGCAGTCGTTGTCGATGCCCGCGTCGCAGATCTCCGGCGCGTCCGGGTTGATCGCGGGGTCGGTGTCGTCGCAGTCGTTGCCGCCGCAGGCCACGTCGGGGAAGCCATCGAGGTCACCGTCGACGCAGACGAGGAAGGCGGTGGCGGTTCCGTCGACCACCGACGGGGTGTTGCAGGACCACTCGAGGGAGTTGCCGGTCGTGTGCGTGCCGCCGGTGTAGTCCTGGATGCCGATCGTCGCCTCGGCGCCGTTGTCCTCGAGCGGGTTGGCCGCGAAGGTGTCGAGCCAGTGGAACTCGACCTCGCCGGTCTCGTAGATGTGGGCCTGGACCGAGATCGGGTCGGTCCCGCTGAAGTGGGGCACGTCCTCGTACGACACGATGAAGCGATCGACCGTGGCGTCGTACCAGGAGTAGACGCCGCCGCCCGCGCCCGGGTTCAGGTCGTCCCAGAACAGCCCGATGTCCGGCTGGTCACCGGCACCCGTCGTCGTCGCAGGGAGACAGGCGTTGAACCGGTCCCAGAGCGCGAGGGGGTCGAAGTTCATCTTCCCATTGGAGTCGATGACCATCGAGGGGTAGACCGTCCCGTACCAGTTCACCCCAGCCCAGCCGGTGGCCGTGGCGACGTCGACGAGCGTCTGCGAGTCGTCCGTGAGCGCGTGGAGCGTCGCTCCCGGCTCGGACGCCAGCGGGACCCAGTCGAAGATCGCGGGGGCGAAGATGGTCCCCGAGGCGTCGGGGCCGCCGGTCTGCGCCTGGGCGAAGCCGGGGATGAGGAGCGCGGCGGCGAGGGCCAGCCAGGCGGTACAGGGGACGGGCGAGGTGCGATCGCTCAAGGGAACCTCCGAGTCGGGACCCCACCCTCCTCACGCAAGGAGAGCCGGGCGTGGTCTGGATAGCGCATCCGCTTGTTTCGTGGCTAGGCGATTGGGGCCCGATTGGCGGCTCGGCCGGGAGCAGGGTTGGGGTGGTCCCGGCTCGATCTCCTTGTGACTACAAAGGATTCTTGGAGCCTGAACAAAGATCGGGCGAGTCCATGCCCGATGGAAACCCGCCCGTCCCGTGTGTCCCGTCGGTCCGACGGGGACCGCCCGCCGCTCGCCGGCTACCAGACCTGGTTGCGGTAGCCGATCAAACGCTCCACGGCCGCGGACAGCCAGTCCCACTCGAACACCGGTCGGGCCTTGTAGACAGGGGAGTGGGTGTCGGCGAGGGCGCGGCTGCCCGCCCAGACCTCCGACAGCGCCGCCGCGCCCTGGTCCGCGAGCAGATCGAGGAAGGCTGCGCCCAGCTCGGGGCTCGCCAGCGCCGGGTGCCCGGACCACGTCCGTTCCTCGTAGTAGCGGAGCTTCGCGCGGAACATGCGGGCCAGCTGGGGCAGGGACGGCTTGCCGTCGAACTCCAGCGAGGGCTGACCGTTGGACGCGAGCCAGGCCTCCACCGTGCTGGGCCCGACCTCCTTCCAGACGGGGTCCACGTGCTCGCCGAGGAGGTGGAGCATGAGCGAGGTCTCGATGCAGCCGCCGTGGGAGTCGCCGACCAGATCCTCCGCGCTCACGCCGTCCACCTCCGCGAACAGCTCGGAGAGATCGGTGCGACCGCCCGTGAGGAAGGTCATCAGCAGCGAGAACACCGAGACCATGCGTCCGCCGTGGCGGCGGTTCACGACCCGGGCGGCGCTCTCTATGGGGGTGAAGTGACGGGGCCCGCCGTGGAAGCCGCCGACCCAGATGTTGGTGAAGCCCTGGGCGCACAGCGAGCGCCCCAGGTCCTCGAACACGCGGCGGATCGTGGACTGGCGGAACTTGAGGCTGCCCACGTGGGGGAGCACGTCCGCAGCGACGTACAGCGGAGGGAGGCGTACGAACACGAGCTCGGGGTGGCGCTCCGTGAGCTTGTCCGCCACCCGGGCCGTGATGCCCTCGGCCTCGCAGATGTCGGTGATGGTCGGCAGGTGCGGGCCGTGGACCTCCAGGGGCGACGACGTGACGAGGACGACGGTCCGATCGCGGGGCAGGGCGTCGATCGCCGCTCCGGTCATGTGCTTCCAGTCGTGGATCTCCGCGGGCATCGCTCCTCCGGGGCGGCTTGGACGGTGGATCCTAGGGCCCAGGACGGCGTTCGGCGCGCGGCATCCGCACAAAGTTGACACCGCGTGTCAGAATTTGGAGCGCATGGCCGAAGCCCCCGCCCCCGAACCCGACGACGACGCGCTCCACGCCGGTCGCTCCTTCGCCGTGGCGGCCGGAGGGCTCGCGGTGCTCGTCATCGTGCTCTTCGTGGTGCTCGCGACCCAGCGGGACGCGGTGCTCGGCGGCGCCCGCTGGTTCGTGGACACGCTGGGGCCGTGGGGCGTGGCGCTGGGGTTCTTCCTGCCCGACCTGACGGCGCTCCCTCTGCCGCACGACGTGTTCCTGGCCCTCGGCCGCCTCGGGGGCCTCAGCTTCGGGACCCTGGTGGTGTGGGCCAGCGCGGGCAGCATCCTCGGGGGGCTCGGCGCCTGGGCGGCGGGACGCGCGGTGGCGGGGACCCGCTGGTTCGAGGCGCGGAGCGGCAAGAGGGTGCGGCGGGCCCGGGCGGTGTTCTCCCGGCACGGGGCGTGGGCGCTGGCCCTGAGCGCCGTCTCGCCCCTGCCCTACAGCCTGCTCGCCTGGGCGGCGGGGGGCCTCGGGATGCCCCTGGGGCGCTTCGCCGCCATCTCGCTGCTGCGGATCGTGCGCGTGGCGCTTTACCTCGGGCTCATCGACGAGGGCTTCGTGAGGGCGCTCGGTTCGTGACCTGCCGGGACACCGCGCCGCGGGAGGGTCTACAGCTCGAGGAGCTCGTCGATGGCGTCGTCGGCGGCGCCGAAGCTGCTGTCGATGGAGCCGCGCACGATGGCCTGGACGAGGGAGTCGGCCACGTCGGGGCCCAGATCCGTCTCCGTCTGGAGCATCTGGTACCGCAGCGAGCCGCCGTCGGGCAGGTCGATGAAGATGTCCTCGGTGTAGGACTGGATGAGGCGGGTCCCGCCGCTCTCCCCGTCCCAGGACTCCGTCAGCCAGGAGCGGGCGGCGAGGCCCTGCAGGCCGGCGTCCGGGTCCACGTCCACGAGGCGGAAGTCCTTGAAGAGGACGAAGTCCACCCGCATCAGCGCGTTCACGCGGCGGATGGCGTTCTGGGTGCGGAGCAGGGTGCAGTCGTCCTCGACTCCGAAGCAGCTGGGGTCGTCGGGGGCGAGGTAGGTGCGCTCGTAGGTCTCGGCGGACGGCTCGGCGGGGAGCTGGTCGGGCTGGCGCTGGAACGCCATGTGGTTCGCCACCGGGTGGCGGCTGCGCCCCACCACCGCGACAGGGACGAGGTCCGCGGGGTCCGTGTCCGGCGGCGTCTCGATGCCCGCCAGGTCCTCCGCGGTGAGCTTGTCCGGAATGAACGTCCGCTCGTCGCGCAGGTCTCCTTCGAGGTCCGTCGCGGCGAAGACGTCGGCGAGGTTCGCCAGGGCGCCCTCGAGGACGCGGGGGTCGTCCGAGTCGAACTCCGCGAGGATGTAGCGGCTCAGGTCGCTCAGCTCGGTGGGCGCCTCGGGCGCGGGGGAGCAGCCGGCGAGGGCGAAGGCGAGGGCGAGGACGGCGAGGCAGCGCATGTCCTGCATCTTGAAAGGTGGCACTCGGTGTCGCAAGACTGGGGTGTGGCCATCCGCTCCCTGTGCATCGTCCCCCTGCTCCTGACCCTCGGGTGCCCGGCGGCCGAGCCGCCGCCCTCGCCGGACCCGCCCGACCCACTGCCTGGGGTGCAGGTGCGGTTCGCCCTCGGCGCCGATCTCTCCGCCCCAGGCGCCTTCTACGACGCGCCGTGGCCCTCGGACCTGCGACGCCACCCGGACGGGACGATCGACGTCGAGGGGTACCCGATGCCGCCCGACCACGTGCGGGGCGGCCAGCTCTTGACCGCTCTCCGCGGAGCCCCCGGCTTCGCGGCGTTCCCCACGCTCCGGTTCCGCCTCGACGCCCCCGCTCCCCGGCTCCACCCGGACGACGGCGTCCTCCCGCTGGGGTGGGACGCGCCCGCTCTGCTCGCCCGCGTCGACGGGCCGGGGGCGCCGGAGCTCGTGCCGGTCGTCGCCCAGACACTGGACGTCGACGACTGGACGCCGTCGAACGTGGTCGCGCTTCAGCCCGCGCCGGGGTTCGTGCTCCAGGGAGGCGCGCGGTACGTGGCGGTCCTGCAGCGCCACCTCGCCCAGCCCGAGCTCGGGGCGTCGGCGCTGCTTCGCATGGTCCTCGCCGAGGAGGAGTTTGCCGAACTGAACGAGATTCACTCCGGTGCTCGGTCCCACTTCGCGCCGGTGCGTGACCTCATCGACGCCGGCTCCCTGGCGCGGGACGCGGTCGCGGCCGTCGCGGTGTTCACCCCCCGGGACGTCGTCGTGGAGACGGCCGACCGCCAGGAGCAGGTCCGCGAGCAGCACACCGCGGCCATCGAGGGCCTCGCGCTGGACCCCGACGACGGCGCCGACCACGAGCGCTACTGCGAGCTGCGGGGGACCATCGAGCTGCCCCAGTTCCAGGACGGGACGCCGCCGTTCGACGACGGCGGGTTCTGGGTGGAGGACGGAGGCGGGGCGGTCGTCCAGCGCACGGACACGGCGCCGGTGACCATCACGCTTCCCCGCACCCCGGCTCCGTCGGACGGCTACCCGGTCGTCGTCTACCTCCACGGCACCTCCGGCTCGTCTCGGGAGGTGGTGGACCGAGGGCCCGTCGCCGAGGCGGAGGGCGAGCGGGCGGCGGGGCTCGGTCCGGCCCACGTCCTCGCGGGGCGCGGCATCGCGGCGGTGGGCATGGCGCACCTGCTCGTGGAGGAGCGCCTGGGGGAGTCGATCGACCGTCCCTACCTGAACCTCGACAACCTCGCCGCCTACCCCGGCACCTGGCAGCAGGGGATGAGCGACGTGCGGTTGCTCCTGGACGCGCTGGGCGCGCTGGACATCCCCGCGGCCGCGCTGGACGGCTGCAACGGCGCGGAGCCGGGCCCGTTGGACACGTCGCGCCTCGCCCTCATGGGGCAGTCGGCGGGGGCGCACCTGGCGACGGAGGTGGCAGCGACGGATCCGCGGGCTCGCGCCGTGGTTCCCACGGGCTCGGGCGGTTTCTGGGCCGAGCTGTTGGCGGGGGGCTCCCGCGTGGGCGGCCCACCGGAGCTGTTCGCGCTGCTGCTCTCCACCGAAGTGGAGCTGACGACGCTGCACCCGGGACTCGCGTTGCTCACCGCGGCCTGGGAGCCCGCCGAACCGATGGTGTTCGCTCCCCGCCTCGGCGTCCGTCCGCTCGACGGCATGGGTCCCAAGCACCTGTTCGTGCCCGCGTCGCTGGACGACGGATACTTCCCCGAGCCCATCTACGACGCGATGGCCGTGGCCTACGGTGTCGAGCGAGCCGGTCCCACCCTGTGGGCGTCGATGGACGAGGGCCTGGAGCTCGCGGGGCTGCGGACGGACCTGCCGTACCCCGTAGGCGACAACCGTGAGACGTCCGGAGTGCCCTGGACGGGCGTGGTGGCGCAGTGGGCTGGGGACGGGCTGTGGGACAGCCACTCGGTGTTCAGCCAGATCCCGCCGCTGATGCAGCAGTACGGCTGCTTCCTGGCGGGGGCATTGGACGGAGAGGCGTCGGTGGCGGCGCCGGGGAGCGAGGAAGACGATGCATGTGAGTGAGCGGACCCGGTGGATGCCTGCGCTGGCGGCCTTGATCCTGTTGGCCGTGCTGCGGGCTCCGGCCTGGGCGGCCGAGCCGCTCCCGGCGGCGGCGGGGGCGGTGCCTTCGCTCTCTGCGGAGCAGGAAGAGCGGCTGGGGAAGGGCAAGGTCGTCATCGTCGAGGACCTCACGCCGTCGCAGGAAGGGAACATGCGGGCGATGGGGGTGCTCGACATCGCGGCCCCGGCGGCGGACGTCTGGCGCGCGCTCTACGACTGGAAGGGCCGGGAGGCGGACAGCGCGAACGCAAAGCTCGTCACCCCCCACGACGAGTCCCGCGCGGACGGCGTCCGGGCTCTCTCGGTCACTTGGGACATCGAGGTGCTCGGCAACAAGCTCAGCTACACGAACCGCTACACCCACTGGGAGGCAGCGGACTACCTCGAGTTCCGCCTCGACCCGCGCAAGGAGAACGACCTCGTCTACAACTGGGGCAGCTATCGGGTGGTGTCCACCGGCCCGTCCACCGCGCGCTTCTTCTACTCCACGGAGACGGACACGGGCCGCAAGCTGCCGGACTGGGTGAAGACCTGGCTCACGAAGACGGGGCTCAAGACGATGCTCAAGGAGGTCCGCAACCGCGCCACGGGGTACGGCCAGTGAGCGTGGCGCTCGGGCGGCGCGAGCAGAACCGTCGCAGTCGCCGACAGGCCCTCATCGCCTCGGCGCGGACCCTGTGCGAGCAGCGGGGCTTCGAGGGCGTCACCGTCGAAGAGATCGCCCAGGCGGCGGGCGTGAGCAAGCGGACGTTCTTCCGGTACTTCGCGAGCAAGGAAGACGTGGTGTTCCCCGAGCACGAGCAGCGCCTCGAGCGGTTCGGGGACCTGGTGCGGATGCGCATGGCCGGCGAGCCGCCCGTCGCCGCAGTCCAGCGGGCGTTCGTGGCGCTGGGCAGCCAGATGATGGCGGACCGCGATGAGGTGGTGGCGCTCCAGCGCATCGTCGACGACAGCCCCGCCCTCCTCGCAGCGGACCGGCTCCGGGACCGGCAGTGGGACGCGGTGGTGGCGGTGGCGCTCGCCGGTCAGGATCAGCCGACGCTGGACCACCGCATCGCGGCCGGGGCGGTCATGGGCGCCCTGCGGGCGACCTTGCGGGTGTGGTTCGACGGCGGCGGTGAGGACGACCTCGTGGCGATGGGGCTGCGGGCGTTCGCGGCGTTGGACGCGGGCTTCGGCGGGTAGCGCGTCTGGGCGCGGCGTCCCGCTCAGGCGGGCACGTACAGCGAGTTCAGGTAGCTGCGCAGGACCTCCTGGGTGACCTCGGGGGGCAGCGCGTCCAGCAGGTGGTTGATCTCGGCCATCGCGTCCGGGAGCTGCGCCCCCTGGACCCCGACGCTGGCGAGGAGCGCGCCGAGGGTTGCGTCGTCGAGGGAGCTGGGGTCGAGCTGGGCCAGCATCGCGGGGTCGGGCCCGGGGGCGGGCGCGGCCTCTGCAGCTTCCGCGAGCAGCTCCGCCGTGACCTCCCGCAGATCGTCGATGAGCTCGTCCGCCCACTTCACGCACTGGGGCTGGATGGACAGGTGCAGGTTGGGCCGTGACCCGCAGTACCCGAGCTGGGGCTGCAGATACCAGGACCGCGCCTTCATGCGGTCCGCGAGGACGAACACGCTGATCCGGGAGCTGGCGAAGGCCACGAGGTTCATCTGGGGCTCGCCGAGCAGCTCGAGCCCGTCGATGCCGCGGATGCCCTCGATGATGGTCCGGGTGCCCTCGTGGATCGTCGAGGCGAGCTCGAGGTAGCCGGCGTCTCCCATGTAGTTCAGGACGGCCCAGCTCGCGGCCACGGGGCCTCCGCTGCGGGTGGACAGGAACGTGGGGTTCACCACCGTGTAGCCCGTCCAGGTGGCGCAGCTGAAGATCTGGAACTTGCGCAGGGCGGCGTCGCGGTAGACCACCACGCTGCTCGGCTTGGGGCAGAAGCCGTACTTGTGCAGGTCCATGGAGATGGACGTCACCCCCGGGACGGAGAGATCGAAGGGCGGGATGGCGGCGCCGAGGCGGCGGAAGTAGGGGAGGAGGAACCCGCCGATGCACGCGTCCACATGGAGCAGGACTCCGTGGCGCAGCGCGATGGCGCCGAGCTCCTCGATGGGGTCCATCACGCCGTGGGCGTAGGACACCGCGGAGCCCACCATGAGCACCGTGTTCGGGGTGATGGCCGCCTCCATGGCCGCGGGATCCGCGCACCAGGTCTCCGGGTCCACGTCCACGAGGACCTTGCGGATCCCGAAGTACTCGGCGCCCTTGTGGAAGGCGGCGTGGGCGGTGGTGGGGAGGATGACCTCGGGCTCGGTGATGCCGCGCAGGGCCCGCGCCGAGTCCCGGGCGGTCTTCATAGCGAGCATGCAGCTCTCGGTGCCGCCGGTGGTGAAGCTCCCGACGGCGCCCTCGGGGGCGTTCAGGTGGGCGCAGGCGATGCCCACGACCTCGTTCTCCAGGCGCATGAGGCTGGGGAACACCGTGGGGTCGAGGGCGTTCTCGCTCAGGAAGTCGAGGTAGGCGCGCTTGCCCACCCGCTCCACGTCGGGGCCGGCGTCGTAGACGTAGGCCCAGGTGCGGCCATCGCGCCAGGGCATGTCGTGCTCGCGGTAGGTGGAGAGGGTCGCGAAGAGGTCGGCCTCGTCGAGGCCATCGGCGGGGAGGGGCATGACGCGCTCCGGAGGTGGTCCGGGAGGAGGGATCTCGGAGGAGGGGAGACCATCTCCCATCCACCGGGGGACCACCCCCGGGCGCAATCATGACACCCGGTGCCAGATTTTGCTGGCGGGTGGGTCTCGGGGGAGCGTCGGGTCAGCGCACGGCGACGAGGGCCTCGGCGTTGCGGAAGGCCCAGGGGCGCTGGAGGCGCAGGGTCGCGGACCGGGCGTCGTCGGCCATCTCCACGGTGTAGTCCTCGCCTTCCTCCCAGCGCCCCTGGGGCAGCACGATGACCTTGCGGAGCCTGTCCACATCGAGGAGCGCGGCGTCGACGACGATGGCGTCCTCGCTGCGGGTGTCGATGCTGGCGGACGGCAGGTTCTTCTCCCAGCGCTTGAGGCGCAGGCCGATGTCGGGCAGGACGTCGATCTCCCGCAGGGTGCGCAGGGACGCCATGCGCACGCGGAACGAGGCGGAGGCCTTGGCGTACGCGTCGCGCTCCTGGGCCACGTCCTCGAGCGACCGGGCGAGGCGCGCCTGGCTCTCCTTCAGCGCGTCCCGGGTGGTCTCGAGGGCGGCCACCTCGACCTCGAGGGCCTCGATCCCCCGCTGGGCGTCGTCCCGGGCCTTCATGAGGCCCGCCACGTGGTCGCGCTGGAGCTGCCAGGGGGAGACGCCCGAGGCGCCGCCGGTGACGCTGGTGGCGTAGACGCCGCCCTCTCCGAGGAAGTGCCACACCTGCATCCCGGGCAGGAGGCGGTCGGCGAGGAGGTTGTCGCTGATGAGGGCGCGGTGCTCGGCCTCGGGGATGCCCACCTCCGAGAGCCAGCGGCTGGCGAGGGCGAAGTGGGTGTCCCCGGCCTGCACGACCTGGGGGAGCGGGAGCCGCGCTTCGAGCTCGGAGATGCGGACCTGGAGCATGTCGGCGCGCTCGCGCGCCTCCACGATCTGCGAGAGGAGGCCGCGGGCAGTCACGTCCTGCTCGGTGCGCAGGAGCTCCATGAGGACGGAGTGCTGCTGCGCGGTGAGATCGTCGCCGCCGCTGATCTGCTGGTACTGCCGGGTGAGCTGCGTGATCCAGGCCTCCTCACCGGCGAGGGCGCCGCGGTTCGCCTCGAGCTCGGACACGGCGACGAGCTCGCTCATCACGGCGGGATCGACCGCTTGGGGCTCGACGGAGGCGGCGTCGGGCTCGGGCTCGCCGGGGCCGCAGGCGGTCAGCGCGACGGAGATGGACAACAGGGTGGCGAGGGTGCGCATGGACTCTCCAGACAACAAGGCCGCCATCGTGGCGGCCGTGCTGGAGGAACGACGCGGGGGAGGGGAGTGAGGAGAGAAGGGTGGGGGAACGAGGGAGTCGCCCGGTCTTGGGGAGCGTCTGGGGACTCAGAACTCGTCCTTGTGGATCCCCAGCCGATCCAGGCGGCTCTTGAGGGTCGTCGGCGGCATCTTCAGCAGCTCGGCCGCCCCGCCCTTGCCCCACACGCGGCCCCGGGTGCGGGTCATCACGCGGCGCAGGTACCGCCGCTCCAGCTCCTCGACCGTGGGCCAGTCGGCCCAGGCGCCGGACCCGTCCCGGGGGCGCCGCCGCAGCGGGTCCAGCTCCACCTCGAGCTCGCCGCCCCGCGGCCGCCGGATGCACGCCCGCTCCAGCGTGTTCTGCAGCTCGCGCACATTGCCCGGCCAGTCGTGCGTCTCGAGCAACGCCAGCCCCTCGGGCGGGACCACCCAGGTCGCTCCGTACCGCCGGCTCGCTTCGTCGAGGAGGGCCGAAACCAGCCCCGGCAGGTCCTCCAGCCGCTCCCGCAGAGGCGGCACCCGCAGCGGGAACACGGCGAGGCGGTAGTACAGGTCTTCGCGGAAGCGGCCCGACTCGACCGCCTCGGTGGGGTCCACGTGCGTCGCCGCGATGACCCGCACGTTCACCCGCACGGTGCGGTCCGACCCCACCGGCTGAAAGGTGCCCTCCTGGAGCACCCGCAGCAGCTTCACCTGGAGCCGCGGCGACATCTCGCCGATCTCGTCGAGGAGCAGGGTGCCCCCGTCGGCCACTGCGAACCGTCCCCGCCGCGCGCGGTCCGCTCCGGTGAACGCCCCGCGGACATGCCCGAACAGCTCGCTCTCGATGAGCTCGCCGGGCAGGGCCCCGCAGTTGAGGCTCACGAAGGGGCCGTCCGCCCGAGCGGACCATCGATGGATCGACCGGGCGAGGACCTCCTTGCCCGCGCCCGTCTCCCCGAGGATGAGCACCGGCGCGTCGGAGACCGCCACCTGCTGGGCCCGCTCGAGCAGATCCCGCATCACCGGCGAGCGCACGGCGTCGCCGGTCTCCCGAGACGGCAGCGTCGCCTGGTCCCCCTCGAGCAGCCGGGCGTACTCCGCGAGCTGGTGCTGTGCCTGTTCCATCTGGTCCACGCGGCGGCGGGTGCTGAGCCCGTGGCCGATGAGGCGTCCGTAGAGCGATGCGACCGGCGGCACCGTGGGCGGATAGACGCCGGGGCGGTCGCTGTCGAGGATCAGGAGGCCCCTCGGTCCGTCTCCCACCGCGAGGGGCGCGGCGAGGGTGGAGCGCTCGTCCCGCAGGGATGCGTCCGGTCCGTACAGCGCCACGCCCAGGTCCCTCACGTCGCTCGTCGCGAGGAGACAGCCCTGTTCCGCCGTGAGCGCCCGACGCAGGACCGGCTGGTCCACGAGCGACAGGCTCGGGGCCGTGGCGGCGGTGCGGGGGCCGGCCGTGGCGAGGCATCGCAGCGACTGAGGGCCGGGGTCGTACTCGAACACCGCGGCGATGTCCGACGGGATCAGGGCGAGGACGGCGTCCAGCGCCTCGCGCAGCAGGGTCTGCTCGTCGGTCCCGCTACGGGCCACCACGTCCAGCAGCTCGACCAGAGAGTCCGCGACCGTCCCCACGGGCTGGCCCACCGAGTCGAGGACGAGGGCGGCGTACTCGGCGGTGGTGGTGCGGGGCGGAGGGGTGAGGTGATCGATGGGGACAATGTAGGTCCCGATCGGGGCCCCGGCACGAGCTGTCGTGGTGTACCACGATATTTCGTGGTGGGAGGGCGGAGGGAGGAAGCGCAAGTCCCCGGGACCACTGGAGATCGTTCCCTGGCATGCGCCTTGCGAACGGATCCGCCCATGAACACGAACCCGATGATCTCCGCCGCCGGCTTCCTCTCCAACTCCCGCGTCCCGCTCCCGGCGATGGGAGAGCTGGACGAGGGTCTGCTGGTGCGGAGCTGGCTCGCGGGAGACGCCCGGGCCCTCGCGGCGCTCGCGGACCGGCACACCGAGGCCCTGCGCGAGCACCTCGTCCTCCGCTTCGGGCGCGAGATCGCCGACGAGGCCGTGTCCGACACCCTCCTCAAGCTGGCCCGCGGGGCCCGTTACACCCACCAGGGCACCTTCCGCGCCTGGTTCTTCACGGTCGGTCGCCGCTGCGCGATCGATCTGTGCCGCTCCCACAAGCGCACCCACCGCCTCGCGGACGCCGTGGAGCGGGACACCACCCGCCGCCACGACTCGGCCATCGCTCCGAAGCTCCTCGCCCGCGAGGACCAGCGGGCCGCCCTGGAGAAGGAGATCGAGGCCCTGCCGACGCTGCACCGCAAGGCCATCTCCATGCGGTACTTCGGCGATCTCTCCACCACGGAGATCGGCCGCCGCCTCGATCTGAGCCCGGGCAAGGTCCGGGACCGTATCGCCTACGCCCTGCGGGCCCTGCGCCAGCGGATGTCGGGCAAGAGGGACCTCTAGACGCCCTCCCTGACGGTCAGGCCCGCCGTGCGGTCCCCGTCGACCGGGACTCGCCCACCGTGTCCTCCACCGCCCGGAGCAGCTGGTCCCGGGTGAAGGGCTTGCGCAGCGTGCGGCCCACCTGGTGGCGTTCGAGCACCCCGTCGGTGTGGCCGCTCATGTAGAGCACGGAGACGTCGGGCTGCTCCGCGGACACCGCCGCCGCGACCTCGGGCCCGGAGGCGTCCGGCATGACGACGTCGGTGATGAGGAGATCGAGGGGGCCTCCGCGCGCCGCGGCGACCGCCTGCTCCAGCGTGTGGGCTGCCTGGACCTGCCACCCGCAGCGGGCTCCCACCCGCTGCATGGCCCGCAGGACCTCCTGCCGGTCGTCCACCATGAGCACCCGCAGGCCGGCGAGGTCCACCTCCGCTCGAGGGGAGGGCTTCGCCGGCGCCTCGTCCACCTCCTCGTACGGCAGCCGCACGATGACGGTCGTCCCTTCCCCCAGCGCACCCTCGATGTGGATCGTCCCCCCGGCCTCGGTGACGGCGCCGTGCACGGCCGCCAGCCCCAGGCCGGTGCCGTGCCCGCGCCCCTTCGTCGTGAAGTAGGGCTCGAAGATCTTCTCCCGGACCTCCGGGGCGATCCCCCGCCCGTCGTCGGAGACGGACAGCGTCGACCACCCCTCGCTGCGCTCGACGACGAGCCTCACGGTCCCGGTGCCGCGGATCGCGTCCCGGGCGTTCCCCACCAGGTTCATGACGATCTGGCCCAGCCGCCCCCGGTCGATCCGCACGCCGCAGCGCTCCCGGACCTCCACCACCACCGCGATGTCCTCGCGGATGAGGCGGGTGAGCATCGGCAGCAGCGCCTCCACCTCCCGCCCGAGCTCGAGGCCCTCGTCCAGCGAGGGCGCGGCCTGCCCGAACACCAGAAGCCCCTCGGTGAGGGCCTTCCCCTGGATCACCACGTCGCTCAGGTCACGGGCCGCGAGCTGGACCTCCTCGTCGTCCTGATCGCCGAGGAAGGTGGTGTGGGCGGCCACGACGGTGAGGAGGTTGTTGAAGTCGTGGGCCACGCCGCCCGCGAGCCGCCCGATCGACTCGAGGCGCCGCGCGCTCTCGAGCTGCGAGGCGACGCGCTGGCGCTCCTCCTGCTCCTCCCGCAGGCGCTCCTCGGCCCGCTGACGCTCCGCGATCTCCTGGTGGAGCTGCCGGTTGCGGCGCGCGGCGTTGCGCAGGGCGAGGCCCAGGAGGCTGAGGACGACGAGGGCCGCGCCGCCGGGCAGGAGGACCCGCGCGATGGGCCGTTCGGACCACGCCGCCGGGCGCCGGAACGCGAGCTGGACTGGCTCGCTCCACCCTCCGGCCCGCCCCCGGGCCTTCACCTCGAAGGTGTAGTCGCCCGGCGGGAGGTTGGCGACGCGCAGGTCCCGGTCCGTGGTCAGGCCCGACCAGGTGTCGGACAGGCCGAGCAGTCGGTGTTGGAACACGAGTCCCACCGGGTCCGTGAAGTGGATCGCCGTGAAGCGCACCCCCAAGGCATCGCGGCGGGCGGGGACCGCAGTGTCCGGAGCGAGGAGGTCGGCCATGCCGTAGGTCGCCTCCTCGATGGAGACCCGGGGCGGGGCGACCGCCGCGCGTTGCTCGGGGAGGATCTCCGCCAGTCCGGCCACCGTGGGCACCCAAAAGTGGCCCTCGTCGTCGACGAAGCCCGCGTTGCCGTTGCCCTCGGGGGAGCCCACCAGCGAGCACCCGAGCATCTGGGAGTCGCCCCGCAGGAACGCCTCGACCTCCCCCTCGTCCACCCAGCCGACCCCCCGGTTCGTGTTGAACCAGAGCCGTCCATCTCCGACGTCGAAGAGGTGGCTGATCTTGTCGTCGCACATCCCCACCGTCTGGACCAGGGACGCGACGACCTCGTCGTCGGTCGCCGCGAGGAGCCCGAGCCCGTAGGTCCCGATCCAGGTCCGGCGGCCCCGGTCGAGGATCGTGCGCACCTGGACCGCAGAGGGGAGCGCGATCTCGCGGGTGACGGCTCCTCCTTCGATCAGGACGAGGCGTTCCTCGTCGACGGACACCCAGGCTGCCTCGGGTCCCACCCAGTGGACCGGCCGGGCGGACTCCGCGCCGTCCGCGGACAGGTCGATGAGGGTCCGCACGGGGCCCTCCTCGGGGACGAACCGGACCGTGGCGCCCTCGGTGTAGAACGGCCCGGACGGGGGGTGCTTGAACCACTCGTGTCGGGACTCGAGGGAGAGGGAGGCGACCTCCCTGACCCCGTCGACGGTGGCGCGGAGGAGGGTCTGCTCGCGCGGGATGAGGACCCCGCCGCGCCCGTCCGGCCACAGGGTGTAGATGTCCTTGGTCTTGCCCCCGTAGACCTCATCGGGCAGGTCTTGTGCGCCTTCGTGTGGCTGGAGACCGGCCTCCCCGCCGCTCCAGACGCCGCCCCCGGGGGCCGGCGCCACGGAGAACACGCTGGCCTTGAGGCCGTGGAGCTCGATGAGCGGGTTTCGCTGGAGGCGGTAGACCCCCCCGCCATCCGTTCCGAACCAGGCCCCTCCCTCGCTGTCGACCATGACCGACGAGATCCCGGAGGTCGAGAGCTGCGTCCAGCGCATCGTGTCTCCGAGGCCGTCGCCGCTGACGTAGCCCTCGTGGGAGACCCAGACCTGGTCTCCCCAGGGGAGGATGAGACCGGAGCGATAGGCGCCCTGCGCGGGAGGGGTGAAGGCGGTCCACGCGTCGCCGTCCCGGCGGAAGAGCTGGTCCGGACTCGACACCCACCACGTGTCGTCGGGCCCCAGGAGCCACCGCCCCGCCCGGCGGCGCTCCGCATCGGGCTCGAGCCCCGCGGGGGGGACGGGCAGGCTGTCGCAGCGGGGTCCCACGCAGTGCCGGGAGTGGAACACTCCGCTGGCGACCACGGCGCCGTCCGCCACCGCCAGGTGCCGGAGCCCTTGGGTCCCTCCGGGGTGCTCCTCGACGGTGTCCCCCCGCACCGAGAGCACCACCTCGGTGGAGGCGGCCCACAGGGTCCCGTCGTCGTCGAGGGCGAGGTCCCAGATGGCGATCGAGGGGCCGACCTGGGTGGCCTCCCGCCCGTCGTAGCGGAAGAGTCCCTCCCCCTCGCTCCCGAACCAGAGGGTCCCGTCCGCCGTCTCCGCGAGGCTCGTGAACCGGGACGCGGACAGTCCGGGCGTGTTGTAGCTGGCGAGGGACGTGACTGCGACGCCGTCGAAGCGAGCGATGCCCCCGAACGTGGCGAACCAGACCGTGCCGTCCCGGGCCTGCAGGATGTCGATGACCGAGTTCTGGGGCAGACCGTCGCGGGTCGTCCAGTGATCGAGCTGGAACTCGAGGGCGAGGGGAGACGCCGGGTCCGTCGGCGACTTCGCGCCGGCCGGCGCCGCGACCAGCGCCGCGAAGACGACGCTCAGAGCGCTGACGGTGCGTGTATGAGTCCCCACTGTCCCAACCATAGCGGGGGACGGGCGGAGCAGGGCAACGGGAAGGCGGCCGGGGGCGATCCGGGCGCCTGGCTCAGAGGCTCTTGCCCTCGAAGTCGGCCGCCGAGTGCCGCTCGGGGACCTGGGTCCCCTCGTTGCCCCAGACCTTGTTCACCATGACGCCCCGCTTCACCGCGGGGCGGGCCGCGATCTGGGTCGCCCACCGGTTCACGTGCTCGTACTCGTGGACCGCGAGGAAGGTGGCGGCGCTGTAGAGGTGACCCAGGACGAGCGCGCCGTACCAGGGCCAGTTGGCCATGTCGGCGATGGAGTACTCCCCCGCCAGGAACTCGTGCTCGGCGAGGCGCTGGTCGAGGACGTCCAGCTGGCGCTTCGTCTCCATGGCGAAGCGGTCGATGGGGTACTTCCACTTCTTCGGGGCATAGGCGTAGAAGTGGCCGAAGCCGCCGCCCAGGTAGGGGCCAGCGCCCACCTGCCAGAACAGCCAGCTCAGGGTCTCGGTGCGGGTGCGGGGATCGCTCGACAGGAAGGCCCCGTAGCGCTCCGCGAGGTGGACGAGGATCGACCCCGACTCGAAGATCCGGGTCGGGGGAAAGGTGCTCCGGTCCAGCAGCGCGGGGATCTTGCTGTTGGGGTTCACGGCGACGAACCCGCTCGTGAACTGTGTGCCGGACATGATGTCGATGGGCCAGGCGTCGTACTCCGCGTCGTGCCCGGCCTCGAGCAGCTCCTCGAACATCGTCGTGACCTTGACCCCGTTGGGGGTCGCGAGCGAGTAGAGCTGGAAGGGGTGCTCGCCCGTGGGCAGCTCCTTGTCCTCGCGGGCGCCGGCGGTGGGCCGGTTGATGCTCGCGAAGCGGTTGCCGTCGTCTTGCTCCCAGGTCCAGACCTCGGGCGGGGTGTACTCGTCGCTCATTCCGTTCTCCGCAGATCAGCGCGCCAGAAGGGCACGTCCCCCAGCTCGGGGTGGGTCATGGGGCCGATTGTTGCCTCGGATGCGCCCATATGGCCGGCGAACCACCCATCGAGGTTCTCGCGGGCTCCCAGGAGCGCTCGGGTCTCGCGCCGGAGCATGAACGCGAAGAAGGGCTTGAGCGGCGGGAGCATCTTCAGGTGGCGCACGACCGTCCAGGTGGTGGACCAGGGGACCCACGGCGCCACCTCGCACACCACGATGGCGCCCCCGGCTTCACCACCCGCAGCATCTCCGCGACGCCGCGGTGCTTGTCGGGGAAGTGCTTGAAGGCGTTGAAGGACACGGCGAGATCGAAGAGACCGTCCTCGAACGGCAGGGCGCACGCGTCCGCCACGGTCCAGTCCACGTTCGGGGGGACGTCCTGGGCCTGCTGGCCCGCGAGGAGCATCGCTTCGTTCAGATCGGTGGCGGTGACGTGGAGATCGGGCCGCTGGCGGGCCAGCGTCACGGACGTGAGCCCGGTGCCGGCGCCGATCTCCACCACGCGGGCACCTTCGGGCAGGTCCCGGGCAGCCTCGGCGATTACGGGGGCAGCCGACTGGGAGTGCGTCGCCTGGGCGACCATCGAGTGGTAGCGGGCGCCGAAGGCCTTCAGGGCGTAGGGGCCGCCCGTCCGCATCCGGGACAGCGCGCCCAGCATCGCGAGGGTGTCGCGGGGCTTCTTGGGAGCGGGCGTGGCTTCGGAGGTGGTCATGGGGTCAGGGTACGTCGTCTGGCGCGGGCGGAACTGCACCCGGCCGATCGCCGAGGCGGCGGTTACGTTGGGGTCCATGCGCGCAACGTCAGCTTCGTGGCCGTTCCTCGTCGTGCTCCTCGTCGGGTTGGCCGGCTGCCCTCCGTCCGGCGACGACGACGACGCCGTCGACGCGGACGGGGACGGCTTCTTCTCCGAGGCGTCCGGCGGCGACGACTGCAACGACGGCGACTCCGCGTCGAATCCCGCGGCCGACGAGGTGTGCGACGGCGCCGACAACGACTGCGACGGAGCGGTCGACGAGGACGCCATCGACGCCCTGACCTTCTACGCGGACGGCGACGGGGACGGGTTCGGGGCGGGCGACGCGATCCTCGCGTGCTCGGCGCCCACGGGGGCGTCCGAGACCGACGACGACTGCGACGATGGGGACGCGTCCGTCTTCCCCGAGGCGCCCGAGGACGACTGCACCGACCCCACCGACTACGACTGCGACGGCGCGGTGGACTACGCCGACGTGGACGAGGACGGAGTGGCCGCCTGCGAGGACTGCGACGACGAGGACGCGGACGCAGCTCCCGGACTGGATGAGATCTGCGACGGCGTGGACAACGACTGCGACGGGACCGTCGACGAGGACGACGCGGTCGGCGCGCCCGACTGGTTCCTGGACGGGGACGGCGACGGGATCGGGGCGGGGGAGCCCGCCTTCGCCTGCGCGCAGCCGGGGGACCGGGTTCCGGACGGCGACGACTGCGACGACGGGGACCCGAGCGTCTTCCCCGGCGCTCCGGAGACCGACTGCACCGACCCGACGGACTACAACTGCGACGGCTCGGTGGCGTTCGCGGACGTGGACGGGGACGGCGCGCCCGCCTGCGAAGACTGCGACGACGGAGACGCGGCCGAGGTCCCCGGCGGGGTGGAGATCTGCGACGGTCTGGACAACGACTGCCTCGGCGGCCCCGACGACGGCCTGACGTTCGCGGACTGGTACTTCGACGCGGACATGGACGGCTTCGGGACCGGGTTGCCGTCGTCCACCTGCGACGGGGCGCCCTTCGGGTCCTGGACGAACGACGGTGGGGACTGCAACGACGGGAACGCCAGCGTGAACCCCGGCGCGACCGAGGTATGTGACGGGGTCGACAACAACTGCGTCTCGGGGGTGGACGAGGGCTTCGACGGCGACAACGACGGGGTGACCTCCTGCGCGGGGGACTGCGACGACGGCGACCCCAACATCTCGCCGAACGCTCCCGAGATCCCCTACGACACCATCGACAACGACTGCGTGGGCGGGGACCTGACGGACGTGGACGGCGACGGCTTCGACGGGATCCCGGCTGGCGGCGACGACTGCGACGACAACGAGCCAGGGACGAACCCGGGGGTGGCGGTGGACGTGTTCGACGGGGCGGACAACGACTGCGACACCGTGGTGGACGAGGGCCCCTTCACATACACGTACGCCGCGGACGTGCAGCCCATCCTCACCGCGAACTGCACGAGCTCCCAGTGCCACGACGCCATCGGACCGGACGCGGGCCTGGACCTGACGGCGTCGGCGTACAGCCGCCTGGTGAACGCGCCGTCGGGGCAGGCGTCCATGGATCTCGTGGAGCCCCTGGATCCAGCGCTCAGCTACCTCCTCCACAAGCTGAACAACACGCAGTTCGGCGTGGGCGGCTCGGGCCAGGCCATGCCGCGAGGGGCGCCGCTCTTGCCGCTCGCGCAGCGGCAGCTCGTGGAGACGTGGATCGCCGAGGGGGCGGTGCCGTAGGCGCCGAACCGAGCGCTACGGCTGAGCCCCCGGTCTACCCTGCGCGCCATGTCCGCGCCTGCCTCGTCTCCCGCGCCCGATCTGTCTCCCGTCCGCGCCTGGCTCCTCTCCTTGCAGGAGCGCATCGTGTCCGCGGTGGAGGAGCTCGACGGGGGCACCTTCCTGGTTCAGGACATCGAGCGCCCCCACGGCGGTCTGTCCCGTCCCCGGGTCCTGGACGGCGGACGGGTCATCGAGCGCGGCGCGGTCCAGTTCTCCCACTCCATCGGCGTCGATCTGCCCGCCGCGGCCACGGTCCGCCGGCCCGAGCTCGCGGGGCAGGGCTACCAGGCGGTCTCCGTCTCTCTCATCCTCCATCCCACGAACCCGTTTGCGCCCACCACGCACGCGAACTTCCGGGTGTTCAGCACGGACGGCAAGGGCGGCGGCCCCGTCGCCTGGTGGTTCGGCGGCGGCTTCGACCTGACCCCCGTCTACCCGTTCCTGGATGACGCGCTCCACTGGCACCGGACGGCCCGCGCCGCGTGCGCTCCCTTCGGCGATGAGGTCTACCCGCGCATGAAGGACGCGTGCGACGCCTACTTCTGGCTCCCCCACCGCCAGGAGACCCGGGGCATCGGCGGCGTCTTCTTCGACGACATGAGCGAGGGCGGGTTCGACCGCGCCTTCGCCCTGACGAAGAGCATCGGCGAGGCCTTCCTGCCCGCCTACCTCCCCATCCTGACGCGCCGCATGAACACCCCGTACACCCCCGCGCAGCGGGACTTCCAGCTCTACCGCCGGGGGCGGTACGTGGAGTTCAACCTCGCGTATGACCGAGGCACGCGCTTCGGTCTCCAGAGCGGCGCCCGGACCGAGTCCATCCTCGCCTCGATCCCGCCCGTGGTGCACTGGCGCTACGACTGGCATCCGGAGGAGGGGACGCCCGAGCACGACCTGCTCGCGTTCCTGCAGCCCCGGGACTGGCTCGGGGAGGCCGGCGAGTGACCGAGGGGACCCGCCGCGGTGTCCTCCTCGTGAACCTGGGGACCCCGGCCGCGCCGACGCCTCCGGCGGTGCGGAGCTACCTCGCCGAGTTTCTTGGAGATCCCCGGGTGGTGGACCTGCCGCGGTGGCTGTGGCTGCCCATCCTCTACCTTTTCGTCCTCACCTTTCGCCCCCGGCGGTCGGCGCGCGCCTACCGCAAGGTCTGGCGGGACGACGGCTCGCCGCTCCTCGTGTTCAGCGAGGGCCTCCGGGGCAAGGTCGCGGCGCGGCTCGACGGGGTGCCCGTGGCGCTGGGGATGACCTACGGGGAGCCCTCGGTGGGGCAGGCCCTCGATGCGCTCGGGGATGTGGACGAGGTCGTCGTGCTGCCTCTCTATCCCCAGAACTCGGGGACGACGACGGGGGCGAGCGAGGACGCGGTGGCGCGGGCGACGCGGGGCCGCTCCCTCTCCGTGCGGACCGTGCCCACCTACGCCACGGACCCCGGCTACATCGCAGCCCTCGCCGCGTCGGTGCGCGAGGCGTGGAGCGACCGCGAGGCGGACACGCTGCTGCTCTCCTTCCATGGCATCCCCGTCAGCTACGTGGACAAGGGGGACCGCTACCCCGAGGAGTGCGAGGCCACCGCCGCCGCGCTCCGTGAGGCCCTCGATCTGCCCGCCGAGCGCTGCCTCCTCGCCTACCAGTCGCGCTTCGGTCCTCAACAGTGGCTCGGGCCGTCCACCGAAGACGAGCTGCGCAGGTTGGGGGCGCGCGGGGGCTCCGTCGACGTGCTGTGCCCCGGGTTCGCCACGGACTGCCTCGAGACGCTCGAGGAGATCGCCATGGAGGGGAACGAGACGTTCAACGCGGCCGGGGGAGGGGAGCTCCGGGTGATCCCCTGCCTCAACGACCGGGACGACCACGCGGACGCGATCGCCACAATTCTGAGGCCGCTGACACTGCCGTGACACTTCGCCACCGGGGCAGTCGTAGACATGCTCCGTGGACGACCTGATCACCTTCGCCGTCACCTGGAGGAACGCCGATGCGGCGCGCCTCGCGGACTGGACGGTGCCCCTGGAGACGCAGCTCGAGCGGCTGCCGGCGCTCCAGGACGCCCTCGGCGTGGCGGAGGTCGCCTACCTCGCCACCTGCAACCGGGTGGAGATCATGCTCGCCCTGGACGAGCCCGCGGACGTGGACGCGCTCCGGGGCCGCCTCGCGTCGGCGCTCGTCGGCGACGACGCCCCCGAGCGCCGGCGTCAGCTCCGTGCGTGGGGCGGCGAAGGTGCGCTGGAGCACCTCATGCTGGTGACGGCGGGCCTCGACTCCGCGCAGCTCGGGGAGGCAGAGATCAGCGGGCAGGTCCGCCGCGCGATGCACCGGGCCCGCGCGGCGGGGACCCTGGGTCCGCGCCTCCACTTCGCGTTCGAGCAGGCGCTGCGGGTCTCGAAGCAGATCCAGACGGGCCGCGGACTCCGCCGGGGCAAGGTCTCCCTGGCCGAGATTGCCCTCGAGGAGGCCCGGAGCGCCTCGGGCGACGGAGCCGTGGTGCTCCTCGGGGTGTCACCCATGACCGAGCGCTGCACGGAGAGCCTCCCCGGCGCCATCGTGGTGAACCGCACGCTGGCCCGAGCCGAGGAGCTGGCGACGCGCTGCGGGGGGACGGCGATGGGGCTGGATGCCTTCGTCGCCGCGCCGCCCCGGGTCAAGGCGATCGTGACGGCCACGGGTGCCCCGGGCTTCGTGCTCGATCGGGACGCCCTGCGACGCCTCGCCGCCCGAGGGCCGCTGCGGGTCGTGGATCTGGCAGTCCCGGCCGACGTCGACCCTGAGGCGTGCCGGGAGCTGGGCATCCCCCGCCTGGACATGGACGGAGTCACGGCGCGCGCCGCCGCCGCCTCGGCCCGTCGCATCGAGGAGGGCGCCGACGCGCGCCAGATGGTGGACGACGCGCTGGAGTCCGCCATGAGTCGGGCCGCGGCCCGGAGCCTGTCGCCGGTGCTGTCTGAGCTGTTCGCGGCCTTCTCCGAGGTCGCGGACGGGGCCGTCGACCGCGCCCTCGCTGGCCCGCTGTCGGATCTGGCGGAGGCGGACCAGCAGGCGGTGCGCCGCCTGGCGAGCGAGCTGGGCAAGCGGTTCGCGAACCTGCCGGCCTCGGGCCTGCGCACCCTCGCCGCGGAGGGCGGGATGGAGCCGGTCCGCGCCTTCCTCGGCTTCCGCGACCCCCTCGCCGCGCGCCTGCGCGCCGCCGCCGACCGCCCCGACCAGGAGTCCCCATGAAGCTGCGCATCGGAACCCGGGGCTCCCGCCTCGCCCTCGTCCAGGCCCGCCACGTGGCGGCGTCGCTGGAGGCGCGAGGGCACGAGACGGAGCTGGTCATCATCTCCACGAAGGGCGACCGGGTGACGGACCGGCCGTTCTCCGCCATCGGGCCGCCGGGCGTGTTCGTCCGGGAGATCGAGACGGCGCTCCTCGAAGAGCGCATCGAGGTGGCCGTGCACTCCTACAAGGACCTGCCCACGGCGTCCCCCGACGGCCTCGTGGTGGCCGCCGTCCCCGAGCGGGTGGATCCTGCGGATGTCCTCGTGCTCGACGCGGGCGGCGACGGTCTCGACGGGCTGCCGGCGGGCGCCGTGGTGGGGACGTCCTCGAGCCGTCGCGCCGCGCTCGTGAGGGACGCCCGCCCCGACCTGCGCACGGAAGGGCTGCGGGGCAACGTGCCGACGCGTCTCCGCAAGTGTCGCGAAGAGCCCTACGACGCCATCGTCCTCGCGGCCGCGGGGGTCGACCGGCTCCGGGCTGATGGACTCGAGATGATCGAGGGGCAGCAGCTCGTGCGGCTGCCCCCGGACACCTTCGTGCCCGCCCCCTCCCAAGGGGCCCTGGCCCTGCAGGTGAAGGCAGGGACCCCGGCCGGCGAGGCCGTGGCAGAGCTGGACGATCCGGCGGTGCGGGTCGCGGTCGCGGCCGAGCGCGCCGTCCTCGCGGCCCTCGAAGGCGGCTGCGACGCCGCCATCGGGGCCTGGTGCCACGCGACCGACGAAGGGTTCGCCCTCATCGCGGCCTTCGGGACCGACGACGGCGTCCGGCGGGCCCGGGCCGAAGGCGACGACCTCGCCTCCCTGGTGGCGTCCGTGGTCGAGGCGCTGCGGTGACGCGCCTGCTCCTGACGCGCTCGGCCGAGGGAAACGCCGCCTGGGCCCCCCACGTGCGCGCTGCGGGGGCGACCCCGGTGGAGCTGGCCTGCATCCGCACCGAGCCGCTGCCCTCTGCCGCCGAACTGAGCGCCGCGCTGCACGGCGCCACCTGGCTCGTGGTGACGTCGGCCCGCGGAGTGGACGCTGTCGCCTGGCTCCTCGAGGGGGCACAGGTCCAGATCCCCGTCGCCGCGGTCGGAGACGCGACGGCCGCCGCGGCCCGCTCCCAGGGCTGGACCGTCGCCCTGGTCGCCCCCGACGGCACCGCCGCGTCCCTCGCGGACGCGCTGGCCGCCCGCCTCGCCCCCACCGACCGCGCCGTCCTCGCCCTCGCAGACCGGGCCGGGGACGCTCTGGAGCGGGCCCTCGGGGAGCGCGCCCGCCGGGTCGACGTGTACCGCACGGTCCCCGCTGCGCCGTCCACGCCGGTGGATCTCGCGGACCTCCAGCTGAGCGCGGCCCTCCTCGCCAGCCCGTCCGCCGTCGAGGGCCTCGCGAACCGGGCGGTCGTCCCCCGGGACCTGCCCCTCGTCTCCATCGGCCCCACCACCAGCGCCGCGGTGCGCCGCGCCGGCTGGTCCGTCGCCGCCGAGGCAGCCACCCCCAGCATCACCGATCTGCTCGCCGCCACCCCGGCGCCCACCTCCCCGGAGCCCCGATGACCGTCAGCCTCCCCGACCGGATCCGCCCCCGCCGGAACCGCCGCACCCCTGCGCTCCGCGACCTCGTCGCCGAGACCACGCTGGGCCCCGAGCACCTCGTGATGCCCCACTTCGTGCTCCCCCACGAGTCGGGCTCGCAGGAGGTCGCGTCCATGCCCGGCGTCTCCCGCCAGGGGCTCACCGAGCTGCTCCGCCAGCTGGAGTCGGACCTGGAGCTGGGCATCCGCACCGCCCTGCTCTTCGGCATCGCCGCTGACGGCTCCCGCGATCCATCGGGCTCCGGCGCCGCCGACGACGACAGCGCCGTCCCCCGTGCGGTGCGCGCCGCGAAGGAGGCCTTCGGCGACGACCTCGTCGTGATGACGGACGTCTGCCTCTGCGCCTACACCGACCACGGCCACTGCGGACTGCTCCACGACCACGGCGTCGCCAACGACGCCTCGCTGCCGTCGCTCGTGAACATGGCGCTGGCCCACGCCCGCGCCGGCGCCGACGTGGTGGCACCCTCGGACATGATGGACGGGCGCGTCGGAGCGATCCGGGACGCCCTGGACGACGACGGCTTCGCCACCACGGGGATCATGAGCTACGCGGTCAAGTACGCCTCCGCCTACTACGGGCCCTTCCGAGACGCCGCCGACTCGGCGCCGGGCAAGGGCGACCGGCGCGGCTACCAGATGGACCCCCGCAACGTGCGCGAGGCCCTGCGCGAAGCGGCTCTGGACGCCGACGAAGGCGCGGACATCCTCATGGTCAAGCCGGCGCTGGCCTACCTCGACGTCATCCACCGGGTGAAGGAGGACACGGACCTGCCCCTCGCTGCCTACAACGTGTCCGGCGAGTTCTCCCAGGTGCACGCCGCGGCGAGGCTCGGCTGGGTGGACCTGCGGGCGGTGGCCATGGAGAACCTGCTCTCCATGCGCCGGGCCGGCGCGGACATCCTCATCACCTACCACGCCCGCGAGGCCCTGGCTGGAGGCTGGCTGTGAGCGACCTGGGAACCACCAACGAAGCCGTCTTCGACCGCGCCCAGCGCGTGCTGCCGGGCGGGGTGAACTCGCCGGTCCGGGCCCACAAGTCCGTCGGCGGCACCCCGCTCGTCCTGGCGCGGGCGGCCGGCTCGCGGGTCTGGGACATCGAGGGGAACGAGTACGTCGACTTCGTGTGCTCCTGGGGGCCGCTGATCCTCGGCCACTCCCACCCGGCGGTCGTCGAGGCGGTGGTCGCAGCGGCCCAGCGGGGCACGACGTACGGCGCGCCCTGTGCAGACGAGGTGCACCTCGCCGAGCACGTCGTCGGCGCCTACCCCGGCATCGACCAGATCCGCTGCGTGAGCTCGGGGACGGAGGCGGTGATGAGTGCCGTCCGCCTCGCCCGCGGCGCCACCGGCCGTGACGTCATCCTCAAGTTCTCGGGTTGCTACCACGGCCACGTGGACGCGCTGCTCGTGGCGGCGGGCTCGGGCCTCGCGACCTTCGGGGTCCCGAGCTCGGCCGGCATCCCCGAGGGCGCCACCGCCACCACCCGGGTCCTGCCCCTGGCGGACATGGACGCCCTGCGCGCCCTCTTCGCCGCCGAGGGGGACGTCATCGCCGCCGTCATCGTCGAGCCCATGCCGGCGAACAACGGGCTCCTCCTCCAGGACCCCACCTTCCTCGCCGAGCTGCGGCGCCTCACGGCGGACAGCGGCGCGCTCCTCATCTTCGACGAGGTCATCTCCGGCTTCCGCATCGGGCGGGGCGGCGCGGCGGAGCGCTACGGGATCACCCCGGACATCGCCACCTTCGGCAAGGTCATCGGGGGCGGCTTGCCCGTGGGCGCCTTCGGAGCGCGGGCCGAGATCATGGGGCACCTCGCTCCGCTCGGGCCCGTCTACCAGGCGGGCACCCTGTCGGGGAACCCTCTGGCCATGGCCTCGGGGCTGGCGACGCTCCGCGAGCTCGACCGCCAGGACGGCTGGGCCCGCCTCGAGCAGCTCGGCCAGCGCCTCGACGCCACGCTGGGGACGGCCCTCGCCGAGCACGGCTTCACGCTGGTCCGCGAAGGCTCGGTGTTCTGGATGAACCTGCAGCCGGGCGAGCCCCCCCGAGCGTCCGAGTGCATCGCGCCCGCGGCGGCGGAGGTCTACACCCGCCTCTTCCACGGGCTGCGCGCGCAGGGCATCGCCGTCGCGCCGTCCGCCTACGAGGTGGGGTTCCTGTCGCTCGCCCACATGAACGACGACGTCGACCGCCTCGCCGCGGCCGTCGCCGAGACCCTGCGGGGCTGAGGGAGCCGTGCAGCGCATCGAGATCACCCAGCGCATGCGGGTGTGGTTCCTCGCGCTGCTCGTGCTCGCGTCCGGCCAGGTCTTCTGGTGGCTCTACGACCAGGGCCGCGCGTCCGAGGAGGCGACCGCTCGGACGCTCGCGCTCTACACCGCGGACGCCCAGGCGGCCACGGAGATGGAGGACCGGGGGATCTCCCGCGACTTCATCTTCACGACGTTCCCCCACCTCGCCCTGCGCGAGGAGCGCATCGTCGTGGACCCCGTCGCGGTGGGGACCCTGCAGGACAAGCACCGCCGACGGATCAACCAGTACCGGTGGGAGGGCGGGTTCTTCCTGCTCGTGCTGCTCGGCGGGATGTGGGTCCTGCGCCGGACCATCGAGGCCGAGGCGACCCTACGCCAGCGCCAGGCGGACTTCGTCGCCGCCGTCACGCACGAACTCAAGAGCCCCCTGGCCAGCTTGCAGCTCGCGGCGGAGACGATGGCGCGGCGGCGGCTGGACGAGGAGGGCCGCGCGCGCTGGCTCGGGCGCATGACGGCGGACATCGCCCGCCTCGGGGGCATGATCGGCAACATCCTGGCCATCACCCGCCTCGAGCAGGGCGCCATCGAGCTGCGGCCTGAGCCGGTCTCGGTGGGGTCCGTGGTGGAGCGGCTTGTCGGAGAGCTCGCCCAGCGTGCCGCGGAGTCCGACGTCACCTTCCACCGGGATGTGCCCGCGTCCGCGGTCGTCATGGCTGATCCGTCCGCGGTGGAGACCGTCCTGCGCAACGTCCTCACGAACGCGCTGCACGCATGCGCCGCCGAGGGCTCGGCGGTCCGGGTGTTCGCGGTCCGCGACGGAGGCGAGGTCATCCTGCGGGTGGTGGACGACGGAATCGGCTTCCCGTCCGAGGAGGCCCCGCGCCTGTTTCAGCGGTTCTACCGCGTCGGCAACGAGATGAAGCGCCGGACCCCGGGCAGCGGCCTCGGCCTCGCCATCTGCCGGCAGTACGTCGCCCAGGACGGCGGGCGCATCGAGGCATTCAGCGGCGGTCCCGGCGCCGGCGCCACCTTCACCATCACCTGGCCCGCGGCCACGGAGACGTCATGACCGACCCCGCCCGGATCCTCCTCGTCGAAGACGAGCTGATCCTCGCCGACGGCATCGCCGAGAACCTCGAGCTGGAGGGCTACGCCGTCGAGCACGTCCCCGACGGGCGCGAAGGGCTGACGCGGATGGCGGCTCGGGAGCACGACCTCGTCCTCCTCGACGTGATGTTGCCGTTCATGGACGGGTTCTCGGTGTGCCGGGAGGCCAGGGCCCAGGGGGTGGACACGCCCGTCCTGTTCCTGACCGCGAAGGGCGGCGCGGCCGACCGGATCGAGGGGCTCCAGGCCGGGGCCGACGACTACCTGCCGAAGCCCTTCCACCTCGACGAGCTGCTCCTGCGGGTGGCGGCGATCCTGCGCCGGCGCCTGTGGGTGGAGGCCGAGAAGGAGAAGGGCCGCACCATCCGCTTCGGGGGCAACGCCTTCGACGTGCGGGGGATGACGGCCACGTCCTGGGACGGGCGGCGCCACGAGCTGACCCTCAAGGAGGCGATGATCCTCCAGACACTGGCCGACCGGGAGGGGGAGGTGGTCTCCCGCGAGGACATCCTCGACACGGTCTGGGGCTACGAGGTCTTCCCGTCCAGCCGCACCGTCGACAACTTCATCGTCCGCCTGCGCAAGCGCTTCGAGCCCACGCCCGAGTCGCCGCGCCACTTCCACACCGTGCGCGGCGTCGGCTACCGCTTCGAAGCCGGCGCCCCGGAGACCGCGCCATGACCTTGTTGCTCACCGAGTCCCTCTTCGGCCGCCCCACGCCTCGTCGCCCCGTGTGGGTGATGCGCCAGGCCGGTCGCTACCTCCCGGAGTACCGGGCCCTGCGGGTCGAGCACAGCTTCGAGGAGCTGTCCGGCTCGGCCGAGCTGTCCGCAGAGGTCACGCTCCAGCCCCTACGCCGCTTCCCCTTGGACGCGGCCATCATCTTTGCGGACCTGATGAGCCCGGTCGGCGCGATGGGGGTGGACGTGCGGTTCGCGCCGGGCCCCGTCGTGGACGCGCCCCTGAGCTCGCGGGCGGACATCGACGCGCTCCGCCGCCCGGCGAAGGAGGAGGTGGCGCCGGAGGTGGCTCAGGCGCTCCGGCTGGTGAAGCCCGAGCTGCCCGAGGGCTGCGCCCTCATCGGCTTCGCCGGCGCGCCCCTGTCCATCGCCGCCTACCTTGTCCAGGGGCAGGGCAAGAAGAGCTTCCCGGCGCTGCGCGCCCTGGCGTACTCGGACAACGCGGCGTTCGGCGCCCTGATGGAGCGCCTGGTGGAGACGTGCGCGGTCTACATGGAGGCCCAGGTGGAGGCGGGGGCCGACGCGCTCCAGATCTTCGACAGCTGGGGCGGCCTGTTCGCCAGGCCCGAGTGGGACGCCTGGGTGAGGCCGCACCTCGTCGCGCTCTACGAGGCGACCGCACACCTCGGCGTGCCCCGCATCGGCTACTTCCAGGGGAGCAGCCACCTGCTGGGGGGGATCCTCGAGCTGCCCATCGAGGCCTTCGGGCTCGACTGGCGGGTCGACCTCGGCGCGCTGCGCGCGGACGGCGTGACGGCGGCGCTCCAGGGGAACATCGATCCCGCCGTGCTGCTGGCCGGTCCCGAGGCCACGGCGGCGGCGGCGAAGCGGCTCATGGCCAGCGTCCCCGCCCAAGGGCACGTCGTGAACCTCGGCCAGGGGCTCATGCCCACGACCCCCATCGAGAGCGTCGCCGCGCTGGTGGAGACCGTCCAGAGCGAGTAGGAGCTCGCCGAGCCAGCGGGGCCTGGCGCTCGCTAGCGTGCGGGCGTGATCCACCTGCTGCTCACCCTGTTGCTCGGTCCGCTCCTCCTGCTCCAAGGGAAGTGGACACGCTGGACGACCCCGGTCCTGCCGGAGCCACCCGGACCCCGCCACGGGCAGCGCGGGGAGGGGCCGGTCCTGCGCCTCCTCCTCCTCGGGGACTCGGCGGCGGCGGGGGTCGGCGCCAGCCACCAGGACGAGGCGCTCCTCGGGCAGGTCCTCGCCCACCTCGCCCGGCACCGGCGCGTCCACTACGCCCTCGATGCCGTGACCGGCGCGACGACCGCCGACACGCTCGCTCGTCTGTCCGCCCGCCCCGACGGGTCCTTCGACGTGGTCGCCACGTCGCTCGGGGTGAACGACCTGACGCGGTCGGTGGGGCTGCGGACGTGGGTGCAGCAGCAGCGGGCGCTCCGCCAGGTCGCCCGGGAGCGCTTCGGCGTCACCCGGTTCATCGCCTGCGGGTTGCCCCCCGTGGCGGGCTTCTTCGCCCTTCCCCAGCCCCTGCGGTGGTACCTGGGACGGCGGGCGGTGGAGTTCTCCCGCGCCCTCGAGGCGAGCGTCGCCGCCGAGCCGGACGTGGTCTACCTGCACCTCGACGTGGACCGCAGCCCCGAGAACCTCGCCACAGACGGCTTCCACCCGGGACCCGTGGGCTACGCCGCCTGGGGCGAGGCGCTGGCGCGGGTCATCGCCGACGAGCGCGGCGGACCCTGACCGTTCGGGTGGTCCACGGGGCCGGGGTGTGCGGGCAGGAACGGACCTGTCGTACCCTGCCCCAACCGGGAGGAATCCGTGTATCAGGGTCATCGTTTCTCGTTCTGGCGCAGCGTCTGGTGGACCCGCCACAGCAACGCGTTCACGCTCGTCTACGCGCTCGTCGTCACCTCGGTCTTCTACTTCCTCGATCTGTCGTGGATGTCGCTGCCGTGGCAGCCGGTGGGTCTCATCGGTGTCGCCCTGGCCTTCTACCTGGGCTTCAAGAACAACTCCGCGTACGACCGCCTGTGGGAAGCGCGCAAGATCTGGGGCGGCATCGTGAACGCGTCCCGCTCCTTCGCCGTCATGGCGCGCGACTTCGTCGAGGACGAGGACGGCGCGGTCTCCAAGGAGGTCGTGCACCGGCACGTCGCCTGGCTCCACATGCTCGCGCTGGAGCTCCGCAAGGTCACCCCCTGGGAGCACCAGGGCAAGCAGTCCACGACGAACCGCGAGTTCTTCGGGACCACGGTCAAGGAGGGAGACGCCAAGGCGATCCTCGACCTGTACGTCAGCGACGAGGAGTCGGGGTACGTCCTGAGCAAGGGCAACCGGTCGTCGCACCTGCTCAGCGCGCAGTCGCGGCGGCTGATGGAGCTGCGCCAGGAGGGCACCCTCGAGCACTTCCGGCACCTGGCGATGCAGGACCTGATCACCGAGTTCTACACGCTGCAGGGCAAGGCGGAGCGCATCAAGAAGTTCCCGCTGCCCCGCCAGTGGGTCAGCGCCAACGCCTACTGCATCGGCATCTTCCTGATGCTGCTCCCGTTCGGGATGATCGACGTCTTCTCCCGCGGCGAGCACACGCCGCTGGTGTTCTTCGCCGTGCCTGCGACCGCCGTCTGCTTCTGGATCTTCTGGCTCATGGACCGGGTCGGCGAGTACAGCGAAAACCCCTTCGAGGGCCTCGCGAACGACGTGCCCATCCGCAACATGGCCCGGGGCATCGAGCGCGACATCCGCCAGATGCTCGACGAGACGGACCTGCCGCCGGCGATTGGACCGGTCGAGGGGACGGACATCCTGATCTGATGGTCGGGGACGACCACGGCTCGGGTCCCTCCTCCCGCACGCCCCCGTCTGGGGGGCGCAGGGTGCTCGTGGTGGACGACGACGCCCTCCTGCGGCGTGCGCTGGGCCGCATGCTCCGAGGGCACGAGGTCGTCCCTGCGGCCTCGATCAGCGAGGCGTTCGGGATCCTCGAGGAGGATCGGGCGTTCGACCTCATCCTGTGCGACCTGATGATGCCAGACGGCCTCGGCTCCGAGCTCTACGGGTGGGCCGTGGGCCGGTGGCCGGAGACCGCCTCGGCCTTCCGGTTCATGACGGGCGGGGTGTTCCTCTCCGAGCTCGTCGCCTTCGCGAAGAAGCACGAGGACCTCATCCTGGCGAAGCCGTTCCGACGCAGCGAGCTCAAGGCGCTCCTCGCCGGGCTCGCCGGGGGGAGCGACTGACCGCGGGCGCTCCAGTCAGGGCCCGGCGCCGATCAGCCGCGTGACAGCGACGCCCAGGAGGCCGCTCCGGACGGTCCATGCGAGGGTGCGGATCCAGTTCGTGCGGACCAGCGCGGCCACTCGGTCGGCGTCGTAGCCACCGTGCAGCTGTCCGTGCAGGGGCACGGACACGAAGAAGGTCGCCAGCCAGACCACCGCCACGAGGATGGCCGCGCCCCAGGCGAGGCCGGGGGAGACGCCCGTCGGGCGGAGCACGAGCAGGGCCGCCGCGGCGCAGGCCTCAGCCACCATGAGCGGGCCGACCAGGGGCGTGATCCGCAGCTCGTGGAGTCGGTGGAACTCCGCGAACTCGGGCGCCCCCACGTCGCCGAACGCGGGGTAGTGCACCAGCTGGATGGTGAGGATGAGCCCGAGCAGGACGAACGAGAGGGCCGCGTTGAGCAGCAGCAGCGAGGAGCCGGTCATGCCTCAGGGTGAGAGGCCGCGCCCGGCGTCGCCAGGGAGTGGGCGCTTCGGCGGTCCTACGCGCTACCTTGCGCGCATGACCCCACAACAGGCCATCTCCGCGCTGCGCGGTCGCCCGGTCGTCCCGGTGACCCGCGCCTCCATCCGCTCCGTCAAGGAGCTCCACGAGAGTTGTCTGCGGCACGACATCCCCGCGGCGATGCGGAGGCCGTGCGAGCCCGGCGGCGGGTGAGGGACGAAGATGGAGCTCCTGGTGCAGGAGCAGGACATTCCGCGGGTCATGAGCCTCATGGGCCGCTTCGTCACCGAAGAGGCGCCCGAGGGGGAGGAGCCGCCCTGTCCCTGTTGTGGGACGGCGGCGCCGCTGGTCGCCGGAGCGTGCTCCGACTGCGGGCTCCAGCTGGCCTGAGCGGGAGCGCTGCCTCCACCTGCGCGGGCCGGCGCGGCGCGCCCTCGGCCGCTACCGCAGGGTGTGGTTGAGCGTGTAGGTGCCCATGTGGCTCGCCGACGCGAGGACGTGGCCCTCGATCGCGGCGAGCAGTGCCGGGCCGTCGAAGTCGGCCGGCAGGTCGAGGCGCTCCACCGACAGGGCGTACACCGTGAAGTGGTAGTGGTGGATGATGCTGTCGTTCCACGGGGGGCAGGGGCCGTCGTAGCCGCCGTAGGTGCCGCCCATGTCCGCGTCGCCGTCGAACCACTGGGTGTAGTTGTTCGAGCCCGTGGTCCCGTAGCCCACATCGCCGGTGGCCTTGCCCTTCGGGGTGACGCCGTCGGAGCCTTCGCCCTCGGCGAGGCGGCTCCGGTCTGCGGAGATGTTCGCCGCGACCCAGTGGAAGAAGGTGATCCGCGGGAGATCCGCCGGGACGACCTTGCCCTCCTGGTTCACGTCCTCGGCGGAGGACGGGACGTCCGGGTCGCTGCACAGCAGCGCGAAGGACTTCGTGCCCTCCGGCGCGCCCGACCAGGAGACCGCCGGGCTCACGTTGCTGCTCATGGCGAACTGGTTGTTCGCGTCCAGGGTGCCGAAGGCGAAGCGGTCCGGGATGGCGGCGCCGTCGGTCCAGGCGTCGATGCTGACGGTGAAGTCGCTCATGGGGTCTCCTCGAGGTGTCCCCGCCGGGGCGGGAGCCGATTGTCCGGCATCCACCTGCCAAAAGTCGACCTCCGTCCACAACTGACGCCGAGGAGGTACGGGACCGCCACGGACGGGTTGCCCGGGCCGGGGGGCCGTCGGCGGGCTACCTTCGCTGCATCGCGCTCCGTTGCCTCGTCCTGTCCCTCCTGGTCCTGTCCGGCTGCGTCTCCGAGGCTCCCGTCGCCTCGAACGACGACGACGTCACCGTGGACGACGACGACGCCACCGTGGACGACGACGACGCGGTGGACCCCGAGTGCAGCCCCGAGGGAGCCACCCTGTGTGCGGGCGTCCAGTTCCGCACCTGCATCGGCGGGGCCTGGCAGACCACGGACACCTGCGTGGAACCGACGCCCCTGTGCGAGCCCGACCGGGGCTGCCTGGCGTGCGAGGCCGACGCCCTCCTCTGCGATGGCAATGACGTCGTGTCCTGCGACGACGACGGCCTGGGCACCACCCTAGTGGAGTCCTGTCCCGCCGACCTGCCCTGCGTCGCCGGGGCCTGCACGGATCTGTGCGCCGAAGCGACGGCCCAGCTGAGCTACTTCGGCTGCGACTTCCTCGCGGTCTCCACGGCGAACGTGGTGAGCACGACCTTCCACGACAACTTCGCGGTGGTGGTGGCGAACCCGGCGGGGAGCGGGGCGCCGGCGCAGGTGAGCGTGAGCCGCGACGGCAGCGTCGTCGCCGAAGCGTCGGTGGCGCCGGGGGACACCGAGGCGATCACGCTGCCGATGGTCCTCGAGCTCAAGGCGGCGATCGAGAGCGCGGTCGTGCCCGGCGGGGCCTACGAGGTGCACAGCACCGTCCCGGTGGCTGCCTACCAGTTCAATCCGCTGGACTTCGAGCTGAACGGCGCCGACTCCCTGTCCAACGACGCCTCCCTGCTGCTCCCCGAGCACAGCCTCGGCACGAGCTACATGGTGAGCCACTGGCCTACCTTCGGTCTCGGCGGTCCCGACGCGCTGGGCTCCTTCACCTGGTACGACTTCGCGCCGGGCTTCTACGCGGTGGCGGCGACCGCGGACGGGACGACGGTCACGCTGGGGCACGCGGGCCGGACCTCGACCGGGACCCCTCCGCCGGCGATGGCGGGGGAGACCGCGACCGTCTCCCTCGACCGCGGAGACGTGGTCCAGGTCTTCAGCCGCTACGACCCCAGCCCGTCGACGCCGACGTACTGCGCGGACGAGGGCTGGCAGCAGACGACGGGGGAGAGCGGCGGGGTCACCTACACCTACTGCTTCGGGTCCACCGCCGACCTGACGGGCTCCACGGTCACCGCCACGGCGCCGGTCTCGGTCACCGCCGGGCACCTGTGCACGTTCGTCCCCTACGACCAGTGGGCCTGCGACCACCTCGAGGAGGCGATGATCCCGACCGCGGCGTGGGGGACGACGGCGGTGCTCAGCGCGCCGGCGCTGCCCAACGTGCCCGGGGCCGTCGCTCGGGCGGCGTACCGGGTCCTCGCCCTGGGCGACGGCACGACGGTGACCTTCGACCCGCCCATCACGCCGTCCATGGAGCTCGACGCGGGTGATGCGCGCGGGTTCTCGTCCGACGCGGACTTCGTGCTCACGGCGACCGGGCCGGTGTTCGTGACCCAGACCCTGATGGGTCAGGACGCCATCGGGGCGAACGTGGGCGACCCGGCGATGGGGCTCGGGGTGCCCTGGAGCCAGGTGCGCTCGAGCTACGACATCCTCGCTCCGGCGACGTTCACCCAGAACTGGCTGAACGTGGTCGCGCTCGACGGCGAGGAGGTGACCCTGAACGGCGCGCCGATCGGCGGGTGGCAGGCCATCGGCGCGACGGGCTTCGTGGCGGCTCGGGTGGAGCTCGACCCGGGCGGACACCACCTGGAGAGCACTGGCGGCAGCGGCTTCGGCATCACCTCGTACGGCTACGGCCGCTTCGCGAGCTACCTGCTCCCCGGCGGGATGAACTTCACCCGCTGACCGGGGGCGGGCCTCAGTTGCCGATGACGACGGTGGCGCCGCGGCCTTCGAGCCAGCGGGCGGCCCCGTCGCGCTGATCGCCCTGTACCACGATGGTGGCGCCGTCGACGCGAGCGCCGGCGCCCAGGCGCTTCCGCAGTTCCTTCGCGAGCGCCTGCAGATCGGCCCCGGTGAGGCCGGCGCCGGAGAGGACGGTCACGGTCTTGCCGCCGTGGCCCTTGCGCTCCTTGCGGACGACGACCTTGCCCTGGAGGGAGGACGGGGTGGGGGCCGAGGCGAGAGATGGGGGCGGAGCGGCCTCCGGGGCGGAGGACGAAGCGGAGAGCCCGCCGGCGGCGAGGGCGGCGGCGAGGCCTCCGAAGCCTCCGCCGGGCTCCTCGGCGGGGGCGGTGGTGTCTGCCTTCTTGCGTCGCTTGGCCATGGGCGGAGGGTAGAGGACGACGGTCGTTCGGGGAACGGGTCGCCGGAGGACCCCAGCTGGCATCATGGATCTCCATGCGTCCCCTGGTCCTCGCGCTCGCTCTCCTCACCCCGGCGGTGGCCGCCGCGGACGAGCCGGTGGTGGAGCGTGGGAAGGACTCCACCATCACCGGGCACGTGGACGTGGCCGTGGCGCCGGAGGCGGCGTACGCGCTCGTCGTGGACCCGGTCGCCGTGGCGCGCATCGACGGCTCCATCGAGGTGTCGGCCACCCCGGACGGCGTCTGCCAGGATCTGGACATCCTCATCGACCATCCGCTGGCGAAGGCTCGGTACACGACGCGCTCGTGCCCCGAGGGGGAGCTGGTCGTGCGTCAGTGGCTCACGGGCGGAGACGCCATGAAGGAGTACGAGACGCGTTGGCGGGTGGAGGCGCTGGAGACGGGGTCCCGCCTGCACTACCGCATCCGCACCATCCCGGCCATGGCGGTGCCTCAGGCCATCGTCGACCGGCTCACGGTCAAGGGCGCGCGTCGCCTGCTCGAGCGACTGCGCGACCACCTGGAGGGGGAGGGGAGCTGAGGCGGCGCCGTCAGCGGCGGTCCGTCACTCGTCCTCCGACGCTGCGCAGTCCGGGTCCCGGCGTTCCCACGCTTCGGCGCCATCGCAGTCCTGGTCGACCTCGTCGGTGCAGTCCTCGGGGGCACCCCGGTAGGTGTCCGCGTCCCAGTCGTTGCAGTCTGTCGCGTTGGTCGCCCATCCCTGGGGCGCCCAGCAGAAGCCGCGGATCGGATGCGGCGTCTTCGAGTCTCCTTGTCCGTCCCCGTCCCGGTCCTCGAAGACTTGGATGGGGCTCTCGCAGGGGGCGGTCCAGGAGAACTCGTCGATCCACAGGGCGCCCCCGCGGTTGGCCTGGTCTCGGTTCGAGAGCCCGATCCGGACGAGCACTTCGGAGTAGTCCAAGACGAGCGGTGTCAGGTCCAGAGGTGCGTACCGGGTCCAGGCTTCGCTGGCTGGCATCTCCCATGCGTGCAGACGGACCGTGCCCTCCCGGTTGAGGAGCTCGACGGTCACGGGCGGAGAGGGCCCCGGGCCGACCGCCGCCGACCGCCACCCGAACGAGACGACGAAGGGCAGCGTGACCGGAACCATCCGCTCTACGCCGAACCGAGGGGCGGTCGCGGTCCCTTCGTGTCGCCCGACGACGTGGAGGACCTCTCGCTCCAGCTCCTCGTCCAGGACGGAGTCCGCTGCGTAGCCGGGCGGTGGGGGCGATGCGCCGAGAACCCATGGGGCCCACGTCTCCAGGTCGGGGCCGAGGGTGAGGCTGGGCACTTCCTGGGCCGTCAGCCCTTCGCGCACGACCTCGAAGTCATCCAGGTAGAGGGTGCTCCTCGCCGGGGTGCGCGTGGTCGGCTCGAGGACCAGGCGCACCGCGATGCTGCTCCGTGGAGCGGGGACTACGTCGCTGAAGTCGGTGAGGGGGAACTGCAACCACCCCGTGTCCGGGGCCCCCGCGATCGACAGGAGCTGTCGATGCAGCAGCTCCCCCGAGGGGTACTCGACGAGCTCCAGCCAGGCGTTCGCTCCGCCGCCCTCTGCCACCGCTCGCCACCGAAACGAAATGCCCAGGTCGTGGGTGAGGGGAAGGACCCGCTCCATCGCGACGCGCCGGGCCCATGCCCAGCCGCCGCTGAGGCGGGCGGCCGACGTCGTGGAGGCTCCGGGGGAGTAGGGCGCTCGGTCGAGGGTGAAGCCGAAGTCGACCCCGGGGTCCAGGTCCGAGAGTGCCCGCCACTCGCCGAGGTCTGCCGTGAACGTGTCCAGCTGCCGGGGTGGGGGCCCCTTCTCGTAGAGGACCCAAGGGCCGAATCCCGACCCGGGCAGTGGAAGCTCTGTCGATGCGATCTCCCGGTACCCAAGCGCCTGCGCGCGCAGCGACTCGGCGGACGTCAAACGACGATTGGCCACCATGTGGGTCGCCCGCTCCCGCAGCAGGGAGAGCGCCGACGGCGTCATCAGGGTGGGAGTCATGGGCAGGCCGACCACGGGATTGTGGTTCCGGCCGTAGAGCTCCCAGTGCAGCATGTCGCGCATGATGCTGGTCGTGGGGTCCTCCAGCAGCGGCAGGACGTAGGAGCGGGCTGCTTCGGCGAACGTGGGGTGGAGGACGATCTCCTCGATTCCGTAGTCGTCGGGGTCCATCCAGAGCCGGAGCCTCGGAGGCTCCAGGTACTCCCAGTTCTCGTCGTCCGGGGTGGTCGGCCACTGGGGGTCCATGGCCACCCCGTAGGTCTGGAACGCGAGAGCGGCCAACCCGAGGCTCACCGCGACCCTGGTGGGGAGCCCGCCCTGTTCCCACAGCGCGTCGAGCCCGACCGAGACCAGGAGCTGCACGCAGATCAGCGCCGGAAGCACGTAGCGCAGCTCTTTGTGGGGAATGAGCCAGTGGATCACCAGAAGGCTGACCACCCCAGCGAACAGCAGCGTTGCTGGGCGGTGGCCGAGGGGAGGAGGCGGGAGGGTCCAGAGGCGTGCGCGCCACGCTCCCAGGGCCGCCATCGCGAGGAGTGCCATCCCGACCGGTCCGAGAAGCATCTCCATCCACCACAGCTGGATGGTCATGGCGCTGACGGTGAAGATCGTGTCGTGGGTGGGCTCGTCCCGGGCCACGGACATGAACTCGTCGACCCCTACGGTGAAGGGCAGGAAAGCGATGGCCAGCAGCCCCACCACCAGCGCCCCGGCCCCCACCATGCGCCAGAACCAGGGGCGCGCTTCAGGGCCGCGGACGGCGCCGAAGAGGGCGGCGAAGGACTCGAGGACCAAGGGGCCCAACAGCCCGGCCACGAACGGCAGCTTCATCAGCACCCCGGCGCTGATGGCACCCCCCAGGCCAAGTCCGTGTCGCCACGTGGCGCCCGGAGCGCGGACTCGCAAGAGCATGAGAACCGAGAGACCGAGCAGACCCATGTGCCAGGGCTCGACCCCGACGATCGTGAAGCGGCCCGCGACGCCGGGCGCGCAGGCGATGCACACCACCGCGATGAACCCCGCGCGGCGGTCCCGTAGGTGCATCGCGAGGGCCCATCCGGCCCAGAGCGTGACGACCAGGGCGGCGGCGTTCGTGAGGAGCAGCATCCCGAAGGAGAGGGACGGGAAGGACGAGAACATCGCCGGGATGCCGATGTAGTACAGCGGCGGCTGATGGTGCTCCTGGAGGATGTTGGAGACCAGCGCGTCCACGTCCAGGCCACCGGGCGCGCGGAAGGGGAGGTGGTTTCGGAGCAGCCACCCAAGGTCGTTGCCCTCAGCTCCTCCCCAGTGGGGGCGCCGGTCCGCGAACCCGAAGTAGATGATCCGCAGCGTCGCCAGCGTACCCAGGAGCAGGGCAGCCAGGCCCCAGCGGCTCTTGTGGGCAGACACGTCGGACACGAGGGGAAGATACCGGGGGGCGCTCCGGGGTCGGAGCGCGGGGCGGGTCGCTCCTAGAAGAACCCGTTCATGGCGATGTCCGCCATCTTCAACACGTTGTTCCTACGGATCCGGCGGACCTGCCGCAGGATCTGCTTCGGGCGGAGGTAGAAGCGGCGCAGGGCGAGCTTCTGCAGTCGACGGAGGCTCTCGGTCGACTGGGTCCGCGTGGTCCAGATGGGCTCGATGTCGTTGAAGCAGATGTACGCCGAGTACCGCTTCCATACCGAGGTGTCGACGCTGCCGTCGGGCTGGATCCCGGTGTTGATCTCGCCGTTGGCGCGGAGCTCCTCGAAGAGAGGGGACCCGGGGTACGGCGTCAGCACGCTGAACTGCGCCATGTCGATGGGCAGGGTGCATGCGTAGCGGATGGTCTCCATCGTCTCCTCCTCGGTCTCACCGGGGAGTCCGAGGATGAAGAGTCCCTCCACCTTGATGTTCGAGTGCTCCTTGATCATGTGGGCGGCGCGCGTGATGTTCTTGAGCTTCGTGCGCTTGTTGATGTCGTTGAGCAGCCGCTGGGTGCCCGTCTCCACGCCGAGGGACAGCTCGAAGCAGCCGCCGCGCTCCAGCGCCTGGACGAGCTCCGGCCGGATGCAGTTCACGTGCGCGTCGGCGCCCCACTTCAGCGTCAGCCCGCGCTCCTGGTGCAGCTCGCAGATCGCCTCGACCCGGCGGCGGTCCGCCATGAACAGAGGGTCCTGGATGTAGACGTAGTCGCACCCGTACTCCTCCTGCATCACCTCCATCTCGTAGACGACGCGCTCGGGGGAGTTCATGCGGGGCTTCATGCCGCCGTGGACCACGCAGAAGGTGCAGCGGAAGGGACAGCCGCGGGAGGTGACCATCGTCTTCCCCACCGCGCCCTTCGACACCATGTAGTTCTGGTTGGAGACGTTGCTGAGCCGGTAGTCCTCCTGCCGGACGAGGTCCCGGGCCGGGAGAGGCAGGGCGCTCAGGTCCTCGACCACGTGGCGGCCGGGGTTGTTCAGCGCCTTGCCGTCGGGGCCGAGGTACGTGATCGCGGGGATGTGCTCGTAGCCGCTCCCGCTCTCGAACGCCTCGATGATCGGCCCGATGGCGGGCTCACCTTCGCCATGGACGACGATGTCCGCGCAGCCATTCTCGATGTACTGGGGGGCGAACTCGGCCGCGTGCACGTTCCCGAGCAGCACGAGCATCTTCGGGTAGCGCTTCTTGAGGAGCTGGCCCATCCGCCACACGGCGGCCCCGTGGCAGGTCAGGACCGAGAAGCCGACGATGTCCGGCCGGAAGGCCTCGATCCGCGCCAGGACCTGGTCGAAGCCCAGCTCGGCCGCGTACGCGTCGACGACCCCGACCTCGTGGCCCATCTCGCGCGCGACGGCCGCGATGTAGAGGAGACCGAGGGGCTCGTACTTCTGGATGAAGCTGGCGCCGACGCCGAGCATTTCCTGGAGATCTTCGGGCGGGTTCACGAAGAGGAGTCGCATTGGTCTCACTATAGAAGGGGGGTGGCCGAAGTCGCTGTTTTTGCTGTGTGGTTCCGTCCTTGGGGGCGCGCGGTCACGCCGCGTCGCGGGTCGTGGGCGGCTCGCCGCGCCAGTAGTCGAGATGCTGTCGGTAGTCGTTGGACTGGATGAACATCCGATGCCAGACGACGAAGTTGAGGACGCACCACAAGGAGCGGCCGTGGTCCTTCACGCCGCCGTTGTGTTCCCCGAGCATTCGCGTCACCGCCGCCGGGTTCAGGAGCTCGGTCGCCTGGATGCTCGCCGGGCTGAGGTACTCGTCCACCAGCGGCTTCAACCCCGCGCCGAACCAGAGGGAGTGGGGAAGCTCGAGCCCCATGTTGCGCCGCTTGTAGATGATGGGCGGGAGCAGGTCCTTCATCGCCTCGAGCTCGACGTGACGTCGGCGGAAGCGCTTGATGCGCATCTCCGAGGGGATCGTGCGGACGAAGTCGAAGAGGAGCCGGTCGGCGAAGGGGAACCGCGGCTCCAGGGAGTGGGCCATCAGCGTGCGGTCGCCCTTGACCATGAGGTCGCCGACGTAGAAGTACTTCCAGTCGATGCGTGAGATGCGGTCGAGCTCGTCGCCGACGGTGCACTCGTCGAAGGCCCGGGCGAAGAGGTCGCCGGTGTCCGAGGCGTGCTGAGCGCCGAGCAGGGCCGCCTTCTCGGTCACGGTCATCGCCTGGCGCCAGAACTGGTGCGCGTGGGGGACATCGAGCTCGGCCCCCTCGGTGAACCGCTTCGCGAGGAAGTCGAAGCTCAGCTTCTCGTAGTTGGTGGGGAGGCGGTGCGCGCCACGACGGACCGCGCGACGGACCATGCTCGGGACGAGGCGCCGGTACGCCCGCCGCGCCTTGTACGCGCCGTGGGTCTCGTAGGCGTTGAAGATCTCGTCGCCGCCCTCGCCCGAGAGGAGCACCGTGACGTGCTTCGCCGCCTCCTGCGCCAGCACGAAGAAGGGCAGGTTCGCGCCGTCGCCGAGCGGCTCGTCGAGGAACGCCATGTGGCGCTGCAGCCCGCTCATCACCTCGCCCGCGGCGAGGGGGATCTCGTGGTGGATCGAGCCGGCGAAGTTGGCGATGGCCCGCTGGTAGCGACTCTCGTCGTAGCTGTCCTCCTCCACCTTGATGCTGAAGGTGTGGGTGCGTGACGACAGCCCCAGGTGCTTCGCCACGGCGAGGATGGAGCTGCTGTCGACCCCGCCGGAGAGCATGAGTCCGATGGGCTTGTCGCTGATGTAGTTGCGGCGGACCGAGTCGATGATCGCTTCGCGCGTCGCTTGGATGGTCTCCCGCTCGGTGCGCGAGTAGTCGGCGGGGTACTCCAGCCGATAGTAGGGCCGGATCTGGTAGGCCCCCGATGCGAGGTCGATCTCCATCAGGTGGCCGCCGTCGAGCTCGCGGATCTCCCGGTACGGGGTCCGCTCCTCGGGGATGTAGGCGAGCGAGAAGTAGTGGTTGATCCCCTCGACGTCGACCTCGCGGGAGACGCCGGGGATCTCGAGGAAGGACTTCAGCTCCGACGCGACGTGGACCCGGCCTTCGTCGACCCGATAGAAGACGGGGCGGGAGCCGAACTGGTCCCGGACGATGAAGGCCTTGCCGATGCGGCGGTCGACGAGGCAGAACGCGAAGTAGCCGCTGAGGTACTCGACGAACCGGATCCCCAGGTGCTCGTAGAGGCGCAGCAGCACCTCGGTGTCTCCGGAGGACCGCAGCTCGAACCGTGCGCCGAGCCCGAAGCGTCGGGACAGCTCCTGGAAGTTCGTGACCTCGCCGTTGTAGGTGAGCCGGACGGACCCGTCCTCGTTCGACAGGGGCATGTCGGCGCGGGAGTGGGGGTCGTTCACCCGGAGCCGCGTGCTCCCGAGCATGTACGCGGCGCCGACGTGAGCTCCCCACGCGTCCGGGCCCCGGTGCTTGAGCACCGCCGTCATGCGGGTCAGCGTGCGACGGTCGTCGTCGTCCAGCCGCTCACCCCGGGCGAAGATCGCCGTGATGCCGCACATGCTCCCTCGTTCAGCCGCCAACGGCGGCACTCCCATCCCTGTCCACGATAGCCGAAGGAATGCGTCATCTGCCGCGGTCCTCGACCCCCGGCCCCCCCCCGCGGGTTGGGTTCCCATGACTCGGTCGTGGGTCTACTCTTCGCCGCGTGAACTGGTCTGCCTTCCTGCTCGCTGCGCCCCTCCTCCTCCTCCTCGGTTGCGGTGGAGGGGGGGGCGCCTCGGATCAGCCGGCATCGCGAGACCAAGCGCTCGGCCGTCTTCCTCCTCCGCCCACTCCGAGCCCTGCTCCGGTCGTGCCGCCAGCCGCGGCCCCCGCCGGTCTCCCTGCGGCCGTTGGAGCACCGAGCTGGGAAGGGCCCGAGGGCAGTGTGATCGGGTACATCGTCGATGGTTCGACGGGAGACGCACTGGCTGGGGCCACGATCGTGGAGATGGGCTCCGAGCCGCTCAACGCTGCGACGCAGGCCGAGGGAGGGTTTCTGGTCCGCCCCCAGCGCTGGCCGACGCAGCTCTTCAGCTGGGAGAAGGGCGCGCTGCATTCGGCGCTCGTGCTGACGAAGGAGTCGTATCGGCGCGCAGGAGCCGTGCGACTGTCTCGCTGGACCGAGCCGGCAGGGCTCGCGTGGCACACACAGACGTTCGGGTCCGAGTGGGCCGAAGGGGTCGGGGTGGTGATCGTGGAGTTGGATGCCCCGGATCCCGCTGCCCTCGAGGGAGTCGCTGCGAGCATCGGCGCCAGCAGCCTCCAAACCTGGGTGATCGACTCCGGCGGCAGCGCGCAGCCCGGACACACCCTCACGAAGTCTCCCGCGAAGCCCTGGGTTCTGTGGACGGGGGTCGCTCCGGGGCCGACGACCGTGTCTGTGAGCCCTCACCCGGGACTGACATGTACCGGCGCGACGAGCGCCGAGATCCTCGCGCGCAGCGTCACCAGGGTCCGCTACGTCTGCAAGACGGTTGGAAGCTGAGCCGACCGTCAGGTCTGGAGAATCGCGCTCACAACCTGATGCCGCGCCCGTCGCCGGCCGGTCCAGCCTCAGCTCACGGGGGAAGGCACGCGCGCTGACGAGCGAGCTCGTCGCCTGAAGCACGCGAACGGATGAAGGCATCGCCGGCTCGCCAGACGATCTCCCACTCGGGGCCGAGCGCCGGCACGGTAGCGTCCGCGTCCAGGCCGACCTCCGGGATGAAGACCAGCCCGATGTTCTTGTCCCTCAGCTGTCGGGCGACCGGTCGGGGCTTGTGCCAGTTCCAGGGAAGCTCGACGTGGTGCAGGTACCCCGGCGGCCAGTTTGCCTCGACCTCGATCTCGGGCGCGTGGGAGGTCACGAGGATCGAGTAGCCGCGCGCACACGCGTCGAGCCAGCGGGCGCCGTCACGCACAACCAACGGCAGACGCGCCTCGTCTGCGTCCCGCCACGCCTGCTGCCCCGTACGGACGAGCAGGGCGGAGACCAGCGCGAGGCCTGCGAGGGACGCCGGCACGCGGCGCCGGTCAGGAGCGGCCAGGACCACCAGGGGGACGCTCGCGCCGAGCATGGCGAGCAGCGGCGCCACGTATCGGGCGAACGTGAGGTTCAAGAACCCGGCGCCCTCTGCGACCCCGTAGGCGACGGTCGTGCCGAAGACGAACACCGACCAGACCCGGCCCTCCCGCCCGCCGCGAAGGCTGGCCACGACGAGACCTGCCAGCGCGACCACCAGCAGGAGCGGGCCGCCGAGGTGTTCGGCGATCAGCGCCGGGTAGTCCCAGCCTGAGGGCGCGGACGTTGAGCCCGCGCTCGCGGCAACGTTCCGCGCGAGGTGTGCGAACGCCAGGGCGTCGTCGTGCATGGACCAGCTGGTCCCCAGGTGCAGCAGCGTCGACGCGCCGGAGGCGAGCCCCATCGCGGTTCCTTGGCGGAGTCCACGTCCCTGAACCGCTGCGAGGAAGTACGCAGGCAGCAAGAGGATGGCGTCGAGACGGAAGAGCACCATTGCGTTGGCGGCGAGGATCGAGGCCACGGTCCAGCCGCGTCCCCGGCGAACGATGCCCAGGACCGCCAGGGCGGCCGCGGCGAGGAGGAACGACTCCTCGCCGCTCACCATCGCTCCGCGCAGTACCGACGGGGCCAGCCAGAACGCCGCGCCGACGCTCCCTGCCACCAGGACGCCCTGGCGGGAGTGGAACTTGACGATGGCTGTCAGACCGCCGAGCGCGGCGAGGAACGCGAGCAGCCGCCCGACGATGACGTCATCGAGCCTCAGCGCAGGGGCGATCCCGAAGACGAATGGAGTCCCCAGGGGGAAGTTCGTATCGAAGGTCCAGGTCGAGGGCGACCAGATGCTGGTCCCGGGGAGTGGTCCGAACGTCCTCCGGCCCAGGACGAGCCGATCGTAGGCGGCAGACTCCGGCCCGAGGTGGACGTTGTCGGTGTTGAACGCGAGGGGGAGGACGAGAAGCAGGAGGGGCAGGCCGACCGCGGCGATGCCGAGGGCACGGTGGAGTCGGTCTCGTGGTCCGTCGGCGAGGGCCTCGCGCGTCGTCGCTGGATGTGGGTCCGGCACCGGCTGCGGAGCCTAGCAGCGTGGGGCGAACTCGCCCGGCGCTGCCTGGCAGGCTGCCGTAGGCGACGCCGGCTGCCTCGCGGGCAGGGCGACGTGGGCCCGCGTCGCCTCAGAGTTCGGAACTTGTTGACCCCGCCACGCATGGGTTAGTTTGCCGTATGCGATACACCCTCTTTCTGCTCGCACTCGTCGCACTCGCTGGTTGTCGGACCGATCCGAACCAGGGGTTTGCCCCGGGCGAGCGAACGCCATCCGCCGATGATGACGACGACTCCACCGACATCCTGGACGACGACGACGACTCTGCGGAGATCGTCGACATCAATGGTCGAGTCATCGATCGTGCGACCGGAGCCGGGATCGAGGGCGTCACGGTCAACGACACCGCAACCACGGGGGCGAACGGAGAGTTCAGCGTGACCCCAGGGTCCTGGGACCCTTCGGCGGCGCTTACAGTCAATTCGCCGAACCATGTCGCCTGGAATGCGGTCCTCGACCAACCGACGTGGGAGACCATGGAGGGTTCGATCGAGGTCGGGATCTGGGAGACTGCGGCGGGCACGGCCTGGTACGAGGGTCTCGGTGGTGCCGACTGGGACGAGGGCCTCGGCGTGCTGATCGTCGACTTCAGGACCCCGACCATCGAGGTCGCGGAGGGACTGGGAGCCAACATCGGCGATCTCTACAGCGTCCACGTCTTCGACTCCGCGGGGAACGGCGGGCCTGGGAGCACCATCGGGGCCAGCCCGGCACTCCCGTGGGTCCTCTTCACCGGCGTGCCTCCTGGGGAGACGACGGTCAAGCTGACCCTGCATGACGGGATGGTGTGCAACGGACCGACTACGTTGACGGTGCTCCCGGCCACGTTCAACCAGCTCATCCTCAACTGCGTCGTTGAGTAACTAACGGCGTCCGCACGGTCGCTGACTGACGAAGGCCCAGGCACCCCGGTGCTTGGGCCTTCGTCGTGGAGGCCCAGGGCTCCTCTGGCCCGCCGCGCGGCGCCCACCCCGCCAAGCAGAACGGGCCCCGGAGATGACTCTCCGAGGCCCGTCGTGAATGGCTCCCCGATCATTCCGGTGCGCCAACCGGTCAGGATTGCGTGCTCCCGACCGTCTCCGTGAGGTTCGGTCGCGCGAGGGAAGGGGGGCGGAGTCGGGGGCGAGGTCGCGGAGAACCTCTGCAACGAGCTCGTGAGTGGGACCGGCTCCTCGCCGAGGGGGCATTCGCAACCAGGGCGGAGCTTGCTCGGGCGATGGGTGTGAGTCGAGCGGCGGTGACTCAGGCGCTGAAGCGCCTGGATGCTTCCCTCTGTTCGGCCCGCACGGCTGAGACTTCGACGTAGCCAGCCGTCACGGCTCCTCGACGGGCTGAGGCTCCGCCCAGAAAGGGGGGCTGCCAGAGCAGGGCCCCCGACGCAGTGTGTGGTCTACCGCGGTAGCTCACTCGTCCACAGGCTGATGAACCTGCGCGCACTGGAGCGCAGGAGTCATGGGTCGTAGTCGGCCTGAGCCGCCCACTCACCAAGCAGATGATCAAACCCGGGGTGGAGATCGCCTGATGCGGTCATCCCACCCAGGAGTGACGCGAGCTGCGGAGCCCAATCCGGATCCGAGGTCTCTCGAATCCGGTCGGCGAGCAGAGCGAGCAGAGGAGCGGACATCCCCACGACCGCGGCCCTGAGTTTGTCGATCGACACGTGGTCTGCGCTGACCGTCTCGGCAAGCTCTCTGAGCCTGGAGCGGGCCTCGTCCAGGGCGGTGCCGTCCATGTTCAGTCGTAAGCCTTGCTCTTTCACGGTCAGCTGCAGCCGCTTCATGTGCCGTGACCTCAGCTCTCTGCGAGGCCCCGTTTCCTCGTTGAGCACCGTCCCAAGGTGCTCCAGCTTGCGACCGACATCGGCCTCGAAGTCCATGCATGAAGCGACGTGCAGCTGATGCTGGCCCTCTAGAAAGTCAAGTCGCCTGTCGAGGGCCTTGACCGTCGCGTCTAGCTTCTCTGGTCGGATGGCAGAGGCGATCGGCGCCCTGGAAGGGGGACTCGCCGGCGTGGGAGCAACCGGCGGGGAGTCGACTCGTCGCCACCAAGGAGCGAGGCGGGCGAGAGCGACGCGCCGTCCGTGAGGTGTTCCGGAGCTGGCGCCGAGGACCGTGGCGGCCAGATCGGACAAGTCCCTCAAGTCCAGTTGCATACCGAGGACCTCGTGGCCCGCCCGCTGGAGACGTCTCCGAAGCGCCGCGACTCCGTAGGTTCCTCCTTCGGAGCGGCCTGGCCACAAGGGAGCTCCCGGTGGTCTCTCGGCCGCAAGCGAGTGGAGGGCAGGGCGGAGGAAGGCAGGGACGTCGAGGAAGTGCTTGCGGTGTCTTCCCCGCACGGTCAGTGAGGCCCCCTCTGGGCCGACTGCACCGACCCGAAGTGCGAGGATCGTCGCTGGTCGTAGCCGGCAGGAGACAGCCAGGTCTGTCGCGACGCGAAGAGCGATGGGGAGCGCCTGCCTCAGCTGGGCGTACCCATCGAGATCGAGGCGGGGGACCCACGGTGTAGGCGCCCCCGTGGCGGGAACCTCCGCAAGGGGGGGCAGGCCGAGGTGCGACGCGACCGCGTCGCGGAGCGCAAGGAGGTGCGACCGAACTTTCCTGGCGCTCTTGGGGGCCACCCCTTCACCGATGAGCTGTCTCTCGACGCCGACCGCGACACGCCAGTCGACCTCCAGGAGCCTCCGTCCCGGGCATGTATGGGCGAGTCTTGACGCGCACCAGCGCGCGAGACGGAGCCGCCCCGCGTCCATGCTGTGGCGCGGGAGGGCAGCCCTATCGAGGCGGGAGCCCAGCGCATCTTGAACCGTCATCCGTCTGTGCGGCCGGACTCTCCTTGCACCGTGGTTCAGCAGGACCGGCCATCGGCTCGGGTAGCGGCGCACCAGCGCGCGGAGCCCGTCCACCGAGCTGGTGTCCCGGACGCACGGCGGGTCAGGCATGGCCGCGGGCCGCGAGGGGAGTGGGGGAGTCACGCACAGAGGCTAGGCCTGGCCGCTGGAGCGCGCCACGAACCCCGGAGTACGACTTCCGACAGACCAGGAAGTCGGCCCAAGCACTCGGAAGTCAGCCCTCACGCCTCATCCCGTGGCCCCGGATTCTCGGGCTGCGGGTGTCGGGAGTGCCCCCGACCTGGGTGGTGCTTGCCCCCGGGAGGGCTCGGCCGCTCAGCGCGTGATTCGTTCACTGCCCGAAGGGGCTCGGTCCGGCGAAGTAGGAGTACATCGGCGCCTCGAGGACCAGCGGCTCTTCGGCTTCCTCCTGAGTCGAGAGGAGCCGTCGCACGTCCTCCTCATCAATGCCCAGGTGCTGGAGCAGGTCAGGCCGACTCAGCAGGAGGGTCAAAGCGGCCCCCGCCGCGGCGCCTGCGAGGAACGCCCCTCCGTCTGAGCCCCGAGCGACTGTCCGCTGCGAGGGAAGACGGCGGACTTCACGCTTCAGACTGGCGACGGCCTGCTCACGGCGTTGATCCGAGCGCTCCAGATGGTCGAGGCGACCAAGGAGGGACTCCAACTCCGGCTCCAGATGGTCGAGGCGACCAAGGAGGGAGTCCAACTCCGGGTCTCCGTCGCTTGTGGCCGGCTCGTCGAGGAAAGCTTGTCCCCCCCGACGGCCGGCGCCAGATCTCCCTGCAGGCGCGTTCGCTCGGCGTGCTGGGTCGGATGCGCCGCTGCTGTGCTGGTCTGGAGCGGACCGGGGTGTTGCTCCGATCGCGGCGCGGGTTCGGTCGCGAGACGCACCGCCTGGGGTGCCCGCCTCCAGGCAGTCGAAGCGGGGACGAGGCGGGGCTGCGTCGATTGCTGCCGCCGCAGGTACTGAGACCGTGGCGGCTCGGAGGCCGGCCCCGATGTCTGGCTCGAGCGCGTTCTTCGCTCCCGTCCGGCGGGGCAGCTTCATCGACTGCGGCAGCGCCACCGGGGGGTGTACGAGGACGGCCCATGCACCCTGCAGGCGGGTGTAGGACTGCCACCAGGGGGGACGGCCTCTTCCATAGTCCACAGCTCGCCAACTACCCCGCACGGCCTCCCGGGGCAACCCGCCGCACCGCTGGACGAGCTGGCCGATGCGTCGAAGACCGGAGCTGGTGGGTCCTCCGGCTGCCCTCAGGCTCCGGTTGAAGCTCAGCCTTGGGCGAGTCGAGTCCAGGCGGTGCGGAAAGGCGAACGGCGACCCCCGCCGACCCAGGTGGTGCTCATTCGCCTCCAGGATCGCGGTCGCCCAGCCCGCGAGGACAGCGTCGCGCTTGTGTCCTCCATCGACCTCTCGGATCGGGAGAGCCGGGAGCCGAGCCAGGTCGCTCGTCCGCACGGCTAAGGCTTCCTGCTCACTGAGCGCCCCTCCTGCGATAAGGGCCACAAAGCAGGCGAGGGGTGGGGAGGCGCGCCCGATCAGCTCGGCGACCGCGGTCGGCGTCGGTGTGGGGCGCGGTCGTCGTCCGCCGCTCCGTCGGCGTGAGGCCCCCCGACGGCTGATGTCGGGATCGACGAGAGGCTCGATGCCCAGGTCCTCTGCCCAATGGATGGCGAGTCGTCGCACAAGCGAGACTGCGCGGCTTGCGGACTCCGCGGCGATTCCTTCTTCCACGAGGTCGTCGAACAGGGCCAGCAGGTAGGCCTCGTCGGCGCGAGCGACGGGGGTGCCGGTGACGAGCGGCATCAGCCGCTTCGCGAGTCGCCTCGGCCGCTCGACTCGCTTTCTGTCGTTAGCGTGACGAGGCATGGCTGGCTCAAGCTTTCGGCTGCCGAGTACCTGGTCGATCGTCGACTGCCGCGTGAACCGATGTTCTGGCGTTGCATGCCACACCCGGAGATGCCAGTCCCGGGGGTAGCGACGCTGGAGTTCGGCGAGACCGCGGTTGGAGGTCGGCGCCCAGACGCCCTCGAACCGATCTCGGCGACGGGGGTGGCGCTGAGGAGGCATGCCCAGAACCTACGCCCGCTTGGGGCCGAAGTAACCCCTTGATTCCACATGCTGTTTCGGGCCTATCGGCATCCCTGGGTATTCAGGACCACCTGGCTGCCGATGCTCGGGCAGCCCGCCGCCGCGAAGTCTGGTCGTTCTTCCATCCAGTCTGCCGACACTCCGCAGGCCGGAATCGCCGGGCACGTCGGGTTCCCGGACCAGCCGGGCGTCGGGCAGTACCACCCCACGGAGTAGCCGCCCACCGCCCCGTTTGAGCCCGTGCAGGTGACCAGCGTGGGGTACCCGCTATTGTCTGGGTGCTCCGCTGCCTCAACGCCGTCGCAGTCGAAGTCGTAGCCACCACCTGCCACAGAGGTGGTGAAGAACGCCACCTGACCCGGGTAGGCGCGGTCGTCTCCGTCGTCGCAGTCTCCGTCGCACTCGCTCTGCCCGTCCCCGTCGTTATCGATCTCGGTCGGCTCCAGCGAGCCGGTGCAGTTGTTGTCCTGTCCGTCACAGATATCTGGACCGCCAGGGTAGTTGTCGGGATCGTCGTCGTCGCAGTCGAGCCCTTGGGGGAATCCGTCGCCGTCTCCATCCGGGAAGCTGTCGTCGTCGTCATCTGCGGAGTCGTCGTCGTCATCTGCGGAGTCGTCGTCGTCATCTGCGGAGTCGTCATCGTCGTCTGCGGAGTCGTCATCGTCATCTGCGGAGTCGTCATCGTCGCCACCGACGTCGTCATCATCGGCGGTGGCGTCGTCGTCGTCAGGCTGGTCGTCATCGTTCCCCACCAGGTCGTCGTCGGCGGCGGCGATGTCGTCGTCGTCACCGAGGGTTCCTGACCCTGAACACCCTCCGGCGACGAGTATCACCGCTAGCAACCACCCGTTCCTTGTCCTCATGGGTTCCACCACCTTGATGTCTATTAGGCACGGACACCGTACACGGCCACCGGCACGTTCGGGAGGTGTCTCGTCCCCGACCAATCACCGACAGCGACAGGCGCTTCCTCTTGTGCCTCGGTGCGCAGCTGCGTGAGGCCCGCGAGGCGAAGGGGCTGACGATCGAGCAGCTCGCCTGGCAGGCGGAGATCGACCGCGGCTACCTGTCCCGGATTGAGTCGGGGAGCCGAGCACCATCGCTGATGCTGCTGCGTCACCTCGCGACGCAGCTTGACCTGCGACTCGGTGAGCTCGTTGGCATGGCGGAGGCGGGTCTGACGACGGAATCGACGCTTGTTGGCAAGGGGTGAGGAGAGCATCTGTCCAGGCTGGTCTGGTCGTGCGAGCCGAACCAGGGGGGGCTGCGGCTTATCCTGGAATTCCGGACGCATGCGTGGCCAGGGGTTCGGTTGCGATGCTCCCAACGCCCCCGGGTCCGCAGTCTCGCCCCGAGAGTCAGCTCTCCTCTGCCTCGTCTCCTTCCTCGGCTTCCTCGATGCCGAACGCTGCGACGTATTCGCGGAGCACCCGCGCGAAGAAGAGAGGTACAGGGAGCTTCGTTTGTTCGCTGAAGTGCCCGGCCGCTGATCGAAGCGAATGGGCGAATCGGGCCGTCGCGTCGGGGTCTTCCCCGGAAGGGGTGAGCACCGCTGTGAACTCGAGCGGGTCAGGGAGCATCCATCGCCTCTTGCTCGCCGGGTCGCGCGCCTGGATGCGGTGGAGGGAGCGACCTCTCTCGTCCTTCACCCTCTTGCGCTCGCCGTTCAGGACGGGTTCGAGGAGGAGAGTAGATCGGTAGCAACTGACTCCCTTCTTCTCCTTGAAGGTCACTGGAGTGCCGGCCGCCGAGAGGTAGACCCGCGCGCCACCGGTCGAACCAGGGAGCCGATACAGCCCACCCTTCGCTGTGGGCGCCCGAACAGCACTGGCACCTCCGTCCGTTCCAGCCAGGGACTTGACCTTGTCTGTCGGGAGCCCCGGCGCCCAGCCCTCGCGTACTCGAACCAGCCGCACCCCGGACCACTCATCCTGCATGTGCTCGCGCGCGCCCAGCTTCACGTTGTGCGGGTCAAGCTGCTGGTCGGACAGCCAGCGCCAGAGGCCCGCTGAGCTGCTCGAGTCGATGAACACGACGGCGTTGCTGTCCTGTTCGAGGATCTCCTCCATTGTTCTCTCGATGAATGCTTGATAGTTGCGGCTCTGGTCCGGCTGTCGTCGACCAAGAGTCAGCTGAGGAGCCCGGGCGACCTCGGTGATCCCCTCGAAGAACGCGCTCCAGCCCGAGAACCTGAGGGCGCCGCTCGCGTCGGCCGTTCCGAACTGAAGGGAGGTCTGACCAGAGTCCACGTCCACCCGAATGGCCGCAACAAAGCTGGCTCCCTTCGTCGAACGGAACTGCCGTCCTGCGTTTCGACGGACCGTTGTGAACCCGACGACCGTCTTTGGCGGCCGCTCCGGGAACGCGGCGCTCACGAGCTGCTTGAGGTCGTCGACTCGGCCCGCATGGGCGAACGCGACATCGCCGAGCGCCGCCTGGAGTCGGAAGAGGAAGTCCTTCAGATCGATCGTTCCAGCCTCACGACCACGCTTCGGGGGAAGCAGGTACTGGACCGACGCACCGGCGAGAACGGCGAGGGCGTGCTTACCTGAGGCCTTGTTCACACTGTCGTCGTGCTGACGGTCGTCGAACCACTGTGGCGACAGGACGATGCAAGCCACTCTGGGGCTTACCGCGGCGAGTCCCTCGGCGGTCTCGCGCCAGGCGTCCACACGATGCTGAAACCGGGCCTTGGGGTTCTCGCCGGCTCCGGCGAGCGACTTGCGAGGGCCGCTGACCCCGGCTGGCAGAGGGACGATCGAGACCGACGCGCCGTCCCCGACCAGCGCCTGTAGACAGCCACTCGCAAGCCTCTGGACTCGCTTCGGAACAACTGGATCCGCGAGGAGGACTAGGGACACCCCGTTGGGCCGGTGGCGTCTCAGAGCTTCGGCGTTCTCCGCCGCGAGGGCCTCGAGGTCAGGTAACCGCACCGTCCAACCGGTCGGATCCTCGTCGACGCCCTCCAACTCCCGCAGGTCCACTCGTACGACGTCGCGAAGGACCCTCCGGACTTCCGCAGCGCTCATGTCTTCGGTGGTCGGAAAGGAGCGTGCGCTCTCCGCGATTGACCAGAGCAGGGTCTCGGCGCGCTGCTTGAAGCCCCGCCGCTTGGACCCCACCCTGGCCCCTTCGACCTCGGTCGGGGCGGGCATGGCAGCGCACCCGTGCGGGGCCAGGAGGACGGTCACCCTCTCCAAGAGGTCGAGCTTGTCCCGCTCGGGGACACCGCTGGGGACAGCCGGAGCGGGGGCGCCCTGAAGCGCGTTGCTGTGGACGAGGTAGACGAGCGCGTCCGACGTGGAGGCCCGTCCCTTCGCAATCTCCTGGGGGCTCCAGGCGTGGGCGTTCAAGTGCAGGGCTTCGGCGTACGCCTCGAGCATGGTGTCCACCTCCCACGAGCCCTTTGAGCGGCGGACATCGAAGGTGAATACCCTGTCTTCGTGCGTCGCCGACCAGATGTGGCCGGAGATTCGCCGTTGCCGGGTCCACCCCTCGGGCAGCGAGGGCAGGAACCTGCGCTTCCCGAGCTTGAGGAGCAGGAGGGGCTGCGGCTGAAAGGGAACGGTCGCCACCTCGACCTTCAAGGAGAACGCGAACGCTGGACCACCCTCCCACGCGTCGAGGGGCGGGCTGAGCAGCACTCCTCCACCGTCGTTGGCAGACGACACCAGGCGGCCCCAAGCCCCGGTGCCAGGCAACAGCTCCTTTCCGGCAAGCAGCCACGTCGCCCAGTCCGTCAGGGCGCGATAGGAGCCCGGGACCGGCGGGCTGGCCACACCGGTGCGGCCAAGGTCCCAAGGAACGACCTGTGCGTCGCTAGTCCTGAGTTCGACCCCCTCGCCGCGCGTCAGCAAGCCACGCAGAGCTGCGACCTCGGTCGTGCTGGCGGAAGCCCATGGGGCCAGGGCATCGGTGACCCAGAGCCCAATCGCTTCCTCGACGCTTCGTCGCACCGCCATCTGTGGAGTCGCAGAGCAGTCTACGTACGCAAACGGTGGGGGTTGGCGCCAGTGCAGACTCCGCATTCCGAGGTCTCCTCGGATTCGGCTCGCCCCCGGGAGGTGGAGCTCCAGCAACTGTCTTAGCGAGGTGTAGGGCAGCGAGATCTTCGGGATCTTCCGAGCCTCCCCGGTTCGCTTCCGTACCCGCTCGAGCAGATCCCGTGCGGGGGCGGACCACAGCACCTCTGTGCGCGGCAACACGGTGCGCGCTGCGGCGGGATCAACCGACAGCGCGAGAGGAGCGAGGCGCTCGGCGGTGGACTCGATGGTGTAGGTCGGGTCGGACATCACAGCTCCAGTGCGGCCAGTCGGCCGCGGAGTTCGTCTGGGAGGAGGAGCCCCTCCATCGCCGCGAGCGGGCGGAGGAAAGGCAGGTAGAGCTCTCCGTAGATCGCTCGCCGAATCGGGTCTTCATGCCCAACGCAGTCAGCGAGGATGGAAATCATCTCGGCGAGCATGGAGGAGCCGGGCTCCTCAGGCTTCTCGTCCGCTGACGACGGCGCCCAGGCGACGTCCGTGAAGAAGACCTGGACCGGCCGAGAGCCACGCATGCCCCGGCCGATGGTCTGCAGGATGTCCACCATCAAGTCCGCGGTGAAGGGTCGGAACAGGTGTCCCAGACGGCTCGCCATGAGCGGCTCGCGAAGCAGCCGCTGGGCTGTCTCGTAGATTCGGCGGCGTTCGCTTCGGAGGGCTCGGGCGACGCCGTCCACGCTCAGGTCGTCGGGGAGGGTCGCGGCGTCAAACGCCTGGGATGCGCGGCCCGCCAGCCCATGAAGGAAGCCCAGGTCTCCCGCCGGTGGGTGGGGGCGGGTCAGGAACCAGATGCTGCCGATGGTCGCGTGGCGGCGCCGCGGACCGCTGCTGAACACCACGTTGGTGCCACGACCGAGGGCGCCGAGCGGGAAGACGAGCACGTCCCACCCGGGGTCGTCGCCCAGCGCTCCTACCTGAGACGTCGTGAGATAGCCGGTATCGCGCCCGTTCTCAGGGACGGCCCGTACGAGGGACCGCACCCGGCGCCCGACCTCGGGGTACACCCGGTCGACGTACTCCTTGATGCGCTGGGCTTGCGCGTACGAGTTCACGACGAGCGCGGCCTTGCGAGGGACCCCGCTCTCGACATCGAAGTGCCGGATGGCTTTCGCGACCTCCGACCGGTCTCGCCCGCGACCGAGGAGGTGGTCCACCATCGCGAGCAGGTTCGCCTCCCGACCACTGCCCGCTCCGCTGAACCGCAGGTGCCGGCCCGGACGCTTCGGGTCGGGGATCGGCTTGAAGACGAACCGACTCTCGACCGCGGCCGGCTCGGTCTCCTGTGCCCGCAGGACGGTGATCTCCCCGTCGTGGATGTGGTGCGCCGGGCTGGCCTCGAGGAAGGACGTGGCGCTCGTGAGAAGCACGGACGGTCCGGTTGGGCCTCCCTCTGGCTTGAGGAGGTCGTGCATGCGCGCCATCAGAACGCGTGGACTGGCGGCGAAGCTCACGTACTTGAGCCGGATGTTCTTGGCGCCGGTCCGGGACGACCTGCTCTCGCCCTGAAACTCATATCGCACGCCCGACAGATGTCCGAGAAGACTCTCGGGGCAGTACCGCCTGAGCGCAGCCGAGACCTTGCTGTTGACGGTTGTCTCGCGGAGGAGCCCCTCGGCCACCATGGTCCGGGTTCCTGGGACCACGCGCTGATACGACCGGATGACGAACGTCACGTGCAGCAGCAGCAGGAACTCCTCTTCTTCCGTTCGCGTCGGGCGACGACCCAGCGCCCGCTCGGCGAGCATCTCCACGATCTGGGAGTCGATCTCCTTCCTCGAGCGGGAGTAGATCGCTGCCAGGTGTTGCCGCAGCAAGCGTCCGAGCCGACGGGTCCACACGTTCGGCTCGTCGGGCTCGTCGGCCTGGTCCCGGGTGCCCATTGCTGCCTTTGAGGCCCGCTCCCAGTCGGAGAGCACCTCGCGAAGCTTCGAGTCGATGTCTCGGCGCGTCTGGTCGTCCGCGTCGTCGTGACCGCGCCAGATGAGCTCGGCCAAGATCCGCGCAGGAGTGAGCAGGCGACGCTCGTGCAGCGTCGCGGCTCGGCCGATGTTGTGCAGCAGGTGCATCAGGTTGTTGGACTGGTTCCCGAACTCGGCGAGCTCGCGGGCGTAGATGTTGACCTCGGAGTCTCGGAGTCGCGAGTTGTCGCCACGCGCGAACCGGGTGTGAATCTCCTCTGCCACGACCCGGTGCATGGAGGAAGCTGTTCCGCTCAGATCGAGTTCAGTGGCGCCGTACCCGTCGAGGGCCTTCTGGACGCCATCCGCCTCATCAAACACCACGAGGTCGAAGGTACGGGCGATCAACTCGTAGTACGTCAGGCGTCGGTCCGACGTGGCCGCCGGGACCTCCGTGTCCATGCTGAAGACGTGCCCGAGCCAGACCTGGGCGTGGACCAGCTGTCGCGGCGCGAGGTTCCGCCCGCACAGCGACCACAGTGGACACAGGTGACGGCCGGCCTGCTTGTTTGTGGTCTGAAGGACGCTCTCACATGGAGCCTCCCCGAACGGCCACGGCCCCGCGCCGTCCCGGGCGTATCCGCCGAGCACGCAGTTGGCTCCGAATCGATCCGCGCCGGGCAATGTCACTCCGAAGCCGTGATCGGGTCCCGCCCCGATCGCCTCCGCGAGGCGATCCATATGCCGCCGCCTGGTGAGAGGGCTCTGCCCGACCAGAAGACCGACCGAGACCCCGTACTGCTCGAGGACGACGAGCCGCTGGCGGCACACCTCGATGGACGGGAAGAACAGCGCGATCCGGTGGCCGCGGCGGGCCAGCCACCGGGCGAGGACGATGAGCAAGGTGGTCTTGCCGCTGCCGGGGAGGCCGATCAGGTGGTGGAGGCCGTCCAGCCGAAGGGTCTTCTCCCGGACGAGGCCGGCGTCGTCCGCTGCCTTCAAGAGTGACGCGCGTGAGAGGATGGCGTGCCAGTTGCCCGGTCGGCGCTCCGGACTCCGAGCGTCCATCTCGTCCATCTCTCGCGCTTCGTCCAGCAAGCTGACCCAGGGGATCGTCAACTTGTTCTTGGAAGCCCTGGAGAGGTCGTGGCGCGGCGTCGGAGGTGGGACGAACCCGAGGGGGGAGACGACAAGTGGGAGCGAGTCGGGGGACAGCCGCACCCCCATCTCCCGTCCCGGATCGGCCACGACCCTCGTCCTCGGCCTCAGAGGCACGCTGGAGAGCAGCACGTCACGTGCAGATGCCAACTGGGGCGGCTCGAACAGCGACGTGGGCGCATGGAAAGCCAGCGTCTCAGGGTCGAGTTCAAAGAGCGCGTCGTCGTTCTCCTGGTGGTGCTCCAGGTATCGCTCCACGGCGCTGCGCAACCCGGCGAGCGTGGCGAGGTCGAGTGTCAGATGCCGCAGGTTCTGGAGGACCCGCTGATGCGGTTCCAGCGCCGCCACGCCTTCGATCGCCCTGAACCCCGAGAGCAAGCTCGGTACTTGCCCGAGGTTGTCCAGGCCCAGGAGCTCCATGCCGACCATGACCCAGTTCAACCTGGCAGGCCCCGTCCACAGGGGAGGGAAGAGCCTCATCGCGAACTCCCCGCCGTGATGATGCGGACGGCTTCGCTCACGGTCACCGCCTCGATGGTGGCGGACACCTTCGAGCCCATCGCCTCTCGCAGACGCGGCAGATACCGCGGGTTCGCGTCGACGAGTTCATCCCCGATGGCGACGAGTCTCCGCTTGAAGAGGGACAGTCGGCCGATTCCATGTCTGCGAAGCCTCATCCCGAGTGCGTGGGGACAGGTGTACGACTTCGCGTCGATGCCGAGGTCGAGCCCGTCGATTCCGACGTCCGCGGCGTCGCTGTGGGGGTAGAGCTCCGCGGTCCGGCCAGCGGTCTTCGCAGCGGCGAACAGGGTGAGCTCGTCCAGTCCCGGCCCCACCCAATAGGCGAGCACCGACGGATGAGCCAGGAGCCACTCGCCGTCCTCGTAGGCCGTTGGGGGGAGCTCGCCCGCCTCCCCTTTGGCCCGACACTGACGGATGGCGCAGGGCGCGACATCGCGCTTCATCCAGGGTGGAGAGGGGCGAAGTATGGACCCACAGCGAGCGCATCGGCGGATCAACCCGTTGACTGTCCACATTCGGGGGACGGGGTCATAGAACTGCCTCAGCTCCCTTCGGACTCGGCGAAGATCGTGCTGCGAGGTGTAGTCCATCAGGGCGTCGTGGCGGACGAGCGGATTCCTCACCAGGAACCCCCTGACCAGCGTGTACACGGAGTCCCGTCGTGGTCCGGCGAACTTCTCCGCCGCGACCCGGAGCCGTTGATGGTGCAGCTGCTCGCGAACGTTCGCCTCGCCTCGTCCTGCTGACTCCGCGAGCTCGTAGCAGTCGAGCGTGGGGACCCGCAGCGTCGCGTCGATGAGCACGGCCTCGCCGAAGGGGAAGTCACTCTGCTGAAACGCCGGAGGACCCCACTCGGCCAGCGGCGACCGACAGCGATCGAGGACGTCGTGGAGGCTCGCCGCGTGGTCGGGTCGCCCGTGCTCGATGAACAAGCGTCCCAGGAGGCAGAGGGCCGAGTGCAGCTCAGGGGGGACGTGTCGGTCGTCCTGACGAACGGCGGCGCCCTCGCGGACTCGCTCGAACACCGCGATCACGCCCTGTGCGAGCAGCGTCGCGGCCACGACTGCCCGTTCACCGGTCTCATCCGGCGAATTGACCAGCAATCCCCCAGCGTTCCCGTCATCGAGGAAGCGAAGAATCTCAGCGTCCGAGGCGTCCGCGGTGAAGGCAGCTACCTGTCCGAGGCGCCAGCCAGCGCTCTTGAGCGCGATCGCCGCAAGACACTCCAGGACCTGCCGGTGCCCGAATCGCGAGCCCTTCGCGTGGGTGAAGACCCCCTTCACCCGCCAGTCGCGGACCACACGCTCAGACGGGATCTCGTCGCCCGACTCCCCAGGAAGCGACGGCGCGAGGTCAGCGACGGTGCGAACCAGATCGCCTGCCGACCCTGACCAGGTCGAGAGGGCGGCGACGGCATGCTGGAGTGAAACGCTCATTTTACATTTATAGGTGTAATCACTGTCCGTTGCAAGATTTGTTGTTGGAGCTGATCACCGCAGCCAGGAGGCTGATACGGTCGACCACTCGCGATGTGGCCCGGCGGCACAGGCACGCGTCCGGGTCACCGTCTCGGTGTGTGTGCGGAGGAGGAGTGATGGTCGCGCAGGGCGAGCCCCCGGATCCTTTGAGCAGCCTCGGCGAGGGAGCGGAGAGACCGGTCGCGATCCGCTCACGTTGGCTCCGCTGGGTCACAAGCTCCGACCTTGACCGGTGGGCGGCTTTGCAGCAGGGGGTGGACATACTCCCTGTGCTCCTCAGGCGTCTGATCGCGGCGAGCAGCCCCAAAGCCCGCTATCACTTTCGGGCGCATGAGGGGGTCAGGCTCCCAGGCTGGGATGGAAAGGTCACGTGCCCCGAGACCACAGCGTTCATCCCAGAGGGCCTGTCCGCCTGGGAGCTGGGGACGGGGAAGGATCCAGGCAGGAAGGCGACTGCTGACTACTGCAAGCGGACCGCCGACCCGGGCGAGGTGATCCCCGAACACGCTCACTTCATCTTCGCCACGCCCCGTCGCTGGTCCGACAAGGAGGCGTGGGCCGAGACGCGAAGGAAGTCGGGCCCCTGGAGGGGCGTCCGGGTGCTCGACGCCGACGACCTTGAGCCGTGGCTGGACTCCGCGCCTGCGGTGCGGTCCTGGTTCTCGCGACTCTTGGGCAAGGTCCCTCAGGGGGCCGAGGATCTCGAGATCTGGTGGCAGAGGTTCTCCCATCGGACGAACCCGCCGGTTGCAACAGAGCTGGTTCTTGGGGGGCGTGAGGACGCTCGTTCCGCTCTCCTGGCGGGCCTGTCAAGTGCTCCTGGCCTGATCCGGGTGACGGCGGAGAGTGAACTCGAAGCGACGGCCTTCGTCGCAGCCTCGGTCTTAGGGCAGGGAGAGGAGACAGCGCTCGATGCCATCCTCTCCCGAGCGGTGCTGGTGTCTGAGAAGTCCGCATGGCAGCAGCTGGAGCAGTCCCCCCAGCCTCTGATCCTGATACCTGACGGTCTCGACCCGACTGGCCTGACCGCCGCCACTCGAAATGGGCACTGGATCATCCAACCGGGCGCGAGACTGGAGGACGGCGTGGCGACACCTGACGTCGCCCTGGAGCTTCCGAAGCCAGAGAGCCTCCGTTCAGGTCTGCAGGCCATGGGGCTCGATGAGGAGACTTCGACACGGCTGGTTCGGCGGTCGCGCCGCAGGCTCTCCGTCCTCGTGAGAGAGCTGAGCCCCTGGGACCGGCCGTCGTGGATCGACGAGGTGATCCCACCGGAGCTCGTTGTGGCCTTCCTCGTTGGCGCATGGGCAGACGACCGAGAAGCAGATCGGGCCATCGTCGCGAAGCTGGCGGGGCGGCCCTACCGAGAGATCGTCGCGGCCTTGGCTCCCCTCACGAATCGCCCCGGCTCTCCTCTCACGAGCACTGACGGGGTTCTGTCATGGGCCTCGCGGGCCGAGGCTGGGCGGTGGTTGGTTGGTCGGCTCGACAGACGGCTTCTCACCGGCTTTCAATCCGTCGCGGTTGAGGTGCTCGGTGAACTTGACCCTCGGTTCGACCTACCGGAGAGAGAGCGATGGGCCGCGGCGCTGCACGGGAAGTCGCCCGCCCACTCTCCGCAACTGCGTCGGGGGGTGGCCGAAGGACTCGCGCTCCTGGGAACGAGTGATCTGGTCGGTGCGGAGCGCCTGACCGGAGCAGCCGTGCGGAGTCTGCTCTACGGGGCTCGGGATTGGCGTCGGTGGGCCACCTTGGGGGAGCTACTCCGGTCTTTGGCGGAGGCTGCGCCGGACGACTTCCTCGAGTCGGTCGAGTCCGTCGCGAGGTGCACCGAGGTGGTCGCGCCGCTGTTGTCCGACTCGGCTGACACTCTCGGCGGAGGGTGCGATCACTCGGGCCTGCTCTGGGCGCTCGAGGTTCTCGCCTGGAGCCCCGACTACCTCGCCGCGAGCGCGGAAAACCTAGCTGAGCTTGCCTGCAGAGACCCCGGAGGACGTTGGTCGAATCGCCCCTCAGAGTCACTCCGCGCAATATTCCTCCCGTGGAGACCGCAGACGACCGCCAGCGCTGAGCACCGCCTGGGGGTGATCGTCCGGCTCGGCGAGACGCATCCCGAGGTGGCGTGGTCGCTGGCGCTGTCGTTGATGCCACGAGGCGCTGACTGGAGCGCTTCGAGTGCGAGGCCGAACTGGCGGGAGTGGCACCTGCCAGCGCCCGGTGATGTGCTCGTCTCGACCTACTACACCCACGTGAACGCCCTGTCCGACACCCTCGTTGGGTGGGCAGGCACGTCACCTACGAAGTGGGCCGACCTGATCGACTCCTTCCACCCAGAGTGGCTGTTCCGGAAGGGGCTGACCGTTCTTGAGCCGCTCGTGCCTCAATTGGCGACAGCCCCCCTGACTGACCCCCTCCGAAGGTCCTTCCGCCGCGTGCTCCACCGTCACCGGACGTGGGCGGACGCGGACTGGAGCTTCCCCGACGAGCTCCTCGTGCGCATTCAGGCGGTGTACGACGCCTTCGAGCCTGAGGATCTGTGTCTGCGAGTGGCGTGGTGCTTCGACCGGGCCCCGAGCCCGCCAGCGGGGTCCAGCGGCGAGCGGGAGGAAGAGGTCCGGGAGCTTCAAGAGCTCCGGGGGCGCGCGGTTGATGAACTCCTGTCTCACGGGATCGAGTCCATCGAGTCGCTGGCTCCACGGGTCGAGGCGCCGGACCAGCTCGGTTGGAGCATCGGGCTCTCACTTCGCGATGAACGCCTGTTTCTCTCGTTGCACGAGGCCGCCGCTGAGGCGGCTGATCCGTGGGGGCTCCCGTTGCGCACCGGCCTGATCCGTGGAAGGAGCTTTGCTGTGGGGCCGGACTGGGCGCGTGAGTTTCTCGCCCGCCGGGTCGCGGACGGCTGGGGCGCGGCGAGGTGTGGCAGCTTCGCCGCTGCCCTGCCATTCGAGCCCAGCGTCTGGGACCTGGTGGACGAGCTTGGTCCTGGGACCCGGCTTGCGTATTGGAGTGATACCCCGGTTGGCTTCGAGCAACACGATGCAGCAGCTCCGCGGGCAGTGCGGGAACTCCTCAGTGTCGACCGCCCGTTTGCGGCCCTCAGCGTCACCTCAAGAGCAGTTCGGCCGGGGGATACGAGCCCCGCCGTTCCAGGCGACTTGATCGCTGAGGTCCTCCTCACTGCGGGCGTAGCCGATCCGCGGGGCGAGCGCCCAGCGCCCCCGACTCTGAGCCTCTCCTACCACGTACCCCGGCTCATGGATGCGGCCGAGGTCGGGGGTGTCAGTCCGGCGGAGCTTGCCAGCCTCGAGTGGGTCTGGCTCGGGGCGTTCGATAGCCCACGAACCCGTCCGGCACGTCTGGAGAGTGCGCTGGCCGGGGATCCGGACCTCTTCGTGAAGCTCCTCAGTCTCGTCAATGCCAGGCGAGGTGAAGACTCGGCCTCGGAGCCTCCCAGCGTGAAGGATCGGAGGCGCGCTGAGGCTGCCTACCGGCTCCTGCAGGGCTGGAGACGACTGCCGGGGGCCGACGAGGGCGGTGGATTGGACGTCGAGCAGCTGTTTGGGTGGGTGTCGGCTGCACGAGAGCGGTGTCGGGCGGTGGACAGAGCCGATGTTGGGGACCGTCAGATCGGCCAGCTACTTGCCTGCGCTCCACCGGGGACTGATGGCATCTGGCCACACGAGGCGGTTCGAGAGGTGATCGAGCGCACCAGGAGCCGAACACTCGAACTCTGGGTGTCCTCAGGCGTGCGCAACCGGCGCGGCGTAGTCTCGAGGGCCATCGGAGAAGGGGGGCGACAGGAGTACGCCCTGGAGGCCAGGTATCGAGAGGCGGCGACGCAGGTCTCCGCTCGCTGGCCGCGGACGGCGCGGGTCCTGAGGGAGATTGCCCGCTCCTACGGCGACGAGGCCAGGCGGCAGGACATCAGGGCGAGGCTCGACGAGGATACGTTCTTGTAGGTAGTCAGCGTCGCCAGCAGAGCCATGGGGTCGCAGTCCAGCCATATCGGTATAGCAACCCGGGCAGTAGCCACTATTGCTAATAGTAGTTGGTCGGCTCTACCCTCCCGGCAGGAGTCACGATGCCGTTCCGTCTCAAGCAGCTGTTCCCCGGCCAGGCCGGGACCCGCGCCGCGCTCCACGACCTCGAAGCGGCGGTCATGGATGTGATCTGGGACGCCGCCACCCTCGAGGTGTCCGTTCGGGACGTCGTGCGGGCTCTGCGGTCAAGCCGCGACCCCGCGTACACGACCGTGATGACCACGATGGATCGCCTGGCCAAGCGGGAGCTCCTCCACCGCCGCAAGGAGGGCAATGCATGGATCTACCGGGCGGCGATGAAACGCTCTGACTTCTTGAGCCTCATCGCTCGCCAGACGCTGGATGGTCTTCCCCAGGGCGCCCGCCAGCCAGCACTGCAGTGGCTGGTGGACGAGGTCTCCCAGGCGGACTCCCAGGAGCTGGACTTCCTCGCGGACCTGATCGCTCGAAAGCGCGCTCTGCGGAGCGACGGATGAGCGTCTTGCCGGGGGCCATCATCCTGGTCCTGTCCCTGCTGCTGCTCCACGCGCTCGTCGCCCCCGGTTTGCACCTGCTTGCCCACTGGCTCTACCGAGGGGCGCCCCCAGCCCGGGCCGACCGCGCCCGCGCGCGGACAGCCTTCCTACTCCTTGCTTCGTCCCCGGTCCTCGTCCTCGTCGTCGGCCTCTCCGCCCTCGGGCACCTCGCCGAGGGCGAGCGCGCGTGGCCCGGCCTGCTCGCGGCATGCCACAGGTTCCACGAACACTGCGACCTGCTCCTTGGCAACGCCGCCGCGGAGCTGCCCGTCTATGCGGGCCTGCTGCTGCTCGCCTTCACCCCGGGCGATCCTCGCGCGCTGGAGGCGGGCGAGCATCTGATGGTGCTGGGCGGGGTGCTGTTCGGGGTGCTGGGCTATTACGGCATCGTCAGCGCGATGCGGATCGGCG
>ENA-OWNT01000520-OWNT01000520.1-seawater-metagenome-genome-assembly--contig:-NODE-520-length-85114-cov-12.277738_pt1 | contig 85114 bp, 71 predicted proteins | sample MGYA00238136_ERZ651165 | MGnify/ENA primary metagenome ERZ651165 (study PRJEB26861, sample SAMN08777766) | seawater metagenome | isolation source: coastal seawater | place: USA: Florida | collected...
GGACGGAGTTCTCCCCGGAAAACAGGGGGTGTCTGGGGGACGGAGTCCCCCGCTGATGCACGAGCAGTCAGCCTGGACCCAACCTCAACCGAGGACACAGTGTCCGGTCGGTGGAGCGCACAACTGGTGCGGCCACCTCCCCCTGTGAGGGCTGTGAGGGGGAGGACAGCCTCGTCCCCACGGGCCAGGTCAGTCGGTGTATGCGCCCGTCGAGCCAGCCGACGGCGACGTGCTGCCCGACATGGTGGTGTACTCCAGGCGCACCCGACCGTCGCCGCCGTCGCCACCGTACGCGCTGCCGTAGGGCGAGCCGCTGTGCCATGCCGAGGTGCCGCCGCTGCCGCCCGACGCCGTGACCGTGCCGGAAAGTGTGAGTGTGGGGGCCACCAGGAGCATCTGGCCGCCGGCCCCTGCACCACCGGCTCCGACCTCGCCCGCCAGGCTGGAGGCGTTGTCGCCGTCGTCGCCGTCGCAGGTGAGCGCGCCTGTGACGGTGATGGAGGTGCCCGAGTAGATGGCCACCAGGCCGCCGCCGTCGCCGCCGTCGCCCGAGTAGTTGGAGGTGGGGCTGCCGTCGCCTTCGGTGTCGGGGGAGCCGCCGCCGCCGCCGGAGCCGAGGTACCAGTCGGAGAGGTCGGCCGAGCCGTAGGTGGAGCCGCCCGATGTGACCGATGAGCCGCCGTAGTTGGTGCCGGCGCTGCCGCTGGTTCCGTAGGCCCCGCCGCCGCCCGAGTCGGCGTTATCGCCGCGCCGGGGGTAGCTGCCGCCGCCGCCGTCGTTGGCCGAGGTGGTGCCCGAAGCGCCCGCCCCGCCGTGGGACTCGCCCTGGATGGGGTCGTAGCTGTGGCCGTAGACGCCCGCGCCGCCCTCGAAGCCGGAGCCGCTCGAGGAGATGGTGCCTGCGATGCTCACGGCGTCGGTGGCCCGGAAGATGACCACGCCGCCGCCGGCGCCGCCCCAGTCGTCGGCCATGATGGTGCTGCCGCTCGGGACGGTGACCGTGGTGTAGTGGGGCACGCGCTGGACGAGGACCACCGAGCTGCCGGAGTAGCTGTCGTCGAGGGCGGGCTCGATGGTGAGGGTGCCGCTGGACACGGCGGTGACGAACACGAGCTGGTGGGTGCCGGCGTCGGTGCCTTGCTGGGACAAGACCAGCACCTCGTCGCCGCTGACGAAGTGGCTGTCGTCGTCGACGGAGATGGACGTGGCGCCCGAGCTCGCAGCGGCCGACAGGGTGGTCCATTCGGTCTGATACTCGGTGCCCGAGACCGTCCAAGGTCCGTCGGTGCCCAGGCCGCCGGTGGGGCCGCGGGTGATGCTGTCGTCGTCGGGATCGGCGTCGTAGTCGTTGCTCAGGCCGTCGCCGTCGCGGTCGTCGTCGGCGCAGTCCTGGATGCCGTCGCCGTCGAGGTCGGAGGCATCGGCGTCGTCGCAGTCGTCGTCGTTGTCGGTGTAGCCGGAGGGCATCTCGCAGGTGAGGGCGGTGACCGTGGGGTCGCCTTCTCCGTCGCCGTCGCTGTCGGCGTACCAGGTGGTGGCGGTAGAGGTGTCCAGCGAGCTGTCGTCGTCGTCGATGAGGGTGTCGCAGTCATCGTCGACTTCGTTGCAGACCTCGGTGGCCGAGGGGTGGACGGCGCTGTCGCTGTCGTCGCAGTCGGTGCCGTCGTCCACCTGCCCGGTGGTGGCGTCGCAGGCCCATGCGCCGGTGGTGGCGTCGCCGAAGCCGTCGCTGTCGGCGTCGGTGTACCAGGTGGTGCCGGTGGTGGGGTCGACCGAGGTGTCGGCGTCGTCGATGGCGGAGTCGCAGTCGTCGTCGATGTCGTTGCAGACTTCGGTGGCGCCCGGGTTCACGGCGCTGCTGGTGTCGTCGCAGTCGGTGCTGTCGGAGACGGTGGTGGACGTGGCGGAACACGACCAGGCACCGGCGGAGGCGTCGCCATACCCGTCGCCGTCGGTGTCGGCGTAGAAGGTGGACCCGGTGGAGAGGTCGACGGAGGCATCGGCGTCGTCTACGTCGCTGTCGCAGTCGTTGTCGATGCCGTCGCACACCTCTTGGGCGTCGGGGTGCACGGTGTCGTCGCCGTCGTCGCAGTCACCGAGGTCGACCGCGTAGCCTTCGGGCACGGCGCAGGCTTGGGTGGTGCCGGAGAAGCCGCCCCAGCCGTCTCCGTCGAGGTCGACATAGAAGGTGGTGGTGACGTCTTCGTCGACCAGCTCGTCGCAGTCGTTGTCTCGCTCGTCGCACACCTCGTCGGCGCCGGGGTAGACGTCGGGGAGGCCGTCGTCGCAGTCGGTGCCGTCGGCGATGAAGCCCACGGGGGCGTCGCAGGCGATGGTGGGAGCAGACCCGTCACCGTAGCCGTCGTCGTCGTTGTCGGGGTACCACACGCTGCCGAGGTCTTCGTCGGGTGCGCCGCTGCAGTCGTCGTCGAGGCCGTTGCACACTTCGGTGGCGCCGGGATGGATGGCGTCGTTGTCGTCGTCGCAGTCCTGGTCGTTGGTGACCGTGCCTTCGGGGGCCGAGCAGGCGTCGGAAGGGGCGGAGGCGTCGCCGAACCCATCGCCGTCGGTGTCGGCCCAGAAGGTGTCCATCACGCCTTCATCGACCTGTCCGTCGCAGTTGTCGTCGATGCCGTTGCAGAGCTCGACGGCGCCCGGGTTGATGGAGGCGTCGCCGTCGCTGCAGTCTTCGTCGGCGGGGAAGCCGTCGCCGTCGTCGTCGACCGTGGCGGGTTCAGTGGTGCCGAGGCCCCCCGTGTTGGTGTCGGACTTGGTGGTGGTGTCGCAGCCGATGGCGGCCACGAGCACGATGAGGCGTGAGAGACGCATGGGGACCTCCGGAAAGCCCAGTCTGCCGCGAGTGGGGCCGCTTGGGGAAGCCTACTACGGACAGACCGGACAACCAGATCACGGAAAGGCGGTGGGGATGGCCGTGCTCATCCAGTCTCGGGCCGCGCACAGCTCGATCTGTTCGACTGCGCGGGCCAGCTCGCGCTCGTGTCCGATGGCGACGGTGGCGGCATCTCCTTCGAACCAGGTGCGCAGGCGTTGGGCGTCGGCGCGGGAGCAGGACGACCCGGCCCACAGAGCGGGCATCTTCCGCCGCCACTGTCCAGGGATGACCTCGGACAGGGGTGTCCAGCTGGCTTCGACCCGCTGGCGGATGTCTTCGCGGCGCGAGTCGTTGTCTGCGCCCATGAGCGCGGCCACTCGGGCGTGGGCCACGCGGGGGTCGAGGGCGCCGTCGAGGACCTGGTCGAAGGCGGCCTTGCGTTCTTCGGGGTCTTTGAGGTGGCCGGGGGCGGTGAGGGCGGCGCGCTCGAGGTCGGGGTCGTCGAGGGCGAGGATGCGCTCGGTGACTTGGGCGAGTGGGCCGGCGCCTCGGTCCTCGGCCACCACCCGCAAGGCGGCGTCCACAGCGGTGGAGGGGAGGCTGGCGGCGTTTCCTGCGACCCGACGCTCGAGCATCTCGACGAGCTTCGCGCGTGCGTCGGGGTCTTCGAGCACGAGGGCGTCGAACTTCAGGAGGTCGGTGGCGAAGAGGGTGCCTTCGGCGGAGCGGTCGCGGGAGGCACGGCGTCGGGCGTCGGTCCAGGTGTGGCGGGCCCAGGTGTCCAAGAGCGCCTTGCCTTCGGCGTTCAGGTGGCGCTTCCAGCCCGGGATGTGGGCCAGAGGAGCGGTGGCCACGTGGCGGGAGGGGTGCCTGGATGCGGCCTCGAAGACGGCGAAAGCGGCCGGTGCTGGGGTGTTCTGTGCTGCAAAGCCGGCTGCGGCGCTGTCGACGATGACGAGCGCTTCGGCTGCGGGAAGACGGGGCAGCGCGCGGGCGAGGTCCTTCCATGCGCCGGTGGACATGGTGAAGCGGTAGTAGCCGTGCCCACCCACGTTGGGACGCACCATCCGGGGGCAGGATTCTCCAGGAAGTTCGAGCTGGTGGTCTTTTGTGTCGAGGACGGTGCAGACGGGCTCGGGGTGGGTGTCGATGGCCATGCAGATGGGGATGGTCCAGCGGACGGTGTCGCGAATCGTGGAGCCGCGGGGCCGGTAGCGCTGCTGGCGAAGGGTGACCGATGGAGCGCCGCCGTTGGGACAGTCGAGTGCGACCTGCACCAGTGGCACACCGGGCTGGTCGAGGAAGGTGGTGAAGGTGGAGCCCAGCGCGCGCTGGCCGCTGGCTTGGGAGACGGCGTACACGAAGGACTCGGTGTCGGTGGACCCTTCCGCATTGGCCTCGAGCCAGGCCCGCACCGCGGGTCGGAAGACGTCGGGACCGAAGCCGTGGTCGACCATCTCGAGGATGGCCATGCCCTTGCCATAGGTGATGCTGTCGTAGGCGTTGCGGATGTCGGTGTCGCCTTGGATGGGCTCGCGGACGGCCCGCGCGCTGGCCAGGCTGTCGGCCGAGAATGCGCGGAGCTTGCGCTGTGCAGCGCGGATGTCGTGGCCGCCGTCGGGCTCCCAGGTGTGCAGGGCGAGGGCGCTGCCCCAGGTGGCAAAGCCCTCCTTCAGCCAGAGGTCGTTCCACCAGGCGGGGGTGACCAGGTTGCCGAACCACATGTGGACCAGCTCATGGGCGTGGGTGGACAGCATCTTCTGGCGAGCGGCGCGGTCGACGGAGGCGTTGTCTTTCGGACCGAGGAGAACCCGGGCTTCGCGGTAGGTGATGGCGGCGGCGAGCTCGGTGGCGCCGCTGGGCCAGGCGGGTGCGGCCACGATGTCGAGCTTGTCGTCGGGGAAGGGCAGCCCGAAGGCATCTTCGAGGATGCGGACCAGAGGTGGGGTGGCGGCGAGCGTGACCCCGAGGTCGGCTGCGCGACCGGGCCGGGCAAAGCCGCGCAGGGGGATGGGGTCGGGGCGGTCGGGACCGGGCGGGATGGTGGGACCGACGATGGACTCGAAGGGGCCCACGGCGAGCGACAGGAGGTAGGTGGGGAGGGGGTCGGTCTCGGCGAGGGTGACGGTCTCGAGGCCATCTTGGGCGGGTGTGCGGCCGGTCTCGGCGCCGTTTCCGATGACCGCGTAGCCTTCGGGAACGGTGAGGGTGACGCGGTAGGGGGCCTTGAAGCGGGGTTCGTCGAAGCCGGGCAGGGCGCGGCGGGCCTGGATGGACTCGGACTTGGCGAGGGCGAAGGCGTGGCCGCGCTCTTCGACCTTGAAGAGGCCGGAGAGGTCGGTGGCGAAGGGGGCGCTCCAGGAGATGTCGATGGTGTAGTCGCCGGCTTCGAGGCGCTCGGCGGCTTCCACGCGGACGGTCCCGGTGTCGCTCAGGGGCGTCCAGGTGGCGGGGATGGCGGGGGCGTTGGGCGGGCGGAAGGAGACCGATGCCACGTCGAGGTCCTGGCCGTGCATCCAGATGGACTTGCGGGAGTCTTTCAGGTGGATGTGGAGCGACGCTTCGCCGGTGAAGCGGTCTGTGCGGGGGTCGATGGTCATGGCCAGGTCGACGGCCTGGAGTGCGATGGGGCTGGGCAGGGGCCCTCTCGGCACGACGAGGGGGGCAGGGGCCGCGGGCTCCGGGGTGGACGGCTCGGGGGTGCAGGCGATGGTGCCGAGCAGCAGGAGGGCGGGGAGGCGCATGGAGGCGTCCGAGGTTGTGGGGCGGGCGACGGTTCGGTGGTCCCGGGTCACTATGGGCCGAGTGCTGGAGGCGCCCATGATGACATCCGCCCTGTTCGCGACGACCATGACCGTGGGGCTCGGAGGGGAAGCCATGGCCCAAGAGGTGCGCCCGGCCGACCTCGTGGCGTCTTTCGAGTCCACGTCGGTCCGACCGCTCATCGCGCAGCAGGGGGCGCCGCAAGCCTATGGGGGCGTGGCGCTGGGCGGCATCGCGCGCCTCGGGGAGGGGCTTGCGCTGCCGCTTGGTGGGGGCGTGGGGCTGACGGACCGGTTCGAGCTGGGCGTGGACCTCGGCGTGGGCATCGAGCCCTTCGATGCGCTGGAGCGCGCACGTGCGTATGGCCGGTTCGGAGTGGTGCCGGGACGTGTTGCCGTGCAGGTGGGGTCGTGGCTGCCGACCGAGCCCGGGGAGCACGCGGGCATGGAGCTGATGGTGCCCGTGCGTCGGGTGACGGACCGCCTGGAGCTCTACGGACAGACGCGGGGCTCGTGGACGCCGGGGGCCGATGCGCTGGTGCTGGGAGCGGGCGGGACAGTGGCCGTGCAGGTGGGTGGGCCGGTGTGGACGGGCCTGGACCTGGGGGTGGCGCAGCGGTGGGCGGAAGGGACGACGGTGGGGGTGGTGGCCACGGGCGTGCACACCGGGGTGTTGGTGGGGGAGGCGATGCTGGTGCGGGCGCGGCTGGCGCTACCGTCGGTCACCGCGCGCGACGAGACGGACGCGTGGGACGGTCTTTCTGCGAAGACGGTGGAGCTGATGGTGGTGCGGCGGTTCGGTGGGTGAGGGGCCCCCTCCGACCGCTGCGCGGCCACCTCCCCCTGAAGGGGGAGGACATCGTCGTTCTCACAGTCCTCCCCCGCTCAGGGGGAGGTGGCCCGAAGGGCCGGAGGGGGCCCTCGGTCCGGACACGCTACCCACTCAGCTCCGCCAGCTCCACCAGCAGGTCGGGGAGGGCCGGGTCGTCGAGAACGGCGCGTGCGCGGTCGAGCTGGGGGTACATGGTGGTCTCGTCGGAGAACGGAACCACCCCGCGCTCCGACAGCCACTCGATGGCTCGCCGCAGAGGCTTGCCGGGCTGGAGCGGTGCCCGAAAGCCGATGGCCAGGCGGCCCGCGAGCAGCTCGATGCCCACCACCTTGCGCAGGTTCTCGGTGACGTCGGCGGCCTTGCGGGCGGCGATGGTGCCCATAGACACGTGGTCTTCGGAGTTGGCGCAGGTGGGGACGGAGTCGACGCTGGCGGGGTGGGCCAGCACCTTGTTCTCGCTGACCAGGGCCGCAGCCGAGTACTGCGGAATCATGAAGCCGCTGTTGAGACCGCTGTCGTCGACCAGGAAGGGCGGCAGGCCGCGGGAGTGGTGGGCGTCGACGAGGTGGGCGATGCGGCGCTCGGAGATGCTGGCCACTTCGGCCATGGCGATGGTGAAGTAGTCCATCGCGATGGCGACCGGCTCGCCGTGGAAGTTGCCCCCCCCAATCACGCCCTGGCGGCAGGCGTCGATGGTGGTGGCGGGGTTGGCCTCGAGCCACGCGCGGTAGTCGGACGGCGACAAGGCGGCCCAGGTGTCGTCGTCGAGGCCGTCGGGGCGCGGGGGGAAGAGCAGGGGGTTGTCGGTGGCGGAGTTGACCTCGACCACGACAATCTCGTGCACATGCTCGAGGGCGCGCCACGCGCAGGCGGCCACCTGGGGGTAGCAGCGGAAGGAGTAGTCGTCCTGGACCAGCGGGCTGGTGGGCACGGCCTTGCGGAGCTGGTTCTGCACCTCGACCAGCTGCGCTTCGAGCTGGGCCGAGCCGTCGCCCTGCGGGAAGGTGGCGCGGGTGCAGGTCTGGATGAGGGCAGACGCGGCCAGGCGGGTGCTCTGGAGGTGGCGGTCGAGCCGACGGATCTGGTGGACCGGGGGCATCGCGCTCCACTCGGCCACCACGGTGGGGTCGGCGACGCGCTGGTCGTCGTCCTGGATGGTGGGGATGAGCTGGTCGAGCTGCTGCGACAAGGCGCGGATGCCGCGGTCGACCTGGGTCATCGACGCCGGCACGTTGAGGCCGCGCTCTCCCAGGTGGCGCCGCAGCCGGGTGAGCTGTGAGCGGGCCTTGGCCAGGTGCTGACTGGCGCGGCGGACGTGGGCCGAGTTGAGGTAGCAGTCGAGGATCTGGCTGTCGTGGCAGTAGCCGATGACCCGGCGGGCGACGTCGGCCTGGAAGCTCTGGGGACGCACCCGGTGGATCGGCGGCAGGTAGGCGCCTCGGACGCCACGGTTGGACTCGAGCGACAGGGCGGCGGCCACTTCGGCGACGCGGAGGGTAGACCAGGCGTCGACCACGGCGAGGCAGGCCACGGCGGTCATCATCTGGGTGCCGTTGTTCAGCGCCAGGCCCTCTTTGGCTTCGAGGCGGACCGGACGGAAGCCGGTGCCGTCGGGCTGTGCGAAGCCTGCGGCCTGAGCGGACTCTGCGAGGTCGGCATCTTCGGCACCCTGGACGAGGTCGGTCCAGGCGCTGGCAAACCACTTCCGCAGCGACACGAACTCCGAGCGTCGGGTGCGCTTGCGGATGGGACCACCCATGGACGGTCGGCCGTCAGGACCCGCATGCACGCGGGCTTCCGGGTCGCCCATCACCACGAGCACCAGGTGGGAGAGCGGTGCCAGGTCGCCCGACGCACCCACGGAGCCCTGCTGGGGGACCAGAGGGTAGAGGTCGGCGTTGAGGAGGTCGACCAGGGCCTGCAGCACCCGCGGCCGCACACCCGAATTGCCGCGACACAGGGTGTTGATGCGCAGGAGCATCGCCGCACGCACCACATCTTCGTCGAAGGGCTCGCCCACACCCGCGGCGTGGCTGCGGATGAGGTTGTCTTGCAGGCGGCGGGTCTGGCCCTTCTGGATGACGGTGTCGCGGAGGATGCCGAAGCCGGTGGTGAGGCCGTAGACCTTTTCGTTCTGCTCGACGAGAAAGTTGACCATCTCGCGGCAGCGGCCCACCCGGCGCACGCAGTCGGGGTGGAGCGTGACCCGGCGACGGTGACGGGCGACGTCGGCCACCTGGGCCACGGAGAGGTCGTCGGGACCGCCGAGCACCAGAGGCGGGGCGTCCGCACCGAGGGGACGATGGGCGGCGTCGAGGAGGTTGGGCAGGGGCAGGCTCATGGACGCGTCTCGTCGGCGCGGTGGGCGAGGAGGTGGGCCTCGGCCTCGGCCAGGGTGAGGGTTCGCTGGGTGCGGCTGTCGAGGTCTTTGAGGGCGACCTGGCCGGCGCGGTCTTCATCGGTGCCGAAGATGAGCGCGTGGCGGGCGCCTCGACCCCCGGCGCGGGTGGCGGCGCCGAGCTGCGTGGAGAGGTCGCGGACGGTGTAGCGGGCGGTGGGAAGCTCGCAGACGACGGAGAGGCCAGCGCTGCGGAGGCGGCCGGCGGTGTGGAAGGCCCGGCGGGCGAAAGCGGCGTCCTGCACCACCACGTAGACGTCGGGGCGGGGACGGAGGGGGCGCTGGTCGTGCAGGGCGGTGTCGAGGCGTTCGATGCCGAAGGCGAAGCCCACGCCGGTGAGGGCTTCGGCCAGCTCGCGCGACACCGCCGGAGTGGGGCGGTCGTGGCCCGCTTGGAAGGCAGCGGTGCGGGCAGCGCGGTCGTAGAGCCACCGGTGCAGGCCGCTGTATCGGCCGCCGCCGCACACATCCGAGTAGGCGGTGCGGGTGGAGGCGGTGTGAATCTCGAACGTGATGCCCGTGTAGTAGGCGATTCCGCGAGAGGCAGCCGGGGTGACCACGAGGTCGAGGGGGCCGTCGACCACCGCCCGGAGGTCGCGGGTGAGCTCGTGGAAGCTGCCCAGCTGGCGGTCGATGCGCTCGAGGAGCTCGGCGGGAGCACCCGGTGCCAGGGCTTCGACGTAGCGACCGACGGCGCTGAAGAAGGCTTCCGGTTCGCCGGCCGACCGGGCGAGCCCGAGCAGGGCGTCGATGCGGTGGGTGGGCAGGCCGTGGGCGGTCGACCAGACGTCGGCCAGCAGGCGCTCGTTGAGCATTGGGAGGCGCTCGCGCCAGTGGTCGAGGTCGAGGGAGTCGGGCGACACCAGCTCGGGCCAGTCGGCGGCCACGCGGTCGATGATGCGGGCGTGGTCGGCGGTCTCACCGGGCTCGGACAGCCAGTCGCGCACCCGCTGGTGGAGGGTCTGGCGAGCGCCCTCGAGGTAGCGGCTGAAGCCGGCGTCGCCGAGCTCGGCCCGGGTGCGCATGCGGGCGGCCTGGACGAGTCCGTTGGCCAGAGCGCTGCGTGCTGGATGGTTCTCGGTGCTGGCGAGGTCGACCAGCGAGCGGAACAGTGCGGCGTGGCCCAGGTGCAGGCGCCAGTCGGGGACCTGGAGGTCGCGGGCGGCGTCGCAGGCCATGGACAGCACTTCGAGGTCGGCCATGGCGTGGCTGGCTCCCATCAGCTCCACGCCGGCCTGGCGGAACTCGATGAGGCGGAGGGGGCGAGGGGTGCGCGCCCGGTAGACCGATCCGGCGTAGGACCACCGCGCGGGCAGCTCGCGGCGCATGCCGTCGCCGCTCAACAGGCGAGTGACCAGCATTCGGGCGAGTGGGGCGGTGAAGTCGGGGCGCAGCGCGGCGTCGTGGGTGGTGAGCCCGGAGGCGGGGCCGTCGTGGGCGTCGAGCTCGGGCGGGAAGGTGGTGCTGGTGGGCAGCCGGGCGAGGACCAGGTGGTGGAAGAGGTCGGAGCCGATGCGCCGGGGGCTGTAGAGGTCGAGGTACTCGAGCGTGGGGACGTCGACCCGTGAGAAGCCGTACGAGCTGAAGCGCTCCAGCAGGCGGGCCTCGATGCGGTCGCGGCGGGCGGCGGCTTCCGGGGGGAGGTCGCGGGTGCCGGCGGCGCGCGAGTAGGCGCGGGTGGCGAAGAGGTCCGTGGGGACGGTGGGGGTGGTCTCGGGCTCGGCCATCGTGCCTCTCCGGATTGAGGCGAGCGCCTAACCGAAACGCTCGGGGACGGGATAGCAACCGGGGCGATGCCTTTCCTCGAGTCCAACCTCATGAAGATGCTGCGGGCCACCGGTGGCGTGGACGGTGGCCTCACGGCTGGACAGCTCGCCGAGCTGGCCCACGCGCCCCTCGGTCGGGTCCGGATGACTCTGCGGCGGCTGGTGGACCGGGGCGAGGTGTGCGTCACGGCGGGCTCCGGAGCCGACGCCCGCTACCTCCCCACCGACATGCGCGGTGGCCGACGCAAGCGGCCGGCCGACGACTTCGGCTGGGGCCACACACACACTCCCCCACCCCACCGCGGACTGGCCGCCGAGGTCCAGCGACTGCGCGACGAGGTGGCCCGCCTCGAACAAGACAACCTGCAGCTCCGCGACGCCCTCACGCGCAGGACTCCCCCGCCCACCGACCTCCACAGCCGGCTCGACGACCTCATCCAGCTCTGCCACCCCGACCGCCACGACAACAGCGCGCGCGCCAACGAAGCCACCCGGTGGCTGCTGATGATTCGAAAGCAGCGTGGAGGACGTTGATTACGGCAAGTACACCGAGTTGGCCGACCAGTCGCCGTCGGGGTACCAGAAGAAGAACAGCGAGCCGTCGTCGGTGGCGTCGATGAGGTCGGTGGCGATGCGGTCATCCACTGCCGGGCAGCCCCACGACAGGCCCAGCATGCCGTACTCGGCCACCACCTCGGGACGCGCCCACTCCCACGGATGCAGCACGATGGCGCGGCTGCGCACGTTGTCGTTGTAGCCCTCTTCCAAGCCGTCGAGACGCATCGAGTAGCCGTAGGAGCCGGTGTAGGTCTCGCCCGCACGCATCATGCCGAGGCTCGACTGGTGGCTCTCGGGGATGTTGGAGAACGACTCGGCGTAGCCGGGGTCGCGGCGGTTGGCCGACGCTTCTCCGTGGGTGCTGTGGAGGTGGAAGAGCAGGTCGCCCGTGGCGAGGTCGACCACCCACTCGCGCTCGAGCGAGGAGTGGAGGGACCAGTCGGTCATGGAGTACACGAAGGAGTCGGTGTCGCCGGCGCCCCAGGCGATGTCGAAGGCCTGCAGGGAGGCGTCGACGAAGGTGGTGGATGCGCCCGGGAGGTTGGACTCGCCGGTGTGGCCCATCGTGATGGTGTACTCGCCGTCGCTTTCGGCGCCGCTGCTGGACACCCAGGTGTCGGCCACCACGTAGTACCGGCCGGCAGGGAGCCACGCGCCCGACCGCCAGTGGCCCCGGTCGAAGCAGTCGTCGGAGTCGAGGGAGCCGAGGATGTGGACGTCGACGTCGGCGCCGTCTTCCATGCCCGGGAGGTCGACCGCCAGGAAGCCGTCTTCGGGCACGTCGACCCGGTAGATGACCTCGGGGCCGGACTCATCGGTGGACGGGGCGCAGGCGTAGCTGTCGAAGCGGTCGGAGGCTGCGCGGGTGGTGGTGTTGGTCTCTTCGAACGGGAAGGCGTCGACGCACACCATGTCGGCCGGGCAGGGGTCGGTCTCGGAGCCGTCGTCGCCGCCACCATCGTCGCCGCCACCATCGTCTCCCGAGCCATCGCCGCTGCCGCCATCGTCGCCCGAGCCGTCGTCGCCGCCGTCGTCACCCGAGCCATCGTCGCCGCCATCGTCGCCCGAGCCGTCGTCGCCGCTGTCTTCCACGGGGGCGCCCGAGTCCACAGGGTCGTCGGAGGACTGCTGCTTGTCGAGGTCGAGGTCCGTCTGACAGCCGATGGTGCCTGCGAGCAGGAGCAGCACAGCTGAGCGGGGGGAGCGTTGGATGGACACGGGACCTCCGAGGGGTTCGGCCACGGTAGTCCGCACGCACGCCCCCGACAAGTTGAACCTGCAGCGAGAATGGGGTTGACCGGGACGTTCTCGCTGTGGATGTCGCGGGTTGGGGCGTCGGATGGTGGTGGAGATGCCCCGGTCTGGCTACCGGTGGGGTCGCGTGGCGTGTGCTGCGCCTGCCGAGGTTGTCGTCGTGGACGTGTGGATCATCGCCGGAGTGTTGCTCGTGGGCGGCGCCGTTGCTGCCCTGGCCATCGCGCTGCGTCGCAAGCCCGAGGTCGCACCGGCCCTGGTCGAGGTCGACGAGGTGGTGGTGCTCAAGGAACGGGTACAGCTGCTGCTCACCCTCGAAGAAGACCTCATCGCTGCCGGTCAGGCCCTCGGTCGGGTGCGGCGCTTCCTGGTGGACCCCGACGAAGCAGGTCCCGTGGTCGACGAGCTCCGCGAGCGCCTCACCGACCTCTGGCTGCGTCGCTTCGACTACGAGGGCCGCCTCCGGTTGGCTGCGCTTCGGCGTCGTCTGCCCGCACCGCCCGCCATCGCATCGTACGACGACCACCTCACCGCCGATGCTCTTGAAGAACGGTCGGTGGAGCTGCAGGCGCTCTCCAACCAGTTCCGCGACGTCGCCCGCAGGGCCGAAGACAGCGCCCGCATGTTCCGTCGGCTGGCTCCCGCTGAAGACGACCACGCCCGCTGGGTGGGGGATGCGGTCGAGGTGGCCCGCGAGTGGCGGCTGGCCCAGACCGAAGAGATCCAGCGCTTTGCCGCCCGCGTGAACGCCCGCGCAGACCGCGTGGAAGAGCTGTCCGCGCAGATCGGCGAGAGCCTCACCCAAGCCCTCCTCGACGCCGGAGCCGGAGCCGCCCGCGAAGAGCTGGTGGTGCACATTCCCGGCCTTCGCGACCGCATCCATGGCATGGCGCGGGTGGGCCTGGCCGAACAAAAGACCCGCGAGCTGGTCCCCGGCACCGCCGACGAAATCGAAGCCGAGCATGCCCTGGCCCGCGCCCGCCACACCGTCGCCGATGTCCGGTCGCTCGCCCGCAAGGCAGGTGGCACCCGCTCCACCCGCACGCCCCTCATCGCAGAGGTGCCAGCGGTCGAGGCATCGGAGTCCGCGGGCTGACCCGTCGCACGATGGCCTGAATCGGGGTGCAGAGACTGACCTGTCCCGGGTACAATGCGACCTGTCCCAGGAGCCCCTCATGTCCCGCAGTTCCCTGCTGTCGCTACTTCTTGTCGGGTGTGTCTTCCCGGCCGCCGAGGACTACGCCGAGGCCCTGGGGCTGAGTGCGAGCGCTTCGGGCGGTCAGGTCGATGGTCTCGACGTCCGCTGGGAAGTGGAAGACGACTGGGGCACCGGGGCCTGTGTGCGCTTGCGGGTGTCGAGTGCGTCCGGTGACCTCGCGTGGTGGGACCTCCAGATCGAGCTCGACCAGCCCTACGACACCTGGATCGGCGGCTATGGCGCCGCAGAGGTCACCCCGTGGGGCACCCAGACCGTCGGCGTGATTCCCTACGACGGTGCGCTCGCGGCCGGCACCAGCACCGAGGTGTCGTACTGCACCGAGCCCGCCGCCCTCCCGGTGGGCTTCTCGGGCACCGCCACACCCGCAGCCGGCTCGAGTGGGTCGTCGGGTTCGAGCGGGTCTGGCGGGTCGAGCGGGTCGGGCGGTTCCGGCGGGTCGGGCAGCTCGGGCGACACCGGACCCCACGGGGGCCTCACCTCCAACGGCTGGGGCCTGCACTGGGAGTCTGCCGGAGAGTCCTACGGCGGCCAGTGCATCGAGTTCACCCTCGTCAACCTCACCGACGAACCCTTGGCCGACTGGTGGGCACAGGTCCTGCTCACCGGCCCCACGTCCGTCACCGACTCCTGGGGCGTGGCCGGCTTCACCTTCGACACCAACGTGCTGTGGATTGTCCCGCCGGTCTACGAAGACAGCCCCATCGACGCCCGCGGGTCGGTCACGGGCACCGTCTGCCTCGACCCCTGGGAAGAGCCCGTCGGCTTCAATGTTTTTGGAGAAGAAGCGGAAGGGGGCGGCTCGGGCAGCGGCAGCGGAACCGGGGGTGGCGACGACGGCGTGACGCTCCGTGGTGAGCTGTACGACCCCGACAGCGGCTGGATTGTGCGCTACTCCGACGGCGGCTCCACCGAGACCGAACACTGCATCAACATGATGTTTGCGAACCTCTCGGGCCGCGACGCCTCCGACTGGACCGCCCGCATGGGCCTCGACGACGACACCATCATCACCCGCAGCTGGAGCTTCCTGGCCACCACCTCGGGCGGCAGCAACGAGGTCCTCATCGTGCCCGAGTCCTACGCCGAGGAGCTCGACCACGGCGATGTGGTGTGGGGTGGGCTGTGCATGTCGCCGGTCGCCACGCCGGTGAGCCTCGTGGTCCACCCCATCGAGTAGGCTGCGCGTCCCCCCCGCTGGAGGATGAAGTCCATGGGACGTCGCTCACTTCTCGATCGCTTGTTGCCCCCGAAGGCCGGGGTGGACCGCCGAACCTTCCTGGGAGGACTCGGGGGGCTCGGCGCCGTGGCCTGTGCGACCGGCGGAAAGCCCAGCCCCGACTCGGGGGACTCGGGCCGGGTCGACAGCGGCGACCCCATCGACCCCGACGGCACCTGCTCCCCCGGCGCTCCCACCGCCACGTCCGACACCACAACGGCCGGTGACTCGCCGTTCTCGTCGAGTCCATTCGGCTTGGGTGTGGCCAGCGGCGACCCCCTCCACGACCGCGTCATCCTCTGGACCCGCCTGGTCGAAGAGCCCACCAACGTGGCCGCCAGCCCCACCACCGACGCCGATGTGGTGTGGCAGCTGGCCGCCGATGAGGCCTTCTCCACCATCCTGCAGGAGGGGATGGTCACCACCACGGCCGCACAGGCCCACAGCGTGCACGTCGACGTCGACGGCCTCGACTCCGAGACCGAGTACTTCTACCGCTTCATCTGCGGCGCGCACGAGAGCCCCATCGGCCGCACCCGCACACTGCCCTGTCCCGATGCCCACCCCGAACAGCTGCGCCTGGGCTTCGCGGTCTGCCAGAACTGGCGGTCGGGCTTCTACGCCAGCCACCGCCACATGGCCGAAGCACGCGTCGATCTCGTCGTCTTCCTGGGCGACTACATCTACGAGTCGGGAGACGTGGGCGACGTCCGCGACCACGGTGCGCCCGAGTGCATGGATCTGTCCGACTACCGCAACCGCCACGGCCTCTACCGGTCCGACGAAGACCTCCAGGCAGCCCACGCGAGTGCCCCCTGGGTGCCCATCTGGGACGACCACGAGCTCGACAACAACTGCGAAGGCTCGGCCACGGATGATGCGGCGCTCGCTGCCCGTCGTGCCGCTGCCTACCAGGCCTGGTACGAGCACATGCCCGTCCGACAGGCGCCGGCAGCCGACGGCTCGCTCCAGATCCACCGCGCATTCGACGTGGGAGCCCTGGCACGCATCGTTCTGCTCGACGGCCGACAGCACCGCGACCCCCAGCCCTGCGGCGACGACATCGGCGCCACCTGTCCCGAGGTGTCGGAAGACCGCACGCTCCTCGGCACCGACCAGGAAGCCTGGGTCGACGACCAGCTCACCAGCCACGACGCCACCTGGGTGGTGGTGGCCAACCCCGTGGTGATGCTGCCCATCGACCTCGGCGGCACCTTCCTCAACCCCGACCAGTGGGATGGCTACCCCCTCGCTCGCCAGCGCTTCCTCGACGCCGTGGCCGCTGGATCTGCTGGGCGGACCGTGCTGTTCACCGGCGACATCCATGCCGCTGGCGTGGGCGTCGTGCCCGAAGACCCCTCCGTCTACGATGGCCCGGCCGCCGTGGCCGAGATTGTGGTTCCGCCCACCAGCTCACGCTTCACCCACGACCTCGCCGACACGGTGGGGACGCTGTTGAGCGCACAGGAGCACATCGAGTGGTGGGACTGGACCGTGAACGGCTGGACCGAGGCCATCCTCACCAAAGACAGTCTGCACGCAGTGTTCTGGTTGGTTGATGAGGTGACGGACCCAGCGTCGGATGTGCAGGCGGCCCGCAGCTGGACCCTCACGCCCGGGGATGCGCAGCCGGTCGAGACCACACGCTGAGGCGTGCCACTTCCCTCGACGACACGCGATGGGGGTGGCAAGCTGCCCGGGTCGCTGTCGCCTGGAGGTCTGCCATGACCCGGTCCTTGCTTCCCTTGTTCGTCCTTGCGCTCACCTCCGTCGCCTGTTCGGGCGACAAGTCGGAAGGGGCGGACGACTCCGAGACCACCACCGCGGGGGGGGATGACGACGGCGGTGGTGAGGGCGATGGGGGAGATGACGGCGGCGAGGATGCCGGTGGGGACGACGCGACCGGTGCAGGCAGCGACGGCGCGGACTGGACCATGCCCACCGGTGGGGTCATCGAGCTCACCACCGAAGACGGCATCACGCTCGTGGCCGACTATGCACCGGTCGACCAAGAAGGCGCAGCAGCGGTCGTCTTGCTGCACATGATTCCGCCCAGCTGGGACCGCACGAGCTGGCCCACGGAGTTCGTGGCGGACCTGAACGCGCAGGGCTGGGCCGTGCTCGTGCCCGACCGACGCGGGGCCGGAGACTCCGAGGGTGTGGCGCGCGAGGCCTACACCGGTCCCAATGGAAAGTACGACGCCGCCGCGTGCGTCGACCGGCTCAAGGCCGATGGCTACGACGACATCGCCATCATCGGTGCGTCGAACGGCACCACCACCGCCCTCGACTACACCCTGTGGGCCACCACCGAAGGGCGACCGGTGCCCGCAGCCCTCGGCTTCATGACCGGCGGCAGCTACACCGAGACCAACAACAGCATGGACGACCTGAGCGGCAGCATCCCCGCGGTGTTCACCTTCAGCACCGAAGAGCGCAACTGGTCGGTGGCCCAGCAGTCCTACGGCCACGCCAGCTGGACCTTCCACGAGTACGAACCCGGCGACCACGGCACCCTGATGTTCTCGGCCGCCCCGGAAGTGAGCGCCGACCTCATCACCTTCCTCGCCGCCAGCCTCTGAGCCGCACCATGGAACTCGACGCGGCGGTGCGCACGAGCACCCACTCTCGTGTGGTCCGCAAGGGCCAGCGCATCCAGAGCTTGTGGCGGGGCTACGGTGAGGTGGTGCGCTACCACCTCGAAGCCGGCCAGAGTGTGGTGGTCAAGCACGTTCGCCCGCCGGCAGGTGCCCATCCGCGCAAGCTGCGGTCGTATGCGGTCGAAGCGGCCTGGTACACGCACCACGCGGCTCGGCTCCCGTCGGTCACCCGCGTCCCGCGCCTCTTCGGCACCCACTCCGACGGCCACCACCGGGTGTTCGTCCTCGAAGACCTCCACGCCGCCGGCTTCAACCGGTCGCTCCGCCCGCTCGACCCCGCCCGCATCCGCGCGGTGCTCGACTGGCTGGCCGGCCTGCACGCCACGTTCATCGGCCCGGTCCCCGACAACCTCTGGCCGGTGGGCACCTACTGGCACCTTCAGACCCGCCTCGCCGAGCTGAAGGCCACGCCGGAGCGTCGCTGGCACACCCGGGGGCCCGAGCTAGACGCCCTCCTCCGCAATGCCCGCTTCCAGACCGTGGTGCATGGCGACGCCAAGCCCGCCAACTTCCTGTGGGACCCACGCGCCCGAGCGGTGGCCGGCGTAGACTTCCAGTACGTGGGCGGCGGTGTTGGGATCCGCGACGTGGTGTACTTTCTCGACGTCGACGCCGACAGCCCCTGGCTGGACCACTACTTCGGCGCGCTCCGGTCCATGCTGCCTCACCACATCGACGCCGACGCCCTCGAAGCCGAGTGGCGCAGCCTCATCCCGGTGGCGGCGGAAGACTTCGACCGCTTCATGGCGGGGTGGGGCCGGGCCTGACCTACCCCTGGGACTCGGCGTCGAGCTGGTCTGCGCTCTTCATCTGCCCCGAGGTGCAGGTGGCGCAGGAACGGGCCTCGCACTCGTCCTTGTGGATGGAGCGCAGGGTGACCACCGGGCGGGTGGACCGACGCACCACCTGCTCGGCCACGCTGCCGAGAAACATGCGTGCCAGGCCCTTTCGGCCATGGGTGCCCATCACGATGTACTTGGCATCTTCGGTGTCGGCGGTCTCGAGGATGAGGTCGGCCACCGGTCCATGGCGGACGGCGGTGCGGGCGGGCACCCCCAGGCGGTTCATGCTGCGCAGGTAGATGGGCAGCTCGCGCGCGGCTTCATCTTCGAGCCACTCATGCACGCTGACGGGAGCGGCACCGGGCTCGGGGCGCACGATGACATCTTCGGGGAGCCCGGGCGGGGTGGGCACCACATGGAGGAACACGACCTCGGCCCCCACACCCGCTGCGAGGCGGGCGGCTTCCGCGGCGACTTCGTGCGAGCACACGGAGAAGTCCACGGGGACGAGGATGCGCGGACGGGGTTCGGTTCGTGGATGGGCTGCGGTCATCTCGTCCTCCGAGCGGCGGGGCGTGGGCCCGACCGGGGGACAGGGAGACTGCATTCGCTGTGCCAGCGCAGAGACCCGGTTGTTCTGGCGGGTGGCGGGTGGCAGCGGGTGATTTCCCACAGGGGGACGGTGTGTGTGTGCCCGGTGAGCGGGAGGTCGAGGCGAGGAGCGGGCCCCTTCCGCCTGAAGGGAGAGGACTGTGACCAGCGCCGTCGTCCCCCTCTCAGGGGGAGGTGCCGAGCCTGCGAGGCGGAGGGGGCCCCCCGGCACATGTCCTCAACAAATCGTCGACGTCGACCAATTCACAACACTTTCCTGACATCCCCCCGCCACTCTCTCCAAGAGCATCCCAACACCCACCACTCTGGCTCCAGCCACCCCCCACCCCATCCAGGGCAGATCCCAGCCACCTACACATGTCCGCACCGTCAACCCCTCCGCCTCACGGACGGGCGACCGTGCGCGTCGCGTGCATCTCCCACTGGGTGGTCCACACCAACGTGCCCGACGGACGCTCCGGGTCGGGACGGGTGCGCGAGCTGCGTCCGCTGGCGTCGAAGCGCATCGGGACCGGGTGGTGGCGGTCGAGGGCCACGCGTCCTTCGGCCATCGAGCCATCTGTGGGGTCGTGGGTCTGGAAGGTGAGCGCCACCTGGTGGTCGTCGCGGTAGGCCAGCACCCAGGCCGTCTCGACCGTACGCCCCCCCGAGCGGGTCTCGTGGGTGGTCCAGCGGGCACCGATGCCCAGGGGTTCTTCCGGCAGCACCGGACACAGCTCCACCGCCGAGCGCAACAAGCCGGGGAGGTGGGGCTCGGCCGCGCCGGCATTCGAAGTGTCGACGCCCGCAGTCTGGACCACGCAGCGGTCCGTCGCTGTCCAGCGTCCGGCTCGGCCCACCATGGCCGTCGCCACAGCCGGGTCCACCGGAGCGCCCCCCTGTGCGCTGTCTTTGGCGTCGACCACGGTGAAGTCGAATGTGGCGTCCCCCGTTCCCGGTGCCGTGGTGATGGCCAGAGTGCGGTCTTGTTGGATGACCATGGGGTGGGTGGTGACCGAGCCGCGGGTGGCCGTGGTGGTGAACGTGCTCGACCACGCCACCGACGCCTCCGGAGCAGCGCCGACCGGAATCCGCACGACCTCGAAGGGCTCCGAGCCGGTGGACGTCAACGTGAGCTCGGGCGCGGGCCAGGGGTCGGTGGGGAGGGCTGCGGGCGTGGTGGGTGCAGCCTCGCAGCCGCTCCACAGCACAAGGCAGGCGGTGGCGCGCAGAGGTCGGAGCATGGTGGGTCTCGGGAGCGGACGGGGCCGGCCCCCTATTGTCCTGTGGGGGGTGTGGGCGACCCGATGGCCCGGAACTCGCGGGCCACGCGCACCTCGGCGCCGGTGGAGTGGTTGTCGACCGACGGTGCCGCTGTGTGGATGTCTGTCGGATCCGGCAGCAGCCGGAAGTCCACGCTGTAGCGGGTCCAGGGAGCCCCTCCGACCGGGCGGGTCTGGTGGAGCTGGGCTGCGCTGAAGAGCACCATCGCGCCTTCAGGAACATCGAAAGTGAGGGCGTCGTCGACGAGCGGTCGGGTGGGCGCGGCGTACTGCTCGAGCGGAGCCTGGCCGTGCCAGCCCACCTCGGCCATCCAGCGGGTGTGGTCGTGCACCGCAGATGTGTTCGGCACCGGGCGGTCGAACCAGCCGGGGTAGAACGCGAACATGTCGCGTGCTGGGGTGTCTTGGAGCGGACACCAGGCCACCAGCAGGCTGTCTGGGCAGCCGTACCAGGTGTCGCGGTGGAGGAGGTACACCGGGGCGGCCTCGGGGACCTGTTCTGCACCGGCCGTGATGGACCGCAGGCGCGGGGCGTCCACCTGGTCAGACGATGAAAAGCCCGCAGAACGCGCTGTCCTACGCATCGCTTCGTGGAAGCCGGGCGCCTGCGCGAGTGCCGACCGCACAGACCCCAGGCGACCATACGGAGCTGGGATGGCCTGCACCGCAGACCAGGGTCGGTCATCCTCCGCGTCGAGGGCCGCTCGAACGGCTGCACGCGTGCGGCGCACCAGGTCCCGACTTGCTGTGGAGGCGGGGAGCACCAGCAGGTGACCGGCGTGCAGGGCCGCAATGCGGTCGGTGCGGGAGGTGGGGGCCGGACCCGGTCCGGTCCAGATGAGCGGTTCGGTCATCGGAGGGGCTCCGTGGAGCAAGTGACCAGCAGGCGTGGCCCGTCGGGTCCACCAGGGGCCGTCGCCCGCCAGCCCGACCACCAGACAATACCGTGGCACCCGACGCTCTGGAGGTCGGCTTCCAGGTCGTGCCTGGAGACCATCCGGAAGCGAAACGTCTCGGTGCAGGTGGCAGCCCGGCCGTCGGGGTCGGTGAGGCGGTGGTGGTCGGTGTGGACCCAGGAGCCGGCGACCGGGTCGATGTCGTGGGCGGGGAAGCGGTCCACCGTGAAGCGCCCGATGGTGCGGCGAACAGGGGAGGGGACCCGGTAGATGTTCGACCAGATCCAAGGAAGGTTCGGGGCGTCGACCACGAGCGTGCCGCCCGGTCGCAGCCCCGTGCACAACGCCCGCAGTGCAGCCCGGCGCTGGGCGCGGTCGGGGAGGTAGACCACCGGTCCGTTGGCCATCAACACAGCGTCGTAGAGGGCATCTTCACGCACGGTGTCGAAGCTGCCGAGCCGAACGGGCAGGCCGGTCGACCGGGCACGCCGCACATAGTCCTCGTCGGTGTCGAGGCCTTCGGGCCACACACCTGCGGCCTGGAGCGGACGGAGCAAGCGACCGGTTCCGCACCCGGCATCGAGCACACGGTCGCCCGGCTGGATGCCCACCCGCAGCAGGAAGTCGACGATGTCGGACACCTCGTCTGCCCGTCCCAGGAAGGCGTCGTAGAGGTCGGCGCGGTCCAGCCCCAGCCCGGGCAGCACCTTGGAGGGGGGCAGGGGTGGGTAGGTCGACCGAACGAACGGCGGCAGGGCCCATCGAAACCGCTCGGGGTCGGCACGCACCCGGGTGCCGGACATCGGGACGGTCGACCGCTCGGGATCGACGGCCAGGTGGGTGATCTCGCGACCCAGTCGTCGGCTGAGGTGACGCGCCAGGCCCGGACCGTAGGCCTCGCTCGACGCCACCGCATCGATGGTCCACCCCGCTTCTTCGATGACGTCGGCGCAATAGTCTCGGTGGACCTCGGCGGGGGCATCGTCGGCCGGAACCGTCTCCCCCGACCGTACGACAACATCGTGGAGACCAGCCACCTCGGCACGACAGGCCGCCAGCCAGGTCCGTCGTTGTGCGGCCTCACATCCCGGTGCCTCGGGACGGGCGTAGCTGAGCACCACCACCCGCCGTCCATGGGCGCCAGCCTGTCGCAACACGTGCAGGTGCCCCGCGTGAAGCGGCTGAAAGCGACCCACCACGAAGACAAGGCCCGGGCTGCTCATGGCATCCACCGGGCGGTCGGGGGGCGGTCGGTTACCCGAGAGCGCGTGGAGGCCAGATGAAGCTCAACCTGGGTTGCGGGCACAACAAGCGGCCCGGATGGGTCAACGTCGACCACTCTGACACCTGCGACCCCGACGTGGTGGTCGACCTCGAGCACACCCCCTGGCCGTGGCCCGACAACAGCGTGGATGAAGTGTTGTTGTCCCATGTCCTCGAACACCTGGGCGAGCGAACCCGCACCTATCTCGACATCTGGCGCGAACTGTACCGTGTGTGCAAGCCGGGCGCGCGGGTGCTCATCTTCGTGCCCCATCCGCGCCACGACGACTTCATCACCGACCCCACCCACGTCCGCCCCATCCTCCCCGAAGGCGTGGCCCTGTTTTCTCAAAAGGAAAACCAGAAGACCATCCGCGGCGGCTTCGCCAACACCCCCCTGGGCATCCAGATGGGCATCGACTTCGACATGGTGAAGGCCGAGCTTGTGCCGGCCCCCTGGTACATGGAGGCACGGCGGAAGGGCGCGATGTCGGCCGCCGAGCTGGTGTCCGCCGGCGAGCGCTGGAACAACGTGTACAAAGAAGTGCGCATGTTGCTTCGGGCCGTGAAGCCCGCGGGGTCCAGCAGCCCCGGCTGATTCGGGGTCAGCACCGCTTGTGGTGGTGCATGCGCGCGGCCTTGCGGAACCGACGCCACGGTCCGCCCCTGCCACCCGGTCCGCGTCGCCGTCCGCCCTTGCGTCCCCAGCCGTGGCGCAAGCCGTCGACCGCCATCACCGGCACCTGGAGGTCGACCACCTGGCCGGCGCGGAGGATGCGCACGGGCACTTCCGAGCCACCCGAGGTGGACACGGCGGTGCGAAGGTCGAGCAAGCTGCGCACGATGGCGCCGTTCACGGTGAGCAGGACGTCGCCGGACTCCACGCCTGCGCGGGCGGCCGGGCTGCGACGGGGGGTGCCGAGAACCAACAGTCCCTGGTGCTGGCCGTGCTCTGCGGCGAGGTCGGGGGGGAGGGGGGTAGTGCGCACGCGGACGCCGAGGAGGCCGGGTCGCACGCTGCCGTGTTCGCGCACATGGGCGAGGGCTGCGTGCACGGTGGCGATGGGCACGGTGGTGCCGCCGGGCCGCAGTCCGGGGGTGTTGATGCCGACGAGGCGTCCGGAGGCGTCGAGCAGAGGGCCGCCGGCGGAGGTGGGGTGGAGGGTGGCGTCCACGTCGATGTCGAGGTGGACGTCGGCGCCGCCACGAGTCCGCCAGGCGGGGCCCACAGCGCCCACGATGCCCAGCGAGCTGCGGAGGCCTCGGGCACCGCGTCCCACGGTGAGGACCAGGTGGCCGGTCTTCGGGGTGTCGGCGTCGGGGGTGGACAGCGGTGTGAGCGCGACGTCGGCCACCGTGAGGAAGCCCAGGTCGAGGCGGGCATCGTGGCCCAGGATGGTGGCGGACAGCACCGTGCCGTCGTGGGTGGTGACGGACACGGGGGCGTCGTCGGGGAGGCCGTGGCGCACGGTGACGATGGTGGTGGCGTCCAGCACGAGGCCGGAGACGATGTTGGCGCCGGCTTCCACACGCACGACGGCGGGGCTGGTGGTCTCGAGGATGGCCGCGAGGGCGTCGGAGAGGTCGGTGATGGATGTGGTCATGATGTCTCTGGTTGGGTTGGTCGGCCGACGCGACCGGGTGTCCCGTCGACCGCGTGCAGTGTGTCCCCCGACAGACCTCGGGAACACCGACCAGAAGGCGTGTTTTGACACCTGTCCGAATGGATGGGGTGGAGCAGACGGCACCTCAGAAGTCGAGGAGACCCGCCCGTGCGGCATGAACGACCGCTTGTGTGCGGCTGGTGGCCTGGAGCTTCTCGAGGATGGCGCGCACGTGGAAGCGCACGGTGTGTTCGCTGACAAACAGCTGCTGGCCGATGTCGCGGTTGGACAAGCCCTCGGCCATGTGCTCCAGCACGTCGTGCTCGCGTGGGGTGAGGGGACTGTCCGCTTGGACGGGGGCCGTGGTGTCCGTCCAGCCGGGCTCGGTGACCAGCAGACCCGTCGAGACGGCTTGGATGGCGAGCGCGAGCCCTTCGATGGGACGGGAGCGGTCCACGGCTCCCAGGCAGCCGGCCTGAAGTGCCGCCGCGCCGACTTCGGGGGTGGCACACAACACGAGGGTGGGGATCTGGTCGACGGCACGGGCCTCGTGGACGTCGGGCCCGGGTCCGGGGTCCCACAACACCACGTCGGCGTCGGCAAGCTCGGCCGCCTCGAAGGTGCGCACCACGAACACCTCGATGCCGGCAGCTTCGAGCTGATGGCGCAAGAAGCCGGCCACGAGGGGGTCGGCGCTCCGCAGGGCCACGCGCACGCCATCGGAGGTCATGGGCTCCACGGGGCCTCCACGCGCAGGGCGTCTGCGCGAACCTGTCCGCCAGCGGGAACTTCGAGGGTGACCCGTAGCTGCTCCGACCCGGTCGCGGTGCCCGACCCCACCACCTGCCACGCGCCTTCGGGGTCGGTCGTCTGGTCGACGACAAGGTGTTCGTCCACCCCGTCCACGGACACCACCACCGGCACGGCGCCCGACAGCTCCGGCGAGCCCACCCACGTGAGCGCCGCCGACCAGTCCCCTGCCGGGAGGTCGATGGTCCAGGACGCCTGGCCGTCTTCGCCGCGTGCTGCGTCATTCCCGAAGCCCGACGACGCATCGCGCTCCCAGGTGCCTTCCGTGGAGAAGGCCCCGTAGGCCGGGAGCGTGTCGTCGAAGACCCGCACGGCATCGCCTGAAAGCAATGGGGAGATGTGGGCCTCCAGCGCGAAGGGCGACACCTCGTGGCCCCGGAAGCTCTCGTCGAGAAATACCGAGAACGACCCGCCACTCCACGTCTCGAGCGCCGCCTGCACCGTGGGCTCCCACGCCTGGTAGCCGGTGCCCGCAAAGCAGCAGGTGTCGTAGCGATGCACCACCGGATGCTGCTGGCGTCCGGCTTCGAGCGTGGAGAGGAGGTGGAGGTCGAGGTAGCCGGCCACTTCGTAGAGGTGGTTGTCGGACTGTTCCCGGTCGCCCCAGTCGAGGTCGGTGCGCTGGTAGAGCGGCTCGGAGCCGGAGATGGGGATGGAGAGGTCGACTCGAGGGTCGAGGGCCGCGTAGACCACGGTGGTCCAGCCGCCGCCGGAGATGCCCACCATCGCGATGTGTTCGATGGAGTGTCGGGCGGTGACGAGGTCGATGGCGGTGGCCACCGGGGCCAGGAACACCTGCGTGCCGTGCCCGGGGAGGTCGTCGGGGAAGTGGGCGATCAGATCGTCGTGTGTGGGGACCGGTCCGGTGGACTCGCCATAGAGCGGCATCGTGAGCCCAACCACGACAGCACCGCGTGACAGGGCATCTTCGGCAACGGTCTCCAGGCGCCCCTCCCGGAGGGTGTGCCAGTGCCCTTGGTGGACCACCACCAGCTGACCGCTCGGTGTGTCGGGGGTGAGCACCCAGAAGGGGGTGGTGGTTCCGCCGGGAAGGTCGACCTCCACGCGCTCCACATGCACCGTGTCATCGGCCACCCCGAAGGGGTCCGCCACGCCCGACTCGAGGCGTCCGGGTGCGATGGATGGAAGCGCGGGCTCGCCGAAGATGCGCATGAGGAGGTCGGAGCGGGTCTGTAGAGCGCCGGCCACCGAGGACAGCTTCAGCGCCCGGTCGTCCACCTGACCACCGTCCAACCTGACCGGGTTGATGCACATGGCGTCTTCGGCGCATGTGCGGTCGTCGGTGGTGCAGTCCCGGCAGGTCGCCCCCGGTCCTGCGCAGGCACTGTCTTCAAGAGGTTCGATGCACGCGTCTGTTTCGTCACAACAGCCCGGGCACTCCTCCACCGCGCACGTAGGCAGACCGGAGTCGACCGCAGAGTCGGTCGGCGAGGGGATGGCGCTGTCGTCCGCGTGGCTTGAACCATCTGAGAACGACCTGGCACCGGGCAGCTTGGCGGAGTCTGTTGCACACGCGGTCCCCCCGAGCAGCCAGATGGCGGCAGCGAGCGGACGGCGGACGGGCATGGGGGCTCCGGCGGGCGGTGGGGGGCCGAGTCTACCCCTCGTGTGGCCTGTTGGGTGGAGTGCCCCGAGAGATGCGATAGGACGCCGGCGGCGCGCTCCCCTCCCTGATGGCGCGCAGGAGTTCCGCGATGATTGTGACAGGTGAAAAGCGGTGGTGGCGTCTGGCGCTCACGGTCGACGGCAGCACACTCACGCGCACCTGGAAGCGTGTGCTGGCCACCACGGCCCTCGCGCTCATCACCACCTTCATCTGGGAGGTCTTCGACCTCCACCACCTCAAGCTCACGGTCACGCCGTTCTCGCTCATCGGCGTCGCCATCTCCATCTTCCTCGGCTTCCGCAACAACGCCTCGTACGACCGGTACTGGGAAGCCCGGAAGCTGTGGGGGCGCATGGTGAACGTGAGCCGCACGTGGGCCCGTCAGGTGCGCACCCTCATCGTGGCTCCCGAGGGCGCCGACGACACCGAGAAGGCCGAAGTAGAGGCTCTGCAGCGCACCCTCATCGAGCGCCAGGTGGCCTACGTGCACGGCTTTCGCCTCCACCTCCGGCGCGAAGAGCGGTGGGAAGAGCTGGGCGCCTGGCTCGACGACGACGAGCTCACCCGCCTGAAGACCGAGTCCAACCGCCCATCGGCCATCTCCCACGTCACCGGCGAGCTGGTGGCCAACGCCTGGCGCCGCGGCTGGATCCACCCCATGCACGTGCCGGTGCTCGAAGGCAGCCTCACCGAAATCACCGGCATCCAGGGCGGCTGTGAGCGCATCCTCGCCACACCCGTTCCGTTCGTCTACAACGTGCTGATGCACCGAATCGTCGGCTTGTACTGTGTGTTCCTGCCCTTTGGCCTCGTGGGCACCATGCACTGGGCCACCCCCTTCGCAGTGGCCGGCATCGCCTACGCCTTCTACGGCCTCGACAGCATCGGCGACGAGATCGAAGAGCCCTTCGGCCGCGACCCCAACGACCTCCCCATCACGTTCCTGTCGCGGATGATCGAAGTGAACCTCCGCCAGCGCAACAATGATCCCCAGCTGCCCGGCATGCATCGGGCAGTGGCGGGCATCCTGGACTAGTCAGCCCTACTTCTTCGGCGGCTGCACCGCATCGCGCCACGCCAGCGCCGCGATGCTCAGCAGGAGGGGCAGCCACACTGTGAGCGCCCCCACATTGACCTGGTCGAACCACGGCAGCGGCTTCACCACCAGGCCCACAACGCCGAGTGCTGCGAGACCGTAGGCAAACCTGCGGCTCCAGGGTCCGATGACCCTCCCACGAATCACCTGCACGATGGGGCCGAGCAGCAGCCAGGTGAGGGGGTTGCCCACCGACCAATTCTCCGACGGCCCCACACCATCGAGGTCGCTGACCGCCCAGATGCCCATCGTGGCGGTGCCCAGGAAGGCCAGCAAGAGGATGGGGGCCAGCAGCAGGCCGCCTGACACCGTGCCGGTCCAGCGCTGCTTGTGCCGACGGGTGCCCAGGCCGAATGCCGCGCCGCCCAGCGCCAGCGCCGTGAGCGAGATGGGCCAGTACGACGGCGGGGCATCTTGGGCCCACGAGTAGCCGCCCTTGCGAAGGAGGCAGGTCTCGGCGACGAGCCGACGGGACCGACCATCCGGCCAGCCGTGGGTGTACTCGACGTCTTCGAGGCTGTTCATGAGCCGCTGGGGCACCATCCCCGCCTGCCACTCGGTGATGGGGCGGTCGAGGTAGCTGCCCACCATGAAGTCCCAGGCGAACCACACGATGGGCCACGGCGCGAGGTTCCGACCGCCATCGTAGCGACCGGTCCACGGCACGATGTCGGAGAGCTGGGGCTCGAGCTGACCGCCGATGGCGTCGTTGATGACGTCGCGGACCTGCGTGGCGCAGTTGTTGTCGTGGTAGTGGTAGACGTAGTCGCGGCGGTCGGGATGGGCCTCGTAGCGCAGCTTTGCAGCAATCTTCTCACCCTCGCCGGGCGGCAGGCGCAGGCGCTGGGCCACCAGGGTGCGGTCGGTGCGGACGGTGCGCTTCCACTGCACCTCGTACACCTCGGCCGCCAGCCAGAATTCCATGCGGCCCGAGAGGAACGCGGGCAGGAGGTCGTTGCGGCGACCATCGAAGGCGCCCCAGTTGTAGACCATGTCGTCTTCGAGGCGTCCGCCGGAGATCCACAGCGCAGTGTGACCCTGGCTGTTGAAGATCTTGCCCCCCTGCGAGGTGGTGAGAACGTGCACCACCACAGGCTCACCCTTCTGGGCGGGCGTGCAGCCGGCGTGGGCGGGAGAGGACAGCCAGAGGGCATTCAGCAGCAGGGCGACAGACATGCCGCGGCCCTATCGCACCACTCGCCGACCTGCCGCGAACCTCAACGACTGTGCAACCGATGCGGCCCGGCGGCATCGGCGGCGATACAACGATTTGCGACCTGAAGCGCCGAGTTCTGTTTCGGAACGCTCCGCAACGGTCCTGGCCCCGACACCGTTCGGGTGGAGAATTGAGATGGCAGACGCAACCAACGCCCCGATCAACCTCACCAAGGACAACTTCAACGACATCGTCGGCGGCGACAAGACGGTGCTCATCGACTTCTGGGCCTCCTGGTGTGGCCCCTGCCGTCGCTTCGCCCCCGTGTTCGAAGCCACGGCCGCCGAGTACCCCGACGTCGTCTTCGCCAAGGTGAACACCGAAGAAGAGCGCGAGCTGGCCGGCTACTTCGGCATCCGCTCCATCCCCACCATCGTCGCCATCCGCGAGAAGGTGGGTGTGTTCCAGCAGGCCGGAGCCCTGCCCAAGGCCGCCCTGGACGAAGTCATCCAGAAGGTGCAGGAGCTCGACATGGAAGAGGTCCGCAGCCAGATTGCCGCGGCGCAGCAAGGTGCCGAGGCCTGAGGCCTACCCCACGCGCCACACCCGCAGACCATCCTGCAGCGGCACCCGACGGTGGGTGTCGCGCTGGATTTCTGTGGGGCTGCGCACGTGGGACCACACCCGCACCTCGGCCAGGCCGCCTTCGTAGGCCCGACCGGGAATCAGCACCTGGGCGCCACGGGCGGGCTCCTGGCCCAGGATGAGCCGGCCACCGCGGGGGATGCGGGCACTGGGCGCCACCTCGCCCGAAAATGCGAGGCTTCCGTCGAGATACACCGTGAGCCGGCCGCCTTCGCAGTCCCACGACACCCCCACGTGCTGCCACACATCGGCGATGAGGCGGGGCTGGAGGTCGTCGGGGAGGGCCTGACCATCGAGCTGCACACCGAGCGACGGGCGCGCCCCACAGGCCGTGAGGATGACCCGGCTGCTCCCGGCGACCGCGTAGCTGAGCACCGTGCGGGGCAGGCGCGTGGTGGCGGGCCGAATCCATGCCTCGATGGTGAAGCCACCGTGCGAGAGGCCGGTGAATGATGGCTCGACCACCACCGGTTCGGTGGAGCCATCGAAGGCCATCGACAGGCGGTCGAGCACTGTGGGGGTGAGCAGGTGGTCGTCGGAGGGGGTGCGGTCGGCACGAAGGGTGGGCTCGCCCTCTTCGGTGTCTTCGAAGTCGTCGTCGACGTCGAACTCTTCGGCCGCACTGGCCGGCATCGGGACCACGATCTCGCCGTCGTCGTCGAGCTCGATGGCGGGGTCGAGGGCTTCGGGCTCGGCGAGGGGATGGGCCGTGCGGGCAGCACGCAAGTCTTCGAGCTGTTCGCGCAGTGAGGCGGCTTCGGCGGCAGCGCTGCGGAGGGTCTCGAGCTGTGTGGCGTGCTCTTCGAGCTGGCGTTCGAGCTGGTGGATGGTCTCCTGGCCGGCCGTGAGCGCCTCCCGGGCGGCCTCGAGCTCGGTGCGGGCGTCGTCGAGCTCGCGGTCCTGGGCTTCGAGCCGCGCCTTGGCCGCTTCGAGGCGCGCGCGTGTGGTGGCCAGGCGGGCCACGGCCTCGGAGTCCGAGATGCCCGAGTCTTCCACCAGCCCCACATCCACCACCGGTGTGGGCGTGATGGCCAGGATGCGGTCCCCCGACGTGACCGGATGGGCCCGCTCGGGCGGGGCTTCGGCCGCCATCGGGGTGGGGTCGACGGGGGGCGGTATGGGCTCTGGGAGGCCTGCGGAACCACTTCGGCGGGCGCGCTTGTCCTTGCGTTGGACCGATGCCACGGCAATTCCCACCGCCAGCAACGGCAGGACAATGAAGTAGAGCAGGGCGAGCCACGACTGTTCGTTGAGCAGCAGGCCGGTCATCCGAGCCACGTCCAGGCGGGAGAGGAGCGTTACCGTACCACCTGCGGTGACCAGTTCGGTTCAATGGGAAGTGAGGCGCGGGTCATGCTCGAAGGGATCCTGGTGTGTGCGGCCGTGCTGTTCCTGGCCGCGCTCGTCGTGGACACCTGGCGGTTGGGGGCGCCACCCATGCCCAGCAGCCTGGCAGAGCGACGCGCTGTGGTGGCTTTGGTGGACAAGCTGGTCCGCGAGCAGGGCCGGCCCCTCACCGTGGTGGAGGTGGGGGCAGGCTGGGGAGGGCTGGCGCTGGCGGTGGTGCGGGCCTGTCCTGACTGCACGGTGTTGGCGGTGGAAGGTGCCGTGGTGCCCGCCGCGGTGTGTTGGGCGCGCGCCACCTGGCTGCGGCTGCGGGGCCGGCCGACGATGACCGTGCGCTTTGGCGACGCCCGCCACCTCGACCTCGGACGGCCGGATGTGGTGGTGGCCTTCCTGGGGCCCGACCTCACCACGGCTGTCGCGGATGCGGTCGCACGGCGGCATCCCGCGGTGATGGTGGTGTCGGTGGGCTTTGCGGTGCGCGGCTGGACGAAGACGGCGCGGGTGCGTCTGGCCGATGGGTGGCGGTCGGAGGTGGGGTTGTGGGCACGGGCTGCGCCAGCGGGCGAGAGGCGCCGCGAAGCGGGTCCCGAAGGGACGGAGGCCCCAGCCTGAAGACCCCCGCGCAGCGGTGGCTTCGGGCGTCTCGGGGGCCGACCGCCGGCAGCACGCGGTGGCCGGTCGCGACCCCGGGGAGCGACGGGCCAGGCGCCCGGAAGATTCTTCAGGAAGTTAGTGCTGAGGGGGCTGTTGGCCGGGTGGGCGCCCGCTGGCTTTGGCTCCCTTGGGGGGGCGCTGGGGCTTGTTGTTGGGCATCGAGCCCGGCACGGCACGCGAGCCTTCGGGGGCTTTGGGAGGCTTGGCGCCGCCATGTCCCGGGCGACCGCGGTTGTGGGGCAGCGGCTGCTTGGTGTCTTTGGGACAGCTCTGGGGCACGCGCTCGAAGGTCTCGACGGCGTGGCGGCAGAATTTACCGGTCTGTTCGCCGTCGGGGCACGCGCCTTTGCCCTGGCACTGCACCACAGCGCCCACCCAGTACCCCACCTTGTCGAAGTAGGGGGTCTCGAACTCGAGCACGAAGGCGACGTCTTTGGCGGTGGGCTTGGTGAGGTACCAGCGCTGCATGGCGTGGCTGGTGCAGTCGTCGGCGTGGGGGCCGGTGTGCTTGAGGCACCGCTTCATCTGGACGGTGACTTCGTTGGACGGGCGGAAGTCGAGCAGCTCGAAGGCGCAGTCGGCGTTGTCTGCGCAGACGCCCAGGAGGGTGTCCATGTCGACGCCGCTGGACCGGGCCATGCGGCCAGCCACCCAGGCGTGACGGCAGTCGGCTTCCCACTTTCCGGCCTTGCTGCACTGGTCGTTGACGTCTTCGATGGTGGGGAAGCCGCCGGCGTACTTGTAGATGCAGTAGCCGTAGAGGTCGGGGTCTTTGTCCTGGTAGCGGGCGCACTGGGGCAGGTGGGCACGCGGGGTGGCGCCGCTGCCGTCGGCTTCGGGGGTGGGGAGCGCGGAGCCCAGGTCGACACCGTCGTCGCCGGTGGGGGCGCTGCCGCAGCCGACTACTCCTTCAAGTGCGGCGAGGACAAGCGTCGCAGGCAGTAGGCGCCATCGCGGCCTTCGAGCATGGAGCACAGCTTCTGTCCCTTGTCCGGGGGGATGTCGTTGGCGTGGGCTTCCACCCACGAGGAGATGGCTTCGCCCTTCACCATGGGGTCGCGAATCTTCTTGGCGCGTTCGATGGCGGTGTCGATGTCGTTGCCGGGCGTGCTCTTGAGGAGCTTGCCCATGCACACGTCTTGGTCGATGCCGGAGGGGATGCCGTCGCAGTTTTCGTTGGGCTGCTTGTCGCCGCAGCCCGTGGCCGGCCCGAGGAACACGGCGCACGCAAGGAGGGTGCGGAGGGTGGTGCGGGGGGGGCACAGCATGGGCGACATCCAGGTCGGGCGGCTCGGGGAACCGTAGCACCCCGGACGGAGCGGGCCAATCACCCGGGCAAGCTGTCGTGGAGGATGGGGGGCAGCAGGCGTTCCATGGCGTCGAGGGTGTCGCGGTAGGTCTCGTCGGCTTCGGAGGCGGGCGCGGCGTCGGGGTCGAGCATGGGGATGCGCACGACGGGGGTGCTGCTGGGCAGGCGGGGGCAGCCGGGTTCGTCGGACAGGAGCACGACCAGGTCGATCTCTCGGAAGTCGATCTCGAGCAGGCCCCGGGCGCGCAGGCCGCGGGTCTCGATGCCGTTGTCGCGGAGAACCTTGCGCGCACCCTTGCGCACATGGCCGGGCATCCAGGCTGCCGACCAGGCGTCGACATCGGGCATCAGGTGGCGGATGAGCGCCTCGGCCATGGGGCCACGGGCGGCGCCGTCGGGGCAGAGGAAGAGAACGGCTGGCATGGGGCCTCGGTGGAGTCAGAGGGTCTCGAGGTCGTCGGCGTCGGCTGGACCGGGGGCGTCGGACCAGGGGTACAGCTCGACGGCGGACTCGGGGGTGACGGTGCGGGTGCCGCGGGGATGACCGGCCTCGAGCCAGTCGACCAACCAGGCGGACAGGGCCGCTCGGCCGCGGAAATTGGGGTGACGGCGGTCGTAGTAGGCGTTGTCGGGAAGCTGCGGAGCGAACGCGAGGTCGGGCTGGGCGTCGCGCCAGGCGGCCCATTCTGCACGCACGCCTGCGGTCTCGAGGCGCCACTGGGCGAAGGCGGAGGGGGGGATGTCGAGCAGCACCAGCTCCACGTCGTGTTGGGTGGACCAGCTGCGCAGCCGCTCGAGGCCCTGGACGTTGAACTGTCGGGGGGAGAAGTCGATGGTGTCGGTGGTGAGGAGGTTCTGGTCGACTTCCCAGTCGGGGGGACCGTGGTCGTAGATCGACGCCCGCTCGCGGTTGGAGTGTCGAAAGAAGATGTGTGGACGGCGCTTTCGGGCAGTTCGACCGCTCGCGAGGGCTTCCAGCCAGCGCTCGAGGCCGGCTTGGGTGTCGTCGTGCCAGCGCCAGAAGTTCCACGGCACCGCCACCAGCTGTTCGAGGCGGTCGGGCAGGGGCAGCTCGCGGGTGTCCCAGAGCTGGGCGGGGGTGAGCATCCGGCTCATGCGGGCAGGTGGCAGGCCGGTCCAGGAGAGCCAGTCTGCGCGAAGGTTCTGCACGGCGACGTTGTGGACGAGGAGGTCGCCCGAGCGGATGGGCAGCTGGGCGACCATGCCAGAAGCGAGCCCGGCGGCACCCCGACCCTGGCAGAACATCTGTGCGCGGTAGCGGCTGCCTCGGCTGGCGAGGGCCTCGTTGATGGCGGGAATGTCGACCGACTCGCGCAGGATGGACGACCCCACCAGCCAGACGATGTCGCCGCCTTCGTGGGCGCGGAGTGTGGTGGGGTCGAGCGTGCGGGCCTTGTGGACCATCCAGCTCTGCGAGGAGTCGCGGCCCCAGGCCTGGATGAAGCTGTCCGGACCGTAGGCGAGCTGGCTCCAGCCGAAGAAGAACAACAGCCCGACGACCACCACCACGCGCAGATAGCGCACCGCCCGCACCGTCTCTTCGGCGGATGGCTGGGGGGGCGGTGGGGGGACGGGACGCGGCATCGGAATCTCTCGCCACCGTGGTAGCCTCCCGGGGTGCAGTCGCGCCGCCCCGCACCGTGGTCTTGGACCGTTCTCGCCGTGACGGTCGCGCTGGCCGCCCAGGCCCTCGCGCTGTTCAACCCCGACTTCGTGGTGGTCGACTGCGAAGAGCGGTTCAACGCCGCCCACGGCGTGGCTCTGGCACAAGGGCACTGGGATGCTCTGTTCGAGCTCCAGTACCGGAAGTTCTGCGGGGGCTGCACCTTCGACGCCGCGCTGGCGGGGCTGGTGTTCTCGTTCCTGCCCACCACCTTTGGCGTGTGGAAGCTCGTGCCGCTGGCCTTCACCGCTACATTGGTGGCAGTGGGCGTGCGTGGCCTCTGGCGCGTGTCAGGACCGCTGGCGGCCGGCCTGTTCACCGGCTTTGTGGTGTTGGCCCCGGGCGTGTGGGTGCGGCTGGCGCTGCTGGGTTGGGGCAACCACTATGAAGCAGGGGTGTACTGTCTTGCATTGGCATTGATCGCCATCCGTCCCCCGTCCGACCGGGGGCATGTGTGGGTGGGACTGCTGGCCGGCTTTGCATTGTGGTTTGGCTTCTCCAGCACCTACGCTGTTTTGGCGGTTGGGGTGTGGCTGGTGGTCCGCAAGCGGCCCCGCGCGGTGGGTTGGATGGCGCTGGGGGCACTGCTGGCGCCTGCGTTGTGGTTGGTGCAGTACCTCACCACCCACCAGCACCCATTCGGCACCATCTACACTGATGGTGAGGCCATTCCAACCTTGTCCCGCATCCCGTACAAGGTCCGCACGCTCCTGGAGCCCCGCCAGCTGGCCGGCTTGTGGGGCCTGCCCGACCTTCGGTGGGGGGTGCCGCTTGGGTTGGCATCCTTGCTGGCCTTGGGTGGGGCGACGGTGGCGACTGTGTGGGAAGCCCGTCGCGAAGGATGGCGAAAGGGGGCTCCCGCCTTTGTGTTGTGGACCGCGCTTGTGTTGTGGACTGCGCTGTATGTGGTGGTGGACTTCAAGCTGGAGCTGCGGCCTCGGGATGAGGTGTCCAGTGCGGCCGGCCTGCGGTATGCAGCGCCGTTCATGCCGGTCTCGTGGGCGTTTTTGTCGGTGGTGGCGGCGAAGTGGTGGCGGGCTGGGCGCACGCTTCGCGCGGGCGTGCTCCTGCTGCCGTTTGCCCTCACCGGTGTGCTCACGAAGGTGGCGGTGGTGGGAGGAGCCTTCCCGTCCGCCTTCGTGTTCGATCTGGAGGCACCCGACCACGAAAACTACCGCTTTGTGCACTCCTACGCCCTCGACCCCCGCGCGCATCCCGCCTGCCCGGGCGACGACACCGACCACCGCGCCGCACATGCCTTCGCGGCCGGACGACACGCCACTCTGGGCATCCTCGGGGGCGACGGCGACCTCACCACCCTCCCCGAGGCCGTGGCACCCACCGACCACTTCTACGCCGGGGTGGGCCAGGCGCTCGTGGACTTCACCGACTCCGATGCCCACGGCGGGCTGTCGGTGCTGGAGGAAGTGGTGGACGACGTACAGGCGCTCCCGCCCGACGGTCGGCTGCCCGCTCTGGGCGAGGCCACCTGGTGGCGGGCGTTTCGCGACGAACCGTATGGCTTTGCGCGGGGGGCTGCGGCCTCTGCCACGGCGCTGACCCGCTTGCTGGATGCGGCCCGGTCGGTCGACCCGTCGCTGCGGGATGCCGCTCTGCACAGCCTCGGGCGGCGGTGGGGACTGGTGCTCGGCCGGTGGGGACAGGTGGGCGTGGTGCCCTTTCCGGCGGTGCGCATGCGGGCCGGCGACCGACTGGGGCTGGCGGCGTTCGCACGAGGGCTGGGCCATGGCTTGGGCACGAAGTGGGGACCGGTCGACCAGGTGCCGCGCCCCCGGGGAATGCCCACCGACCTCGACGATGTGTTCGTGGATGGCGTGGCCGAGGGCATCGCTTCGCAGTGGGTGCGCACGACCACCCCCGTTCTCGCCGCCGTGGGCCCCGATGGTCAGCCGTGGACCGATGCCGGCGCAGACCGCTGGTGGGGGCCCGCGCCCACGATGTACTGCCCCTGTCGGGCATCGTGCTGGTGAGGCGTCAGGCGTAGGGGTTGCGCTTCATCACCCGCGTGGTGGCGTAGTTGTCCCAGATGCTCCGGCCTTCGCCGCCCAGGACCGAGAAGGCGAGGAAGCCACAGATGCCCAGGCCCACGTACTTGGCCATGTTGCGCTTGATGGCGGTAGAGGAGTTGACGGCCTCGCCGGTGTCGCGCACGACCCGCAAGCCGAGCAGCTTCTTGCCCGGGCTGGCCTGCCAGGACGACCCTTCGATCATCCCGAACGCGATGGCCGAGGGAATCATCGTGACCAGCCCGTAGACCTGGCTGGGGATGGCGTCGGCCGTCTCTTCGCCCAGCACCAGGAACGCCACCACCACCACACCCACGGTGAATGGTGTGACAATCAGGCTGTCGATGAAGTTGGCGATGAACCGCTGCCAGGAGCTGGCGGGGGTGAGGTCGAGGATGTCGACGGCTTCGACATCGACGGGCACATCGCCGAGCTCGGCGGTGGGGGCCTGGTAGGGATTGTCCATGCGCGGGCTGCTCCGAGGCAGTGGTGAGTCCACGTCCATCCGAACACGCGAGACATCCCACCGCAACGGATGCCGCGTCGACGGGCTACAGTCGGCGGCGGAGGTGCGCCATGCGCCATTCCCTGTGGGTCGTTCCGTTCGCGATTGGATGTGGCTTCGACAGCTTCGAGAAGATGCTGGGAGACTCGTCTACGCCTGTCCGCATCCACGACACAGGCGACATCTCGAGCGCCTCCGAGACCGGCTTCACCGGCGGTGGCTCGGGGGGCGGGTCTGGCTCGGGCGGCGGCACGGGCGACACCGACCCCTGCCCCGATGCCGATGGCGACGGCATCGACACCTGCTCGGGCGACTGCGACGACACCAACCCCGCCACGCACCCGGGGGCTGCCGAGAAGGAAGACCGCCCCGCCGAGTGCATGACCGACGCCGACGGTGATGGATGGGGAGACGCCTCCGCCACCGGCGATGTGGTGGCCGGACGCGACTGCGACGACACCGACCCCTCCCTCACCCCCGAAGACCACGACTCCGATGGCGTGAGCACCTGCGCCGGCGACTGCGACGACACCGATGCAGCGCGTGCGCCGGGCAACACCGAGGTCCCGTTCGACGACATCGACTCCGACTGCGACGGCGACGACGGCGGCTACGGCACCTCCGCCTCCGGTGCAGGGGGCTCGGGGTACAGCATCTCCGACTACAGCACCACCACCTCCACCGCCACCATCTCGCGGTGCGATTCCGTCTACGACCTCACCGTCACAGTCGACATCGAGCACTCGTACATCGGCGACCTCCGCGTGTCGCTCATCGGCCCCACCGGCACCACCGTGGTGCTGCACAACCACTCGGGGGGCAGCAACAACGACATCTTCGGGTCGTACGGCACCACCTCCGGCTCCCTCACACCCGCCTCCAGCCTCCATGTGTTCATCGGCGAGTCGGGCGCGGGCACCTGGACCCTCGAAGTGTACGACGGCACGGGCGGCGACTCCGGCCAGCTCGATGGCTGGAGCCTCGCGCTCGTGTGTGTGTAGCGCTCAGCCCCCGGGTGGCGTCCAGCGCACGGCGGTCACGCGGGCGCCTTCCGCGGCGGTGTCGCCGATGAGGTAGACGTCCACCACGTTGTTCTGGAGGGGGGCGACCGCGACGGCATCGCCTGTGGTGAGCGGCCCGCCATTGACCTGGATGCGCAGGGAGTCGGCGGGTACTGCCGGACCGTTGTCGAGGTGGACCGACACCTGCCAGGTGCCTGTGGGGGTGACGTCGGGAAGGAAGATGTGACGGCGGTCGACCGGTCCCACGGTCACCACCGACGTGCCCGCGTGGTCGGGTGGGGCCACGGTGAGGTCGAGCCACCGTCGGCTCCACTCGGTGCTGGACTGGAGGGGGGACAGGCCGGCTGCGAGCGGGAGGATGCGGGCGTCGACGTCGGGAGTGCCCCGGTGGAAGCGCAGCCAGACATCGCCCAGATCGGCGCGTGCTACGCGTTCGTAGCGACGGTGCACCTCGTGTTCGGCGCCCGGGTTGGTGGGGAGCCAGACCGCTCCGGGCGACTGCTCGTCGATGGACAGCCGCTGGAGGTGACCGGACTGCCAGGCGTAGGGCGCGATGCCGGCATGGGTGTCGAGGCTGCCGTGGTCGATGAAGTGGCGGACGGCGCCGAGGGCCCGCGTGAGCTCTTCGGCCTCGCGACCTCCCGGCTCACCGGCGAAGACATGGCCGTGGCGCACCACGATGGGGAGGGTCTGGGCCCCCATGGACGGGAAGACCGACGCCACATTGGCCGCCGAGAAGCGCACCACGCCGTCGCCTTTCCGGACCGGGTCGGCCGCACCCAGAGATGGCACCACCAGCCAGGGTGGGGGGTAGTCGCCGCCCAGCCAGTCCACCATGCGGTCGTGGGCATCGAGCTGGTAGGGGCTCCCCAGGCGCATGGCACGGATCTGGGCGTCGATGACATGGCCGAAGGCGCCGCCACGCTCGGGGCTCACGAAGCCCATGAGGGCCGTGCGGATGCCGCCGTTGATGATGACCGACAGAAAGCCCGTGGAGTAGCGGGTGAGGGTGGAGCCGTACAGCGGCGAGGCCATGGTGACCACGCGGTCGACCTCCCAGGTGCCCCAGTCCGCGGGGACGTCCTGCAGCAGGGCTTCTCGGACGACATACCCACCGAAGCTCCGGCCGATGAGACTGACGTCGACGGGGTCGTTGGCCCAGCTCCGGCAGACCGGACACTGCTGCTTCACCGCCTGGACGGACTCGCCCAGCGCAGCGCCCAGGCGCTCCACCCCCAGGTTGTGGTCGGACCCCACCCGTGAGAACCGGCTGAAGTCGAAGCGGTGGACGTGGAGCGGGGCGCCATGGTCGCCGCCTTGCGCGAGTGCTCGCCCCATCTCGGCGAATTCACCGGCATCGGAGATGTAGCCGTGGACGAGGAAGGCCACCTTGTGTTGGGCGGGCGGGGGGACCGACTCGGTGGGGGTGGGCCGCGCACAGGCGGCCAGTCCGAGGGCCAGGACCGGGGTGCGCATGGCTACTCCAGCCTTGGAAGCTGAGAGGTCTGGAGGACGAGAAAGCCGGCCCACTGCATCTCCGCGCCATCGGGGCAGTAGCGGAACCGGATCTCGGGGAAGGCGCCCAGCGTGACCGCCCGCACCCCCCGGCCCCAGTGCAGGGCAGGGCTCAGCGGCGAGACCACGACCCGACCATCGCGGCGGGCCACCAGGCCATAGTGGAGCCACCGGGCTTCGAGCAGAGCCACCGAGGCCGCCATGCGACCGGAAGGGGAGGGCTGCCCCAGGAAGTATGCCGAGGACCCACGGAGCGTGAGACCTGTGCGTGCGCCGTGCTTCTGGGCCTGGAAGCGGTCGCGCACCACCGCACCGATCTGGAGGTGGTGCGTGTTGGGCACCGTGGTGCGCGCGCCGCGGGCCCAGATGAAGGCTGTGTTGGCCTCATGGGCGGGTGCGAGGGGATCGACCGCACCCAGGTGGAGCTCTCGGCGGTAGTGGAACTGCCAGCCATCCACCCGTCCGTACCGCGGGGACTGGATGACGGGCAGCCGCAGCCGCCAGCCGATGCGGTTGCCGTCGGGGGCCGTCTCGTGGGGGCCGTAGGCGAAGTCGCGGGTGTAGTCGACCCGCAGCGACAGCTCGCGGAAGAACGTGGACTCGCCGGCGACAAGCAGGCGTGCTCCGCTGTTTCCGGCGCCTCCTGCCACCTGTCCACCGCGCTGGAGGAGCCCACCGTCGAAGGTGAGGGGATCCAGCACGAGCACCCGCCCGAGGGGGTCGATGGTGGTGGCGTGGGCAGCTCCTGCAGTGCTGATGGCAAGCAGGGCGCTCCAGAGGAGTCGACGAAGCACCCGGGCCGGTAGCGCGGAGGCTGGCCGGCCACCACCCGACGGTCGTGTGAGGGTGATAGGTGGGGACCCCCCTCCCGGAGTGCGACATGCAGTTGCTGGTGCTCGTGGGCGCACGGCTGCGACGTCGGCGCCTGGCCCTGCAGATGACCCAGGCACGCCTCGCCCGTGCGGCGGGAGTGAGCCCGCGCTTCCTCGTCCAGCTGGAGAAGGGAACCGGCAACATCAGCGTGGCCCGGCTGGCCGATGTGTGCGCAGCACTCGGCATTGCGCTGTCCGACCTCTTCGCGGGCCTGGGCCCGGGCGGACCCGATCTGGTGGCCCTCGTGGGCCTGCGCGGGGCCGGGAAGTCCACCGTCGGACGTGCCCTGGCCGCCGAACGCGACTGCCGGTTCGTCGAGCTCGACCGGGAGGTGGAGCGGCTGTCGGGCATGCGGATGGGCGAGCTGTTCGAACTTCGTGGAGACAGTGGGTACCGTCAGTTCGAGGCGCAGGCCTACGAACGGGTGCTCGCAGCAGGGGGGCCATGCGTCGTCGCTGCGGGGGGCAGCCTGGTCACCCGTCCCGAGACCTGGCACCGGGTGCGCGCCACCGCCCGTACAGCGTGGCTCCAGGCGCCGCCCGAAGCACACCTCGAGCGGGTCCGCGCCCAGGGCGACCTCCGTCCGATGCGGGGCCGTCCCGATGCGCTGGGAGAGCTGCGCGCCATCCTCGCCGAGCGCGCACCCCTGTATGGCGAAGCCGATGTCGCCCTCGACACCGAAGCGCTCGGTCCGGAGGGCACGGTGGCCGCGCTGTCCGCCTGGCTTGACGGTCGCTAGCGACTGGCGTCGACTTCCTCCTCGAGGGCGTCGAGGTCGTCGTGGTCGATGATCTCCTTGGCCAGCCCCCACGACACCCCCGCCCGGCCCATCGCGGCCAGGTCCTTGTCTCGGCGGGCTTGCCGCTTGCCGGGGTCCCGGCGCCACGGCCCCAGGCGACGTCGGCGGGCATAGGCCAGCGCTTGCTGTCGGCGGGGGTCTCCTCCGGCGTCCCGAATCGACTCCTGGAGCATGCGCAGCGCGGCGTCGGCCACGTCGGAGGGGATGCGCTTGCGCCGGAGCTTGCCCCGCATCACGGCGAACGCATCCCCGCGGCGGTGGTACTCGCGCACAAGGACGCGTGCGAGGCGGTCATCGTCGAGGATGCGGCGTGCGCAGAACTCGGTGATGATGGCGTCGATGGCCGGCGCCGGGTCGGAGCCGTCGGCCAGGAGTCCGGTCGCCTTGCGCACCTTCCGCCACATCACGGCTTCGGTCTGGCCCACGGACGGGACATACCGCTCCACATAGCGGCGTGCGATCTCGCGCAGCTGGCGAGCAGACGGTGGCCGCGGCGGCCTGCGGGTGCGTTCCGTGGGGTTCACGCGTGCTCCGGGGGGGAGGGGAGGGCGAACTTTGACGCGCCCGTCACGGAGTGTCGGCTACCCTGCGCGCCCACCTGGAGGCCACGATGTGGAGCGTCATGATGCTGTTTGGCTTCGCCCCGTGGCAGCCTCAGCTCTCCCCACCAGCGCAGCACACACTCCCCACCGGTGCGCCGGCCCCGCACCTGTCCTGGTCGCCCGAGCTGGCGGTGCGGCTCACCCAGACCCACCGCTGGAACCGCTTCACACAGGCGTGGGGTGGACGGTGGGCGGCACGCTGGGACCCCCGCACCCTCACGCCCCGCTTTCTGTACGCACCGGGAGTGCCCGAGGCCGATGTGGATGCGCTGGTGGTCGACATCGCGCGGCTGGCGGGCGTCGACCCCTCGGAGCTGTCGGAGGCCAAGCCCCGTGTGGGGGCGCAGCGGACCTGGCTGCGGTGGACCCGCACCTGGCACGGGGCGCCCGTTGAAGGCGACGAAGTGCTGGTGTCGGTTCAGCAGGGCCGCATTGGCGGAGTGTGGGTGCGCCTGTCGCCCATCTCGGGCCTGCCCACACCGCAGCCCGGCGAGGTCGTGCGGCCCCTTCCCTCCAAGAAGTTCGATGAACACGGGAATTCGCTCGGTGTCGAGGCACACCTGGTCACCCGCACCGAAGCCCACGATGTCGTCACCTACCACGACCGCACCGGCGCCGTCGTCCACCAATACACCACCCGCCACTTCGACACTCTGCAGGTCTCCCACCTCGAGCGCACCATCGGCGACGACCACATCGAGAGCCCGGCGCGCCAGCTCGACATCACCGACTCCACGGCCGCGTCCGACACCACCGCCCACGACGGCTCCCACAGCCTGTCTGGAGACCTCTCCGTGGTGCTCGATGGTCCGGCGCTCGAGATTCGCCAGAACGGCGCGTACCAGGGTCCTCTCGCGGTAGGCGTGGACACCGCCGGGGTGGGAGTCCTCGACGGGGGCTCCGATATCTCCGATGCCAGCGCCAGCGTGCTCCACCACACCCACACCGTGTTCGACTGGCTCGCCTTGCGCTGGCCCGCCCACAGCTGGCTGGGCGAGAAGGTGCCCGCCAACGTCGACATCTCCTCGTCGGCCTGCAACGCCTACTACACCAGCGGCACCATCAACTTCTTCATCGGCTACGGCTCGTACTGCTACAACTTCGGCCAGGTGGCGGATGTCATCTACCACGAGGTCGGCCACGGCATTCACCACTACATCCTGGCCGGCGGCACCTTCGCGGGCGATGTGTCGGAAGGGTCGGCCGACTTCGTCTCCGCCACCCTCAACAACGACCCCATCGTGGGCCTCAACAGCAAGCCGGGGGGCGGCATCGTCCGCGAGCTCGACACCGACAAGGTCTACCCCGACAACGTGGTGAACGAGGTCCACGCCGATGGCCTCATCTGGGGCAGCTTCCTGTGGAACCTTCGGGCCGAGTGGCAGGCCCTCTACGGCGACGAAGCGGGCGCCGAGCGCACCGACCTCCTGTTCCTGGGCGCTCTGGAGCAGGGGCCCACCCTCACCGACCTCTACGAAGCCGTCATCCTCGCCGACGACGACGACGGCGACCTCTCCAACGGCACTCCCCACGCCTGCGACCTCGTCACGCTGCTCGACCACCACGGCCTGGGTCCCGGTCCTCTGGGCGTGGTGGTCATGGAGCACACGCCCCTCGGTCCCCAAGCCAGCGATGCCGTGTCGTACCCGGTCGACTTCGGGGTGTTCTCGCCCACGCTCGACTGCGCCGACTACGACCCCGAGACCGTGCGCCTCTGGTACACCACCGGCCCCCTCGCACAGGTGCCCGGCATCGACGGTGACACCCCCGAGGTGTACGACGGCTGGACCGAAGTGGTCCTGTCGATGGACGAAGAGACCGAGTCACGCTTCGCGGGCACGCTCCCCCGGCAGCTCGCCACCACCGAGGTCCACTACATCATGGAGGCCCGCACCGGTGATGGCACAGAGGTGGTGTGGAGCCACGGTGGGGTGCACACCGGCGTCCACAGCTTCCGGGTGGGCGACCGCGACCCCATCTGGTGTGAGGACTTCGAGGCTGGCGACCCCACCGACTGGCTGCACGGTGGCGGACTCCCGGGGGCCCCGCGCACCGACCGCCTCGACCAGTGGGAAGTGGCCGAGCCCGCGTCGTCGAGCGCGTTCGTCCCCGACACCGCGCCGTCGGGCAGCTTCATCATGGGCACCAACGTCACCGGGCTCTATGCGCCCAACAACCAGCAGTACCTCGTGTCACCGCCCATTCCCGTGCCCGAAGGCCGCATGACCCTGCTCACCTACCAGCGGTGGCTGTCGGTGGAAGACGGCATCTACGACCACGCCACCGCGTCCGTGGATGGCCAGCTCTACTACGAGAACCCGGCTTCGGGCGGCGGCATCGACCACGCCCTCGACGTGGGCTGGCGCGGCATCGAGCTCGAGGTCGACCCCCTCCGCGACACCATCGCCGCCGATGGGGAGGTGGTGCTCGACTGGACCCTCTCCTCCGATCCCGGCCTCGAGTTTGGCGGGTGGCACCTCGACGACGTCTGCGTGGTCCAGCTCGCCGACCTCCCCGCCCACTACCGGCGCACCCAGCTCGTCGCCCACGTAGACGACGACTTCCGCGTCACCCTCACCTGGGAGAATCCGTGGATCGAGCCGCTCGACCGGGTGGCGCTCGTGTCCGTGGACGGTGAAGACCTGGAAGATGTGTCACTCGCGTCCACCCTCCTGCAGATCAGCGACGCCACGCCCGGTGGCGCGGGGGTCTACGTCGACGGCCTGCCCCTCGAGCCCGGCACCGCCCGCACCTATGCGCTGCTCGCGGCCCCCACCGCCGCCGACGACTACTACACCCACCTCCAAGACGGCGACAACCGCGTCACCGTGTCGCGCGACTCCCTTCCCGAAGACACCGGCACTCCGGAAGACACGGGCACCCCGCCCGACACCCACACCCCACTGGCCGAAGACTCTGGCGCACCCCCCGTCTCCACCCACCCCCACAGTCCCAACAAGGAGGAAGGCTGTGCCTGTGCGGTCGGCGCCTCCCCCGCGTCCGCCGTGTGGCTGGTGGGCCTGGCACCGCTCGTGGTCGCTCGGCGCCGTCGCCGTGGCTAGTCCACACCCCCGTCCCACGGGGGGCGGGGCATGACCACCCACCCGCATGGCCTCGACCGGGTCGCCCTGACCGCCGCGCTGCTCGCCGTGGGCAGTGTGGTCCTCTCCACCCTGTCACCCGGCATTCTCACCGGTTCTGAGCTGCTCGGCGCCGGCACCGCCGACACCTGGGGACACGCCTGGGGCTATGGCTGGACCGCCGACGCCCTGGCCGCAGGCTCCGTGCCCTTCGACCACGCACCGGTCGACCACCCCGGCTCCCAGCGGTGGTGGGTGATCGACCTGCCCGTGGCCATCCTGCTCGCGCCCATCACCGGGCTGGCAGGCTCGGCCCTGGCCTACAACCTCGCTGTGTTGGGGCACCTGGCGCTCGGTGCTGCGGCGGTCACGGCGCTCGTGCGCGCGCGGGGCGGGGGGGATGCCATCGCCGTCGCGGCGGGTGTGTGTGTGGTGCATGCCCCGTTCGTGCGCGGCGTGGTGGCCAGTGGTGTGCCCGAAGCACTCGGCGTTCTCATCGCGCCGCTCCTGGTCTTGTGGCTCGATGTGGGGCTGCGGTCTGGCCGAGCTCGTCCGCTCGTGGGGGCGGCGCTCGTGTCCGTCGTGCTCGTGCTGGACGGGGTGTATGGCGCGCTGGCCGGTGCCTGGGCCGCGGCGGTGGCCACCGGGGCGGCTGTGCTGGGCACCCGAGAGCGGGTCCGCGTGGCTCTTCGTGCAGGGATGGTCGCGTTGCCCGCGGGGGTGGCGATGGCCGGGTTGCGCCTGGCACTGCACGCTTCCGAGCATCCGGCCCTCTATGCGGCCAAGCAACGCACGGTGCGCATCGGCGAGGCTTGGGTGCTCCAGCCGCTCGGTGGCTCCGACCTCGCCGCCTGGTCCACGCCGGTGTGGTGGCTGCCGCACATCGCGCCCGACTCACCGCATCGCCACATCGTGTACGTGGGGGTGTTGCTCCCGCTGATGATGGTGTGGGCGGCCTGGCGGCACCCGGTCGCTCGCCGGCCGGTGCTGGTCGCGGGTGTGGGTGCACTGCTGGCTCTCGGGCCCGCACTGTTCGTTCACGGCGAGCCCTACACCAGCGCCATCCTGCCGGGCACCTGGCTGTGGGTGGCCGGTGCCACCAACCTCTACCGGCTCGCCGGGCTGGTCCCTGTGCTGGGCATGGTTGCGGTGGTGACCGCCTTGTCGCGAGCGGGGCGGCCCCCGCTTGTGTGGGGGGCGCTGGTCGCTGTGATGGTGGAGTGGACCGTGGGTGCCCCCGTTTCCATGCGGATGCCCACCGTGCCGAACCCGGCCGGTGCTGTGGAGGCTTTCCTCGCCCACGACCCCACACCCGGAGCGGTGCTCGACCTTCCATTCGACCGCGAAGGCTCCCGAGCACGCGGTCCGTTCGCCCAGCGCACCTTCTTCCTGGCGAGCGTGCACGGCCGGGCGGTGGCATCGGGCTTGTACAAGCAAGCCACCATGCAGACCCGAAACCCCACCCTGGGCGAGGCGTCTCGGGCGTTTCGGGTGTCGTGGATGCGCCAGCAGGTCCCCGATGGCAGTGGGGCGCCAGCCCGGCCCGTCGCGCTCCGGTCGCCTCTTTCTCCACACGCCGGCGCCCTCCTCGTGGCCCATCTCGAGCGCGAGGGCTTCTCGCACGTCACCCTCGACCTCGAGCTGCTCGTGCCCGCCCAGCGCCCCGATGCTCTCGCGTGGGCCGAGTCCTGGCTGGGCCCACCACACGCCACTTCTGCAGACGGCTTGCGGCTGGCATGGCGCTTGGAGGATGCTGCCTCCCGGAGTACGGAGCCCATCGACCTGCCGCCCCCGCCCGAGGCCCCGCGTGAAGCCATTCCATGACCTCTCGGATGGGGCGCGCTTTCGTCGCCTCCGTCGCCTGGCCGACCAGGCCGTCGTGGCCTTCGGGTTGGGCAGCGCACGGCTCCGACCCCTCGTCTGTTGGGAGAACGCCACCTGGCGCGTGTCCTGTGCGCAGGGCGAGCTCCTGCTCCGGGTGCACCGGGTGGGCTATCGGTCCCGCGAGGAAGTGTTGGCCGAGCTGCGTTGGCTCGAGCACCTCCGTCGCTGCGGGCTTCCCGTCGCCCAACCCTACCGGCTGCCCGATGGGACGGCTGTGGTGGAGGCAGACGCACCCGGTGTCCCGGGACCCCGACTCTGCACCTTGTTGACTTGGGTGCACGGACGCATCCACCGGCGTCCCACCCTTCCCGCGGTCGAACGCATCGGCCGTCTCTTCGCCCAGCTCCACAACGCCGCCGAGTCTGCACCGTCCATCGGTCCGCGTCCTGCTTTCGACGACACGGGTTGGTTTCGTCCGGCCATCCCCAGCGGTGTCCCGGGGGTCGACGCTGCCCTGTCTTCGGCCGACCGACACCTCATCGGCGAGATGCAGCACGCCGCCCACGGCCTCTTTGCCCGGCTCGACCGGAGCCCCGCATCATGGGGCCACATCCACGCCGACCTCCACTTCTTCAACGTGGTCCACACCCCGTCCGGCGTCGTCCCCATCGACTTCGACGACATGGGCACCGGCCCCTTCCTCTACGACCTCGCGATTCCCTACATCCGGTGCAGCCGGCTCGCCGACCCCGCCAAGGCGTGGGCGCGCCTGCTCAAAGGATACCGTTCCCTCCGGCCGCTGACCGATGCCCAAGAGGCCGACGTCCGCGCGCTGGCCGTTCTCCAGATGCCTGGTGTGTTGCGCTATATCGCCAGCCGCTGGCCCGACCCCGAGGTCGTCTCGCTGCTCCCGCGCGTGCTCGACGACATCCGGCGGGTCTGGCCCCGGTGGTGCGCCCAGCACCCCTGGCCGTTCGTCTCTGCATCCTGATGCCTTCCGGTGGCTTCCATGTCCCCCTCCGCCCGACCCACCCACGCTCCGCCCATGCCCTCCCACGTCGGGCTGGCCTGGGAGCTCACCACCGTCACCGGCTGGGGCGTCTACGGCACCCACGTCCTCCGGCACCTCGCTGTCCGCGGGGCCCCCGCACCCATCCTGCTCAAGCAGCCCGCCCGCTTCACCCCCGACCCCCTCGATGCAGCCCTGTTCGCGCCCTACCTGGCCCAGCAACAGAAGCTCCTCGCCATGGTGTCCCGGGGCGGCAAGATCACGCCGGCCGACCTCGGCTTCCCTGTCCTGAAGACCCTCCTCCCCGGCTTCCGACCTGTCACTGCAGGCCGGGTGTTCTTCGGGAAGCCCGACATCGGCGTCATCTTCTTTGAGAACACACGCATCGACCGCGCCGCGGTGGCCGAGTCGAAGAAGTACGCCCGCATCGTGGCCGGCTCCACGTGGAACCGGGATGTGATGGTGGGCCAGGGCGTCGACCACGTCGAGCTGGTCCTGCAGGGCATCGACCCCGTGCTGTTCCATCCCATGCCTCGCCGCCCCTTCCGGCCGGGCACCTTCACCCTCTTCAGCGGGGGCAAGCTCGAAGCCCGCAAGGGCCAGGACCTCGTGCTGGCCGCCTTCAAGCGCTTCCATGCCCGCCACCCCGACAGCGTGCTCATCACCGCCTGGCAGAACGCCTGGCCCGAGCTGGCCGCCGACATCGCCCACCGGGGGCATGTGCACGGGGTTCCCGAGCAACGCCCCGACGGCACGCTGGCCATCGAGGCCTGGGCTGTGGCCAATGGGCTCCCACAGGGCAGCGTTCTCGACATGGGTTGGGTGGCCCACAAAGACATGCCGCGCATCCTCGCCGCCTGTGATGCTGCCGTGTTCCCCAGTCGCAACGAGTCCGGCACCAACCTCCCGGCCATGGAGTGCATGGCCATGGGGCTGCCGGTGGTGGTCTCGGCCAACACGGGCCACCTCGACCTCATCGGCCCCGACGGCACCCCACCGAGGGTCTTTCCGCTGCGGCATCAGCGCCCGGTCGCGCCCACGAAGCCCGGGTGGGGCACCGATGGCTGGGGCGAGTCGAGCGTGGATGAGCTCGATGCCGTCCTGGAGGTCCTCTACACCGACCGCCAGGCCACCCGCGAGCGGGGAGACAACGCCGCTGCGTTCATGCAGACGCTCACCTGGGAGCACCAGGTCGATGCCCTCGCCGAGGTGGTGGCGCAGGCTGCCGCCGACTTCAGCCCCCGGTGAAGAACTTCGTGAGCACCGGAGCCATGTTTTCCACTGTGTTGTCGCCCCAGGCGCCGCCGTCGATGTGCTTGCCCACCGACTTGCCCGATGGGTCCACCATCTCCCAGTGCGGCACTCCGTTGGGTTGGATGCCCACGGCACTCAGCGCTTCGGTGTGTTTGTCGGCATCCAGCTCGATGATGTGGACCGGACGATGGGCCTGGACCATCCGTGGGTCGTCGAGGCTGGCCTTGTAGACCTTGCACGGTCCGCACCAGGTAGCGCCCACATACACAACGGGCACGCCCTTGGCCGTCTTGGCGCTCTTGCGCACCGCGGCGGTGGCGTCGCCCTTTTCTGAGATGGTCGTCCAGGCCACCTTCTTCGATGCAGAGACGGCCTTCTTTGTGTGGACCACCTTCTGGGGCGCGGGCTGTTCTACCGAGGGTGCCGGCGCCGCTTCGGCGGGACCGGACTTCTTGGCTGTGTTGGACGGGGCGCTGTCGGAGCAGCCAACGGAACAAAGCAACACGACACCCACGAGACCCGAGGCGGCCAGGGCGTTCCGGTCCAACATCTCAGTGGACCTTGTAGGTGAGGAAGAAGATGACTGCTTCTTCGTGCCGCTCGATGGTCCAGCTCTGCTTGGTGCCCGACTCGTCGCTCTCGGAACCATGCAGAGACGCGAGGGTGCGGGCGCCCGCCATGCTGGACACCGCCTTGAGGATGGGCTCGGTGGCGCTCAGGACCGCTCCGACCGGCGCCATGCCCGCTGTGTTGGCCAGGCTGCCGGCAGCGGTGGTGCCTTTGCCCGCAATCTCCAGGGCCTTGTCGCGGCGGGTGGTGGCCGTGATGGACAGCGTGTACCCGAAGACGTCGGGGATGTCCTGCCAGTGCTGCACCAGCAGGCCGTCTCCTTCGTAGGCGTGTGTCCAGGGCTGCCTCCGTCCGCGCTTGAACGGCACAGGGTCGAGCGGATGGGCCGGCAGCTTGACCCCCTGGCGGCCGTCGTAGGTGCCAGCCGTGACCACGCAGAAGCCCTTGCGTGGCGCCTCGTTGGTGAGGGTGAACTTCTTGAGGAACAGCGAGGCGGGCATGGGCACTCCGGGAGCCGTCGGGTCGAGCGATGAACGGACGGTAGACTATCGGACTTCGCAGTGGCCCGGGGGTGGTCGACCGGGGGGTGGGGCGTGCGGTAGCCTCCAAGACCCACTCGCTTGGACCGGAGCGGAGGACAGATGGAGTACCTGGCCGGAAGGTCGCTCGGGCGCCCGCTCGCCTTGGTTGTGTGGCTGACCGGATGGGGCTGCGGCTCCCCGGAAAAGCACGACACCGCATCCCTCGACACCGAGTGCTCGCCCTTTCCCGTTCCCGAGGATGCCCTCGTGGACAACGACCTCCACATCGGTGGTCGCGGGTACGTCTGCTACCTGCCCTCCCCCGAAGGGGTGTGTGTGGCGGTCTCCGGCGCCGAGGCTGCTGCCGTGGTGGCCGACCAGGGGGCCGAGGCCGCGGGCTGCAGCTCCGGGGTGGTGGTCATCGACGGCACCTGTCCTGCCGACCTCGTGGTCGGTACCTGCACCTTTGCCGACACCGGCGAGGTCTGGACCCTCTACCCCTGCAACCGGTGGGACGACCTCCCGGGGGGCGAAGCCTCGGGATGCGAGAGTGCTGGCGGCTCTTGGATGGACGCAGCGTGACCCGCTCCCGCCTCGCTTGGATGGTGTGGTGGGTGGGGTGTGGTCCCGCCGCACCCGAGCCGGCTCCCACCGCACCTGCGCCCGCCCCCACCGCACCCCCGCCCGCCCCCACCGCACCCGAAGCCGACGAAGACCGCCTGTCACGCCTGAATTTCATCGTGTTCGACATCGACTCGCTGCGGGCCGACCGACTCGAAGGCGGACCCGGCGCCCCCCCCAACCTGCGGTGGCTCCAGCAGCGCGGCACCCTCTTCAGTCGGGTCTACCCACCCGCCGGCTGGACCCTGCCCTCCGTCATCTCGATGCTCGCCGGACGCGTGGCCCCCGCCGAAGCGCTGCTGCCCGAGGCCGACCCCACCCACCACCGCCTGCTGCCGGGCATCCTCGCCGCCTACGGCTACCACACGGGCGTGGCCTGGGGCGACACCCTGCTCGACCGCCATCCCCGGCGGCTGTCCTGGCTGTCGGGCACCGAGCCCGCGGTCGACTACCAGACCGCCACTGGCTTTGCCACCGCGCTGAAGGCGGGAGACGTCCCCGAGCCATTCTTCGTGATGTTGCACGACGAGGACCTCCACACCGCTCTGATGGGCCGACACCTCGCCGAGCTGCCGCCCGACCGGGCCGCCCACCTCGCCCGGCAGCAGTACCAGCAGGCGCTCGTCGACTACGACGTGGGGGTGGGCAATGTGCTGTCGGCGATGTGGGGGGCGGGCCTCACGGAGCGCACGGTGGTGGTGGTCCTCTCCGACCACGGCGAGGCCCTCTACGAGCACGGTGCCCTCGGCCACGGCGACCTCCTCTGGGAAGAGGTGGCACGGGTGCCCATGCTCATCGTGTCGCCCACCGCCAGCGGGGCGCGCCGCGTCACCCGAGCCGTCTCCACGCTCGATGTGGCGCCCACCGTCCTCGACCTCGCGGGAATTGGCCAGCACGCGGAGATGCGGGGGCGGTCCCTCGTGTCCGCGCTCTCCGGAGGCGCTGCGGGCCGCGACGACCGGGCATTCGTGCTCGACTCCGACATGAACGCCGGTGCGGTGGTGGTGGGAGACCTCAAGCTGCTGGTCCACCCCCACGGCTGCGACGACGCCCACAAGCAGCCCTTCCCGCCCCTTCAGGGTGCCCAGTGCGTGGCCCTCTTCGACCTCGCCACCGACCCCCTCGAGCAGCACGACCTCTCCGCTGCCCGGCCCGACGACCTCGCCCGCCTCCGCGCCGCACTCCAGACCGGCCTCCAGGCCCGAAGCACCCCAGCACTCGACGAATACACCGAGTTCCTCTCCGAGCTGCAGCAGCGTGGCTACTGGGAAGCGGTCGACCCCGGGTAGCCCGCGCTACCGGGCCGCCGCGCACTCCGCGAACTCGTTGGCCGCCGGCATGGGGTCTTCCGTGGGCAGCATCGCTTCGGCCACGGGCGCCACCGGTGCCGCATCCACCAGCTGGAAGCGTCCGATGAGCTCGCGCATGGTCTCCACCTGGCCGTGCATGTCCTGAGAGGCACCGGCCATCGACTGGGCCCGGCCCGTGTTGGTCTGCACCGCGTCGTCGAGCTCGGTGAGCCCGCTGTGGACCACCTCGGTGGACTGGCGCTGCTCCACGCCCGCTTCGGCGATCTCGTCGACCAGGTCGCTCACGCCGCGGGCCGCGTCGACGATGGCCGACAGGGAGGCGGCGGTCGAGTCGGCCACAGCCACGCCTTGGCGCGCCCGGTCCACCGACGTCCGGATGACCTTCCCGATTTCCTTGGCGGCGGATGCACTGCTGCTGGCCAGCGTCCGGACCTCCTCGGCCACCACCGCGAAGCCCCGGCCGTGCTGCCCGGCGCGGGCGGCCTCGATGGCGGCGTTGAGGGCGAGCAGGCGGGTCTGGAAGGCAATCTCGTCGATGACCTGGACGAAGTTGCCCACGCGGGTGCTGTCCGCCTGCACTTCGCGCATCGTCTTCAGCATCTCGCGCATCTGGTCGGCACCGGCCTCGGCGGTCTCGGCGGCCCGGCGGGTGCCCTCGCGCGCTTGCTCGGCACGCACGGCGTTGTCGCGGGTCTGCTCGGTGATGTCGGCCATGGCGTCGCGCATCCGGGCGGCCACGCTCGACAGTCCCTTGGCGCTGTTGGCCAGCTCCGTGCTCGATGTGTCCACCTCGGCGCTGCTGGCCGCGAGCCCGGCGCACGAGCTGTCCACCGCCGACAGAGCTTCGTTGAGGCCGTCGACCATGCGCTCGAGGGCGTGCAGCAGGCGGTCCTGGTCGGAGCGCGGGCGGACCTGCACGGTGAGGTCGCCGTTGGCGATCTGGGTGGCCATGGCCACGATGTCGTCGTTGACCTCGAGCACCATGTTGATGGCGTCGACCAGGCGCTTGAACTCCCCGTTGTAGTCGCCGGTGATGGGGGAGGGCTCGGCACCTTCAGCGATCTTGGCCAGGATGTCGATGGCCACCGCGACGGGACGGGAGACGGTGTCGAGAACCGCGTTGGTCCCTTCAATCATCTGGGCCCACGCACCTTCGAAGCCTTCCAGGTCGGCCCGCGCAGCCAGGTCGCCTGCCTCACAGGCCTCGGTGAGCCCGGCGAGCACCTGCCGGAAGCGCTGGACCATGTCGGCGATGCGGTGGACGTCCTCTTTCATCCCTTCGAGGTCTTCGGGGAGCGGACCTTCGATGCGGCGGTCCACGTTGCCCTGGGCGATCTGGTCGAGGAGCTGCATGATCTCGGCGACCGCGCGCGCACGCTCCTCCTCGAGCTCCTTCTCCACCACTTCATCGACGGCATGGGCGATGAGCTCGCCGGTCTCGGCCATTGCCTGGACCCACGCCGGGGCGAGCCGTTCGTTGTCCCGGTTGCGGCGCACGAGCACGCCAGGGGACGACCGACGGGGACGCACCGGCACCACCACCGCACCCTCCCAGCCGTGCTGTTCATACATGGCGGTTGCCCAGGAACCGCTCTCACCCAGGACTTCCACCACTTCGATGGGGGCGCCTGACGCCACCTTGTGGGGCACGTCCGTGTCGGCGGGTGCCTCCGGGAATGCGGCGTCTTCTTCTGTGGCGACAACGGGCTGGTACGGGCCATGTTCACCGGTTCGGCGGAAGGCTGCCCAGGCGTGCTCGGGGTCGGACAGTCGCACCGCCCCCAGCAGGGTGGCCCACATGTCGCTGCCTTCCTCCCGGCCGGCCAGCTTGTCGCGGACTTGCTGGCCGATGTGGGGCACCTCGGCGAGGTCGCGGCTGCGCTCCTGGTCGATGAGGCGCTCGGTCACGCGGGTCATGACACGCACCACGGCAGCCAGGGTGTCGCGGCGGCGGTCGCTCACGTGTCCGGCGCTCGGGGCATACCAGTCGAGCACGGCGATGCGCTGGCCGAAGGCCGTCACCGGCACGAACACACCCGCCCGCACGCCACCCAGCCGGGCCGCATCGCGGCGAACATAGGCGGGCATGGTCCATAGATCGGGCACATCGAGCACGGTCCCGGTCTTCCACACGCGGCCCACGAGGTCCTGGCCCACCCGGAAGGCAGCCTCTCGGGTGGCTTCGTCAAAGTCCTTGCCCGCGGTGCCGCTGGTCCCGCCCACCACGATGCGCTGTCGACGGGGAGACCATCGCCACCACCCGCCCGCCACCCAGCCGTACACGCGGCACACGCTGGAGATGATGCGGTCCAGGGCTTCTTCGACCGATGCAACCCCCTCGAGGTCCGAGCCGATGGACCGGATGGCACCCGCTTCGAGCTCGTACTCTTCGAGCTGCTCGCGGTCGGACACCTGGGCCACGAAACGGGCGAGTGCTCCGCCCATCGCAGCGAACAGGCGCCGCAGGTCGTCGTGGGGGGGCTCGTCGAGGCGCGTGAAGAAGTCCATCACGCCCGTGGGGCCGTCGTCGAAGCGGACCGGGACCAGCCACCGGTGGCGTGCGCCTGCCGGGATGACGGTCACCCGACCCTCCTGTGCGGCCTGCTGGACGGCTTCAGGAACTTCGATGCTGTCGTGGTCTTCGATGTCTTCGGGAGACACGCCCACCTCGGCGATGCGGGCGAGCGGGGTGTCGTCTCGCGGGCCCCAGAAGTAGCCCACGGGCCACTGCATGGCGCCGGTCACGCTGTCGAGAGCGGTCAGCAGGAGGCTGTGGGTGCGCTGGACCGGTGCGCAAGCAGACACCATGGTCTCGAAGGCCAGGATGGCGCGGGTCCGAGGGTCGGCAGCATGCGTCGGCGGTGTGGTCATGGGGAATCGGCTCACGATGCGGGGCGCGCGGAGGTCCACCGGGTGGCGAGGTGGCTCCCCGAGAGGGGAGGGATCCTGCAGTCCAGGCTCGGTTCGGACCTGCAGCCGCCGAGGTTGAGGCGGATGCTCGGCAGACGACTCCGGTCATTGACGGAGAGACGCAGATGCCGGTACGGGGGCCGCTCGCCACCCCAACCGGACCGTTCGATGTCGGCCCACGCGCCCCCGCCCCCTCTGGCCCGCCGGGTCGGAGCCCTCTTCCTCACGCTGTACTGCACCGCGGTGGTCTTGCTGGGGCTCCCGCGAGAGTCCGGCCCGCGGTTCCTCCACACCGTCACCATTCCGGTGCGCGATGTCCTCGACGACCACGGCATCAACCCCTGGCACTTCGTGTTCGCCGGGCGACGGGGGCAGGAGAAGCGGCGCAACGTGGCCATCCGGTTCACCGGCACCACGCGCGACGGACAGCGCGTGGTCCTCCACGAAGCGCCTCCGGGCCTCACCGCCCCTGCCGTGCGGGTGTTCGACCACCTCCCCACCACCGCCTCCTTCAAGTCCCTCACGCTGTCCCGGCTCGGCCGCATCATGCTCAGCCGCTCCGAAGCGGACTGGGTGTCGGCGCGCGACGCCCTCCAGGCACTCCCCACCCTCCGTCGTCAGGTCCTGGGCTTCTGCACCAGCGCCACCCTCAACGGCGGGCTCGACCTCGAGCGTGTGGAGATGGATGTGTTCGGCGCGGGCATCCAATACGAGACCGGAGACCAGTATGGCCGGGCCGCCCACCTCTTCGAAGCGGGCTGCGACGACCGGTCGGTGCGCGCCATGACCGGCGAAGCCCCGGGCCGCCCCGACTGGCCCGGCGTGGTCTGGTTGTCGGTCCCATGAGCGAACCCTCCCGTCTCTCACGCGCCGAAGCGCGGGTCATCGAGTGGTTCTACACGCCCGCGTCGGTGGCGCCGCTCGCCTTTGTGCGGTTTGGGCTGGGGCTTGTGTTGGTCCTGTCCGTGGCGTCCTACCTGCCGCACGCCGAGTGGCTGTGGGGCGAAGATGGCTTCAGCGCCAACACCTTCTCCTCCTATGCCCAGCATCCGCTGCGCTACCACACCGAGCTCATCCTCGGCTTGCTCCTCGTGTCGAGCGCCTGCTTTGCCGTGGGCTTCGCCACCCGCTGGACCGGCTTGCTCGCGGCCGTCCTCCAGGCCGTCACCGGCTCCACCGGGTACGTCCACACGTGGGGTTGGTCCACGGTCATGCCGGTCGTGGTGGCGATTGTCGCACTGTCCGCCGCCGGCAACCGCTGGTCGGTCGACGCCTGGCTTGCCGCTCGGAAGGGCCGCACGCTCCCCGCCGTCGCCCCGGCTTGGGCCCTCCGCCTGCTCCAGGTCCACGTGGCCGTGGTCTACGTGTCTGCAAGCTGGCACCGCTACAACGACCCCGGCTGGATAAACGGCGAGATGGTCTATGCCGCGGTCGCCAATGGCATGTACACCCGCCTGCCCTACCTCGACCCCCAGCCCTTCCAGGGACTGTTCATCTTCCTCACCTACGCCACCGAGCTCATCGAGATGGTGGCACCCGTCCTGCTGTGGGTGAAGCGCGTGCGCACCCCCCTGGTCATCGGGCTGATGGGGCTGCACCTGGGCCTCGAGCTGTCGGCCATCATCGGGTGGTGGCAGCCCATGATGCTCACCTTGTTGGTGGTCTTCCTGCCGCCCGGGTGGTCGGCGCGGGTGCTCGACCGCCTCAAGCTGCCGGTGTCGGGGGCCACCCAACCCGAATAGGGTCAGCGCACCGGCCCGTGCACACGTTCCAGCTCTCGATGAACGGCGTCGGGGTGGAAGTACGACAGGTACATGAACACCATCGTGAGCGAGAACGTATAGACGGTCATCGTCTCGTACAGCACGGCGTGGAAGAGCGCACCGGCGGCGACAAGAGGCCACCGAAAGCGCTTGAACCACAGGCCGAATGCAAGGGCGAACTCCAAGACGATGCTGCCCACCGCCGACCCCACGATGGCAGCCTTCAGCCACATCACGCGAGGCAGCTCCGAGCCCAGGAACTTGCTCATCAGCACCTGTTCGAGGCGGTCGCCGCGGACGTAGCCCCAGTGGCACTTCACCACCCCGCCGTAGAAGTAGATGCACGAGACGAGCAGGCCCATGAGCGGCCAGGCCCACAAGGGACCTTCTTCCGGGGGGATGGGTCGGCCGTTGCGTTGGGCGTCGCGCACGACCAGCCAGCGGTCGACCGAATACGAACCACCGTTGGGTTGCAGAGCCAACATGGCGATGCTGCACGCGAGCGCTGCCTCGTGGTGGCTGAACCCGCGCTGCCAGCCCGCCACCACGTTGATGCCGAAGGCGATGGCCAGGGCACAGATGGCGGTGAGTGCCGTGGCGATGCGGCTCTTGTACCCCACGAGCATGAAGCAGCTGGCCACCAGGGTGACCGCGCCGAACACCACCAGCCAGGCCGGTGCCATGATCTGGTCGAAGGTGAGGTCCTGGCCCCACTTGGCCATCGCCAGCCCCGCCAGCCCGATGCGCAGCAGGCCTGCCGACCGGGTGGAACCGCGGCGCTTCAGCTGTTGGGTCACCCGCTCACGCAGAGAGGTGGCTTGGACGGGAGCATCAGCGGCCACCAGAGGCCTCCGTCGAACACATGTTGTGTTGCATCCACTCGCGGCGCCGCCAACGTGTCCGACTCCCACAGCGCACACGCGCCCGCACATCGTCCGCCTTGAGCGCTTTGCATAGCTTCACCCCCACCCGAAACGCCTCCCGGTTGGAGTTGATGCTGTTGCGACGCCGGTCGTGCCCCTCTCGCGAGCGCCCGAGGGCGTCCACCCAATTCAGGGGATGCTCGGTGCCGTCGGGGTCGACCGTATAGTACCGTACATCGCAGATGTCCCGACCCCAGCCGCCAAACATCTCCCAGCGGGGCAGCCACTTGAGGTGGTCCTGGTCGAGCGTGCCCCGGATGAGTGGGCCCACCGTGAGCCACACCCCCACCACCACCAGCACACCCCCGCGCGCGAGGAGCCGGCCGGTCGTCGGTTCGGGGGGAGGCTGGGACACGCTGTGGCTCCGAAGACGTGGGGGAAGTCCGGATGTGCGCCGACGGTATCAGGGGTGGACGTCGGGTGCAGCACGGCGCCCCGAAGCAGTGGGCAAGGGAGGCGCGAACCGGCGGACGAATCGGGCTACACTGGGCCCCTCGGAGGTGAGCCATTCCCCCCCACGGCTTCCAGTCCCGTCTCTTCGCCGCCACGGCTCTGTTCTCGTCGGCCATCGTCTCCACGAGCTGCGCCTCGGAAGACTACGTGCGGCTGTACCACACCGACGCCGTGGCCCCGGGCTGGTCCTGGGACGACATCCGCACGATGGACCACATGGGCCCCGTGCTGGTCGACGACGGCATCAACTTCGTGGTCTACAGCGAACGCGCCGAGCGCCTCGAGCTGCTGCTGTTCGACGACCCCGAGAGCGAGCTCCCCACCTGGCAGGCCGAGCTGGTCCAGGACCCCGAAGGTGGCCCGCTGTGGAGCATCTACGTCGAAGGCGTGGGCGTGGGGCAGCACTATGGCTACATCGCCTGGGGCCCGAACTGGCCCTACGACCCCGACTGGTTCCCGGGGTCCACCATCGGCTTCCTCACCGACGTCGACCGCTTCGGAAACCGCTTCAACCCCAACAAGCTGCTGTTCGACCCCTGGGGCAAGGCCATCCACCGCGACCACGACTGGTACGCGGGCAGCACCGCCTCCGGACCCGGCCGCCACCAGTCCACCTGGAAGGCCGCCTCGAAGACCGTCGTGGTGGAGATGGACTACCAGTGGTCCGACCAGGAAGACGCCTGGCGCGCCGCGCGGTCGTCGGGGCAACACGACGGCCACGACTGGACCGACCTCGTCTTCTACGAAGTGCATCCCAAGGGCTTCACGCGCAACCCGGCCAGCGGCGTCGAGTGGCCCGGCACGTGGCGGGGTATTGGCGAGAAGGCCGCATACCTGCAAGACCTCGGCATCACGGCCGTCGAGCTGCTGCCCATCCACGAGAAGCCCTTGGATGGCGGCTACTGGGGCTACAACAACCTCAACTTCTTCGCGCCCGAACACAGCTACTCCGCCAGCTACCAGGCCACCGGTCGAGTCGACGACGTCCTCGACGAATTCCGCTGGATGGTCGACCAGCTACACCAACACGACATCGAGGTCATCATCGATGTCGTCTACAACCACACCGGCGAAGGTGGGTTGTGGCGCGAGCGGCTGTACTTCGAGAGCTGGGACGAAGCCTACGAGGTCAACTTCGACCCCAAGGAAACGGCCGGCCTCTACTCGTTCCGCGGTCTCGACAACGCCGCCTGGTACGCCCTTCCACCCGATGGCCAAACGTACTGGAACAACACCGGCGTGGGCAACCAGACCCGCCCCAACCACACCCCCATGCACCGCCTCACGCTCGACTCTCTGCACTTCATGGTGGAAGAGCTGCACGTAGACGGCTTCCGCTTCGACCTCGCGGGCATCCTGGGCGAAAAAGACCCCTATTCGTACGACTGGAGCGACGGCATCGACCCCGCCCAGACCATCCTGCAAGAAATCATCGACGACCCGATCCTGCAGGCGAACAACACCCGCATCATCTCCGAGCCCTGGACCGCCGCGGGCACCGGCCCCGGCATCGGCGGCTTCCCTGCTTCCAGCACCCACCCCACCTACGCCTGGCACGAGTGGAACGCCCACTTCCGCGACTGGTGGCGCAGCTTCGTCAACGATGACGGCTTCCGCCTCAACTCCACCGAAGGCGTCGACGGCGGACAGGTGCTCACCGGCAGCAGCGAGATGTATGGCTGGAACGACCGCAAGCCCTATCACTCGGTCAACTTCATCACCGTCCACGACGGCTTCACGCTCTACGACCTCTTCTCCTACGAAGAAAAGCAGAACGGCTGTGGCCTGCTCAACCCCATCTGCTGCGACGACCCCCTCAGCGTGTGGTGCGACGACGAATCGGGCGAGAGCCACAACCGAAGCCGCAACTGGGGCGACGAAAACACCAAGCGCCAGATGATGCGCAACATGTTCGTGGCCATGTTCGTCAGCCACGGCACGCCCATGATTCTGGGCGGCGACGAGTGGATCCGAACCCAATTCGGCAACAACAACGCCTACACCGACACCGCCGACAACGAATGGAACTGGTTCCGCTGGGGTGAGTGGCAGAGCACGTACGCCTGGCACCGCTACCGGATGCACGACTTCGTGCGCAACCTCACCCGCTTCCGCAAGGAACGAAAGTACGCCCTGTCGCCCGCCGAACACGACGGCGGCATGCCCTTCGCCTGGAAGAACGCCGGCAACTCCGACATGACCGGCGACCAATGGGGCAGCCAGCGCCACATGATGATTCACTACTACCGCGACGGCGACGCCCAGTGGGAAGACAAGCCCGAGCTCCTCGTGCTCCTCAACATGGAGCGCGACGCCGTGGAGTTCACGCTGCCCGAAGGCCGCACCTGGGCCCGCCTCATCGACACCCAGTCCTGGTTCGACATGCCGGGCACCATCGGCGACGAAGAAGCCGGCTGGTTCGCCGACAACCCGTCCCGCGACCCCTACATCTCGGCCAACATCACGCTCGACGACCCCACCGCCATCGAAGGCGGGTCCTACGGCGTCAGCGGCAGCACCATCGTGGTTCTCGAAGAAGTGCGGTAAGCGGCCCTACTGCTCGAACAGCGCCACGAGCGCCGGCAGGTGTGGGATGTCCGCCGGCGCCCATTCGATGTGGGCGAGGTCCGGAGCCGTCACCCACCGCGACGCATCGTGGTCGACCAGGGTGGGGGTTCCCGTGAACTGGCGGGCCACGAACACCACCATGCGCACGTCGATGGGGCCGGTGGCCACCGTGGCTTCCCCCAGCCGCTCGTCGAGAGTGATGCCGATGTCGAGCTCTTCGCGGATCTCGCGCACGATGGCGTCCCGCTCCGTCTCGCCGGGCTCCACCTGTCCACCCGGCAGCTCCCACAGCCCCCCATGTCGACGACCGGGCGTGCGACGAGCGATGAACAGGCGCCGGCCGTGCTCGGGGTGGTCGTGCACGAGAGCCAGGGCCACCACGTGCACCGTGCGGCGGAAGGGGGACGATTCTGTGGACATGTGCAGCTCACCGAGGGGAGGGGAGCGCAGCGGCTATGCTCTCTGCGTCCGCACCGCACCTGCATGTGGCTGGAGCTTGTCTTGTCCCCTCTCTTCATCTTGCTGGCCACCTCCGCCTGGGCAGGCCCCCACACCGTGATGCTCGGTGTGGAAGGCAATGTAGACACCCACGCAGCGAGTCTACATGACCTGGGCGCGACCCGGACCCGCTGCTATCGCGTCGCCCGTATCTGCATTGCCGACTTTGCAGACTCGTCCATGCAGAACAACGCGGTGCAACACTTCGCAGACCACCCTGGCGTGCGTTGGGTAGAGCGCGACCAACCCATGCCCGTCGTCCAACATGCTCTGACCGACGACCACGCCGGCACCCCCGACTGCCCCGACCTCTGGGAGCTGCCCGCCGTCGAGCTGGAAGCGGCCTTCGACCTTGGCCTCACCGGCGCCGGTGCGCCCGTCGTCGCCATCCAAGACACGGGCTTCTATGAGGCCCACGAGGACTTCGGTGTGGTGTCGGGTCGGTACGACTATGGCAATTGGGACACCGACCCCGAGGTGGAATACGGCGCCGGCGTACCGCAACACGGCACATTCATCGCGGGCATCATCAATGGGGTGGCCGACAATGAGTTGGGTCGGGCGGGTGTGTTGCCCGACGGCCGCGTCAACCTCCAGAAGATTGCCGACAACACCGGCGCCCTCTACTTCTCCTATGCCGTCAGCGCGATGGCCGACATCGCCGAGGGCGACCTGGGCGTGCGCGTGCTCAACTACTCCATCGGCGGCTCGGGCAGCACCACCGCCTTTGAGGACGCCGTGTCTGCACTCGCCGACGCCGACATCCTGCTCGTCGCTGCCGCGGCAAACTGTGGATACGCCGACTGTGCAGATGCCGACAACGACGCCTATCCAATCTATCCGGCCAGCTACTCCGACGACCACATCATCGCCGTGGCCGGGTCCACCCGCGACGGGGCGCTCAACCCCTACTCCCACTATGGCGCGTGGTCGGTCGACCTGGCCGCTCCCGGTGTCGACATCTGCTCCCTCGACATCGACTCCACCACCGACACCGCTACAGCTGGCGGCACCAGCTACGCCACGCCCATCGTCGCCGCCGCAGCCGCCCTCATCTGGGAGGCCTCCCCCGACCTCACCGCCGTGGAAGTGGCCCGTGTGTTGCGCGTCAGCACCGCCCACCACGCCGACCTCGACGGCAAGGTCCGCTCGGGCGGCAACCTCGACATCGGCGCCGCCCTCGCCACCGCCGTCCCCCGCCTCGACGGCCTGCCCGCCGACCTCCTGCTCGATGGCAGCGCCGCCGTGGGCATCGACCTCGCCAACGTCGCCGCCGAGGGCACGGGCACCATCGTCCTCACCCACGCGGCAGCGCTCACCATCGAGCCCGGTGCCGACGCCCCCGCCGGCTGGACCGCCACGCCCTTTTCCCCAGGCGACACCATCGTCCTCCCCGACGCCGGCAGCCACCCCGCCGTCGGCCACGGCACCATCCTCACCGGCCCCCTCGCCGCCCGGTCCTCCTTCACCCTGTCCACCGTCTGGACCGCAGCGGCCGACGGTGAGAGCGACGTCACCGTGCGCCTGGTCGCCACATCCGACGGCGCCGACTACCTCAACGCCCCCTACAACACCGGCTCCAACGACGAGACCGGGTTCCTCGCCCTGTCCAGCCACATCACCTTCACCGCAGCCGACCCTGGCAGCGAGGACACCGCCGAGCCCGACGACACCGCCGAGCCCGACGACACCGCCGAGCCCGAAGACACGGGCCACGGCCCCCTCAAGCCAGGCACCCCGGGCGACCCTGGCAAGGGAGGGTGCTCCGCTGTCGGCACCCTGTCCACAAGCTGGCTCACCGGACTCCTCCTGTTGGGCTGGCGTCGCCGAAGCTGAAGCCGCCTCACTGGGAAGAACGACGAGAACACCAATGTCCTCCCCCTTTCAGGGGGAGGTGGCCGCGCAGCGGTCGGAGGGGGCCCCACCAAGACCCTCGTACACCTTCAAGCCCGAGCCCCCCACCGCCTCAAAGGGTCGGAAACCACAAAAACACCCACCTCCTCCCCCTTCAGCCGCGGTCCCCATTGCACAGCATGGCCACGCAGCCGTCGGAGAGCGCCCCACACCCCTCAGCCCACCGGAATCGCCGGCCGCACCTTGAACACCGTCTCCTTCCGAATCGTCACCAGGCCCGCCTTCGCCCCACGTGGCTTCGACACAAACCGCGCCCGCGTACCCGTCACCCCCACCGACCCTCCACCGCGCTGCTTGCTGTGGTACGCCGCAATCGCCGCCGCCGCCTTCAGCGTGGCCTTGTCGGGCTGTACCCCATCCCGCACGAACAGCACCACATGGCTGCCTGGCGACCCACGAAGGTGAAACCACCAGTCGTCGTTCTTCGCCACCCGAATCGACAGGCGGTCGTTGTCCTTCGCCGTCTTCCCCGCCCACACATACCAGCCGCCGGGAAGCTCATACTGGTGCACATTGGGCGCGTACTGGATCTGCGCAGGGTCGAAAGGAGCGGACTTCTTCGCCATCGGGGCCTCCGGGGCCGCCGTCTATCCGCGCGGCCCCGCCGCCGTCACCCCACCCAGCACCTCCGCCACCCGTTCCGCCACCGCCCCTTCCGGCAGCCCGAACCCACGCACCATCTCTTCTGTGATCTGCCGAACCTGCACTGCAGAGATGTCGGGGCGGGCCATGCGCAGGAACCCCACACAGCTGCGCACCACCAACACCTGCAAGCGCGCCGGGTTGCGGTGAAGATAGTCGAGCCGGGAGCGCGCCCGGTCCACCGCAACCGAGAGCCCCGAGAACGGCGACCCGTGGCCCGGAATGATGATGCGGGCCTTGGTCTCGGCGATGTGGTCCAGCGCCCGAGCCGCGTCGTCGAACACCTGAGGCCCGTCCGTCCAGGGGTTCAGGATGCCGAACCCGTTCTCCCAGAGTGCATCACCCGTCACCAGGATGCCGTCTGTGGGGTCGAAAAATGCGATGCCGCCCGTCGCGTGTCCCGGGGTCCACACCACTTCCCAGGCGCGGTCCCCCAGCACCAGTGTCTCGCCCGGCTCGATGGTCTGGTCGACCCGGTAGCGCGGCATCTGCTGGCCCGTCTCGTCGAGCCACATCGCTTCGGTGTCCCAGTCGTTCACCATGCGGGCAGTGTCGGGATGCGCCGTGACGGGCGCCTGCGAGCGTGCCTGGAGTGCGGCCGCGCCACCCCCGTGGTCGCTGTGGGTGTGGGTGAGCGCGATGCGCTCGAGGTGCGTGTCCACCGGCGCGCCCACATGCGCCAAGAAGGCCGCACAGACGTCGTCAACACCCGTGTGGTAGCCCGTGTCGATCAGCGCTGGAGCCGCGCCTCGGAGCACCACCACATTGCCGTGCATCCACCCGCGCACCAGCACGTGGACCGACTCCGGGAGCCTCACCGCCACCGCTCGGCCAGGTCGGGGGTCTCGCCCGAGTCGCGGGCCACCTGCGCAGCCAGCGCCTCCAGGTCTTCGGGGCTCACCAGGTCGATGCGTGCGCCCAGCCAGGCCGCTTCCAGGCGCAACAGCCCCAGCTCGGGGCGGTCCGTGCGGTCGAGCGCTTCCATCACCGCATCTTCGGCGGAGGGGTCGGCGGCTCGGACCAGGCCGTGGGCGGCGTCCAGGGCGATGCGGGCGGCAGGCACAGGGAACGCGGGAAGGTCGCGGCCCAGGGCGCTCCAGGCTTCGGCCGTGGCCAGGTCGCTGTCGGGGGACGTGCGCGACCGGAGGGCTTGAATCTGGCCTGCGGGGTCGGTGAGGCCAGGACCCACTCCATCGTCGAGGCTGTCCCAGACCTCGGGAAGGTCGGGGTCGAGGAGCGTGCGGGCCTCCTGGTCGCGACCCGCAGTGAGCAAGGCGCGGGCGGCCGCTGCACGGGTGCGCCAGGTGGTGCTGTTCGACGACACCTCATCCTGTGCGGCGCGGAACAGGGGGTCGAGGAGGGGCGTGGCGGCCCGGAGCTCGCCTCGGGCGTCGGCGCAGTGCACCAACAGCGACTGGCTGCAGACCCGGTGCACCACCGATGCCGTGGGCGCACGAACCACCTCTCCCGCCCGCTCGGCTGCCGCCACCAGCGCCGCTCGGGCATGGGCCAGCTCACCCAGGTGCAGCACACACTCGTTGAGCGTCTCGGGAGGACCGTGGGTGTGCAGGAGCGCCTCCGCGCGGGTGAGCGCTGTGCGGGCGCGGTCGGGTGGGTCGTCGGCGAGATGCACGAGCGCCAGCCCCAGCACCGCCTCCGCTTGGAGCGGCGTCGAGCCGATGTCGCGGGCGAGCTGCCCCAGGCGCTTCCACAGGATGCGGGCGTCTTTCACCCGGCCGGCTGCCAGCAGGGCACGGGCCAGGGCGCGGGTGACGGCGGGCCAGAGCGGGTCCCCGCGCGACATCGCCTTCCAGGCCGGCGCCAGCAGTCCCACCGCACGGGGACTCTCGAACGCGGCCAGCACCATGCCCATGCCCGCCCGGGCGCGGGTTCTCGCCGGCTTGTTGCCTTCGGTGCGTGCGGCGTCTCGGGCACGGGTCCACGCCGCCAGAGCGCCCGCAGCGTCGCCCGTCCGCTCGGCCAGGTCGGCCTCGAGGGTGGCCAGCTCACGGCGGAGCGCGTGGACGGCGGCGTCGTCGAGGGCCACTTCGGCTTGGGGGCGAGACCGCTCTGCATCTTCCAGCAGGGTGCGGGCTTCCGGGAATCGTCCCGCCCGGAGGTGGACCGCAGCACCGCGCAGCAGCAACGGCAGAGCCTCGGCGTGCTGACCCGCACGGACCAGATGGTGCGCGACCTCGGCGGCCGGCGTGCGCCCGCGCCGCTGTTGGAGCGCCTGCGCGATGCTCTGGTGGATACGCGCCCGCCACGCGCCGCCGATGAGGTCGTAGAGCACGCTCGCAGGGTGGTTGTCGTGGAGGCGAACCAGCGGCACCAGGCCCACCGTGTCTTCGACAACAAAGCCCGCCCGGGCCAGGCGCAGGGCCGCACGCTCCACCACATGGCCCTGTAGCTCGGTGATCTCGGAGAGAGTGGCCGGGTCGGACTCACCGCCCAGCACCACCAGGGTGTCGAGCACGGTGCGGTCGGCGGTGTCGAGGCGGTCGAGGGAGCGGGCGAGGGCCTCGCGGGCTCGCGTGGGCACGGGAAGCACCGCTACGCGGAGGTCTTCGAGGCTGCGGTCGAGGTGGAGGGTGCCGTGGATGTCGCGGTGCAGCCAGCCGTCGCGCACCAGAGCTTCGAGGCGGTCGATGATGGCGCCGGGCCAGGCGATGTGGTCGTCCACCAGCCGCCGGGCGAGCGCGGCACAAGCGGCCCCTCCCAGGCCGAGGTCGCGGAGGAGCCTCAGGGTGGCGTCGCGGGACAGCTCGGACAGCCGGATGTGGACCGGGGTGAGGCCCGTTGTGGCGCCCGAGCTGAACGTGCCCACCGCCCCCGTTCGCTGAGAGACCGCCACCAGCACCAGCAGGGCGTCGCCTTCGATGGCCACCTGCTGGCGAACCAGCCGGGTGAGGTCGTCGAGGACCGGCGTGGACACCGCGTCGAAGTCGTCGATGATGAGGGTCCAGGGGCGGCCGCGGGTGCGGGCGGCGATGCGCTCCACCGGGGTGCCGTCGGTGCCTTGTGGCCCGAGTGATGGGATCTGGGCGCAGAGTCGGTGCAGGAGGTCGGGTGCCGGACCCGCGCCCACAGACACGCCATGCCCCGCAGCGCGGGCTTCTTGGATGAGCTTTCGCAGCAGCGTGGTGCGTCCGCTGCCGGGCGGCCCCTCCACCACCACCAGCCCCCCATGGCCCGGCTTGAGGTTGCCCAGCAGGCCCATCACCGTGGCCAGCTCGGCGGCACGGCCGTGGGCCTCGTGGGTGTGGTCGTCTTCGTCCTCGTCGAGGGCGTCGAGCACCTGCTCCGCCGTGGCGTACCGCTGGGCGGGGTCCTTTGCGAGGAGGCGGAGGCAGATGTGGGCCAGGCGGGCCGGCACGCGTGGGTCGAGCTCGCGGGGGTCGCGCGGGGGCTCGTTGAGGTGCCGGGCGAGGTATCCAGCCACCGTGTCCGCCACGATGGGACGCTGGCCGGTCAGCATCACATAGAGGACCGCGCCCAGGCTGTAGAGGTCGGAGCGACCGTCGACCGGGTCGCCGCTGATCTGCTCCGGAGACATGTAGGCCGCGGTCCCCACCAGCGACCCCACGGCCGTGAGCTGGGTGTGGAACTGGCCAAAAGGCGCCTTCACCACGCCGAAGTCGGTGAGCTTGGCCCGGTGGTCGGGCGTGATGAGCACGTTGGAGGGCTTGAGGTCGCGGTGGATGAGCCCCGCGCCGTGGATGTGGGCCAGAGCCTGGCAGATGTCGCGGAAGATGACCTCTACCAGGCCATTCCGGTCGGGGGGCGGATGGGTGGCCCACCGACCGATCATCGACTCCAGGTCGGTTCCCGGGATGCGCTCCATGGCAATCCAGGGGTACTCGCCGGCCCGCCCCGCTTCATACACCGCCACGATGGCTGGATGCCGGAGGCCGCGCAACGTGAGGAATTCCCGGCGAAAGCGGCGGGCCTCTTCGTCGTCGGTCTTGCCCGGATGGAGCACCTTTACAGCAACCTCTTCGCCACCCGGACCGGTCGCGGCGTACACGGTCGCCATGCCGCCCACGCCCAGCACCTGGTGAAGGCGCCAGCGTCCCACCTGGTCGCCAGTGAGCGGCGGCGGCTCGGTCTTCGGGGGAGTCGAAGGCACCCTGTCGTCCTCGCAGTCCTGCAGCTCGGGCGCGCGGATTGTACACGGCGAGGAGGGGAGCGGACGGGTGTCGGAGCAGGTTCCGGAATTGCCCTGCGGGCTCTACCCCATGAGGCGGGCTGCGGCGCCGCGGTCGATATGCATCGACTGGATCTCTCCCAGCTTCGGGCGGGCGGCCGAGAGCTTGGCTGCCACCTGCTCGGCCAGCTGGCGGGCGCGCGGGCCATAGTCCCGGTCGGCGTGCTTGGGTGCCTTGCTCTCGTGCTGCACCTTGCTGCCCGTGGCCAGGCTGTCCACGTTCGACTTCCAGCGGTTGACGGTGCTGGTCAGCTCGGGATGGGAGACCGTGGGCTCGTAGGTCTGCTGCTGGACCCGGTGGCCGCCGCGCATGCTGTCCCACCCCCGCTGGAGCACCGACCGCACCCGCTGGAGCGCGTGGCTGGGGACGGCCTCCATGTTGCCGGCTTCCTGGACGGCGTGTCCTCCGGCTGCAGCGTCCCAGCCGCGCATGTGGTGGGAGCGAACCTGGACGATGGCCGCGGGCTCCACACGCTTGTGTTGGGACGAGGCTTCGCTTGCGGATGGGCCGAGGCGGGGTGTGGGCGCGGCGATGCTGCCCGCAGCTGCGATGCGTGTGACGTTCACGGTGCCCTCCTGGTGCGGGTTGCCGTACACGCATGGGTACGGATCCACGGTCGGGAGGGTTGACCGGCTCGGGGGGGGAAAGCCCGAGATTCTCCTTCAGGACATGATGTCGTGCCCGATCATCAATGCCATCGCCATCGTGGTGACCTGCGGGTTCACGCCGAGGCTGGTGGGGAAGATGCTGGCGTCGGCCACGCGCAGGTTGTCCCAGCCCCACACCTTGCCGGTGGGGTCGACCACGCTGGTGTCGGGGTCGCCGCCCATGCGACAGGTGCCCATCGGGTGGCTGGCGTACAGGAAGAGGTCGCGGGCCTGAAGGTCCATGGGCAGGCCGGCTTCGATGTCTTCAGGACGGTCGATGCCGTCGAGCCCCAGGCGGAAGGGGTGCACGCGCTTGGCGCCCGCCGCGAAGAACACCTCAGCGGTCTTCCGTAGCCCGGCGATGAGACGCTGCCGGTCGCCGTCGCCCAGGAAGTACGAGAGGTCGGGGCCTGCGGGTGTCATGCGGACCCGGCCTTCGCTGTCCTCGTCGTGCACCAGGGTCCCTGCAGACGCGTAGTGCTTGAGGTCGCGCATGATCTCGAGCGTTGCGCGACCGGGTGCTGTCTGCAGAGTCGAGAAGTATTGGTCGGGGGTGCAGGTGAAGGTCTGCAGCAAGAAGCCCTCTTCCCAACAGTCCACCCAGTAGCCTTGGGTGACGCCCGACCACGGACGGATTTCCTGCTCGAAGCGGGCGACGGCCGCGACGGTGGGGTGCACCACGAGGTGAGCGCCACAGTGCGTGCTGTCGGCGAGTCCGTTGGCCAGCAGGAAGAGCGGGCTGCCGATGGGGCCGGCGCTGCAGATGAATTGGTCGGCGGTGACCCGGACCTCCTGGCGGGTCTCTTGTGTCTCGGGGTCCATCACATGGCCCGTGACCGCCACCACCCGAGCCCCGTCGGTCTCCACGCCGCGGATGCGACAGTCTGCGTAGACACCCACATCACCGCTGTTTTCGGCCACCACCAGGAACGACCGGTCAGCGCTCCACTTCCCACCCGACGGACACCCGTACTGGCAGATGCCGCAGCCCACACACGCCGGGGCCGACCGCGGCAGGAAGTCGCCCTTGAGACCGAGCTTCTCGGCACCTTCGCGGAAGATGAGGTTGTTGTTCCGCTGGACCGACATGGGGTTGACCGTGACGGCGAGCGTGGACCACACGCGGTCGAAGTAGTCGGAGAACAGGTCGTTCTCGACGGTGTGGCACCCGTGCTCCTCGCGCCACTCGTCGAGCACCGAGTCGGGACACCGAAAGCAGATGGCCGAGTTGATGAGCGTGGAGCCGCCCACGCCCCGTCCGCCGGGCAGCGGCATGATGGTGTTGCCGCGCAGCGCCCGGGCCCCGCGCGCCTGGTAGAGGTTGCGGAAGGCGAAGGACGTGTTGGCCTGGAAGTCGACCGGATTCCAGTGGCGACCTTCTTCCAGGACGATGACCTTCGCGCCTTTCTCGGCGATGGCGGCTGCGGCTGCACACCCCCCGGCGCCCGCACCGATGATGACCACGTCGGCGTGGAGGTGAAGGGGGGCCTGGCCGTAGTGCTCGGAGCCATGTCGGCCGGTGGCGAAGGGGGCGATGGGGCTCATGCGGCATCTCCACTGCAGCCGGTACGCCAGCCGATGGTCTCGATGATGGTGGGGTGCCGGAAGTATGCAATGGCGAGAACGGCCTTGACAGCGTCGACCGCGGCACGGCGGGGGACCACATCGGCATCCGACCAGCGGTCGAGCACCACGATGCGCTCGGAGACCTCGAGGTCGGTGAAGCGACGGCTCCAGCGGGCCACCGTGCCCCACTGCAGGGTGCGGAGGACGTACCGGAAGCCGGCCAGCTGGACGTCGCCCATGATGTCCTGCAGCACGCCGTCGACCTCTCGGGGCACCCCGGCTTCGATGCCGTCGATGGGGAAGACCCCCGCCGGGAACCACACCTCGCACAGAGCGTGGATGACGTCGAGCTCCTCGGCGTTGAGGATGACCATGTCGCGGGCCGGACCATCGAGCCGAAGCGCGACGCCTGCACCGAGGCCGCCCACGACGGCGGCGCCGAGCGACGCGAAGATGGCGGTCCGTCTCGAGAAGGTGACCATGGCTCCTCCGATCCCGAGGCACGTGTGAAACGTGTTCTCGGTCTCTCAGCGGCCAGCCTACCGCCGCCTCCATGGAAACGACACACAATCCCGGTGACGGGGTGTGAATTCTTTTTCGCACCTCCAGTGTCGGGAGGTCAGGCTGGCGCGTAGAGTCCTGACGGAACTGGCGCCACGAATTCCAGGCGAGCGCCCTCGCTCGTTGTCCAGAGTCCTCCCCCTTCAGGGGTCTCCTACTCGCACAAGTACCAGATCCCGGGCCGGCTGTCGGGTCTGGGCATCGATGGGCTCGGGGGACGACGAATCGATGGGTTGGTACCAGATTCGTCGCTTTGTTCGCTGACGCTCACGCTCCGAACGACTTGGTCGAGGCTGACCGAGCTCGTGGCTGAAAGCGGAGGACCGTGAGAACGACCATGTCCTCCCCCTTCAGGGGGAGGTGGCCGCGAAGCGGTCGGAGGGGGCCCCCAGAGAGCCCTCCACCGCGAAGTCCTCTCGGGGTCTCCCACCCGCACAAGTCGTACGCTCCACCGACAGAACACAGTGTCCCTGCAGGGCCCTGAAAGCGGAGAACTGTGAGAACGACCATGTCCTCCCCCTTCAGGGGGAGGTGGCCGCGAAGCGGTCGGAGGGGGCCCACGCAGAGTCCTCGCCCACGCAGAGTCCTCGCCCACGCAGAGTCCTCGCCCACGCAGAGTCCTCGCCCACGCACAGTCCTCGCCCTCCAGCGCCTTCCCCCCCCAGCGCCCTCCCCCTTCAGGACCTACAGCCTCCGCGGTGCAGCTGGCCTTGTCCACAGAGCCGGTGGGAGAGAAGCCCCGACCCCATCGGGCGCGGTCATGCCGCCTTCCACACCGGATACGATTTCGCGACAAAAAAGGGGTGACGCAAATCCTGCGGACCGGGGTTCGATGGCCTACGTTGCCCGTCCGGACTTCCCCCCCTCTCGGAGGCCGTATGTCCCCACCCTTCCGCGTCGTGCTCGCGGGTACAACCGGGGTGCTCGGTGTCGCAGCGCTGGCCCTGTCGGTCTTCGGCGTGCCCAGCGAGGCCCAGCCACCCGCCCCCACCGCGTTCTGCGGCGTGTACCCCGATGCCCCCGTCTGCGAAGGCGGTGAGACCGACTGCACCGTCTGTCACACCACCCCGCCCTCGCTCAACAGCTACGGCGTCGACCTGGCGGCGGCGCTGGTGCCCGGCACCGAACGGCCCCTGCACGAGGACATCTTCCTCGAAGGCCTGGCCCCGGCGCTGCAGGCCATCGAAGGCCTCGACTCCGACGGCGACGGCTTCTACAACATCGAAGAGATCGAAGGCGGCAGCAGCCCATCGGATGCCCAGAGCGTCCCCACCCCACAGGACTGCTCCGACGACAACGCCACCGACGGCTACAACGTCTGCGGCTACGACTACGACTTCGCCTTCAAGAAGGTGATGATCGACTTCTGCGGCCGGTCGCCCAACCGGATGGAGCGCGAGGCCTTCAGCGATGCGGGCAACAAGTCCGGCGCCCTGCACGACCAGCTCGATGCCTGCCTCGACACCGAGTACTGGCGCGGCTTCGACGGCAAGGTGTGGAACCTGGCCAACCGCAAGATTGGGCCCCAGCAGGCGGTGAAGTCCGGCCGCGACGCCGGTGAGATTCCCCTGGCCGACTACGACGACGACTACGCCTACTTCGTGTGGACGCAAACCGACGGCCGCGACGTCCGGCTCGTGCTCACCGGCACCACCTTCGTGGAAGCCGTCCGCACCGCCGAAGGCACCGTGTACGAAGAGTGGGACCGCTCCCCCGACGAAGACGGCGACCTCCGCGGCTACGACCGCAACCAGGCCGTCATCCCCGAGCGGCGGGCCGGCATGCTCACGCACCGCTGGTTCCTGATGTCGAACACTATGTTCACCAGCATCCCGCGCACCACCGCCGCCCAGGCCTACCGCGCCTACCTCGGCTACGACATCTCCAAGCTCGAGGGCCTGTTCCCCATCGAAGGCGAACCCCACGACTACGACCTCAAGGGCGTCCAGGTGCCGGCGTGTGCGTCGTGCCACTCCACGCTCGACCCCCTCACGTACCCCTTCAGCCGGTACGAGGGCATCGGCGGCGGCAACGCCCCCGACTACGGCTACAGCACCAACCGCCTGCACGGCTTCCGCGACGTCGACGGCCCGGGCATCATCGACACCCCCGAGCAGGGCTACATCTTCGGCGAGCCGGTGGCCGACCTCATCGAGTGGGCCGAAGTGGCCGCCAACAGCGAGTCCTTCCGCCGGGCCACCGTCCTCGACTACTGGAAGCTGCTGCTCCGCGAAGCGCCGCGGGCCAACGAACGGGGCGAGTTCAACGACCTGGTCGCAGGCCTCGGCTCCGACAACGGCTGGAGCATCGAAGCCATGCTGCACGACCTCATCGACACGGAGGCCTACGGTGCGCCTTGATTCTCCGCTGCTGCGCGCGTGCCTGGTCGCCGGGCTGTTCGTCGCTTGCAACAAAGACGACCCCAAGTCCACCAGCACCCCCGCCGCCGACGTCAGCCGAAAGGCCCGTGTGCTGCCCAAGTCTGGTGAAGTGTGGGGCCGCGACCTCGCCCTCGGCCTGTCTCTTTCCGAGCACGAGCTGTGCCGCGAGCTCGACTCCCTCGACTGCATCTCCGAGGCCCACCGCATCACGCTCGGTGGGGTCGAGCCGGCACGTCTCGGCATCGACGAACCCCTCGAGACCACCCCCGTGAGCGCCCCCATCGCCGCCGACCGGGTGGCCCTGTCGGCATGCTCGCTTCGGTACGAAAAAGACCTCTCCGGCACCGCTGTCGTGTTCGGTCCCGTGTTGGATGCCCCCGCTGCCGCCAACCCCGACCGCCCCTTCGCCCCCGACCCCTCCGTGGAAGCCCGTGCCGCGGTCTCCGAGAGCCTCGTCGAACGCCTCCTCGCCCGCGCCCCCAACGCCGAAGAGCTGGCCGCGCTCGAGGCCCTCCACTCCGACCTCCAAGACGTGTCCTCCGACCCCACCCGCGACTGGTGCATCGGCGCCTGCATGGTGGTGGCCACGTCGACCGAAGCCCTCTTCTACTGAACCCCGGAAGTCGTCATGTCTCGCAAACCGAACGTGTCCCGTCGGGAGTTCGTCCAGGGCCTCGCAGCCGTGATGGGCGGTGCGGGTGGCTCCTTGCTGCTCACCGGCGACGCCCTCGCCGAACAGGCCGGCCAGCCCAAGTTCCTCATCGTGCTGGGCGCCAGCGGCGGTGCCTCGATTGTCGACGGTCCGCTCGCCGTCCGCGCCAGTGAGTGCGCCACCCCCAGCACCCTCAACACCTTCGCCGATGAGCTGGTCACCGGCTGGGACGGCTCTCCGTTCCGCGCCGTCGACCTCTCCGGCTCGTCCATCGGGGCCATTCCGGCGGGCTTCGAGGTCAACCCATCGTCGCTGCTGGGCAACCTCCGCGAAGACCTCCTCGTCGCCACCTGGAACCGCACCAGCGTCAACCACGCCATCGGCCAGCGGCGCGCCATCACCGGCAACGAAGCCTGGAAGGGCCGCACTCTGCAGGAGCTCGTGGCCTGGCAGTACGGCATCGACGCCCCGATTCCCAACGTACACCTGCTCGCCGGCACCGGGTACAGCGAGCTCGGCACCGACGCCTCGATTCCCACCTACGCCCGCGGGCAGCTCGTCGCGAACCCCGCCATCTGGCCCTTGTCGCTCGACGGCAGCAAAGGCAGCGCCCACGCCATCGAGCCCGAGGTGCTCAAGGCCATCCGGCGCAACCGCAACGAGATGTTCGAGCCCGCCACCCGCTTCGAGCAGGTGTTCCAGGACGCCCCCCGCCTCATCGAGTGGCACGACCTCCGCGGCACGCCCCAAGAGCGCATCGAGGGCTACGACCTCGTGCAGAAGCTCATGTTCCTCTCGCACTCCGACGACTTCCCGCTCGCCGACTTCGGCCTGGGCAGCTCGCCGGCGGCCGCACAGGTGCAAGAGGTCTTCACCAAGCTCGCCCTCGACCCCCTCGAAGCACAGGCGGCGCTCGCCTTCCTGCTGCTCAAGTATCGGGTGAGCGTCTCCGTCACCCTCGGCCCGTCCTTCGACTTCGTGTTCGACGACACCATCCCGTACTCCTCCGACGACGGCGACGGGCTTCCCCGAAACAGCGTGCGCAACCCCCCGCTCGCCTTCGATGTGTCCCACCAGGGCCACCGCTCGGGACAGGCGGTCATGTGGTCGCGTCTGTACGGCGTGGTCGACGGCCTCAAGCGCCTGCTCCAGACCGAAGACATGGGCGACGGCTCCAGCATGTGGGACCACACCCTCATCTACATCGCCACCGACTTCGGCCGCGAGAAGAAGCGTCCCGAGGGCGCCTCCGACTGGGGCACCGGCCACCACATCAACAACGGTGTGGCCATGTTCTCCCCGTTGGTGCCAGGCGACACCCTCCGCGGCGGCGTCGACCCCGACACCCTCCTCACCCACGGCTTCGACCGCCAGACCGGCGAGTCCGACACCGGCCGCACCATGGAAGAAGCCGAGATCTTCTCCGGCATCCTCGGTGCACTGGGCGTCGACCTCTCCGGCAGCGGCTTGCCCGACATGCCGTCCATGCGACGGTCCTAGGAGGCCCCATGACCACCCCCCGATGGCTTGCGTTCGCGGTTGTGTTGGCTGTGGGCTGTGCCAAGGAAGCTGGCGACACGGACGTCGAGCTGGTCGACGACGACTACGACGGCTTCTACTCCGACGTCGACTGCGACGACAAAGACCCCTACGTGCATCCGGGGGCGGCCGAAGCAGCGGGCGACGGCATCGATGCCGACTGCGACGGCGTCGACGGCACCTACCCCTACGTCGGCGACTACAACCTCACGTACCTGATGGCCGGTTTTTCGGGCTTCCCCATCCTGGCCGAAGGCACCGAGTCGGGCACCCTCACCATCGACGACAACCTCTACGCGTCGATGGCGCTCTCCACCGAGCTCGACGAAGAGGCCGTGGGCTTCTCCATCCCGGTCGACCTCGAGCTGGGCGGCGACATCGTCCCCCACGCCGACCCCAACGCCTTCATGCTCGAAGCCACCGGCATCTGGCGCGACGAAGAAGTGTTCGTGAACTGGGACTGCGCCTTCGAAGGCTCCGAGCTGTCCTGCTTCGGCGCCTTGAAGCTGCTCGGCTACGGCTTCGAGAATGAAGCAGACTTCGAGGCGGCCCGGTAGGCCCTGCCTGCTACTCTCCACGGTCTCCGTGAACGGCCGCCAGCACGGCTTCTGCACTGTCCACAATCCCCAGGCCCGGGTCGGCCTGGCTCGCCGCGTCGAGCTCCACGATGCGTCCACCCGGTGCGCAGGCCTTGAGCTGGCGAAGGGTGGAGTGGCTGCACAGGGCCGTGCGCATCGCGCTGCCCGTGATGATGAGCGGAGGGTCCATCGCCAGCACCGCTTCGGGCGTGTACTGGGGCCAGCCGGTGTGACCGAAGTCGGCTGCAACGTCGTGTACGCCGCCGTAGTGGAGCATGTCGGCGTAGCTGCTGCCGGTGGTGCCGCCGTACAAGGTGTCGCCGTAGACCGTGAGGTAGAGGCCTTTTTCGTGCGCGGCTTCGGGAACCCTGGACGCCAGGCCGGCCAGCTCCCGCTCGAACCGACGGGAGAGGGCTGCGGCGCGGTCGGGGATGTCGAGGAGGCGGCCCAAGGTGGTGATGTTGGCGCGGGTGGTGCGCACGCCTTCCATGGGGCCCAGGTCGAACACCCGGATGCCGGACTCTCGGAGCCGGGCCATGAAGGCTTCGTCGGCGAACTGGCTGACCACCACCAGGTCGGGCTGCAGCGCCACGATGGCTTCGAGCTGGTCGGAGCGGCCCACCGACACACGCTCGCCGAAGCGCCAGGCTCGGGGGTGGGTGTCGCGGGTGAGGCCGGTGATGCTCACGAGGCGGCCAGGCTCCACCAGCTCCAGCAAGATGTGGTCGGAGACGGTGTTCAGCGAGACGATGCGGGCGTAGGGCGCGATGGGAACGGGCTTGCCGCGGGCGTCGGTGACGTCGGTGTGGGTGGACGTGGGGGCGGTGGTGGGCTCGGGTGGCGGGGGCGGGACCACCACTGTGGCGTCCTGGAGCGCACCCCACGAGGCCGCAGCAAGACACGCAGCGAGGCCCAGAGCGTTGACAACATCGGTGTTCACGGTGCCTCCGGGAGGCGGAACTCCAGGCCTTCTGTGGCCACCAGCTCCACGCCATAGACCTGTCGGATGGGGTCGGGGTGGACCACCGTGTCGACCGGGCCTGCACGCACCACACGTCCCTCGTGAAGCAACACCGCGGCGTCGGCATGGCGGCGGACCTCGGAGAGGTCGTGCAGCACGGTGATCACGCAGTGGTTGCGGTCGGCCAGGGTGCGCAGGACCCGGTGCAGCAACAGCGCCTGGCGCACATCGAGGGCGCTGGTGGGTTCGTCGAGGAGGAGGGTGGTGGCCCCGGTGGCGAGGGCGCGGGCCAGGAGGACACGCTGCTGCTCCCCGCCGGAGAGCTCGGGGAAGGGGCGGTCGGCGAGGTGGTCGGTGCCGGTGTCGGCGAGTGCGGTGTGCACGGCGGTGCGGTCGTCGGCCGTGAGGTTCGCGAAGGGACCGCGGTGGGCGAAGCGACCCAGCTCCACGACACTCTGGACGGACAGTCGTGCCGTGAGGCGGCTGCGCTGGGGGACGTAGGCCATGCGCCGGGCGCGGTCGCGGCGGCTGAGTCCAGACAGCGGGGTGTCGTCGAGACGGGCGGTGCCGGTGGCGGGGACCAGGCCCAGGATGGCCTTGAGCAGGGTGCTCTTGCCTGCACCGTTGGGGCCGATGAGGGCCGTGACCGCTCCTCGCGTGAAGGACAGGTCGACCGAGTGCACCACCGGGGGACCATTCTCGTGTCGGGCCGAGAACTGTTCGAGGACCAGCCCGCTCATCCGAGCCTGCCTTCGCGGGCCGCGCGGGCGAGCAACACCAGGAAGACCGGACCGCCGATGAGCCCGGTGACCACGCCGAGCGGAATCACGCCCTTGGCCGGGATGATGCGGGTGACGACGTCGCAGGCGGCGACGAAGGTGGCGCCGCCCACCAGTGCTGCTGGGAGGAGGCGGCGGTGTGAGACGCCCACGAGCGGACGCAGGGCGTGGGGGACGACCAGGCCCACAAAGCCCACGGCACCGCTGATGGCGACGGCCGCGCCGGTGAGGGTGGCGGTCCAGATGATGATCCAGCGCCGGGTGCGGGGGACATCGACGCCGAGGGCCGTGGCTTCGTCTTCGCCGGCGAGCAGGGCGTCGAGGTGCCGGCCCCAGGCCAGGGCTGCACCGAAGCCGCCGAGCACCATCGGCAGGGCCAGGGCGACGTGTCGCGGACCCTTCGAGTCGACGCCGCCCAGGGTGAAGGCCACGACCGCCCGTCCCAGGGCGTAGGTCTCTTGGGCGATGCTGGTGAGCAGGCCGCCGATGCTGAGGAAGAAGCTGGTGAGGATGAAGCCGGTGAGCAGCACCGTGACCACGCCAGCGCGCCGACCGGTGACGGCGAGGAGGACGGCGAGCGCACCCCAGGCGCCGGCGAGGCAGCCGGCAGGCAGCACCAGCTCGGCCGGGAGCCAGTCGGGGAGATGACTGGCGAGGAGGGTGGTCCAGAGCAGCAGAGTGGTGACGCCGCCCAGGCTGGCGCCGGCGGTGGTGCCGAGGATGGACGGGCTGGCCAGGGGGTTGCGGAACAGGCCCTGCACGAGCACGCCGGCGACCGACAGTGCGCCCCCCGCGAGCATCGCCGTGGCCAGGCGCCAGCCGCGGAGCCGGAGGAAGGTGTCGCGCAGGAGGGGGTCGTCGAGCGAGCCGTCGCCCGTGAGCAGAGCGGCGACCGAGGTGATCGCGAGAACCACCACGAGGGCGGTCCACGTGGCGACACGAGGGGGGGCGGAGCGGGCCATGGAGCCAGGGGGTGGCGTGTGGAGTGCGGTCGGGGCCATATCCCCCGTGGTCTGACCGCCGAGCGAGAGTTTGGTGTGGAGTGGCCAAACGAAGGACTTTCAAACAGGGGTCGGGGTCTGGATGGCGTCGTGTCGGTCGGCTAAGCCGCATCCGCCACGGGGAGCGCCCACTGCGCGCCCGTCTTGGGGCCACCTTCCCACCTCTTCGGGGCCTGTCCCCGCCATGGAGTCTTCCCCATGCGTACGCTTCTCTTCACCTCCGTGATCGCCGCGACTGCCTTTGCTTCCAACGAGGCCGCCGCCAACGAGGCTCCCGCCGCGCTCTTCGACACCGTGTGCAAGCACGTGAAGCAGAAGGGCGACCTCTCCTCGCCCCTGCAGAAGGAATCGGTCGCCACTGTGAAGGCCATCATGGCCATGTCCGAAGGCACCGACTGCAAGGCCACCTGGTCGCACGCCAAGACCCTCAAGACCCTCGACCTCTCCGGCAAGGGCATCACCGCCGTGGCCGTGCTGCGCGGCCTCGACCAGCTCACCGAGCTCAACCTGAGCAAGAACGAGATCGTCGACATCAGCTCGCTCACCACGCTCAAGGCCCTCACCAAGCTCAACGTGTCCGAGAACAAGATCGTCGACATCACCGTGGCCGCCGAGCTTCCCAACCTGGTCACCTTCAACGGCGCCAAGAACCAGATCACCGACGTCTCCGCGCTGTCGGGCATCGCTGGCCTCCAGACCATCAACCTCAACGGCAACCAGATCGACAAGGTCTTCGCGCTGTCGAGCGTCAAGAGCCTCCAGAAGGCCAGCCTCAACCAGAACAAGATCGACAACCTCGCACCGCTCGCCAAGAACAAGAAGCTCAAGGAGCTGAACGTGAAGGGCAACCCGGTGAAGAACTGCCCCGACGGCAAGAAGGTCGAGGTGAAGGGCAAGGAGATCGAAAACACCGACCTCCTCCGCGGCGTCTGCAAGGACGAAGCCTACAAGTAGGCCCTCCTCACAAACGTGAACGGCCACCGCATCGTGCGGTGGCCGTCGTCGTTCTCGGTGAGTCGGCTCAGAGGCCGTAGCCCGACCACAGCCAGGTGGCGCCCGCGTTGGTGGCGGCGGTGTCGTCGCCGGGGGCACCGATGAGGGCGTCGTCGAGGCCGTCTCCGTCGAGGTCGGCGCCACCGGCCACGGCTGTGCCCGCGGTCTGCGAGATGGCGTCGCCGTTGAACACTGCGTCGGCGCTGCCGAGGCCCACGCTGCCGGACAGCGGGCCGTGGACCAGGTAGACGGCGCCGGCGTTGTTGCCGCCGGTGTCGCGGCTGTATGCGCCGATGAGGAGGTCGTTCAGGCCGTCTCCGTCCATGTCGGAGGCACCCGTGACCGACCGCCCGGCCTGGTCGCTGGCGGTCTCGCCGGTGAACGTGGCGGTGGCGCTCGAGACGGACACATCGCCGGTGAGCGGGCCGGAAAACACGTACACCGCACCCGCGCTGCTGGAGGCGCCCACGGCGCTGGCCACGAGGTCGTCGTAGCCGTCGCCGTCGAAGTCGCCGGACAGCGAAATCGCCCAGCCGGTCTGGTCGTCGGCCGTGCCCCCGAGGATGCGGGTGTCGGCGTCGGCGCCGGTCATGGCGCCCGAGACGGTGCCGGTGAAGACATACGCCGCACCCGAGTCCGTGGCGCCCGAGGCGTCGGAGTAGCGGGCACCCACCACCAGGTCGGCCAGGCCGTCGCCGTCGAAGTCGCCGCCGCCAGCGACCGAGATGCCGAATTCATCGCCCGCCGACTCGCCCGTGATGGTGGCGCTGGCGCCGGTGGAGGCCACGGCACCCGAGATGCTGCCGGCCACGAGGTAGACCGCACCCGCGCTCGTGCCGCCCGAGTCTTCGGCGTAGGCCGCCGCTGCGAAGTCGGGCACGCCGTCGCCGTCCACGTCGCCCACACCCGCGGATGCGAAGCCCAGGAAGTCGGTGAGGGCGCCGCCGGTGAAGCGGGCGTCGGCGCTGCCGAGGTCGAGCGTGCCGGAGAGCGGTCCGCGGACCACGTACACCGCCCCCTGGTTGCGGGTGGCGGTGTCGGTCTCGAAGCCGTTGGCGCCGATGATGAGGTCGTCGTAGCCGTCGGCGTCGGAGTCCCCCAGCGCGCCCACGCTGTAGCCGGCGAAGTCGCCGCGGTTCTCGCCCACGATGGTGGCGTCGGCTGCGGTGGAGAGGTCGGTGGTGCCAGACAGAGGGCCGTGCACCAGGAAGCCGCCGCCGTCGTCGACCGAGTAGGGGTCGTAGGCGTAGGCGCCCACGAAGACGTCGTCTTGGCCATCGCCGTCCACGTCGCCCGCCACCGTGACGGCCGCACCGCTGGAGGAGCTGCCGGGCCCGTGCAGAGACGCTGTGGCGTCTGTGGGGTCGTAGGTGCCGCTCAGCGCGCAGGTGTTGGGCGTGCCGTCGCAGTCGTTGTCGAGGCCGTCGCCGCATACCTCGGTGGCGCCGGGGTTCACGCTGGACTCGGTGTCGTCGCAGTCTGTGTCGTCGGCCACGTAGCCGGAGGGCTGGGTGCAGTCGGTGATGGCGGTGGTGGCGTCGCCGTAGCCGTCGGTGTCGGCGTCGAGGTACCAGGTGGCGCTGCCCTCATCCACGTCGGTGTCGCAGTCGTTGTCGATGCCGTCGCCGCACACCTCTTCAGCACCGGGGTAGGCGGTGTCGGAGGTGTCGTCGCAGTCGGTGTTGTCGGCGATGAAGCCGGTGGGTGCCTCGCAGGCGGAGAAGCCCGTGGTGGGGTCGCCGAAGCCGTCTTCGTCGGCGTCGTCGTACCAGGTGGGGGCGTCGACCGGGTCTTCGTCCACGCTGGCGTCGCAGTCGTTGTCCAGCTCGTCGCACACCTCGTCGGCGCCCGGGTTCAAGGTGTCGTCTTCGTCGTCGCAGTCGGTGCCATCGGCCACCTGGCCAGAGGCAGGGTCACAGGCCCGCACGCTGGTGGAGGGGTCGCCGTACCCATCGCCGTCGGCGTCGTCGTGCCAGGCGGTGGCGTCGATGGCGTCTTCATCGACCTCGGTGTCGCAGTCGTTGTCGATGCCGTCGCAGTATTCGTCGGCGTCGGGGTGGATGTCGGGGTTGGTGTCGTCGCAGTCGGAGTCTTCGCTCGGCGTGGTGTAGCCGTCGGGCGGGGTGCAGGACGCGACGGTGTCGGTGGCGTCGGTGAAGCCATCTTCGTCGGCGTCGGCGGCCCAGGTGATGGGCTCGAGGACGTCTTCGTCGATGTCGCCGTCGCAGTCGTCGTCCTTGTCGTTGCAGATCTCGGAGGCGCCCGGGTAGATGGCGGCGTTGGTGTCGTCGCAGTCGACGTCGCTCGTGTAGCCGTCGGAGTCGGCGTCGTTGCCGGTGACCGGGATGGTGGTGGTGCCGGTGGAGCTGGCTTCGCCTTCGTCCTTGTCGGTGCAGCCAACGGTGAGGGCGGCGAGGGCGGTCAGCCACACGGTGCGCAGGGGCACGATGGGATGGGGCACGTGGGTCTCCTCCGCCCGCGTGGGGCGGCGTGTCGTCTGTAGTGATGAGGCGCGTATGCCAGTCCGACCGAATTGTGTCGGGAGGGACTCGGAAGTGGCGTGTTGGGCTGCGTTTCGTGGCTCGGGACAGGTCCCGGGAGTACGCTGCGCCGCTGCCCCCCCCGCACGGAGGCCCCGTGGCCCAGCCCCCCGAGATGGACATCTTCGCCGTCCACCCACCCACCGACCAGGCGCTCGTGAAGATGCTGTCGCGGGGCCGGCTCCGCACCCGGCTGGTGGGGTGCTCCGTCGGCGTGTTGTCCGGCGGGCTCGGCGTGCTCATGCTGGCACTCATCGGCTTCCAGCTCGACCCCGAGGTGGCGCACATGCCGCTGGCCGGGAAGCTGGTGGGGGTGGGCTTCGCGGTCTTGTTCTGTTTGGTCGGACTGCTGATGGTGGGCATGGCCATTTTGGGCAAGGGGGGCGGCTCGGCCGACCTCCAGAAGCGCTTCCTGCAGGCGCCCGACTCCATCGTCCGAGCCCGCCGGGTGGTGTCGACGTCTCGGGGCGTGCGCGACCCCGGGGCGCCAGGCATGGTGGGACAGCACACCCTCGTGATCACCGCCGACGACGACACAGAGGTCCGGGTGATGATGGGTGCCGACGATGTTTCGGCCGTGCTGCTCTGGGTGCAGCATCGGGTGCCCACCGCGGTGGTCGAGGGGGGATAGCCCGCGCTTCGGAGGCCGCGCGGTAGGATGCCCGGGTGTCGCTCCCGAGCGGCCACCGGCCCCGAATTGGCTACGGGGTCGTCCGAGTCTTCTCCGAGAGGCCCACCCCATGCACATCTGGGACGTCGACGCCCTACCCCCCGACCCTCGGCGCGAGCCGCCGAAGCTGTCTGCGGATGGCCGGGCGGTCCTGGTCTCCCGCATGGCCCATCACCTCCCGCCGTCGGGAGAGGGGCTGGCGCTGGCCCCGGGCGGGGGGGGCGTGCTGGCGGTGGTGTGTCGCAGCCTGGCCGGCTGGCGGTGGCGTCCGGTGGTGGCTGTGGAGTCGCAGCTCGTGTCGGTGGCGGCCTGGCGCACCCTGGCATCGGTTCCGGCCTTCGGTGAGCCGCTGCTGGGCCACCCCACCCACCCTGCTGTGTGGGTTCCGGAACGCGCCGACGCCGTGATGGTCGGGCCGGGTGCGGTCGACGTCGCAGGGGCCCTCCAGGTGGCGGCGCGCGTGCTGCGGCCCAAGGGGCTCTGTGTGGTGGTGGCCGCGGATGTGCCGTCGGTGGCGGGGCTCTCGCCGGTCGAGGCGCCGGTCTGGGCCGGGGCGTTGCAGGTGCAGGTGCTGGAGCGCCGGTAGGCCGCCCGACCGTGTGGTAGGTTGGATGTTCATGCCCACTCGTCATTCCATCGCTGCCATCGTGTTGCCCCCGCTTGTGTTGGGGTGCGGAGCGGGCGAGGGCGTGGTGGCGGCTGGAACCGCACAGCCCCCCGACGTCGTGTTCGCCGACCCCATCGCCGGTCCGCTGCAAGAGGCCTTCGTCGACGCCATGCCGCCGCGCGAGCCGTTCATCTTCGATGCCTCGGTGCTGCACCACATCGACCTCGAGCTTCCTGCAGACTCGGTGGATGCGTTGGGCACAGAGCCCTACGAGAAGGTGCTGGCCGCCGTCACCATCGACGGTGTGGCCGTGCCCGATGTGGGCGTTCGCCTGCGCGGGAAGATTGGCTCGTTCCGTGAGCTGTCGGGCAAGCCCAAGCTCGAAGTCGACTTCAACACGTTCGTCGACGGGCGGCGCTTCGACGGCCTGGAGAGCCTCAGCCTCAACAACAGTGTCGTGGACTGTTCGTATCTCAAAGAGACGTTGGCCTACTCGGTCTTCGAAGCCATGGGCGGGCCCTATTCCCGCACCAGCTACGCCAAGGTCCGCATCAACGGCGCCGACTATGGCCTGTATGTGGTGGTCGAGACCCAGGACGACCGCTTCCTGGACGCACACTGGCCCGACGGCGACGGCAACCTCTACGACGGCAAGTACGTGTGGTACGGCGGCCGCGACTACCTGCTGCTCGACTTTGGCGAGGGCAACGACCACGAGTACCAGCTCGAAGAAGGCGAAGACGTGGGCCACGCCGACATCTCGGGGGTGTCCGACGCTCTGGTCGCCGCGTGGGACCAGCCCGACTTCTACGAGACCGTGGGCGCGGTGCTCGACTGGGACGAAGTGCACCGCATGTGGGCCGCGGAGCAGTGGGTGGGCCAGAACGACGGCTACTGCCTCAACAAGAACAACTACCGCGTGTACTTCGACCCCGATGATGGCAAGGCCGACCTCGTGCCGTGGGACATGGACTACAGCTTCCTCCGCGACAGCGACTGGGGCCGCGACTGGAGCGCCCCGAGCGGAAACCTGGCGCTGGGCTGCTTCCGCAACGACACCTGCCGGGCCGCGCACCGCGACGTGGTGGCCGACCTCCTCGACACCGTCGACACCCTGGGCCTCCAGGAGCAGATGGACGACACCCTCGCCCTCATCGAAGACGAGATGTACGCCGACCCCCGCCGAGAGTGCTACCGCGGCGACATCCCCGCATGGCTCGACTACGTGGAGTGGTGGCTCGACAACCGCTCCAACATGGTGGCCAACCGGTGGAGCCTCTGATGCGCGCGTGGGCCGTGGTGGTGTGTGTGGGGTGTGCCCCGGTGGCGGAAAAGACTGGCGAGGCGGGTGTGACCGACTCCGGCGCACCCCTGGAGGCGCCCGCCGCTTCCCCCGTCGACGCCGCGGCTTTTTCGGTGTGCATCAACGAGCTGATGGCATCCAACGAGGTGGCCTTGGTACTGGACGACGGCACCACGCCCGACTGGCTCGAGGTGCACAACCCGAGCGCGCGCGATGTGTCGCTGGACGGGTGGTCTGTGCTCAACGAAAGTGACGGTGGCACGGCCGATCTGAGTGGAATTGGCACGCTCCCGGCGGGTGCGTTCCTGGTGCTGTACGCCGACGGCTCGAGCCAGGGTGGTGTCCACCTGCCGTTCACACTCCAGCGAGAGGGGGGCGCGGTGTTCCTGCAGCGCGACGACGGCGGTGGAGACCGCATCGTGTACGGCGAGACGCAGACCGACATGGCCATCAGCCGCACCACAGACTGTTGTGCATCGGACGACGACGGGTGCTTCGAGGGCCGCTTTGGTGGGACGCCAGGGTGGAGCAACGTGGAGTAGGGTCCCCTCGGCCCGCTTCGTGGGCACTGGCCTTCCCCCGAATTGCCGGACCACCCGCTAAGCAAGAGCAGGAGTCCGAATTGACATCGAAGACGACCAAGACCGGTACACGGCGGCGGCGCTACTCGCCGGAATTCA
>ENA-OWNT01000522-OWNT01000522.1-seawater-metagenome-genome-assembly--contig:-NODE-522-length-84975-cov-9.407171_pt1 | contig 84975 bp, 54 predicted proteins | sample MGYA00238136_ERZ651165 | MGnify/ENA primary metagenome ERZ651165 (study PRJEB26861, sample SAMN08777766) | seawater metagenome | isolation source: coastal seawater | place: USA: Florida | collected...
AGGATAAACGCAGTTCCGCGGGCCTCAACGAGGACAGAGTTGAGGATCTAGCTGAGGTTTGACCGAGGCCGGACGCTCCTCCCGCCGTGAGCTGAGGCCCGCGGAATTGCTTTTATCCATTGTTGGACGATGTCCAGGGCTACTTCGCTGGACGAAGCACCGCGGCCCGGCCTGCCGGGAAGCGGGCGGGACTGGCTCACACGTCGCCCTCAGCAGCACCGATGTACTGCATCAGCGAGGCGCCGCGAGCTCGATTCCCACCTCGAAGAGCAGAGTGCCGCTGGGAACCGTCCTGCATTGCGCTGCTACGGACTCGCTCGCGCAGTCCACGCGACTCGAGCCGGCTGGTAGTTCTCGGTTCTGGTTGGCCGCCTCGTCAGTGGAGTAGTCGAGAATCTGCTCCGGCCCGCCAGCCAGGCGCAGCTGTGTGCGGAGCGCCACTTGCGAAGAGCCCCAGAGGCGTACCCCGGCAGCGGTCGTGAATCGCGGAAGCACCTGGGTCGACCGAGTCCAGGTGGTGCGCCCAATTGGGCCGGTTGTGGGCGCATCGACGAACCGGACTTCGGGACCGCCTCCGGTGGCGATGAAGAGCTCCAGACGGCTCCCTGGGCTTCCAGCGATGTCTATGGGACCTCGCAGCGGGCTGAATGCGACCAGGAGCGCGGTCTGGTTGAACGGCCTCGCGATGTCGAGAGGGAAGCGTGAGTCCGAGGGTGAGAACTCGACTGGCGTCGCCCCCGTGCTCTCCGGGACTGAGGAGTAGAAGAACGCCGACACGAACTCCACAGCGAACCACTCCCTGCTCAGCGAGGCTGTGGCCGTAGCTCCGGCGAGTGGCAGAGGCCGAGCGGGAACTCCAAGGGCTCCCAACGCCCCGACTCGGAAGCCCGGCCGCTTGCCACTGACGCCACCCTCGCTCGCTCCCGTGGGCTGTGAGACTGCTGACAGCGGGGTAGCCAGCATGGCGACGCAGGGGAGCAGCCAGGCATTGAGGGGTCGGCGCCTTGGGCGAGGAGGAGGCACTCTCAGACCCTACCCCCCCACTCACTGCTTCGAGCACATCAAGTCTCGACAGAAGCTCCCAGATTGCGAGTTGCGAACATCGCGACGGCGGTTGCAGCGAGAAGCACCGCGGTTCCAGCAAGAAGTGCCATGTCCTCCATCCGCAGGACGCCGAAGAGCACGGCGTAGAGGGTGCCTGTCTCCGCACCCACAATCGTTCCGCTCAGCCAGCTGCGTCGAGCAGTCCAGATGTAGCTGCTGACCATCGTCACGACGACGGCAGCGGCAGCGAGATAGGCCGAAGCGAATGGGATGTGCTCGGAGAGCGAGAGCAGCGTCAGGTAGAAGAGCGCCAGCGCGACTCCGACGAGGGCGTACTGGACGGGGTGAAGACGCACACCCGGACCGAGCTCGAAGAGCAGCAAGAGCAGGAAGGTCATGCAGACGAAGAGCAACCCGTACTTCGTCGCGCGGCTGACCTGCGAGTACCTGTCGACAGGCTCGATGAGTCGAACACCGGTGCCTTTACGCCGGAGGTCGATGGCCTCGCTGAGGTCGAACTGCGATGGCAGCGCCTGTGTGAGGTGGGAGTGCGACCAGCTCGACGTGAATCCGGCGTCCTCGATGGTCCTCCTGTCTGGGGAGGTGTGGAAGTCCGGGTGGGGCCAGCTCGAGGTCAGCTCGACGGCAGTCGTCCGGCCGATGGGCGAGAGCGAGAAGGAGCCGCTTCCCTTCACAGTCAGCGACAGCTTGAACGCGTTCAGGTCCTCGGGTCCGCTGAGGGGTACCCGCGCATGAAACCCGGGCCCGGTGAGCGGCTCGTGCAGCGCCCCCGGCTCGAACTCACCGCTGCTGGAGCCGACCTTCATCGGACCGAGCGCTCCTATCGCCGCTGGTTCCGAGATGCCGACCACGACGTACGCCTCCGACCACTGGATGACGAGTCGGCTTCCCTGGGGGAGGGGAGGGTGCTTCGGAACGGAGTAGGAGCCGCGAAGGTCGCCGGCGGCTGCGTTGACGACGGACCCAAAGAGGGCTCTTCGGCGTGTTTGAGGCACCAGGTCGAACTCTGCGTTGAGCTGCTCTGGCAAGAGTGTGAGGAATCCCTCGCGTTCGACCCGAGAGGATGCGGGAACGCCCACGCCTGGGGTGGTGGCCTCATCGCTGAGGGGCGGCCCGCTCTCCACCGAGTACGGCAAGACCAGAACGGGACCCACGACGTGCTGCGGGCCTCCCCAGCCTGCGGCAACGCTGGCCCTCGCTTCATCGGCACGGTTGCCACGCTCGATCACGCGGAACTGAATGAACTTCAGCGGAATCGCCATGAGAAGAGCGAGGAGGCCGACGGTGAACCATCGGAGGGTCAGGCTGTTGTTGATGTCGTCGAGTGTGAGGGAGGCACGGGACACGAAGGGACACAGTCTCGTGGGGCACCGCCGTGGCGGTCGAGCGAAGGTCAACAACCCACTGGGGGCTCGTATTCCCGGCGGTGGTCGTGGTGCTGTTCGTGCGGCCCTGGCGCCATGGCCGAGCGGCCGGGGCGGGCCTGCCCGCGACGGTTGCAGGAGCGCGGAATCACAAGCTCAATGCGCGAGCCTGGATATCGTCCAACATGCAGGGATAAACGCAGTTCCGCGGGTCTCAACGAGTACGGAGTTGAGGATCCTGGCAGTGCCTGACCGAGGCCGGACGCCCATCCCGCCGTGAGCTGAGGCCCGCGGAATTGCGTTTATCTGGTGTTCGGTGAAGTCATGGCGCTTCTTGGTAGTTCGTAGCACCGCGGCCCGGCCTGCCGGGAAGCGGGCGGCGGGAGGCAGCGTGCCAGGGCCGAGCAATGGGGGCGAGTGGGCGAGTTGAGGGGCTCCTGGTCTGCGCTACGCGAGAAGCCCTTCCCGACGGAGCCCTGCGCGCAGTGCTCCTTGCAGTCCGTTCGCCCTGACGTACGCAACCAGGGCATCTATGTGCATCAGCTCATACCTGCGACCAAACACCTCTTGTTGGTCCCGGATCCAGCCATCGATGATCGGCTGGGCGTACGGATGAATGTGGTCGTTCCAGACAAGTACACCCACTCGTTCGTCGATTGGCACCGGGAGCTCTGTGGAGCTGAACTCAACCTGGAAAATCTCCTCGAGTTGTGGGCGTATCTCTCTGTTCCAATTCGCCTTGCGCACTGGCCCCTTCTTCGCAGAGTACATCTTCAGCACTCGCCGCCCACCCTCATCGCGGCATACAACGAGGTCTTTGCCGTACTCGATCGGCCCGTGGCGAATGTCTGCGAAGATTGGTGTCTTTGCTTCGGCTCGAAAGAGTCCGAGCAGAATCCGATGGAGCTGCCGTTCGTCATCTACTGACGCGAGCGCGTCATACTCCCAGCCGGCTCGATCACCCCAAACAGCGTCCGGGATGATTACGTTCAATGCAGAGGCCAGCGCACCCTTCTCGCTCGGAGAGAGGATCGGAAGTCGGTCGAGCAAGAGCATCAACTGGGCTAGCTCGCGTAGCCACTCTCCCGAGACTCCAGCGGCTAGGGTGGCACTGGCCGAACGCAGGAACTCGTGAATGTGGTGGTCGACAGGGCTCTGACTGGTGAAGTGGCGGGCGAGAACAAGATCCTCTGTGGCTGAACGGATGGCCTCAGAATCAGAGTCAGCCATGCCAATGAGGCCACGGATGATTGCGAAGTAGCGAACGGGTTCGGCCACCAACCACCCACCAGCAGAGGAGATGCTGCTGAACGCGCTGCGAAGCAGGGTCAGGGCGTCTGCTGGGGTCTCGAACCCCCTGCTGAGGTAGCCGCGCGACTGGAAGTACGGACCCCACAACTGTTGATTGATGCTCGTCCAGCCCCGTTCCCGTCTTCCTGGCCTGTCTGGGCTGTCCGCGAGGAACTCTGCCGCGGCCGCAGCGAACAGATCCGGCGATGGCGTGACTAAGGCGTGCGTGCCGAGCGCCCAACCGCGAAGCGCTGGGGTTATGAGAGCGTGGGCGTTCTCATCTGCAATCCTTGCTGCGCCATCATAGTCCGCGAGGCGGAGAAGGCTCTTGAACGCGCTCTCCATCCCGTGCGTGGTCCGACCGTCTCCCCTCGCGACGGAGATGTAGCCGGCGTCAACCTCTCTTTCGGGGAACAACGGCCGCCAATCTCTGTCGAGGTGGCCGACTAGTTCGAAGCCGGAAATGAGGAGCGCCTCGGTGTGGGGATGCCCGTCCGCCAGTCGACGTAGCAGGGCCTCGTAGTCCACCCGGGCCGCCTCGCCAACCTGGCGGAGGGCCGCGTTGCCGCCCCATAAGGGCGATAGCGCGCTTTGAACCAGGAGAGACAAGGCAAGAAGAGTTGTCCAGCTGTCCGGCGCGTCACGCAGATGCCGAAGGAGGTCGTTGACCCCGTCAAATAGGAGGTCCGTAGAGACCTGGTGCGGCTCCTGTCCCCAAGCTGCATGGTGACCCTCTAGAGACGCCTGCGCAGCTGCCAAGTGTCGATCTTGCTGCCTGAACTCGTCAGCGAGGGTTCGGAGAGTCCTAGCGCGCTCGATGGAATAGACCATCGTCTGGGAAGCCAGCGTCTGGAACTGTTCGTCATTGGTCGTCATGCGTACCCCGGAAGCGGAGGATCCCTCGCGGAAGAGACGCTCGCACACGACGCGCGTTCGCGCCAGCGGAGCCCTGCGCTCATAGCTTCCGCCGCTTGACCTAGCTGCCGCCCGCCCGAGTGTGAGGGGCGAGGTGTTGGGCCCAGATAGGTGAGAGCGCAACCAGTGCCGTGGAGCAGTCTGCTGCGGGAGGTAGCAGCGGCGGATGAGTGCGCCGTCAGGTGCCTGGCGCCTGACGGCGGACAGAGCGAGGGAATCGAGGCAGCAGAGTTCGTGCCATGATTTCACTGAACATGAGAGGATAAACGCAGTTCCGCGGGCCTCAACGAGGACAAAGTTGAGGATCTGGTTGAGGGTTTTGGAAGCCGGAAGCGACCGGACGCCGTGAGCTGAGGCCCGCGGAATTGCGTTTATCCATTGTTCGGTGAAGTCATGGCGCTTCTTTCGCAGTCCGTAGCACCGCGGCCCGGCCTGCCGGGAAGCGGGCGGTGGGCGGCTCGAGGCACGGCCGCAAGCAGTCGCTCCCGCAAGCATGTATCGAGTCGAGAGTGACTGATCAGTCGCAGCCGTACCGCAAAACCCTTCGAGCACCATCGGAATGCCGAAGCTCGACATCCAGCTCATTGCGTTCCCAGGAGGTGAGCGCGAACCGCAGGTCTAGGTCCGTGGGAAGCAGCGACGCTGGGACCCCACCGACTGCAATGACCTCCATCCCGGGCCGAAGTCCGGCCTGCCATGCCTTGCTGGGGAAGAGGACGTAGGTGAGGATTGGTCTCCCGTGCCGATACATAGCTCTTACGGGCTGGCACCCCCCCTGACGGTTGAATACGAGACGCTGCGTGGTGGTCTCTCCAGCCGCCAGCTGGAAGGTCACAGGGGGCGCTGGGTCGAAGCCGGCGAATCCATAAGCCCTCCACGTTCCAGGCTCCAGGGACTTCCAAGGCGGGGTGCTCCCGGTTCCGTCTGTCAGGACCGAGTCGTCTTCGAAGAAGATCGGCGCTCCGCCGACCCGCCAAACCGCGATGCTCGCGTGCGAGATAGCTCGACCGGAGGCGTCGACTGCCTCGACCGTCAGCTCAGAGGTGGAGTCTCGTTGAGGCTCTGGAGGATTGGGCCGTCGAGGAGGAGCGGACCCGGGTGGTCGGCACTCGAGCTCGAATGGCTGGCCCAAAGTCGCTTCCTTCCAGAAGGTGCTTGCACCCGCCCCCTCGCAGAACGCGACGACTCGAAACGGGCCAGGTCCCGCGACATCGCAGGCCCAGTCCTCTTCGCCTAACCGAGAGCAGAGCCTGTCTTCGGTCCCGGGCTTCCACTCTTTCACCAGCACTCTGTCGGACGTGCCCAGCACGACGCCGGTCAGTTGGCGGGAAGGGGTGAGCGTGACACTCCGGCTCTCATCGCTGTCAGGAAGTGGGAACTCTTGAGCTGCGTAGCCAGGCGCCTGAACGCGCAGAACGCCATCACGGTCAGCGCAAGCGCTCACACTCAATTCCCCACCATCGAGATGCTCTGCTTGGGGGGAGTATTGTCGTGGGCTCAGGACCGGGTGGGCGACGGAAAGCACATGAGCTTCAACGTCATCGATCGGCTGGCCACTCGGATCCGACACCGTCAGGCGTGTGCGGCATGTTGCTCCTGTCCGAAGTTCGTGCTCTTGAAGCCCGTCCGTCGGCTGAGTGCGGACGAATACGGAGGTCTGCTCATTCCAGTAAGGCTCGGCGATGATGTTCAAGGGCTCACAAGGCAGCGACCAGCGCCCGGTCTCACCGGCGGAGTTCAGTCCACCCCTGTCAACGAGTTCACCGCTTGGGCGACGCGCCAGGACCTTCGCAAAGCCGATGGCGTTCGTGACCGTAACGCTGTGGTCACATCTCGGTTCAGGCGGGCTTCTCTTCCAGCGAACACGCCTTCCTTCCGCGACCAAGAAGGTCTTCCGAGCCTCCCCAAGACCTGCGTCTATCGAGGCGATCCACCGTCCGGGAGGTAAGTCGAAGTCCGCGCAACCACCTCCCATGTAGTAACCGTTGGTGTGCGCTGCCCTGTCCGGGGCGGCGGAGTACAGCTCGGGAACGACTGCTGCCTCCTGGGGGGCCCTGGCGAGTGACCGAGCGCAGACCTCAAGTCGACCGGTGCCGGGTGGGCCGAGGGCTGCGCCGCCTCGCAGAAGGAGTGCGGCGGCGATGCCTGCCAGCACCGCCATGCGTGTGGAACCCTTCACCCGCGGAGAGTAGCTCGGCTCGGCTGACCCAGAACGATCGCACCCTCTGATCTGCGTCTTCTGCCTTCTGTGTGACTCGAGGAGCTCGCCGGGTGGAGTGCGCCGGCTGGTGCGAGCACCGGACGGTGCGCCAAGGAGATGGATCTGGAGCAGCCAAGTCAGTGCCATGATTTCACTGAACATGAGAGGATAAACGCAGTTCCGCGGGCCTCAACGAGGACAAAGTTGATGATCTAGTTGAGGGTTTTGGAAGCCGGAAGCGACCGGACGCCGTGAGCTGAGGCCCGCGGAATTGCTTTTATCCATTGTTCTGTGAGGTTTGGGGCTACTTCGTAGTGGGTAGCACCGCGGCTCGGCCTGCCGGGGAGCGGGCGGGAGTGCCCGAGACATCGCACCCAGCAGTGGACGCCGAGAGCATACCGCACGGAGAGGGGAGGCCCTAGTTGGGAGGCTCCAGTGGACGGCTGGGGAGGTCTGCCAAGATCCGAATCGCCGCCTCTCGGGAGGCCAGGCTGGAAGGGGTGCCACTATCGTCCAGTAGCCAGAGCGACTGATGCGCGCCCTTCGTAGAGGTTGACGGGAACGCAGCCAGTTCGTGGTTGTGCAACGCGACGTGGCGGCTGTCTAGGACCAGAAAGGCTTCGGGTGGGGTGATGCGTGCAGGTCCAACGGATGACTCGTCGTACTCCCATCCCACAGACAGCACGTCTGCAAGCAGGGCTTGCGCGGCATCCAGCAGGAAGTCCGAGAGTGAGCGGAGGACTCGGAGGCGGCCGACATGCTCGCTCCAATCCGCAGTCGGAACGAAGCCGTCCACCCTGACATCCCCCTTGTCGGTGCGGAAGACGGTCAGGCGCAGAGGGCTACGGCCGCCGATGACTTCAAACAGCGCGGCGACATCTGTCCACTGGTCAGAATCGAGGTCGACAATCTCACTAATCGAACGAAGGGAACCCCGCTCGTGGAGCATCAGCCGAGCGGGAGGCTTGTCACTCGTCGTCCAGCAGAGGACCTCCTTCAGCCGGTGTTTCGTCTCAAGGAGTTGTAGGACTGCGGCCATCTCAGCAATGGACGCTGCCGCGCGGCCTGTGATTCGGAAGTCGCCCAGCTCACCAACACCCCCGCTGGTATCACCAACGCCCTGCTTGGTCGTCACACCCAGGTCGATTGAGGCGAGCTCTTTGTCGCGGCGGGGAATGGCCTCATTGATGGAAGGGGTCTCGGCGTAGAGATCGATGTCGAGACGTACTCCGGCAAGTGCAAGCAGCCTGAGGAACTCGACCGGGAAGTGCAGGCCGCCCATCCAGTCTGCGGAGGCCTCGTATCCAATCAGGAGTTCCACGTCGGCCTCCTCGGAAAGCTCCGTGAGAACCTCAAGTCGCGGGACGAGGAGTCGGCGTGCTTCCTCCAGGAGTTCGTCAAGCGAAGCGCCTTCTGTCCAGTTCAGGATGCGGTGACTCCAGACTTTGGGCCAGCGTTTAGTGGGTGGGCGGCTTTCAAGCCCGAGCGCACCTGAAACTCGGGCAGGGTCCAGACCAAGGACTCTGAGCGAGAAGCGTACCCGCGGCTCGAGCCAGCACTCGCGGGGAGGCTTGCCCACCTCGACTGGGACTACGAGGTAGTAGGAGACCGCCTCGAGCGCGAACCAAACACTGGTCGTGGCGGTAGGCTCCACAACCACGCGAACTACAACGGGGAGCCCGTTCTCCCGACGTACGCGCGGAATCCCGTGGCTGAGATCCGGCATGACCGCTTCGCCGCTTTCGATGAGGAGGGTCGCGTATCTCTGCACTTCTTCTGCGTTCAGGTGAGGCTCCTAGCTGGTGGTTTCGTCGTTGTCCGCTTCTTGACGGCGAGTCGCGGCCCTTGCTGGGCGGGCACAACCCTCAGCCCGGAGCGTACCTGCTTCAGGGCCTTCTGAACGAAGCGGAAGGACACGCAAGGGTCGCAGGGAAGTACGTTCGTGTGGTGGTGAGGAGTCAGGGGACCGCTCACTTCGGACGGGGTTCGCAGCGGCCCTCCGGCTCTGCCATGGGCGTCGAGAGCCCGGACCGGGCCTGCCCGAGACGGGCTCAGAAGCAGCTGATTGAAAGCAGCCAAGCGCGAGCCCAAATCTCACAGAACATGAGAGGATAAACGCAGTTCCGCGGGCCTCAACGAGGACAGAGTTGAGGATCTAGTTGAGGTTTGACCGAGGCCGGACGCTCCTCCCGCCGTGAGCTGAGGCCTGCGGAATTGCTTTTATCCATTGTTGGGCGTAGTTCGGGGCTATTTCGCTGGGCGAAGCACCGCGGCCCGGCCCGCCGGGAAGCGGGCGGGTTGAGCAGTTGAGGGAGGGAGATGCCTAAACTCGGAGGGTACACACTTGTCGGATGGAGCAATCCTTGAACACCGCAACGCTCCGTGAGCACGAGCGCGCAGCAGTTAGTCACGTGCTTCGGGACGTCCTGGCCGGTCGGGGCTTCTTCTCCCACGGTGAGATGGAGACGATTACCTGCTGGACGACCTGTCGGGTAGAGGAGTTCCGCGTAGGCCTTGCGGAGCGTCAGTGGCTCAGCGCCGATGAGGCACTCTTCCTCACGCACGCCCTGTATCACTGGCTAACGGCGCTGCAGGCTGGTCGGGTGGCTGCCGAACCGGAAACAGTCGTGACGCTCCGCGAAGTTCAGCGCTGGCTCGGGGCGAGTCGGCGGTAGGGCTGCAGAACTGCCAGGGCTACGGGGAACAGAGCGCTTTGAACACCTGAGGTCGATGAAGCTCGATGACTGCCCTCAACTCCAGGACGATGGTCGGTTCGTTTCTATCCACCCAGTCGTCGACTGGGTCGAACTTCTCTTCCAGCCAAGGGTCGTCAAAGGAGCGGGGGCGGCTCCCCCAGAGCGTCGCTCCGCGCAGATAGACAGCGCCCGTCTCTAGAAACCAGCCCCGCTCCACTGAGCGGGCGACTACCTGAACTCGCAGCTCTCGCGCAGCTTCGTAGTAGGTCCAAACGCCGGATCTCCCGCAACCCCACCACCGAAGAATCTCATCGCAGCTCACGACCCAGGCGGGCTCGAGGCCGCGATACGCGTCGAACGCGACAGCCAGCCTTTCGACGACATCTGTAAGGTCGGAGAGGCTCCCGGCGATTCGCCGCTCCACAAACTCTTTTGCATAGCGAGCCTTCATCCACGGATGAAAGTACCAGCGCACTCATGGTTCTTCACCGGAGAGTGGGAACAGGCCGCCGACTTCATGGTTCTAGCTGTGTGCTTGCCGAATGGAGACCATGGGAGGAATCGAGATGCGAGAGCTAGATCAGGTTCTGCGTACCTCGCCAGGGCAGTCTGGGTTCATGCTGAAGCGGTACACCGCTCATTCCTCCGAGGAGCTCAGAGCCGAGATGCTCCGGATCGCTTCGCTGCTTTCCTGCCACAGCCAGATCCTTACAGGCTACGCACTCGTCCCGGCGGTAGGACTGCGGCTCGACCAGCGCGTACCCACGCCTCCGCACTTCGACGGAGGGCCTGAAGACTCAGTTCTTCTCCTCGGCTACGAAGAGAGCTCGCGTGATTCCTCGGTCGGAGTCTGCGAGCCTGGTGGGGTGGACCGCATTCGGGGTGCTGGCCGACTGTCTCCTCTGTTCCGAACCTCACCGACGGCCTCCTGGGTGCTAGCAGTCAATAACAGCGCGCCTCAAGCGGCGGGTCGACGGACCTCATGGCTCGGGCTGCAGCACGGGGCGGCGGAGATCTCGAGGGAGGGTGGAAGCCGCTTCGTGAACTCGCTGCTCCTAGGTCTTGCCCCGCAGGTGAGCGAACCCGTGGATACTGCCCAGTGGCTCCGCGCTCCGCCCACCGCCGTGAACAAGCACAGACATGATGGACCCTGAGGGTCTGGGCTGCAGTCGGAGGTGAATGTGATTGGTCTGATGAGGGTCGAAGAAATGGAGGAGCTCTTGCGGGGCTCCCAGTGCTTTGCCGTTCTAGGAATCAAGCCTTCCTCACGACGGCACCTCGCTGCGTACTGGATCCCGGAGTACATGGTTGAATCAGGCTACGAGATCATTCCGGTTCCTACCCGATACCCGGACGTTTCCGAGATTCTCGGGCGTCCAGTCGTTCGAGCCCTCAAGGGGGCGCCTGACCTGGGAGCCGCCTTCATCAACGTGTTCGTCCGTCCAGAGGCAATCGAGCCCTGGCTCCCTTCCTTGAAAGAGACCAGCCTTCCCCTTTGGTTTCAGTCGGGGTGCCTGAGTTCGGAGGCTGCTCAGGAGCTGACGGCGGCAGGCGTTCAGCTGGCGCACGACTGTGTCGGTTGCCGGCACGCCGCCATGGTCGGTTCTGCATCACACTCAACGCCTGTGGTTCTTGGCCCTTGAGCGAGCCCTCTCGGTTGAGCAGCCGGACCGGGGCCTGCCCGGGACGGGTGCAGAAGCACGAGTCAACAGCTATAGGCGCAAGCCCGAATTACGCCCAACATGAGAGGATAAACGCAGTTCCGCGGGCCTCAACGAGGACAGAGGTGAGGATCCTGGCAGTGCCTGACCGAGGCCGGACGCCCATCCCGCCGTGAGCTGAGGCCCGCGGAATTGCTTTTATCCATTGTTGGGCGTAGTTCGGGGGCTACTTCGCCGGGCGAAGCACCGCAGCCCGGCCCGCCGGGAGGCGGTGCGGGACTTGGCGGTAGGTCATGGGGACAGCTCAACTTCCGGGAACGGGGGAGTGTCCCTGGGCGGTTCAGGGGGCAGGAAGACGAGTGCACTGATGAAGCGATTCAGAAGCACTTCCTCGTAGACCACCGTGACTGCGAGTGCCAACAGGAGGAGGTTGATCAGGCACACGATGGCGAGAAGATCGAGATGCCCTCTGAGTTGGCTCACTCCCAGGAGGAGAAAGGCTCCCGGAACGATGAGCATGATTGCGACGACCCACTTCGGACCTCTAGGGCCACGTTTCACCGAGAGCCCGCCAGAGGTCAGGGTTGCGACGCGCCATCCCACGGGATACTCCCCTGGCGCAGTGGCAGTGAAGCCCAGAGCCTCCAGGCGGGTAGTAGATGCCTCCACGTCAATAGCCCCTGCCATGTGCCGACGATAGCGCCCGGTGGGATGTCTCGCTCCTGGCTGAAGGCCCCGCGCCCTACAGGCGCATCCAGGCCGTTGCGCTCCGGGGGCATCCAGTAGCGATGGAGCCCATGATTCGGCGCATGCCCAGGGCCAGGCCGCTGGGGCTGTCGGGGGTCCGTTGATGCGAGAAAGTTCACTAGGGTGAATACTTGCAGCCGGCAGAGCGGTGCCCTGGGTCACTTGTGGTGATATCTTCGTCATGATGAATGCTGAGGCCCTAGGACAGCGGATTCGTGAGAGACGTAAGGAACTGCGGATTACCCAGCAGGCCCTCTCGGAGATCTCCGGCGTGTCGCTGCACACGATCAGCGACGTGGAGGGCGGGATAGGCAACCCGACGCTGCAGGTCATCAACAAGTTGACTGAGCCACTTGGGCTCGAGCTGCGTCTCGGGATTCGTGGGATTGACTCGTGAGGACCGCGGTCGTCTCGAATCATGGAGTGCCTGCAGGACGCCTCTCTGAGCTGAACGATGGGACGTTCCGCTTCAGCTACTTCGACGCGTACGTGGTTGAGAGGCTCCAACCCGTGAGCTTGACCCTTCCCCTGCGCTCTGAGCCTTACGACTCGCCGATCCTCTTTCCGTTCTTCGCGGGTCTGTTGACCGAGGGGGCGACCCGGCGTCTCCAGGAGCAGCTGTTTCGAGTTGATGAACGCGATGACTTCGGTCTCCTGCTGGCGACAGGGAAGGACACAATCGGCAGCGTCTCCGTCGAGGCCGAGGTCGGAGAATGACCAGTCGCTGCCTGAGCACCTTGGTCGAGTTGCCGCGTGAGGGCTTTAGCGCGGGTGCGCTCAACAAGCTCGCGGACCGAAGGAAGTTCCCGCACCGGCTAAACCTGACTCGTGCGGAGCTCGTCCAAATCCGCGCAAGTCAGACGGCGAGGCTCTCGATCTCAGGCGTTCAGGACAAGGTCTCACTACGTCTGCATCGCGGAGAGCTGATTCCAACGGAGTCAGGGGGGCAGTACATCCTCAAGCCTGTCCCGAGTCTCGCACTCCCTCAGTTTCAAGCTGAAGTGCCCGCGAATGAGCATCTGACGATGCAAGCAGCGGAACAGCTGTTTGGAATCCGGACTGCTGCGAACGCCCTGATCCGGCTTGCCGACGGCGAACTGGCCTACATCACCCGTAGGTTCGACAGAACTCGTGATGGTGGCCGTGTGGCGCAAGAGGACTTCTGTCAGTTGATGGAACGCTCACGCCGGAGCCATGGTGAGGAGTTCAAGTACGACAGCTCATATCAGGAGCTCGGGGAGGCCCTCCGTCGTTTCTGTCCTGCGTACACCATCGAGATCGAGAAGCTGTTCCGTCAGCTGGTCTTCGGATACTTGGTCGGGAACGGGGATGCTCACCTCAAGAACTTCTCACTGCTTCAGACCGACTCTGGCGACTTCATCTTGAGTCCTGCCTACGACTTGCTCTCCTCAGGGCTACACCTCCCGACGGAGAGCCGTTTGGCTCTGGACCTCTTCAAGGGCGATGAGTACCCCGACGGAGTCCTCACTCATGGGTTCCCGACCGGAGGAGACTTCTTGGAGCTTGCGAGGCGCTACGGGATGCGCGCAGAGCGCGCTCTGCGCGTCGTCGCGGAGAGCCTGGGGCAAGGGGAGGCTCTGGAAGCCTTGGTGTCCCGGTCGTTCCTTAGTCCGGAGGCACGGGCCGCGTACCTCGGCGTGTTCCGGGACCGCTGCAAGGCACTCCGAGTCAGCCTGCCTTAGTGGCCGACCGCGGCGAATGAGGTCGAGCACCCGGGGCGGGCCTGCCCGGAACGGGGGCAGCAGTGTGAGCTACCAGGCTCAATGCGCGAGCCCCGAATTACGCCCAACATGAGAGGATAAACGCAGTTCCGCGGGCCTCAACGAGGACAGAGTTGAGGATCTAGCTGAGGTTTGACCGAGGCCGGACGCTGCTCCCGCCGTGAGCTGAGGCCCGCGGAATTGCGTTTATCCATTGTTCTATGACGTGCCGCTGCTTCTGGGTCGCCTATGGCTCTGTTTCTACTTGGTTTTTCGGACTCTTGGGGTGGGGACTCACGGTCTGGGGACTCCCGCTTCCAGGCCGGGCACATAGAGCAGATCCCCCCGCGTCCACTCATCGACGAGATGGGTCGCATCTTCAGGGAATGGCGCGAGCAGCCAGGGGCCGTCGGCCCCAAGAAGCCTCTGCGCGATGACCTCGGCGGTGTCGAGGTTCCGGTGCTCCTGCTTTGCTCGTCCCGATAGGTCGAGACCTCGGATGTAGGCAGCAAGAACACGTGGAGGCAGGTTATTGAGCTCGTCACCAATCGCTACCCAGTAGTTCATGTGCGCGGTGGGGCCCCGGCTGAAGTGAACCGCCACGTGGCCCGTGAGGCTTCGAGGCAAACCCGCGTCGATCGACGCCAGTGCATCCGACAGTTCTTCGCGTGCTCGCTCGGGGCGCCCCCTGATGGTGAGGGAGCCGGACGGACCGCAATCGCTGTCTTGTGGCGCGGCTGCGAAAGGAAGCCAGCCGAAGCTGAAGCCTGACCGGGAGGCCGCCTTGTACACCCTGAAGGGTGGTTTCCCCTCAAGTGTGGCTGTGTCCCCAGCTCTCTGTCGATGCGGTTTGAGCTCAAAGCGGGTGCCGGCGGGGGCAAAGTGGAACTCCGCCGCGTTGCTGCGTCCGCAAAGGGAGACGTACCCCTCATTCGCACGCAGGAAGTAGGTGTGGGCGACTGCGATAGTCCCGTCTGGCCAGGAATCACCGTCCGAATCCCAGGTGTCAGGTCGGGTGCTCTCCAGCCGCTCCACGACACTGGGAACACCGTCCTGATCAGGGTCCGCCAGCTCGCTCGCGCGGAGCTCGTCTGCGGTGAACAGGTTGGCCACCGTGCGGCCCCTCGGGCCCGCCTCGCGAAGCCGCTCCAGTTCCTGTGCGACGGTCGTGGCACGGTCAGGTGCCCAAAGCCCCTCCTTGCCCCAGACGGCGCCTCTTGCCTCTGCCAGAAGCAGCGCTTGTCGATACCCCTGCGACCGGGCCGCGTTTGACATGTGGATGGACGTGTCGAACGCGATTGGGTCGGGGGCGTCGCCTAGCGGGACCCCGTTGCCCCAACTTGGCGGAAGCCCGAGTCGGTCGATGATGCAGCGTTCGAGAAGCTCGGTGTCGCCCTCTCGAATGGTCGCATCTCCGCCGGTCGCCCATGCGTGACCAATCTCATGGGCAAGGGTGTTCCATGACTTCTCGAGCTCATCGTCCGGGTCGCGGTAGAGCCTGATCTCGGTGAGCTTCCCATCTCGGCTGTGGGCCTCGCCGGCAGCCCACTTGAGCTCTGCTTCGACGACTGGGATCTTCTCCGCGGTCTCTGGCGCCCACCCGGTGCACTCCACGGCAGCCCGCCACATCCTCTGGGCAACTGCCTGGAGCTCAGGGTGCGGGGAGATGAACTCCGGCATCCGCCCCTGCTCCTCGGCGTGCCCTGGCAGCACCAGCAGGGCCGCCCCTGTGATGAATCCAAGAATGGAGCCACGAACTGCCATCCGCGTAGCCTAGTCGCTTATTGAGGGCTTCCGAGGCAACAGGATGCAGTCGGTGGGATGACACCTGATCTCGCTCTACTCAAATGCGCTCTGACGCTCCCTCGATGCCAGACAGTCCTTCTGCGCTTGGCGCGCCAGGGGGAGCGGAGGGGCCAGCGCAGCAGCGGAACAGTCAGAGTGCTCCAGCTCGACCCAGCCATCTTCGCCAAGCGTCCACTGCCAGAACCGGCCGTCGTCGGAGTTGTACATCCAGAGGGGGCTGTCTTCCGCCCAGGCCCAGCAGAGGTAGTTCCACCAGGTCTCGCAGAAGTCTCGCTGAGAGCGAAAGGCAGGTTGGTCGCCCCCTTCGATCTGAAGAAACTGCGCAGAGTGGTCTGGGTGGCGCTTCGCTGGACGAGTTCCCCAGCTCGCGACAAAGCGACCATCTGCCGAAGTCGCGGAGTGCCCCACGAGAACCGTCTTCTCAGCGGCAATGGACTCTCCGAGTCGTGCGAACCCTATGAGGACCACTGCGTAGAACGAGGGCACCCCGATCAGGACGACGAGTAGGACTCCCCCAGCGATCACCTTCTTCGGGGTCCACCTCACGATTGGTCAGACCGGGGTGACTTTGAACGGAGGTCGCTGGGCTTTCGACGACGGGGGGCGAGTTACCTGGCGGGAGAGCGGCATGTCATAGAACATGAATTACCCGCCGTTGGTGGCGGGGGGATTATCCGTGGTCGTGGTCCTGCGGGCTGGGGAGTGGCCTTGGTCTCCACGCGGGCGTTGGCCACCAGATCGTCAGGAGGTTCACCGTCAGGATCAGGTTGGCGGCGGCGAGGAACCACCATTGTTGGGTCGGCCACTGGAGGATCAGGGGGAGCGCGGCTACGTAGCCGAACGTCGTGAAGGCGAGCCTTCGTTCCAGGTGGACCGTGTACATCGCCGACACGCCGACCCAGAAGATGAGTAGGAGCGGGAGCGTCTGGTCATGGGTCAGGCCCGTGCGCTCGGCCACCGCGGCGAGCAGGGCCTGGCCTCCGAGCAGGATGTAGACCGTCCCCGCCGTCTTTCGGTTCACCGCCGACCGGGTCATCGAGTCGCGCGCCCAGACCAGCAGCGCCGTGAACACCGCGGCCAGGAAGAACGGAGTCGCCACCGGCAGGGTCCACGTGAGCGGCTCCGCGCCCTCCGGACGCAGGGCCCGCAGCGTCGGCAGGATCGTGAAGCACAGGCCCAGGATGGCCGTGATGAACACCCGGGTCCGCATCCCCACCAACGGGTCCATCTGGTCTCGGAAGCGCTGCAGACTCTCCACACGCTCCCCGAGCCCCCGCAGCTCCGCCAGTCGCTCTGCGACCGCCTCTGCGAGGTCGCTCGGCACGTCGTCCACGTCCGCCAGCAGCGCGGCCGCCGCCTGGGGGCGGCCTCCGGCAAGCTCCCACCGGGCCATTCCGACGCCCAGCGCGCGCAGGTTCGCCGCGGCCGACGGCTCCTCGGGCCACTCCGCCATCGCCTGCTCCAAGCCGAACCGCGTCTCGGCGAACAGGCGCCGCACGCGCTCCTCGCCCTCCCCCGGCCCAGCCCCCCAGCAGACCTCGAGCTCAGCGAGCCGCTCCGCCGCCTGCTCCGCGAGGCGCACCGCGCTGCGGTGTCCCAGGTACGCCGCAAGCGCCAGGCGCACGGCCTCCGCGCTCTCGAACCGCGCCGCGGGCTCCGCCGCCATCGCGCGTCCGGCGAGCTCGGCGAGCTCGGTGCCCACCCCCCTTAGGGGACTCGGCGTCTGGGTCGCGACCGCGAACATCGTGGCGATCGGGTTCGGGCCACGGTGCGGGGGATGACCCGAGCAGATGCGGTACAGGGTCGCCCCGAGCAGGTAGACGTCCGTCCGCTCCGAGAGAGGGACCTCGCCCTGCGAGAGCATCTCCGGAGCCATGAAGGCCGGTGTCCCGATGACGTCCTCGTTCTCTGAGGCCACGGGCAGCCGGTGGGCCTCGTCGGGACGGGTCGCCATCGCGAGCCCCCAGTCCAGGAGGAAGACCTCTCCGAAGGGGCCGACCATCACGTTCGACGGCTTGATGTCCAGGTGGAGGACCCCGCGGGAGTGTGCGTAGGCGACCGCGTGGCAGACCTGCAGCAGGACGCGGATGTGCCACTCGAGGGGGTCTGTTGCATGGTGCCGGGAACGCAAGAGATTCGGGTCGTCGAGGAGGTCGCTCCACGGCACCCCGTCCACCCGCTGCTGGACGATCAGGGGCTCGCCGGCGGCTCCGACGCCGATGTCGTAGGTCGGCACGATGTTCGGGTGCTGGAGCCGCCCGCCGATCCAGGCCTCCTGCAGGAGCTTGACCGTCGTGTCCGGAGACCGCATCTCGGGGCGGACCGACTTGATCGCGACCTCCCGAGCGAGGGAGGCCTGGGTGCCGCGGTGGACGACGCCCATTCCCCCGATGCCGAGCACGTCGTGCAGCTCGAGGCGCTCGGACGGGCGGGAGATCCGTCCCCCCTCGAGCAGGGCCTCCAGCACGGCATCACGCCGGGACCCCGTGAGCGCGACCGTCTGCGGGAGGACCGTGCTGGTGGGTGACCCCAGCGTCCCCAGGCCGGCCTCGACCCGCCCCCAGTGGCGGCTGAGGAGGTCGGTCAGAGCGTGGGGTGGGGGCTTGGTCACGGGGCCTGGCTCATTGCTCCATCAGGCTGATGACCGCGCGGACATCGAAGCCGTCACCGGACTGGGAGATGGCCGCGAAGATCGGGCCGTCCGCGGGGCTCCCGTCGCTTGCAGCTGCGAGCCGCAGCCGGTTGTCCATCCGCTGAAGGAGCCCGCGGAGCGCGTTGCCGGTCTGGACGGTCTGGAAGGCGTCACCTCCTTCGAAGGTGCGGACCGTCAGGCCATCGCCGAGGGCGCGCTTCTCCCCCTCGTCGGAGCCGATCGGGACGGCCAACTCCAAGCTTCCGGCGTCGAGGGGCCCGGTGAGGAACAGATGCACGGTGGCGTCCGCGGGCGCGTCGTAGCCCGCCATCGCCGCGCGGAGGGGAGCCGAGCGATCCGCCCACACGGCATCGAGCTCCCGGAGGGAGACGTCGAGGGGGACGACCGCCCAGCGTCCGCGGAGCATCTCCGTGCTGGTGACCGGGGGGCCGTCGTCGGGGCCCTCGGTGAGGGGGATTTCCTTCGGCGTGGTGGTCCGGGCCTGGCCCTGGGGCGGGGGCGTGTCTCGAGGCGCGGGCGAACGGGCGAGCCAGACGACGCCGGCGACGATCGCGACGGCGAGGAGGAGACCAGCGAGGCGTGGGGACAACGGAGCTCCGAGGTGCGGGTGTTTTGGGGGTCTGTATCGGATTCTGAGGGTGGTGTCTCCCCCGCGGGGAATCGGAGGAGGGCTCGGGGCGGGATGGGGGGGCGAGCGAGGGTGTCGTGCGGAGAATGGTGCCAGGACGGCAGTTGTGCGAGGGGGAGGGTGGGGGATGCGTGGAATGGGAGAAGAGGGCCGGTTGTGCGCGGGGATGCGCCCTGGCGGCCAGGGGGTTCGGTGATGCGCGCTCCTCGGGGCTACATTCGGTCGGTGAGCAGCTTCTCATCCGGTCCACGGTTCGTGCTCCTCCTCGCCCTCGGCGCGGGGCTCGCGGCTCCGTCTGCGGCCCCGGCCCACGTGGGGGCGGGGGCGGGTGATACCGATGTCCTCGTCCATCCTGGCGACCCCCAGGCACGTCTGCTGGAGGCTCCCTGGGGCCTCGTCGTGTCGGCCGAGGGGGACACGTTCGACTGGGTGTGCCACGAGGTGTTGTCCGCGGGCGCGGGCGAGTTTCCCACCTTCGAGATCGGTCCCGACGGGACTCTGCTCGGGATCACGCGGCAGCTGACCGGGAACCGGGTCGCCGGGGAGTCCCTCTATCGCAGCACAGACGGCGGCTGCAGCTGGGACCCGGTCCAAGGGACCACCGACCAGCTCGTGATCGCCGCGAGCTTCGACCCGGCCGACCCCAACGTCGCCCTCGTCGTGACGGCCACCCCAGCGAGCGACGGCGCCCCGCCCACCAACTCCCTGCTTCGCTCCGACGACCGGGGCGCCACCTTCGCCCCGGTCCTCACCGACGAAGGCCGTACCTACCGGTCCGTCGCCTTCGGCCCCGACTCGGTGGCCTACGCGCTCGCGATCGACGGCGAGGTCCCTGCCGCGGTGCTCCTCCGCTCCGATGACGGAGGCGAGACCTGGCTGCCCCACGCAGTGCCCGACGAGACCCTCGAGAGCGCCGCCTTCGGGACGATCTCCGCCGTCGACCCCTCCGACCCGCTGCAGGTCTGGCTCACCTTCGACGGCAACATCGACGACGGCGTCCTGCGCAGCCTCGATGGGGGCGAGAGCTTCGCTCCCGCCCTCGTCCCGGCGTCCTTCGTCCTCGACCTGGTCCTGACCCCCGACGGCGGAGGGTTCCTCGTGGGGGACCAACGGCAGCTCTGGCGCTCGGACGACCGCGCGACCTGGACCCTCCTCGAGGGAGCCGTGCAGGTCTGGGGAGGCGCCTGGATCGACGGGCGGGCCGACTTCGCCGTGAACACGCTGGCCCACGACGAGGCCCTCGTCACGACCTCGACGGGCGAGAGCTTCGACGTCGTGTTCGAGACGCTGGAGCTACGAGGCCCCCTCGCGTGCCCCGCCGAGTCGGAGGTCGCGCAGGTCTGTGAGCCGCTCTGGGAGGATCTCTACCGCTCCCTGGAGCTCATGCGGCCCCGACCGAGCGGCGACGACGATGACTCCTCCGATCCCGCGCCGACGTCCTGTGAGGGGTGTGCGACGGGACGGTCGCCCGGCAGCCTCGGCAGCGCGCTGCTGCTCGCCCTGGTCCTCGGCGGCGTGCGCCGCCGGCGCTGAAGACCCGTCCGGCCGCCGAGATCAGCGCCTCCGTCGCTGGCGGTCCAGCCACCGCACGGCGCGCCGCACCACCTTGAACCGCCACAGGTCGTCCGAGCCGGTCCGGGGAGGAGCGTCGTCCGCGTAGACCGTCCACTGGACCCGCCCGAGCTCGCCCTCCACCAGCCCGCGGTTTCCGGCGTGCAGAGCCACCCAGATGCGCTGGAAGAACGTCCGCTGCGTCGGGAACAGGGGGGTCGGGTAGTACTTGAAGAAAGAGAGTTCACCTGGAGTCTGCGTAAGGCGAATCCCGTCGTAGCCGAGCATCCGTTGGCGCGCCTCGCTGTTCACGAACGGGCGGGGCAGGACGAGCTCCCCGCCGACGTGCCCGGCCATCGTCGCGCCGTTGTTCTTCACGAAGGCGCGGAGGCTGATCAGGACCCGCGGGCCCCGGGGATCCGTCTCGTCGTACTCGGGCTCGCCGAAGGGGTCGAGTCGCTCCAACACCACGTTCGGGTGGTGGGTCCGGCGCAGGACGTCCTGCACGTGCAGGTGGCCCATCGGGCGCGACTTCCCGGCGATCCGCAGGTAGTACCGGTGGTCCATCGCCTGATGAGGCGCCCGGTCACTGGCGGGGACCTCGATCACGTAGACCGCCCGCCCCTCACCGATGAGGCTCAGACGGCTCGCGTCCGACCGGATCTCGAAGACGTTGAAGCCCGAGAGCGGGGGGTCCACCGAGCCTGGCGTCACGTCCTCGAGCCAACCGCGCAGGCCCCCTCCCTTCAGGTCCGTCCGCACCCCACCGTCGATGCGCCCCGTGTCGTCCAGGCCGATGACGAGTCGACCCCCGGCACCGTTCGCGAAGGCACTCAGCTGTTTGCTGTAGAGCGTGAGAAACGATGGGGAAATCTCATCGTTGTATTCGAGCCATGCGGAGCCCTTGAACTCCTGGAAGTCGTGCTCCCCCGGGGGCAGCGCGCGGAGCGCTGCCTCGGTCCACCCCGAGGGGAGGGCCGTCCTCATGGTCCGGCGTCGTCCTCGTCGCAGGGGCCCGCGCAGACCTGGACGATGCTCCCGTCCGTGAGGAACCGCTCGATGTGGACGAGGTAGTCCTCCCGGTCCCGGATCCTCGCGTGGGTGTCGTTGTCTTCCTCCGGGGGCACGTTGCCCGGCGGGATGGGGTCGGCGCCGAGGTCGTAGACCAGCAGCGCGCTGTCCGTGTCCAGCGGAGTCTCTCCGTTCGCGGAGACCGTCGGGAGGCCCCAGACGTCGATGGGCGAGGGCGTGACCAGCGGGATGCCCGCGCTCCGAGCCACCCAGTGGGTGACCAGGTTCGCCACCTGCGAGTCCCACAGCGCCTCATGGAGCGTGACGCGCGCCGGAGGAAGCCCAGGGAACCGATCCGTGGTCAGGTGCTCGACGTAGTTCATCGAGTCCGCGGCGTCGAGGAGCGGCTGAACCAGCGCCATGACGAGCTGCATCTCCCGCGGCTCGTCGAATCGCTCCCGGAGGATCGAGCCCATCTCCGTCCATTGGACGGCGCGCTGGAGCATGTGGGACCAGGCGCCGCCGGGGACGACGAGCGCCCCGATCTCGAACGCGGGCGAGGTGCTCATCAGCGTCAGGCCCTGAGTGCCTCCGTTGCTGATCCCCATGTACCGCGGCGACGGGGCCAACAGCGGCTCTCCGCCGGCGGTGACGAGGCTCGGGTCCTGGCTCAGCTGCTCGTCCACCAGCCGGGCGAGGAGCGTGAAGTGGGTCAGGGACTGGAGCTGCTGTGACGTGACCTCGTACGTGTCCTGGAGGCGGCTGCCGAGCAGCCCGAACGTCGCCAGCGCGTCGCCCTCGTTGAAGCCCAGGAAGTTCGTGGTGATTGCGCTCATCTGCCAGCGGTGGAGCCCGCTGTTCAGAGAGCCCCAGGTGGGCTCGTCGAGCGTGCTGAAGAAGCCGTGGCCGAATGCGATTACCGGCCGTGTTTCAGTGAGTTCGGAGGGGATCGTGACGAGAAACTCGAAGTCCCGTGTGCCGTGCACCACCGGGGCGCCGTCGCCATCGAGCGTCACCCGCCCGACCTCGCCGAGGAAGTCCGGGGCCTGAGCCACTCCGCGGACGAGCCGATCGCCGTCCTCCTCGGTGTCCGAGATCAGCTGCCACGGCGGCAGCTCCGCCTCGTTGGCGATCTGCTGCATCGCCACCAGAGGCCCGACGACCGACTCCTCCGAGCGGGTGTGGAACGACCAGCCGAGCCTGACGGCGTCGGGCTCGAGTCCCGCGCCGGCGATGGCGTCCCGGACAAGGCCGAAGTCGTCGCGCCAGGCCTCGACCGCGTCCGAGTCGGTGGGGATGCCGTCACGGAGGGCGCGGAAGGAGTCCTCCAGGGGGAGCGGCTCGCCCGTGGTCGTGCGGACGCCGTCGGTGATGAGCGCGACGTAGCCGGTGTTCGCCTCGAGGAGCGTCCGGGGGCGCAGGATCAGCGCCTGCTCGAACGGGAACTCGGCGGTGGCGTCGAGCTCGACGAGGAGCGGGACCGGCTCCCACGTGCCGCTCCGCAGGAGGAGGACGGAGCTGTCGGGGGCGAGGGTGGCTGCCTCGTCGGCGAGCGGGGGGAGAGTCGCCGGGTCGATCGCGGCGTCGAAGAACGCAAGCAGCGACGGGATGCGCGAGAAGCCGTCATGGTCCGCGAAGGTCTCCGGGGTGAGCGGCTCGGGCAGGAGGCCCTCGGGAAACGCGACCCGCCGCCCCGTCGCCGTCGTCGAGTCCTCGGTCAGCCAGAAGTCGGAGGGGAAGGGGTACAGCGCGACGTCCGGGACGAGGGGGTCGCCGCCGGGGAGGTTGTCGATTCCGGTGATGGGGTCGGGCTCGGGGTCGGGTGCCGGCTCCTCCGTCGGACAGCCACCGAGCAAAGCGAGGGCTCCGAGGAGCAGCACCCAGCAAGGCCGTGCAGGGGCCGGTGCGCGGGGGACCGGCGCAACAGGCGCGGACAGCGGGGTAGGGGCGGTCATCGGACGAAGATGCCTCCGGTCTGGACCCAGGGGATGGGGGTGTCCACATAGTCGTCCGCCACCTCGCCGAGATAGGGGCGCAGGTGCCGGGGGGTGATCCAAACTTCCACGCGGAGGACGCCCGGGGCGCTGACGGAGGCACGAATCGGCTCGCTTCCGTCCTGCTCGGCGAGGAGGGTTCGGCCCTCGGCATCGGCGAGGTAGACCCGGGTGGTCACCAGCGGGAGCGCCTCGTCGCGCGGGGAGCGGAGGTCGAGGTTCGGGGGCTGGACGACGACCTCGAGGCCGTCGCCGAGGGCGATCTCGTCCCCGAGGAAGGCCACCGGGGTCTCCACGCCGGTCGGGCGCACGTCGACCGCGAACCCCTCGGGAGTTCCGAAGACCTCGAAGACGATGAATCCCTTGCCTCCGCGCATTGCCGCTTCGAGAGTCGCGGGAGAAACCTCTTCATTCTCGGGCAGTAGGAGCCAGTTGTTGAACCAGCGCATCATGCGCCGGTAGCTGTCGATGCGCTCGAAGTCGCTCGCCTCGGCAGGGAAGACGTTCTGGTGCGCGTCCGTGCCGCCGGTGACCGCGAGCACCTGGTCCTGGCCGAGCGTCTCCAGCGCGACGATGGAGGGCTCGTTCAGGGCGAGGAACCCGAGGGGGGCGAGGTCGGGATGAGGGGGGTCGAGCACCCCGTTCGTCTCGGGGAAGAAGAAGGGGCCCACCTCGCCCAGGTAGCCGAAGGGGTCGAGGCCCAGGTAGTCCTCGCGCAGGTCTGGCGCGAGGTTCGCGTGCAGCTGGTAGAGCTCGATGCCCTCGAGCTGCATCGCGCGGAGCGTCTCGAGGTCCCGCGTCTCGGTGTGGGCGATCCAGCGGATGCCGCCCGCGTCACTCACCCGCTCCTGATCGGCGGCGGTGCTCCCTCCGTAGCCCCCGTCCACGTGGGCGTCGAGTGCCAGGGGCATCATGTCGCCCGACTCGACCCCCGGGAAGAGGCGCACCTCGTGGCCATCGGGGCAGGTGATGACCGTGCCCACGACCGCGCCGGCGTCGTCGACGATCTCACCGTCGCCGTCCCGGCGCAGCAGCAGCGTCGCGTAGTCGGTCTCGGTGGCATGGCCGGGGTGGTCGCTGAGGAAGGCGACGTCGATCCGCGTCGTGCACAGCCCCTGTCGCAGATCCTGGTAGCAGGCTTCGTCCGGGACCCCGCCCGGCTGGGGGACGCCGTCGCAGGCGTCGTGGGACCAGTGGGAGTGGAGGTGGGCGATGACCCGCAGCGCCTGGTGCCCGGGGGTGGCCGTCGCGCTCATCGGTGGCGGACCCGCCGTCCACTCGATGACCTCGAAGGGGGTGGCCGCGTCGTCGTCGTCGGCTGCCGGCGGCAGGTCCGAGGGGCAGCCGACGAGCCCGATGGCGGCGACAGCAAAGGGGAGGAGGCGGGTCACGCGGGCAAGCCTACCGGCTGGGGGCGGCGACCGAGCCGGTGTCTGGTGGGTGCTCTACGGTGCGGACATGACCTCATGGACTCCGGCTGACCCCCACGACCCCCTCGCCGCACGGCGTGCCGTCCTCCCCAATGGGCTCACCGTCCTCTTCTCACCGAACCGTGAGACGCCGCGGGTGTACTGCCGGGTCGTGGTGCGGGCGGGGGCGGCGCGCGAGCCGCGGGAGGCGACGGGGCTCGCCCACTACCTCGAGCACATGCTCGCAAACAAGGGGAGCGAAGAGCTCGGGGTCGTAGACCGCAAGGCCGAGGAGCCCCACCTCCGGGCCATCGAGGACGCCTATCAGCGCCTCCGTCGGGGGGAGTCCGAGGGGCCCCTGCGGGATCTCATCGCCCGGCACGCCATCGCCGCCGCGCCCCACGCGGTCCCGAACGAGCTCAAGCAGCTCCACGGCCGGCTCGGGAGTCGGGCCTTCAACGCGTTCACGTCCCACGATCAGACGAGCTACGTGGTCGATCTGCCCGCCGAGCGCTTTGCGGCCTGGGCGCGGGTGGAGGCGGACCGGTTCGCCCATCCGGTGTTCCGTTCGTTCCCCACCGAGGTCGAGACGATCTGCGAAGAGAAGAAGCGCGCCCTCGACGACCCGCGCCGGTCGGCTCGTCGGGCGATGATGGGGGCCCTGTTTGCGGGACATCCGTACGGGACCCCGGTGCTCGGGCGCAGCGAGCATCTCGAGCGACCGAGCATGCAGGCGATGCGGGCGTTCTACGAGCGGTGGTACGTGCCGGAGAACATGGCGGTGGTGCTGTCGGGCGATCTCGACGCCGACGGCGCGCTGGAGACCGTCGAGCGGTGGTTCGGGCGCCTGGGAAGCGGGACGGCGGAGGCGCCCGCGGTGGCCACGCTGCCCGCGCTCGGTGGGGAGCAGCGGGTTCGGCTCGCGCACCGAGCGCCCCCCGAGCTCCGCCTGGGGTGGCGGACCATGGACGCCAGTCACGAGGACGCCGTGGCGCTCGATCTCGTGGACGAGGTGCTGCACAACGGCGGCGTGGGGCGTCTGGATGCGCTGGTGCAGCGGCAGGAGGCGCGCTCGGCGGGCTCGTATCACTCGGCTCGCCTGGAGGCAGGGGTGTTCTGCTTGTGGGGGCGACCGCGGGCCGGGCAGACCATCGAGGACCTGGAGGCGCGCCTCGTCGCGGAGGTCGAGGCGGTGCAGGCTGGCGAGGTGCGGCCCGAGGACCTGGCCGCCATCGTCCGCAACGTCGAGGTGGACGAGCTGGCGGGGCGGGAGAGCAACAAGGGGCGGGTTCGCCGGATGGCGGATGCCTGGCTGCGCGGTGATGACCCGCGGGACACCGAGGCGCGGCTGCGGGCGCTGCGAGACGTCACGGTGAGCCGGCTGGTCGAGGTGGCGCGGCGCTGGTTGGGCCCCGAGCGGGTCGTGGTGGAGCGCCTGGACGGCGAACCGGACCTGCGGCCACCGAGCACCCCGCCGATCCCCCCTCTGCCGCCGGGGGCGGCGACCCACTCGCGGCTCTTCGAGGAGACCCTCGCGATGCCGGTGGAGCCCGTCGAGCCGCGGGCGTTGGTGGAGGGGCGCGACTTCTCTGTGTTGGTCGAGGGTGGGGTTCGGGTGGTTCATGCACCCAACCCACATGCTGGGTTGGCTCGGATCTCATTGCGTTGGTCTTTGGGTTGGGAGGGGTTGCCGGGGTTGTCCTCGGCGGTTCGGTTGGCTCGGGAGGGCGGAGCCGCCGGAGCGAGCCGCATGGCGCTCGAGCGGCGGATGTTCGACCTGGCGACCACCGTGGAGGCCCGCGCGGGGCGCTGGACCACGGATGTGGCGCTCATCGGCCCCGCGGACGCAATGCGTGAGGCGCTGGCTGTCGAGCGTGAGCGCTGGACGACGCCCGAGGTGACTCCCGAGGAGGCCCACGCGGTGGTGGACGACCTCCTGTTGCGCCGCGAGCAGGCGCGACTCACGCGGGCCCACCGGATCTCGGCGCTCACCGCCTGGTCGCTCCGCGGATCGGACAGCGTGTTCCTGCAGCGGCCGACCGCTGACGAGCTGCGCACTCTCGCGGAGCGCGGGCCGGCGGAGGAGACGCGGCGCCTCGTCGCCGGTGCGCTGGTGGCCATGGTGAGCGGGCCCGTGGACCCGTCCGAGGTCGCGCGTGAGTTGGGCGTGAGTCGCCAACTGCACCCCGGCGCTGAGCAGCTCGACTACGTTCGGGTGCCCGCCGACCGCGTGCTCTTGCTGCACGACGACAGCGCTCAGGCCCAGGTCACGGTGCACTCGCCGCAGTACGGCTACGTCGCTGATGACTACGGCCCGCGGCGCATCTGGACAGAGGTGATGGGCGGCTCGGCGGGGCTCGTGTTCAGTGAGGTGCGGGAGAAGCGGGGGATGGCGTACGCGGCTCACGCGGGGTGGAGCAATGGCTGGCGCGCCGGCGACGCGAACCTCGCCTGGCTCCGGGTCGGGACGGACTCGGCGAAGGCGGCGGACGTGGCGGGGCTGCTGATGAGGCTCCTGCGTGAGTTCCCGGCGGAGCCCGCTCGCATCGCCCGGGCCCGGAGCGGCGCGCTCGCCCGCCGACGCACGGACCGCATCGGCTTCGCGTCCGTCCCCGCCACCGTGGAGGACTGGAGAGGGAAGGGGATCAGCGCTGACCCCATCGTCAGCCACCTGGAGGCGCTCCGGGGGTGTGGGGACGACGCGGTGCGTGAGTTTGCTCGTGAGGTCTCCGACCGGCCAGTCACGATCTGCGTGGTCGGGGATCTCGAGAGGATCGACCGGGGGGCCCTCGCGGCGCTCGGAGACGTGACGGAGCTCACGCTGGACGCGATCGAGAGGTAGGCCCGTCCCGGTTCGGGCACACTCTCGCGAGTGCGAACCACCGTTCGGCCCTCCGCCGAAGGAGACCTCATGGCGACCTGGCCCCCCGACCTCCCTTCTCAGCGCGGCAAGACCGCCATCGTCACCGGCTCGAACACCGGCATCGGCCTAATCACCGCCCAGGAGCTCGCGCGGGCGGGAGCGCGGGTCCATCTCGCTTGCCGGAACCAGGAGAAGGCGCGCGCGGCGGTGGAGACGATCAAGGCCTCCGTCCCCGACGCCGATCTCGCGCTGCTGCCCCTCGACCTCTCGTCCCTGGAGGCGATCCGCACGTCGGCGGAGGCCTTCCTCGCGACGGGGGAGCCGCTGCATCTCCTCGTGAGCAACGCGGGGCTCGTCACCCCGGGGCTCACGCAAGACGGGTTCGAGCTCACGTTCGGGGTGAACCACATCGGGACGGTCCACTTCACGAATCTGCTCCTCGACCGGTTGAAGGCGTCGGCCCCGGCCCGCGTGATCACCGTCGCGTCGCGCGCTCACATGCGCACCAAGGGGATCGAGTTCGACCAGGTACGCGCGTCGACGCGCTCCACCACCGCCTTCCCCGAGTACGCCCAGAGCAAGCTGGGCAACGTGCTCTACAGCGCAGAGCTCGGGGAGCGGCTCGCCGGCAGCGGAGTCACCACGTACGCGGTGCACCCGGGGGTGGTCGCCACCGACGTCTGGCGTCGGGTGCCGTGGGGATTCCGACACCTCATGAAGCTGTTCATGGTCACTCCCGAGGAGGGGGCGCTCACGACGCTCTACTGCGCCACCGCGCCGGAGCTCGCCGAGGTCACGGGCCGGTACTACGCCGACAGCAAGGAGCGGACGCCGCGGGGCCGGGGCACGGACGAGACGCTGCGCAAGGGGCTGTGGGAGCACACCGAGCGGTGGATCGCGTCGGTCGACGGCGCGTGAGCGAAGCGTGAGCCGTCCGTGAGTCGCGCGGAGACTGGGCTGCGCGACTCACCTGATGGTCGCGTGATCAGCGCGCGCTCTGCTCCTCCTGCCACTCGTCATGGCGGCGGAACAGACCATCGATCCCGCTCGCGATGATGCCGCGGACCAACGCCGGGTCCGGGTCCGCCGACAGGGTGGTCGAGGTCCAGATCGACATCATCCGCTGCGTCCGTGCCGCATTGTCCGGGTGCTCGATGAACACCTCGCACGCATAGTTCTGGTCGATCGAGTTCACGCCCTGTTCGCCGAAGGCCTGGGAGTCGTTCCAGGTGCGCGCCACCATCGCGGCTCGGCCGTCCTCGAGCGTGAGACGCCGGAAGTCCTTCTCCGTGTCGTAGATGATCGTATAGAGCGCGTTCGCCTTCGTGACGTGATTGTCCGTGTCCAGCCGGTGGCAGTCCGCCGCCTCCCAGCAGTCCGTCCCGTTAGGGTACGTGCGGTCGTGAGAGGGAGCCGAGGGCTCGAGCTGCGACTGGTCGGGCTCGAGCACAGCGGTCGCGTGAGCCGACACGGGCCACTCGGACACGCCAGCCACCGAGATCGGGATCTGCGCGTCCGGCGGCACCACGTCCGGGTCCGGGCCCGACGCGCCTCCCCAGTACTCGGGGGTGAGCACCGGCTGGATCCACTGCCGATCCGCCCGTTCGGCCTCGAGGTCGACGGTGGCGAAGACCTCCTCCACGTTGAGGAGCGCGTCCGCGAGGAAGGCGTCGTCCGCCGTCTCGAACTCCGCGAAGAAGAAGAGCGTCAGCTCGCCGAGCTCGGTGGGGGCTTCCGGTGCCGCGGGGCAGCCGGACAAGGCGAGGACGAGGAGGAGCGCGAAGGGCCGCATGGCCAAGGAGGATAGGGCACCTGTCAACCGGGAGGACGGGCAGCTCGACCGAGCCGGGCGTCGGAGCGCTTGACAGCGGAGGTTCCGGAGCAATCACTATGGCCGGACCCGGACCCTGGAGAACCGATGCTGACCGTGCTGTCCCCGGCGAAGAGCCTCGACCTGGACCCCGCCCCCGAGGCGCTGCCCCACACGATCCCCGCGCTCGTCGACGAAGCGGAGAAGCTCGTGGCCGTCTGCCGCAAGAAGAGCACGAAGAAGCTCATGGCCCTCATGAGCATCAGCGAGAAGCTCGCCGACCTCAACCGGGAGCGGTTCGCCGCGTGGATCCCGGAGCACACCCCGTTGGTGGGCAAGCAGGCGGCGCTCCTCTTCGCGGGCGACACGTACCGCGGGCTCGACGCGAAGTCCCTCTCGGACGATGACCTCGACTGGTCTCAGGACCACGTCGCGATTCTCTCGGGGCTCTACGGTGTCCTGCGGCCCCTGGACATCGCCCAGCCCTACCGCCTCGAGATGGGGAGCCGGCTGAAGACCCGGCGCGGCGACAACCTCTACGGCTTCTGGAAGGGGCGCATCACCGACCGCCTCGTGGAGCAGCTTGCGGACCACGACGACAAGACCGTCGTGAACTGTGCCTCCAACGAGTACTTCAGCGCGCTGCAGCGCAAGAAGCTCGACGTCCTCGACGTGGACTTCCGCGAGGTACGCGGAGACGGGCGGCTCCAGACCATCAGCTTCTTCGCGAAGCGCGCGCGTGGCGGGATGGCCCGCTGGATCGTGCAGAACCGCGTGGACTCCCGCGACGCGGTTCGGGGTTTCGACGGAGACGGGTACGCTTTCCAGGAGGATCTGAGCGACGAGAACACCTTCGTGTTCAGCCGCCCGCACCCCAACGAGCACTGAGACCGGAGGCTCCCATGGCCCGCAAGCTCCCCCGCCGACTCCGCCGACTCCCCGCCGACCCCGAGGAGCGGGCCCGGCTCCGGGAGGCGCGCCGCCTTCGTCGCCGGCGCCGCGCCCTGTCGGCGCTGCCCCAGGGCATCACCCTGAGCTCCGTCTTCTTCGGACTCCTCGCCATGACCTGGGCCCCGACCCGGCCGTACGCGGCCTGCGTGTGCATCGTCCTCGCGGGCGTGTGCGACATGCTCGACGGACGCGTGGCCCGGCTCACGGGCACGACGTCGGCGTTCGGGGCCCAGCTCGACTCGTTGGCGGACATCGTGAGCTTTGGCGTGGCTCCGGCGTTCATCACGTTCCACTGGGCCTTCGCCCAGACGGGCTCGCAGCCCATCGCAGGGGAGGGGACCGCGCCCTTCAGTCCGTGGATGCTGCTCGTGTTCGCGTTCGTGGCCGCGGGAGCCATCCGCCTCGCCCGGTTCAACACGGGTCACGACGAGGACGAAGGCCCTGCCTGGTACTTCGAGGGCATCGCCATCCCCACCGCCGCTGGGCTGCTCGTCACCCTGGTCATGGCGCACCAGGAGACGGGGTGGGCCCTGTTCAAGTCCCCGGTCATGGTCGTCCCGGTGCTGCTCGTGAGCTCGGGGCTCATGGTCAGCCAGATCCCGTTCCCGTCCTTCAAGAACTTCCGCAACCAGTTCATCAAGTACGGGTTCTTCGGCTCCATCGTCGGCGGGTTGCTGCTCTTGGCCGCCGGCGGCCCTGGCGGCCTGGTGCTGTTCTCGCTGCTCATCGGCTACGTCCTGTACGGCCTGGCGCGCTCGGTGCTCGACAACCTGCGTCCCGGGGTCTCGATCCTCGACGATCCGCCGGCTGGGCCGAACATCGACGAGGACGACGACGACGAGGACGACGACTTCGACCCCGTCACGAACCCCGGGGCGAACGAGTGAGCGCCCCGGGCGCCGGCGGGACCCAGGGCTTCTTCCAGGACGCGCCACAGCTCGCGAACACCTTCGAGGGGGACCGGGTCCTCCGTCAGTCGCTCCAGCGTCTCCTCCCGGCGGACGCCTGGGGGGACGTGCGGGGCGACCTGACGCGGTTCGGGGAGCGGGCGGCGCGAGAGATGCTCCCGTTGGCGGACGAGGCGGAGCGCAAGCCTCCGTCGCTCGTCCGGTTCGACGCCTGGGGCAACCGGGTGGACGCCATCGAGACGACCCCCGCTTGGGGGAGGCTGCACGACATCGCCGCCGAGGAGGGGATCGTGGCCATCGGCTACGAGCGGGCCCACGGCCGGTACTCGCGCGTGCACCAGATGGCGAAGCTGCACCTGTTCCATCCCTCGTCGGCGATCGTGAGCTGCCCGCTGGCGATGACCGACGGGGCGGCGCGCCTCCTCGAGGGGCAGACGGAGGGCGCCGGGAAGAAGGTCGCCGCCCGGGCGCTTCCCCGGCTGACGTCGCGGGACCCGAGCGTCTTCTGGACGTCGGGCCAGTGGATGACCGAGCGGACCGGCGGCTCGGATGTGGGGCGCAGCGAGACCGTGGCCCGCGCCGTGGCCGGGCTGCCGCGCGAGGGCACGCACCGTCTGTACGGCACGAAGTGGTTCACCTCGGCGACCACGTCCGAGATGACCATGACGCTGGCGCGCATCGAGGAGCCGGACGGCACCGTGCCGGCGGGGTCCCGGGGGCTCTCCCTGTTCTACGCGGAGACCCACGGGGAGGACGGACGCCTCGCGGACATCGAGATCCTGCGGCTCAAGGACAAGCTGGGCACGAAGGCGCTGCCCACCGCCGAGCTGCAGCTGCGGGGGACGCCGGCGACTCTCGTGGGCGCGCCCGGGCGGGGCGTGCCGACCATCACCCGGCTGATCAACGTCACGCGGCTCTACAACACCGTCTGCGCGGTGAGCTCGCTGCGCCGGGGGGTCGCGCTGGCGCGGGACTTCGCTTCACGGCGGCACGTCTTCGGGCGTCCTCTGGCGCAACAGCCGCTGCACCTGACGACGCTGGCGGCGCTCGAGGTGGAGCTGCACGGCTCGACGGTCCTCGAGATGCACTGCGCATCGCTCCTCGGCGCCGAGGACTGCGGCGAGGCGAGCGCGGACGACGTGGCGGAGCTGAGGCTGCTGACCCCGCTGGCGAAGCTCTACACGGCGCGGCAGGGCGTGGCGGGGATGAGCGAGGTCGTCGAGAGCTTCGGGGGCGCGGGGTACGTCGAAGACACGGGAATCCCGCGGATGCTGCGGGACGCCCAGGTCCTGTCGATCTGGGAGGGGACCACGAACGTGCTCAGCCTGGACGCGCTGCGGGCCATCCAGCGGGACGAGGCGCTGGGGCCGGTCCTCGGCCGGGCCATGTCCCGGGCGGGGGCGGCGGCGAAGGCGGTGCCGGGGCTCGCGCCGAGCGCGGATCGGGTCGCAGGGGCGGCGTCCCAGGCGGCCAGCTACCTGCCGCGGGCCTTCGAGGAGGGGATGGACGGTCTCCAGGCGGGGGCGCGGGCCTTTGCCTTCGGGCTCGCGCGGATCGCCATCGCGGGGCTCTTGCTCGAGCACGCGGCCTGGGCCATCGGGACGCTGTCGGACGACACCGCCGCCATCGCCGCGGAGCGCTGGTGCGCCCAGGACCTGGCGCCGTTCGCGGTGCGCGGTGGGGAGACCCGCGAGGGGGACCGGCGGCTGGCCCTGGACCCGCGGTGACGGAGGGGCTCGACCGAGCCGCCGACGCCATCGCCAACGCGACCGCCCTCGTCGTCGCGGCTGGCGCGGGGATGGGGGTGGACTCCGGGCTGCCGGACTTCCGCGGGGACCAGGGGTTCTGGCGGGCGTACCCGCCGTTCCGTCGGTTGGGGTTGTCGTTCATGGACCTGGCGAACCCGCGGTGGTTCGACCGGGACCCTGCGCTGGCCTGGGGGTTCTACGGCCACCGCATGCACCTGTACCGGGAGGTGGTGCCACACGCGGGCTTTCATCGCCTGCGCGAGTGGGGGGAGCGGACGCGGGACGGCGTCGCCGTCTTCACGTCGAACGTGGACGGGCAGTTCCAGCGCGCTGGGTATCCGCGCGTGTGCGAGGTCCACGGGAGCATCCACCACCTCCAGTGTCTGCGGCGCTGTGGAGTGGGGATCTGGGAGGCGCGGGACGAGGTCGCCATCGACGAGGCGACGATGCGTGCCTCCGACCCACTCCCGCGGTGTCCTCGCTGCGGGGCGCTCGCGCGGCCGAACGTGCTCATGTTCGGTGACGGGGACTGGCGCCCCGAGCGGACCGATCGGCAGCACCGAGAGCTCGACCGTTGGCTTCCGGAGGGCGGTGAAGGGCTCGTCGTCGTGGAGTGTGGGGCCGGCACCGCGGTGCCGACGGTCCGGTGGTTCAGCGAGCGGCTCCTGGCCCGGGGCGCGGCGCTGATCCGCGTGAACCCGCGGGAGTCCTTCGGGCCGGCCGGGACCATCGAGCTGCCGCTGGGCGCCGCCGAGGCGACCGCGCGGATCGCCGAGAGGCTGGGGGACGGGTCGGACGGGGACGATCGGGAGTGACGCGCGCGAACAGGTCGGTATAGTCCGCCGCCATGTACTCCCACCTCGTGATGTTCACCCTCGAAGATCCCGACGACATCCCAGCGACCGTGACGGCGCTGGAGAGCATGAGCGAGCGCATCCCGCAGCTCCGCTATCTCGAGGTGGGGGTCGACTGCGACCCGTCGCCGCGGTCGGCGCACATCGTCCTCATCACCCGCTTCGACAGCAAGGAGGCCTATCAGGCCTACCACGCCCACCCGCACCACCAGCGGATCCTGGAGCACATGGGCGAGGTGACGAAGAAGGCCGTCAAGGTCGACTTCGCGGACTGACCCATGACCGCGCCGTTTCCCTCCGTCGCCCCGCCGCCGCGGCTGTTGCTCGGCCCGGGGCCGTCCCCTGTCGATCCGCGCGTCCTCGAGGCGATGGCGCGCCCCACCATCGGCCACCTCGACCCCGCGTTCGTCGCGGTGATGGACGAGGTGCGGGCGATGCTGCAGCCGCTGTTCGGCACGAGCAACGCGCTGACGATGCCGATGTCGGGGACCGGCTCGTCCGGGATGGAGGCTGCCGTCGTGAACCTCGTGGAGCCCGGCGACCGGGTGCTCGTAGGAGTGAACGGAGTGTTCGGCGGGCGGATGTGCGAGGTGGCGCGGCGGGCAGGAGCCGAGGTCGTGCGCGTCGAGGCGCCGTGGGGCAAGCCGCTGTCGCCTGACGACTTCACCCGGGCCGCGGCGGGGCGTGGGTTCCGGTTGCTCTGCGTGGTGCACGCGGAGACATCGACAGGCGTGCTCCAGGACCTGGCGGGGCTGCGGACAGCGGCGGACGCCATGGGGGCGCTGCTGCTGATCGACGCGGTGACGTCGCTCGGTGGGGTGCCGGTGGAGCTGGATCTCCACGGCGTGGACATGGCGTACTCGGGCACCCAGAAGTGCCTGTCGTGCCCGCCAGGGCTCGCCCCGCTGTCGGCGTCGGACCGCGCGCTGCGCCGCATCGCGGAGCGGACCCATGCGCCCGTGTCCTGGTACCTCGATCTCTCGCTGCTCTCGGACTACTGGCTCGGCAAGCGGGGCGGGGGGCGCGCGTACCACCACACCGCCCCCATCAACATGGTCTACGGACTGCACGAGGCGCTGCGAATCGCGCTGGACGAGGGGCTGGAGACGCGGTTCGCCCGGCACGAGCACGTCGCGCGGGGGCTGCGGGCGGGCTTGGCGGCCCTCGGACTGGAGCTGCCGGTGGCGGAGGGGGAGCGGCTGCCGCAGCTCACGTTGGTGCGCGCTCCCGATGGGGTCGTTGAGGCCGCCGTGCGTCGGTTCCTGCTCCACGAGCGGGGGATCGAGATCGGCGGTGGTCTGGGCGACTTCGCGGGCAAGGCGTGGCGCATCGGAATGATGGGCTCGGGCTGCACCGAGGCGAGCGCCGAACAGTGTCTCCTCGGGCTGGCGGAGGCGCTGCGGGCGCAGGGGGCCTCCGTGGTCGATCCGATGGACGCCGCACGGGAGGCCTGGCGGGCCTGAGCTCGGGGCGGAACGGCGGGCTCCGGCGAGCTTTCAGAAGTTTCAAAAAGACTTGAAAGTAGCTAGTCTCCTTCCATCATTGGGCGAGACGGTGGCTCGCGACCCCGCTGAGAATTGAATGGACACGGGGCTCCGACGTGGTATCACCGCGCACCCTCGTCCCCGGAGCTAGCGCGACAATGGACACTTCCCCCTCCGCCCGGCCGCTCGGCTGGTGGCGCCTCGGATCTTCTCGCCCGCGCGCGGGTGAGTCGGCGCTTGGGGCGGCGCTCCGCAGCATCGATGCGCCGGTGCATGTCGTCCAGGGGCCGGAGGGGCAGTCGGTGGCCACCGGGGGCGAGGCCATCCTGGGCGCACGACCGAGCGGCGAGGCGATGCCGCTGCTCGCGACCGTGCCGGCGCTGCATCCTCAGGATCTGGGAGACGCGTCGTTCCGAACGGCCCACGGCGTCCGCTACTGCTACGTGGCCGGAGCGATGGCGAACGGCATCGCGTCGGTGGAGCTCGTGGTGGCGATGGGCCGGGCGGGGATGCTCGGGTTCTTCGGGGCCGCCGGGCTGGCGCCGGGGGAGACGGACGCGGCCGTTGGTCGGATCCGAGACGCCCTGGGGGATGACGCCCCCTGGGGGGTGAACCTCATCCACAGCCCGTCCGAGCCGGAGATCGAGGCCGCGACGGTGCAGGTGCTCCTGGACCGGGCCGTGAGGACCGTGAGCGCGTCGGCGTATCTCGGGCTCACGCTGCCCTTGGTGCGGTACCGGCTGCACGGGATCCACCGGGGCGAGGACGGCGCGGTCGTCACCCCCAACAAGGTGCTCGCGAAGGTCTCCCGGACCGAGGTGGCGGCGGCGTTCATGGCTCCCGCCCCAGCCCGGCTCGTGGCCCAGCTCGTCGAGGCGGGGGAGCTCACCCCAGAGCAGGCGGAGCTCGCGGCCCTGGTGCCCGTGGCGGAGGACATCACCGCGGAGGCCGATTCGGGCGGCCACACGGACAACCGCCCCCTGGTGGTGCTGCTCCCGCGGCTGTGCGCGCTGCGTGACGCGGTGCAGGCGGAGCATGGCTACTCGGTGCGCGTCGGCGCGGCCGGGGGGCTGGGGACGCCGGGGGCGATCGCGTCGGCGTTCGGGCTCGGCGCTGCGTACGTCGTGACCGGCTCTGTGAACCAGGCGTGCGTCGAGGCGGGGACGTCGGACCGGGTGCGGCAGCTGCTCGCGCAGGCCCGCACGACCGACGTGACGATGGCCCCCGCGGCCGACATGTTCGAGATGGGAGTGGAGCTGCAGGTGCTCTCGCGCGGGACGCTGTTCCCGGTCCGGGCGCGCAAGCTCTACGAGATCTACAAGCGGGCGTCGGGGTTGGCGCAGCTGAGCCCGGCGGAGGTCGCTGACCTCGAGAAGAGCGTGTTCCGGCGGTCGCTGGACGAGGCCTGGGCGGACACGGCGGCGTTCTGGGCGGAGCGGGACCCGACGCAGCTGCGCAAGGCCGAGGCAGACCCCAAGCACAAGATGGCGCTGCTGTTCCGCAGCTACCTGGGCCTGTCGAGCCGGTGGGCAAACGCCGGCCACGATGAGCGGGTGGCCGACTACCAGGTCTGGTGTGGGCCCTCGATGGGGGCGTTCAACGACTGGGCGGCTGGGGGGCGGTTCGGCGCCTGGCAGGAGCGGGCAGTCGTGCCGGTGGCTCGGTGCCTGCTCGTTGGGGCGGCGGTGGCGACGCGGGCGGCGGCGCTTCGGGCCCAGGGCGTCCAGGTGCCGTCGGCGGCGGAGGCCTGTGAGGCGCTGAGTGACTCCGCGCTGGATGCGCTGCTGGAGCGGGAGTGGGCCCCGCGTGATCTCGAGCCGCGTGAGCTTCGTGAGTCGCGGACGTCGGCGCAGGCGCCGGTGGCGGACGCCGCAGGGCGCCGGGGCGAGCCCATCGCCATCGTGGGGATGGCGTGCTTGTTCCCCCAGGCGGAGGATCTCACGGCGTTCCGGCGGAACCTGCGGCGCGGGGTCGACGCCATCACCGAGGTCCCCGACCGGCCCGGCTACTGGCGCAAGGAGGACTACCTCGACGCCGACCCCAAGGCGCCGGACATGCTCTACACGGCGCGGGGTGGCTTCATCGACCCTGTGGCGTTCGACCCCACCGAGTTCGGCATCCCGCCCACGATCCTCGAGGCGACGGACACGTCCCAGCTCCTCGGATTGTTCGTGGCGGCCCGGGCCCTCGAGGACGCGGGGTACGGGGCGTCCGTCGAGTGGGACAAGGACCGCGCGAGCGTCATCCTCGGCGTGACGGGGACCCAGGAGCTCGTGGTGAACCTCGGGGCCCGGCTCGGGCACCCGAAGTGGCGGCGCGCCCTGCGTGAAGCCGGGGTGGACGAGGAGACGACGGAGGACGTCGTCCAGCGCATCGCCGCCAGCTACGTGAGCTGGCAGGAGAACAGCTTCCCGGGCCTGCTGGGCAACGTGGTGGCGGGGCGCATCGCGAACCGGCTCGACCTGGGCGGGACGAACTGCGTGATCGACGCGGCGTGCGCGAGCTCGCTCGGCGCGGTCGAGATGGCGGTGATGGAGCTGCGGTCGGGGCGGAGCGACCTGGTGGTCACCGGGGGCGTCGACACCCTGAACGACGTGTTCATGTACCAGTGCTTCACCGCGACGCCGGCGCTGTCGAAGACCGGAGACTCCCGGCCCTTCGACAAGGACGGGGACGGGACCATCCTCGGCGAGGGCATCGGCATCGTCGTGCTCAAGCGGCTGGCGGACGCGGAGCGTGACGGAGACCGGGTGCACGCCGTGCTGCGCGGCATCGGCAGCAGCAGCGACGGACGGGCTCGCTCGATCTATGCGCCCCGGTCGTCGGGGCAGGCGCGGGCGGTGCGCGACGCTCACCGGGACGCGGGGGTGACCCCGGCGGACATCGGCCTCGTGGAGGCCCACGGGACCGGGACGAAGGCGGGCGACGGGACGGAGCTCGAGGGGCTCGAGTCGGTGTTTGTTCGCGGGGAGCTGCCGGCGCAGTCGGTGGCCGTGGGCTCGGTGAAGTCGATGATCGGTCACGCGAAGGCTGCCGCGGGCGCGGCGGGGCTCATCAAGGCCGCGGTGGCGGTGCGGGACAAGGTCCTGCCGCCGACGCTCAAGGTCCGCGAGCCGCTGGCGGCCCTCGCGGACGGTGCGAGCCCCCTCGCCCTCAACACGGAGGCTCGCCCCTGGATCAGCGGCGGGAAGCCGCGCATCGCGGGCGTGAGCGCCTTCGGCTTCGGCGGGTCCAACTTCCACGCCATCCTCGAAGAGGTTGGGCGGGATCGAGCCACGCCAGCGTGGGACGGCGCAGTCGAGCTGATCGCGGCCTCTGGGGCGGACGCGGAGGCCCTCTCGGCGGCGCTGCGGGAGATCGCGGCGGCTGACGGCGAGCTGCGGGCGGTGGCACGCGCGAGCCGGGCCCGCTTCCGCCGGCGTGCGGCGCGGGCGGTCCTGGTGGTGGAGGCTGGGGACGACTGGCGCGCGGTGGTCCTTCGGGCGGCGGAGCGGGCGGCGGCTGGAGTGGCCTCGACGAGCCCCGACGGAGTGGCGCTCGGCTTCGGAGACGCGGGCGCGCTCGCCTTCGTGTTCTCGGGGCAGGGGAGTCAGCGGCCGGGGATGGGGGCGGAGCTGGCCTGCGTCTTCCCCGAGGTGCTCGACGAGCTGGAGGCGCAGCCGGCCCTCGCCGCGGTGATGCACCCGCCGAAGGCCTGGACGCCTCAGGGCCAGGAGGCCCAGGTAGCGGCCTTGCGGCGGACGGACAAGGCGCAGCCGGCCCTCGGTGCGCTGGAATCCGGGCTGCTCGATCTCCTTGCTCGGTTCGGGGTCCGCCCGGACATGGTCGCGGGGCACAGCTTCGGAGAGGTGGTGGCGCTGCACGCTGCCGGCGCCCTCGACCGGGCGAGCCTGCGCTCCGTGGCGACGACGCGGGGCCGGCTGATGGCCGGCGACGGCGAGGACCGGGGGACGATGCTCGCGCTCCTGGGCGACCGGGCCGCGGCTGAGGCGGCGGTCGCGGAGACGGACGACGTCGTGCTCGCGAACCTGAACGCTCCGGGACAGGTCGTGGCGTCGGGGACCCGCGGTGGGATCGCGGCGCTGGAGGCGACGGTGGTCGAGCGCGGTCTGCGGCCGCGGCGGCTCTCGGTCGGCGCCGCATTCCACAGTCCTCTGGTGGCGGACGCGGTGGATGCGTTCGCGGCCGAGCTGCGCGAGGTGCCGGTGACGGCCCCCCGGCTGCCGGTCTACGGGAACACGACGGCGTCGCCCTACGGCGGCGACCCGGACGCCGTGAAGGCGCAGTTGGCGGGGCAGCTCGCGGCGCCCGTGCGCTGGGACGCCTCCGTGGAGGCCATGCACGCAGCGGGCGCGCGGACGTTCCTCGAGGTGGGGCCCGGCGCGGCGCTCACGGGGCTCGTGGGGCGGGTGCTCGGGGATACGCCGCATGTGGCGGTGGCGGTGGATGGCAACGCCCGGCGTGGAGGGCTCTGGTCCCTGGCGTTCGCGCTCGCGCAGGTGGCTGCGGCGGGCCACCCGGTCGAGCTGACGGCGTGGGAGCCCGAGGTGGAGACGACCCGGAGGACGCCGCGGATGCAGGTGCCCCTCGGCGGAGCGAACCACCGAGAGCCGGTGACGCCGATCCCGCCCCGCGCGCCTCGCCCGGTTGCCGCCGCCCCCGCGCGCGTGCCCTCCCAGGCGGCAGCGCACGCAACTCCCTCTCCGAGCCGTCCCGTGGCGGCTCCCGCTCGCCCCTCGGTGGCGCCCAGTCGACACGCGGCCCCGCCGACCCCTCCTCGTGGAGCAGTGATGAGCAACGACGATCCCCGGAACCAGCTGCTGGCGCAGGCGCTGCACGGCGCTCAGGAGCATCTCCGTGCGCTCCAGGCGATGCAGCAGCAGACCGCTGAGACGCATCGGGCCTTCCTCGCGGGGCAGGCCGCAGCGCAGTCCTCCTTCCAGGAGCTGCTCGACGGGCAGCAGCGACTGCTCGAGCAGCTGATGGGGCTGCCGCCGCGGCCGACCGTCACCCGGGCCGCGGCTCCGTCGCCCCTGGTGTCTCCGGCGGTTCCCGCGGCTCCCGCGATGCCTGTCGCTCCTCCGCCGACCTTCGCGGCCCCGGCCATCACCCCGCCCGCGACCTACAGCGCGCCGGTGCCGGTTCCCGCGGCCCCGGTCGCGGCGCCGAGGGTGGCGCCGCCGGTGGCTCCGGCGCCTGCCCCTACGGCAGCGCCCGCGGCTCCCGTGGACGTCGTGGGCACCCTCCTCGCCGTCGTCGCCGAGGCGACCGGCTACCCGGTGGACATGCTCGAGCTCGACATGGACCTCGAGTCGGACCTCGGCATCGACTCGATCAAGCGGGTCGAGATCCTCTCGCTGCTCACCGAGCGCCTGCCCAACGCGCCCACCGTCGAGCCGGAGCAGCTCGGCTCCCTCCACACGCTGCGCCAGGTGGCCGACTTCGTGGGGATGTCCGAGGGGACTCCGACGCCCGTGACTGGCGCCGCCCCGTCTGCCACGGTGCCTGCGCCCGCCGCTTCCTCCGCCTCGGGGGCCTCGGCGCCGCCGGCGCCCGCCGATGCAGCGGCGGTGCTCCTCGCGGTGGTCGCCGAGTCCACCGGGTACCCCACGGACATGCTCGAGCTCGACATGGACATGGAGTCGGACCTCGGGATCGACTCGATCAAGCGGGTCGAGATCCTCTCGCTCCTGAGCGACCGCTTGCCGGACGCGCCGGTCGTGGAGCCCGAGGCCCTCGGCGGCCTCCACACCCTGCGGCAGGTCCTCGACTTCGTGGCGGGAGGCTCCGGCGCCGAGGGCGCCTCCGAGTCCGTCCCGTCGCCGGCGGTCGACCCGATCGAGGAGCAGACAGCCCGGCACGAGCCGGAGCCGGTCGCGCCGGAGAGGAGGGCGGTCTCCACCGTCCCTTTCGCTGACGCGGCAGCGGATCGCCCGCTGCCGCTGCTTCCCGGCTCCGCGGTCTGGGTGCTCGACGACGGCACCGACCTGTCGCAGGTGCTCTGCGAGCGCCTCTCTGCGGAGGGGCTCGACGCCCACCTCGTGCATGCGCACTCGGACGCAGTGCCTCGGCCCGCGGGGCTCGTGCTCCTGGGCAACGATCTGCCGCTCGCGTTCTCGATCCTTCGCACGGCAGGCCCCCACCTGGCATCGGCGGGCGGGATGCTGCTCTCCGTCTCCCGGCTCGACGGCGGGTTCGCCTCCCTCGATGGCTCGGTGTTCACCGCCGCGGATGGGGTCTCGGCGGGGCTCGTGGGCTTCGTCAAGACGGCCGCGTGGGAGTGGCCCGAGCTCTGGTGCCGGGCGCTCGACGTGAGCGCCGCTCTGGAGGACGAAGAGGCCGTGGTCGACCTCGTGGCCCGCGAGCTGCGGTCGGCCGGCCCGCTGGAGATCGGGTACGACGCACACGGCCGCCGACGCCGGGTCGTCCTCACGCCGGTCGAAGATGGCGACTCCCCCGAGACCCGGGCCGTCGATGGACTCGTGGTGGTGACGGGAGGAGCTCGGGGGGTGACCGCCGACTGCGCGGTCGCGCTGGCCGAGGCCGGTGCGCCGGCGCTCCTCCTGTTGGGGCGGAGCCCGTTGCCGGACGCGGAGCCGGACTGGCTCGTGGACGTCCCGGACGACGGACTCCAGGCGGCCCTGCTCGCTCACGGATTCGACGGCCGCCCGAGTCCGAAGGAGCTGCGTGAGAGGGTCCGGTCCACGCTCGGCGCCCGGGAGATCCGGACGACGCTCCAGCGGCTCGAAGACGCTGGAGCCGCCGTGGTCTACGCGTCGGTGGACGCCCGGGACGGCGACGCGGTCGCGAAGGCGATCCGCAAGGCGGAGCGCACCCTGAAGGTGAAGGCCAAGGGGCTCGTCCATGGCGCGGGGGTCCTCAGGGACAAGCTGATCACCGACAAGTCCGACGACGACGTCGCCCTCGTCCTGGGGACCAAGCTGGATGGCCTGCGGGCATGCCTCGGCGCCTTGTCGGGGCGCGAGCTCACGTTCGTCGGGCTGTTCGGGTCGGTCACCGGGCGCTTCGGGCGGCGGGGGCAGGCGGACTACGCCGCGGCGAACCGCGTGCTGGATGCCCTGGCGGCGCGGGAGGCGGCGCGCCGATCGGAGGCCCGGGTGGTCTGCTTCTCCTGGGGGCCGTGGGACGGTGGGATGGTCACCCCCGCCCTGAAGAAGGCCTTCGCTGCCGAGGGCGTCGCGCTGATCCCCCGCGGCCCCGGGGCTCGGCTATGTGCCGAGACGCTGCTTCAGCCGTCGGGGGCGCCGCTGCTGGTGGTCGGGGACGGGCTCGACTCCGGGGCGGGGTCTCCCGAGCCCGTCAGCCACTCCCGTCCCCTCGTCCTCTCCGCGGAGCGCTGGCCCGTCCTCGCGGACCACGAGCTCGAGGGCGTGCCGGTTCTCCCCATGGCCCTCGCGATGGAGCTGCTCGGTCGGGAGGCCCTGCGGGAGGTCCCCGGGATGCGGCTCGCGGGGCTCGACGACGTCCGCGTCCTCAAGGGGGTGCGACTCGACGGACCGGTGGCCCTGACCCCTCGGGTGAGCCCTCCGGTGGTCAATGACGCCCAGACGTCCGTGACCGTCGAGCTGGTGGACGATGAGGGACGCGCCCGGGTGCGCGGCATCGCGGTGCTCCAGCCCTTGGAGGCCGAACGAGAGGCTCCTCCCGCGGCGGGCGAAGTGCCCGACGCTGCTCGGTCGCTGTCGGTCGAGCCCTACGGGCGCACGCTCTTCCACGGCCCCGCGTTCCGCTGCCTCTCCGACGTCGAGGGGGTGTGGGAGACCGGCATCGCGGCCCGGGTCACCACCACCCCGGCTCCTCGGGAGTGGCTCCCGGGCACCGCCGGAGCGACCTGGGCCGTCGATCCGCTCGCGATCGACGGGGTCTTCCAGGCGATGATCCTCTGGTGCGTCGAGCAGATCGGGGCTCCGTCGCTGCCGTCGCGGGTGGCTCGCTTGCGCCTCTACGGCGAGCTCGCCGGCGAACTCAGGGTGGTGGCCACCGTCCGCCGGCGCCGTGGAGCCAACGTGCTGTGCGACGTGGACCTGGTCGGAGAGCACGGCGTCGTCGCTCGGATCGACGGATACACGTGCACTGCGTCCCCCACCTTGACGGCCGCGTTCGCGAGCCCGGAGCGGCCCGCCGCCCGCGCGTGAGGACTGCGTGAGTTCCGTCTCTCCCATCGCCATCGTGGGTCGCGCCGGGGTCTTCCCGGGGTGCGCGGATCTGGACGCGTTCGCCGAGGCGGTGCGGGAGGGGAGGAGTCTCCTCGCGCCGATCCCGCCGGGGCGCGGCGGGGAGGTGGCGCGGCGGCTGTTGGTCGAGGCGCACGGGGTCCCCGACCGGCTCGTGTCGGACGTGGCCGGGCTGGTGGAGACGCCCGGAATCGATGACCTCCACCCGGCGCTGGTGAGGGCGGGCCTCGATCCTGCGAGGATCCAGGCCCTGGACCCCCTCGTCCGCCTCGTGCTCCGAGTGGGCACCGACGCCTGGCGCGACGCCGACATCTCCGCGGACCCGGACCGGGCCGGCGTCATCCTCGCGAACATCGCGCTCCCGACCGAGGGGACGAAGGCATGGAGCGCGGCGCTGCTGGATGGCGCGCCCGAGCCTGACCCGCTGGACCGGTACCCGGTGGCGCTCCCGGTGGGGCTGCTGGCCCAGGCCCTCGGGCTGCGGGGGACGGCCTTCAGCCTCGACGCCGCCTGCGCCTCGTCGCTCTACGCGATCGCACTGGCCTGTGCCGAGCTGCGGGCTGGGCGCCTGGACGCGGTCGTGGCCGGTGGGGTCTCCCGACCCGACTGTCTGTACACGAACGTGGGGTTCTCCCAGCTGCGCGCGCTCTCCCCGTCCGGGCGCTGCCGTCCGTTCAGTCGCCACGCGGACGGGCTCGTCGTGGGCGAGGGGGGCGGAGCCTTCGTCCTCATGCGCCTGGACGATGCGCTGGCCCAGGGCTGCACCGTGCGGGCGGTCATTCGCGGCGAGGGCCTGTCGAACGACCGGGAGGGTTCGCTCCTCGCCCCGGCGACGGAGGGGCAGCTCCGGGCGATGCGGGCAGCGCACGCGGCGGCGGGAATCGATCCGGGCACGGTCGACCTCGTGGAGTGCCACGGAACGGGGACGGCGCGGGGGGATCGCACCGAGCTGGCGTCCCTGGCGCGGCTGCGGGACGGGGCGTCTCCCGCCGTCATCGGCTCGGTGAAGGCCAACGTGGGCCACCTCCTCACGGGGGCCGGGGCCGCAGGTCTCATGAAGGTCCTGGTCGCCCTCGAGGACGGCGTGCTGCTCCCGTCGGCGGGGATCGACGAAGGGGGCGCAGCGGCCGCCGTCGCCGAACATGGGCTGGAGATCCTGCACACAGGCCGACCCTGGCCCGAGCCTGACGGACACCCGCGGCGGGCGGCGGTCTCGGCCTTTGGGTTCGGGGGGATCAACGCGCAGATCATCGTCGAAGAGTGGACGGGAGCCGGAACGGCCCCCACGCGCGTCGCGGAGGCGGGGCCCTCAGCTGGCGAGCGAACGTCGGTGCCGCTGGCAATCACCGGGCTCGGAGCGTGCGTCGGCAAGCACCGCTCGGTGGAGTCCCTCGCCCCCGACCTCCTCCGCGGTGTCCCCGATCGCAGCGAGCGACCCGCGGCCCGCTGGGGCGGGCGCGACCCCGACGACCTGCCCCGCGTGGGCGCCTGGCTCGACGCGGTCGAGGTGCCGGTGGGCCGCTTCAAGCTCCCTCCGAAGGAGGTCGCCGAGGTCCTCCCCCAGCACCTGGTCGCGATGCTCGCCGCCAAGGAGGCCGCGGAGGACGCCGGGTTCGCGGGCGGACCGCGCGCGGGCTGTGTCGTGGGAGCCGGCCTCGACCTGGAGACCTCGGCGTTCGCGCTGCGCTGGTCGGCCGCCGAGAACCCCGATCGGTTCGGGCCGCCGCTGGACGCGACCCGGACCCAGGGCGCCCTGGGAGGGATGATCGCGAGCCGCCTCGCGCGGGAGCTGGACCTCGGCGGGCCGAGCTTCCTCGTCTCCAACGAAGACGGCTCGGGGATGCGCGCGGTGGACGTGGGCGTGGGGCTGCTCCGGTCGGGAGTGCTCGACCGGGTGGTCGTCGTCGCCGTGGACATCGCGGGAGACCTCCGAGCCGTCACTGCCGACGCGCGGCGTCGGGCCTTCGCCGCCGACGGGGTGAGTCGCTGCCTCGACGTGCGCAGCACGGGACCCGCGGTGGGCGAGGGGGCGATCGCTGTGGTCCTCGAGCGTTCCTCGGGCGGTGACTCTCACGCGCTGATCGAGGACGTGTCCGTCGCTCACGGGCTCGCGACCAGCCTCACGCCGGCCGAGGTCGGCCACGTGGAGCTGTCTGCGCGGGCCGGCGAGGTGGGTGACGAGCTCTCCGGGCTGCGGCCGACGCTCACGGCGTCGGTGGGGGCGGCCTCAGAGGTGTGTGGGGACCTGGGCGCGGCCTCAGGCCTCCTCTCGCTCGTGCGGGCCACCCTCGCGCTGCGCGAGCGGGTGCTGCCCGGGCAGCCGTCCTTCGAGGGGAATCCCGAGCTGGCGGAGCGCGGGCTGCACGTCCCCCAGCGCCCCCGGCCGTGGATCCACGACACCGACGCGGGGCCGCGGAGGGCGTTGGTCTGCGGCCGCGGCCTCGACGGCTCCTCCTTCACCGCAGTCCTGCGGGAGAGCGGGGCTGCCGCCCGCGGGGTCCTCGCTCCCCACCGCGGTGCGGGGCTGTTCCTCATCGAAGGGGACTCGAGCGAGGAGCTGGGCCGGGGGGCAGACCTCCTGAAGGCCCTCGTGGACGCCGCCGGCGACGACGACTCGGTGGACGCGCTCGCGCGTCGCTGGCACCGCTCGGGGGAGGGGAGACAGGCGCGGGCCAACGGGCACGTCCCGGGTCGGCGGGTCCTCGTGGCGGCGTCCGTCAAGGAGCTCCGATCCCGACTGCGGGCGCTGCGGGCGTCGGGGGCGGTCACCGCCGCGCCGCAGGTGGCCGGGCGCCTGGCTTGGGTCTTCCCCGGATCCGGCAATCACTACGTGGGGATGGGGCAAGACCTCCTCCTGGGCTTTCCCGAGGTCGCGGCGCGCCTTCACCGGGAGACGGGGACGCTGGCGAGCCAGCTGGTCCCCCGCGCGTTCGGGCCGTGGAGGGCCGACTGGGCGGACGGCTGGGCGCGTGAGGCGCTGACTGAGGCGGAGTCGACCCCGCGTGAGGTCATCTTCGGGCAGGTCGCTCACGGGGTCACCGTCGCGCGGGTCCTGGAGCACCTCGGGGTGAAGCCCGATGCGGTCATGGGCTACTCCCTCGGAGAGTCCGCGGCGCTGTTTGCATCCGGGGCCTGGACGGCGCGGGACACGATGTTCCGGCGCGTGAGTGACTCACGGCTCTTCCGCGACCAGCTCTCGGGGCCGAACGATGTGGCGGCGGCCGCCTGGGACGGGGCGCGCGACTGGTGGGTCGCGGTGGTGGAGAGCGACGCGGAGACGGTGCGGGACGCGCTCGTCGGCACGGCGGAGCTGCTCATCGTGAACACCCCGTCCGAGTGCGTGGTGGGGGGGCGCCGCACGGACGTCGAGGCGGTCGCGGCCGCGGTGGACGCGCCGGCGCACCCGCTGTTCGGGGTGCCCACGGTGCACTGCGACCTGGTCGCCCCCGTGGCCGACGCGTACCGGGATCTGCACGTGCTCCCCACCACCCCGCCGGACGGGGTCGCGGTCTACTCGGGGGCGTGGGGACGGTCCTACGACCTCGACGAGGACTCGGCGGCGGACTCGATCCTGTCGAACGCGCTGCGCGGCCTCGACTGGCCCGAGACCGTGCGGTCGGCCTGGGACGACGGCGTGCGCCTCTTCGTGGAGTGCGGGCCCCAGGGGTCCTGCACTCGGATGATCGGCGACATCCTCGAGGGTCGGCCCCACGTGGCGGTGACCGCATGTCGCAAGGGGCGGGACGGCGTCCACAACCTGCTCGATGCCCTCGGGGCGTTGCTCGAAGCGGGGGTGTCCGTCGACCTGGACGCGCTGTACCCCCCGCGCCCCGAGCCCGCGGCCCCCACCGGCCCGGTGGTCGTCTGCCGCCCGGGGGCAAACCTCGTCCCCGTCTCCACCCCTGGGCCGGCGCCTGCGGTCGACTCCCCGGCTCCGGTGAGGCCCCATCCGGCCGCTGCCTCGCCCCGTCCGGCCGCTGCCGCCTCCGTTCCGGCCGCTGCCCCGCTCCCCCCGCCGGTCGCGTCTCCCCAGGAGCTCTCCGCGTCGAGCCCAGGGCTCAGCCTCCGCTCCGCTTCGCCCCTCGCTCCCCCCGCGTTCGCCGCCGTCGCCACCTCCCTGGCGAGCCTCACCGCCGCGCCGCTACAGCGTGCGCAGGCCACGGCCGCCGCCCACCACGCCTGGCTCGCCATCGCCCAGGAACAGCAGCGCCAGGCGGTAGAGCTCCTCGCCCGTCAGCAAGCCCTCCTCACGGCGCTGACCGAGCTCCCGGGCAGCGTCCCCGCACCCACGCCGGTCGTCGAGCAGGTCGCACCCCGCTTCGATCGAGCCGCGTGCATGGACTTCGCCGTCGGCTCCGTCCGCTCGACCTACGGCGACGACTGGGCCTTCGTGGACGCCCACCCCACCCGAGTCAGGCTCCCCGACGAGCCCCTCATGCTCGTCGACCGGATCATGACGGTCGAGGGTGAGCAGGGCTCGATGGGCTCGGGCCGGGTCGTCACCGAGCACGACGTTCACCCGGGCGCCTGGTACCTCGACGGCGGGCGTACCCCCGTCTGCATCTCGGTGGAGGCGGGGCAGGCCGATCTCTTCCTGTCCGGCTGGCTGGGGATCGACCGGGAGACGAAGGGCGAGCGGGTCTATCGGCTGCTGGACGCCGAGGTCGCCTTCCACCGGGACCTGCCCGCCCCCGGCGACGTCATCACCTACGACATCCACATCGACCGGTTCATCCGGCAGGGGAGCACCTGGCTCTTCTTCTTCCGGTTCGAGGGGTACATCCGCGGCGAGCACCTGATCTCGATGCGCGACGGCTGCGCGGGGTTCTTCTCGCACCGGCAGCTGAGCGAGGGCAGGGGACTCGTGGAGCGTCGGGGTACTGCCCCAGAGGCGCGCCGGCCCCATCGCGCCGGCGGGGTTGCCGCGGCCTACGCGCCGCTCGTGCCGGGGGACCGCCTCTCCGGCGATCCAGCGGCCGGTCCACGCCCCCTCGCCCACGCAGGGCCGCGCTCCCTGGACCGCGCCGCCGTCGTCGCCCTGCGCGCCGGCGACCTCGAGGCCGCGTTCGGCGCCTCGTTCGCAGGCCGCACCGTGGCGCCCCCGCTCCGCTTGCCGGGCGGGCGCATGGAGCTCATCCACCGCATCACCGAGCTCGACCTCGCAGGTGGTCGCTACGGCCTGGGCGTCGTCGAGTCCGAGTGGGACGTGGACCCCCTCGGCTGGTATCTCGTCTGCCACTTCTCGGACGACCGGGTCATGCCCGGAACCCTGATGTACGAGGGGTGCCTGCACACCCTGCGGGTCCTGCTCCTGCGACTGGGGTGGGGCCTGGATCCGGCGTCATCCGAGGACCTGCACCACGCGCCCATCCCGGGCATTCCGTCGCGCCTGTGCTGCCGCGGTCAGGTGACCGAGACCACCCGCACCCTGACCTACCGCATCGACATCAAGGAGATCGGGTACGACCCGGAGCCCTACGTCCTCGCTGATGCGTTCATGGTGGCGGATGGCCGGGACATCGTGGAGTTCGAGAACGTCTCCTACCGGGTCGTGGGTAGCGACGAGGCGAGCCTCCGCGCTGCGTGGGGGGCCTCGCCGGTCCCCACCCTGCCGGTTCCCGCCTCGCTGGTCCCCACCCTGCCGACTCCTGTCTCGCCGGTCCCCGCCCCGCGCGACCTCTCGCCCTTCGGCCCCCCGAGTCCCGGCAAGCCAGTCCTCTACGACAGCGGCCGCATCCTCGCCTTCGCCGTGGGGAACCCGAGCGAGGCCTTCGGCCCCGAGTACGCCGTCTTCGACGCCGATCGCCGCATCGCTCGACTCCCCGGCCCCCCGTTCTGCTTCCTCGACCGGGTCACCGAAGCGCAGCCTCCCCCCTTCGAGCTCGCGCCCGGCGGCTGGATCGAGGCCGAGTACGACGTCCCCCCCGACGCCTGGTACTTCGCCGCGAACGGCCAGCGCTCCATGCCCTTCGCCGTTCTCCTCGAGACCGCGCTGCAGCCCTGCGGCTGGCTCGCCGCCTACCTGGGCTCTGCCCTGCGGAGCAACGAAGACCTGCACTTCCGCAACCTCGATGGCACCGCGACGCTGTACGGCGAGATCGGGCCCGACATCGGCACGCTCACGGTCCGCGCCGAGATGACCTCGTGCAGCGAGGCCGCGGGGATGATCCTCCAGGAGTTCCGCTTCCAGCTCTGGGGGGGCGGCGCGCTCCTCTACGACGGTACGACGGGCTTCGGCTTCTTCCCCGCCGCGTCGCTCGCGAACCAGGTGGGCGTCCGCGGCGCCGGCGCCCGGGCCTGGGAGCCTACGGACGCCACGCCCGGGTGGGATGTCCCCCAGACCACCCCGCTCACCCCCGACGCGGCCTCCGCCGAGCCCACCCCACCCCTGGCGACCGGGGTGAACCTGCCGTCGGGGGCCCTGTGCATGCTCGACCGCATCGAGGCCTGGGTTCCTGATGGCGGTCCTGCGGGCCTCGGCTGGATCCGGGGAACGAAGGACGTGGACCCGAGCGACTGGTTCTTCGCGGCCCACTTCCACCAGGACCCCGTCATCCCCGGCTCCCTGGGCCTCGAGGGCTTGCTCCAGCTCCTCCGCATCGTGGCCATGGAGCGCTGGGGCGCCGACATCCTCGACACCCACCGGCTCCAGCCCATCGCCGTCGGCGTCGAGCACACGTGGATGTACCGAGGCCAGGTGGTGCCGACGAACCAGACCGAGACGGTCGAGGCGGCGATCACCGCGATCGACGACGGCCCGTCGCCCTCCATCACGGCGGACGGCTTCCTGCGAGTCGACGGGAAGATCATCTACGAGATGAAGGGGTTCACCTTGCGTCTCGTGCCCAACGGTCTGCCCCTGGTGACGCCGTGAGGTGGGAGCGGGTCTGCGTCGAAGGCATCGGAGTCTCGCTCCCCGAGCAGCGCGTGAGCACGCGTGAGCTGGAGGGAAGGCTCGCGGACGTCTATCGCAAGTGGGGTCTCGCCCCCGGCCAGCTCGAGGCGCTCACGGGGATCCGTGAGCGGCGATGGTGGCCCGAGGACGGCGTGAGCCTGTCCGGCGCGGCGGTGGACGCAGCCCGCGAGGCGCTGGACGAAGCGGGCGTCGCGCCGTCGGAGCTCGGGGCGGTGGTGTACGCGGGCGTGAACCGCGAGAACCTGGAGCCCGCCACTGCCTGCCCCGTGGCCGACGCCCTGGGGGTCCCCGGGGACGCCCTGATCCTCGACGTGTGCAACGCCTGCCTCGGCGTCCTCAATGGCATGGCGCTGGTGGCGAACATGATCGAGCTCGGCCAGATCCGGTCGGGGCTCGTCGTCGCCGCGGAGACGGCCCGCGAGATCGCCGACGACACCATCGCCCGCATCCTCGGTGACCCCACTCACGCCACCTTTCGTGCTTGCCTCGCCTCTCTCACGGGCGGCTCGGGCGCGGTCGCGGTCGTGCTCACGGACAGCCGCGACTCGCTCACGGGGCGTCGGCTCGTGGGAGGAGCCGCGGTCGCGGCCCCCGAGCACCATCGCATCGCGCGCTGGGGCCCGAAGACGGGGCTCCTCGGCCGTGAGCCCTGGGTCATGGAGACCGACGCCACCGCCGTCCTCGAGCACGGCGTCGCCCTCGGGCAGCGCACCTGGGAGCGCTTCCTCCCCAACGTGGGCTGGACCGCTGGGAGCGTCGACAAGGTGATCTGCCACCAGGTCGGCTCTGGCCACCGCGACGCCGTCCTGCCCTCCCTCGGCATCGACCCAGCCAAGGACTTCTCCACCTACCCCACCCTGGGCAACATGGGCCCTGTCGCCTTGCCGGCGACGGCCGCGATCGCGAGCGCCCGGGGCTTCCTCACCCCCGGCGACCGGGTCGCGTTCCTCGGCATCGGGACCGGCCTGAACTGCATGATGTTGGGACTGCTCTGGTGACTCCCATGACGTTCGACGTCTCCCCCTACCGCTCCGAGTACCCGTGGGAGGGCAACTACCTGCCCCGCCCCGGCGGTCGCCTGCACTATCTGGACGAGGGGGACGGCTCCCCCGTGCTCCTCGTGCACGGCAACCCGTCCTGGAGCTTCCTCTGGCGGCACCTCGTCAAGGACCTCGCCGGCGACCGGCGCTGCATCGTCCCCGACCACGTGGGGATGGGCCTGTCGGACAAGCCGACCGACGCGGACTACCGGTACACGCTGGACTCACGCATCGACGATCTCGAGGCGCTCATCGACCATCTCGGCATCACCGAGGGGCTCACGGTCATCGCCCATGACTGGGGCGGGATGATCGGGCTCGGCCTCGCCGAGCGGCGCCGAGGTCTGGTGGATCGCTTCGTCCTCATGAACACGTCTGGCTTCCCGCTGCCTGAGGGCAGCTCGCTCCCGTGGCAGGTCTTCGTCGTCCGCCACCTGCCGTTCGCGATCCCCGTGCGCGGGTTCAACGCCTTCGCCGCCGGAGCCACGCGCGCGTGTGTGACGAAGCCGATGACCCCCCTGGTCCGCCAAGCCTTCGTCGCGCCGTACGACACCTGGGCCCACCGCATCGCCGTGCACCGCTTCGTCCAGGACATCCCCCTGGGCCCCAAGGATCCGGCATGGGACACCGTGAGCAAGGTGGCGAACGCGCTGCCCGAGCTCTGCAGCAAGCCCACGATGGTCGTCTGGGGCCGCAAGGACTTCGTGTTCAACGACGCGTTCCTCGCGGAGTGGCGCCGCCGCCTGCCGGACGCGGAGTACCTCGTCTTCGACGACGCCGGCCACTACGTCCTCGAGGACGAGCACCTCACCATCACCCCCGCCGTCCGGCGGTTCCTGGAGGCCTCGTGAACGCCCCCGCAGCCGACCCCACCGTGAACATCGCCGCCGCCCTCTCCCAGTGGGCGGCGAAGACCCCGAACCGCGAGGCGGTCGTCGAGGCGGTGCGCGGCTCGATGCGTGAGTACCGCTCACTCACGTTCGCCGAGCTCGACTCACGCGCCGCTCGCTACGCGGCGGGGCTCCATCGCGTCGGCATTCGGAAGGGGACCCGCACCGTCCTGATGGTGACTCCGGGGCTCGACTTCTTCGCCCTCGTGTTCGCGCTCTTCCGCGTCGGCGCCACCCTTGTCCTCATCGATCCGGGCATCGACAAGAAGGCGCTCAAGGAGTGCCTCGCCGAGTGTGAGCCCGAGGCGTTCGTGGGCGTGCCCCTTGCTCACGTGGCCCGGCTCGTGTTCCGGGACGCGCTGGCGTCCGTGACGATCTGCGTGACCGTCGGCCGCAAGTGGTTCTGGGGCGGCCATGTCCTCGACGACCTGCTCGATCCCGAGGGACGGGCGTGCGAGCCGTCCGCGCCCGACGACCTCGCCGCCATCCTCTTCACCTCGGGGAGCACCGGCGTGCCGAAGGGCGCCGAGTACACCCACGCGATCTTCTCCTCGCAGGTGCGGATGCTCCAGGAGATGTACCGCTTCGGCGAGGACGAGGTGGATCTGTCCACCTTCCCGCTGTTCGCCCTCTTCCTGGCGGCGCTCGGGGTGACCTCGGTGATCCCGGACATGGACGCGCGGCACCCCGCGAAGGCGAACCCCCGCAAGCTCGTGGCGGCCATCGAGGACTGGGGCGCCACGTCCATGTTCGGCTCGCCCGCGCTCCTCGACGTGTTCTCCCGCTACGGAGCCCGGCGTGAGCTGCGCCTGACTTCGCTCCGCCGGGTCCTGTCCGCCGGCGCTCCGGTGCGCCCCGACATCCTGCGGCGCATGCACAGGATCCTGGGCGACGGGGTCCAGGTGTTCACCCCCTACGGCGCGACGGAGTCCCTCCCCGTCGCGAACGTGGGGAGCGGCCTCATCCTCGGCGAGACCGAGCAGCTCACGGCCACGGGCCATGGGGTCTGCGTGGGGACGCCGGTCGACGGCATGACCGTCCGCACCATCCGCATCACGGACGAGCCCATCCCCACCTGGTCCGACGAGCTCCTCGTCCCCCCCGGTGAGGTCGGCGAGATCACGGTCCGTGGCCCGGTCGTCACCCGCGCCTACTACGGGCGGGCGGCGCAGACGGCGCAGGCGAAGATCGACGACGGCGGTCGTGTGGTGCACCGCATGGGCGACCTCGGCACCTTCGACGCCGAAGGGCGCCTCTGGATGTGTGGTCGCAAGACCCACCGGGTCCAGACGGCCGAGGGCCCGATCTTCACGGTCCCGGTGGAGATGGTGTTCAACCAGGACCCCGACGTGTGGCGTACGGCGCTGGTCGGGGTCGGAGAGCCGGGACGCCAGACCCCGGTGCTCCTCGTGGAGCCCCACGGCGACGCGCACTGGCCCACCCTCCATGCCCGCCTGAAGAGCGCCGCCGCCGCCCACGAGGTGACCCGCCCCGTCGCGCGCATCGTGCTGTACCCAGGTAGCTTCCCCGTCGACATCCGCCACAACGCGAAGATCAACCGGGAGAAGCTCGCTGCCTGGGCAGCGGGCGACCACTGAGACCACAGGGGGAGACATGCGCGCGCTGGTGACCGGGGGAGGGGGCTTCGTCGGATCGGCGATCACCCGGGCCCTCCTCGAGCGGGGAGACGCCGTCCGGGTGATGGCGCGGGGCGACTACCCAGCGCTGCGGGCCATCGGGGCCGAGACCGTCCGGGCCGATCTGCGGGACCGGACCTCGACCATGGCTGCCTTCGCCGGGGTCGACGCGGTGTTTCACGTCGCGGCGCGCGTGGGCTTTCACGGCCCGGCCAAGGAGTACGAAGAGACCAACGTGGGAGGGACGGACAACGTCCTCGCTGCGTGCAAGGCCCACGGGATCGAGCGCCTCGTCTTCACGAGCACGCCGAGCGTCGTCCACTCCCGGGACGGCAGCGCTGGCGTCGACGAGTCCACCCCGTACCCGACGAAGTGGGTGGCCGACTACCCGCGCACGAAGGCGCTCGCCGAGGCGAACGTGCTCGCCCAGCGGGATACGCCGGCCGTCGCGATCCGTCCGCGCGGCGTGTGGGGGCCGGGCGACACCCAGCTCATGCCCAAGCTGGTGCGGTGGGCGCGGGCGGGCCAGCTCAAGCGCATCGGGACCGACGATCCACGCCAGAGCTTCGCGTACATCGACAACGTGGTGCACGCGCACCTGCTCGCCGAGAAGCAGCTGCGGGAGAACCGCAAGCTCGTCGCCGGGCGTGCCTACTTCATCACCGACGGGGTCCCCGTGGGATCGTGGACGATGGCGGATCTGGTGCTGCAGGCGGCGGGACTACGCTTGCCGGACAAGGTGGTGCCGAAGGGCGTCGCCAACGTGGCGAGCCACGTCATCGAGTTCCTGTGGAACCTCTTCGGGATCGACTCGGAGCCGCGTCTCACCCGCTACAAGTTCGACGTCCTGACGAAGCCGTGCTGGTTCGACACCAGCGCCGCCCAGCGTGAACTCGGATACGAGCCGCCGGTGACCCGAGACGAAGGCCTCGCGGCCCTCAAGCGCTGGGTGGACGAGGGCGGCCTGGAGCCGCTCCTCGCCGACTAGCCCCCCCGCCGCTCAGGGGACTGAGCGAGCGGAGGTGGCCGAGGGCCCGTTACTCGGGCTTGCGGCCGTAGACGAGGGCGGAGAGCCCGCGCGACTGGCTGACCACGGTCACGTCCACGAGACCCTGCTCCTCCATGTTGCGCTTCGTGTCGCCGATCCAGTTCGTGGCCTTGAGGACCTCGGGGAGCTCCTCCCACATCACGTCCCAGCCGTCGCCGTTGATCAGCTGCTTCATGCGGCCGAAGTGGTCGTCGAAGATGTCCTGGACCCACTTCTCCTTCGGGTAGGCGAAGTCCTGCATGATGAAGAAGCCGCCGGGGGCGAGCATCTTGACCATGTTCGGCACGAGCACGTTCAGGTTCACGTACTTCGGGATGTAGCAGGACGTGATCGTGTCGAAGGTCTCGTCGAGGACGAACTCCTCGGCGTTGCCCTCGAACCAGCGCGTCTGGTCCGACAGGCCGCGCTGGCTCGCGCGCTCCCGGCAGATGTCGAGGTACTCGCCGCGGAGCTCGACCCCGGTGACCTTGCAGTCGAACCGGCGGGCCATCTCCAGCGCCAGGATCCCGGTGCCACAGGCCAGGTCGAGGATGTGCTTCGGCTTGTCGATGAAGGAGAGGAGCTCCTCCTTCCACTGCTTGTCACGGCCCCACGTGGCGATGTGCACGTTCTTGTCGTAGGTATCGCCGGTGCCGTGGAAGAAGCTCTCCACGAGCTCTTCGCGCTTCTCCTGGGTCTCGCCTGCGGCGCTCTCGGTCATCATGTCCTGCCTTGCTTAGTCGGCTCCGCGGGGGGGAGGTTTGCGGAGCGCGGGGCTTATACCAGAGTCGTAGCCGGTGGGAAGGTGCTTCGACGAGCGTTCGGGCGGTGTGCGCCGTCGCGAGGGGGGCGTCCGGGGCCCCGGGACCAACTTGTAGATGCGCCCGCTCTGCACCCCGACGTAGACCTCTCCGTCGCTGTCGCGGCCGAAACAAGTGGGCGCGATGCCGAAACCGCCCAGCGCAACCACGTCTCCGTCGTCCGGTCGCACCGCCCACAGGCGCCCGTGGGTGTAGTCCCCGAAGAGGAAGCGCCCCTCGAGCCCCGGCAGCCGCTTCCCTCCGTAGACGCGACCCCCGATCACCGCCCGCCCGTCCGATCGGCGGTACTCGTAGATCGGGTCGATGAGATCAGGATCCTCACAGGAGCCATCGCGTCTCCGCCCGACCCCGAAGCACAGAGTGCCCTCCTTGAGGGACCAGCCGTAGTTGCCTCCCGCGACCACGAGGTCGATCTCTTCCACCCGGTCCTGCCCGACGTCGGCGAGCAGGAGGCGCCCCTCCGCGTCGAAGTCCATCCGCCAAGGGTTGCGGAACCCGTAGGCCCACACCTCCGGCAGGTGGCCTCCCTCCACGAAGGGGTTGTCGTCCGGGACGCGGTACCCCTCGTCGACCCGCCGCACGTCGATGCGGATCACGGTCCCGAACAGGTTCGTCGGATCCTGGCTCCGGTTCCGTGGATCGCCCTGCCAGCCGCCGTCCCCGAAGGCGACGTAGAGCATCCCGTCGGGCCCGAACTCGATGGGGCCGCCGTTGTGCCCGCCCTGGGGCTGGTTGAACTCGAGGACCACCTCCGACGTCGCGGTCATCGAGCGGACGTCGTCCCCCCAGAGCCGCCACCGCGTCACCACCGAGCGCCCGCCGAAGCCGCCCCCAAAGGCGACGTGGTGGGTGTAGACGACGGGCACCTTGGGAAAGTCGGGGTCGAAGGCGAACCCGAGGAGCCCCTGCTCCACCTCGATCCCCACGCTGGAGACGCGGAAGAAGTAGCCGGACTCCCCGGTGCGCAGATCGAACCAGCGAAGCCCGCCGCGGCGCTCGGCGACCACGAGGACCCGGTCCCGACGGTCGAGGTCGGGCAGGAAGCGGATCTCCGTAGGCCCCCGCGCCACCACGGGGCGCCCGCCAGCCATCAGGGGCCGCAGGCGCGCCGGCACCTGCTCGCGGGCCTCGTCCGAGGCGGCGAAGATCGGGCGCAGCGCGGGTCGGGCGTGGGCGGAGTCCGCCACGAAGACCCCCACGAGGATCGCGATCGCGACGAGGGCTCGCCTCAACCCTCGTCTCCCCAGGCGACGAGATCCCGCGTGATCGCGCCAAGCGTCGGGGCGCCCGACAGGGCCATCGCCAGGGCGAGCTCCTCCCGCAGCATGGCGAGCACCGACGCGACCCCATCAGCCCCTCCGGCTCCCAGCCCCCAGAGGACCGGCCGGCCGATCAGCACGCCGTGCGCCCCCAGCGCCAGCGCGGTCAGGACATCGGTCCCCCGGCGGATCCCCCCGTCCACGAGGACGACTCCGCCGCCTCCCACCGCGTCCACCACCGGCGCGAGGACCGTCGCGGTCGCGGGGGAGCGGTCCAGCTGGCGCCCTCCGTGGTTCGACACCACCACGCCCGCCGCTCCCCGAGCGATCGCTTCGGCGGCGTCGTCCGCCCGCACGACCCCCTTCACGAGGACCGGGAGCGACGTCAGCCCACAGAGCCACTCCAGGTCCCGCCAGCTGAGGGTCGGGTCCAGCAGCGAGGCGAAGTAGGCGGCGAGGCCGCTGTCGGTGGGGGCGTCCGGCATAGCGCCGTATCCGGGGGCGAGCATGTTCTCGATGGACAGGTGCGGGGGGAGGGAGAAGCGATTGCGGACGTCGCGCTCCCGGCGGCCGAGCACCGGCGCGTCGACCGTCAGGACCAGGGCGCGGCACCCCGCAGCCTCGGCGCGCCGCACGAGCCCCTCCGTGGCTTCGCGGTCCCGGTAGACGTACAGCTGGAACCACAAGGGTCCGGCCGCCTCCGCCACCGCCTCCACGGGCGTGTTCGACAGGGTGGACAGCGTCATCAGCGACCCCGTCCGCCGCGCCCCCTCCGCGGTCGCCAGCTCGCCGTCGGGGTGCGCGAGGCGATGAAACGCCGTCGGCGCCAGGACGACCGGCGACGCGATCTCGGCTCCGAGCAACTCCGCTCGGGTGTCCACGGCGCCCACATCCACGAGGACCCGGTAGTGGACCCGCCACCGCCGCCACGCCTCGCGATTTCGTCGCAGGGCGAGCTCGTCGTCCGCGCCGGAGCGGTAGTAGTCCCAGGCCTCGGCGGGCACACGCGTGGCCGCCAGGGCCTCGAACTCCTCCACGTTGAGCGGGGTCGCGTCCATCCCCCGAGGGTGCCCCATGCACGTGGGTTGCGCGAGCCGCCCGCAGCCCTGGCATCCTCCTTGCGAACGCATCCGCCCATGACCCGCCTCGCCCTCGCTTCGCTGCTCCTCCTCGCTGGCTGTCCGGCCGCCGACCCTTGCGCCGACGACGTCGACCCCTGGATCGAGATCGGCGAGGGCTGGGACGGCTTCGCCGGTCTCGCCGACGGGACGACGTTGCAGGTGGAGCGGGGCAGCCAGGGCGGCCAGCACGTGTGGCTGAGCCTGCGCGGCGACGGCATGCACCCCGGCAGCCGGGACATCTCCGAGGGCCTCGCCAAGGACGATCTTCCCTGGATCGAGTTCGAGCTGGAGAGCGCGGATGGTGTGCACTCGAACGAGAACCTCCTTCGCCAGCCGCTCGAGGAGTGGGAGGACGCCTGGGGCTTCGTCGAGCGCCGGGTCTCCTTCCGCCACTGGGTGGTGCTCCCGGACGACTGGGCGGACATCCCCCGCTCCGAGCGCGAGGCCGAGATGGAGGGGATGGAGTTCGTGGTGCGCGCTCGGGTCGAGGACGCCTGCGGCGACACGCTCGTGGACGAGCGCACCGTCTTCCTGACCTTCCCCGACGACACCCCCGGGAGGTGACCCCGTGACCCGCCTGCTGCTCCTGCTGCTGCTGCTCTTGCCCGCCTGCACCCCATCGCTCGCGGACGACGACGACGCGACGGCGGACGACGACGACGCCGCGAACGACGACGACGCGACAGCGGACGACGACGACGCAGCGAACGACGACGACGCGGCGAACGACGACGATGTGGTCGTCGAGTGCCCCCTGGCGGACGCCCTCGCGATCATCGGCACCTGGACGGACATCCGCGCTTGCTCGGACGCCGCGGTCTCGGTGGCCCAGCCCGGCGACACCCTGCGGGTGGCGATGGTCTTCCAGCTCCCCAATGACCCGGGCAACCAGGTCGGCACCACCTGGAGCCTCTACTTCGACGACATCGACGCGAAGGACGAGGTGGCCGGGACCTTCGTGATGGAGGAGGGGAGCAACCTGTCCGCAGAGGCGTGCAACGACGTGGCGAAGCCGGTCGACGTCGAAGCCGTGTGGGCCCCCGTCGCCGGGGCCGCGTCCCTCACGGTCACCGCGTCCTCCCCCGACGGCTACGACGGGACCGTGAGCTTGAGCGGGGTCGTCGTCGAGGATCCGGGCGGAGCCCTCTGCCGCATCCCGGACGTGAGCTGGCCCGGGCTGCGTCTGGGCTGGTACCCGGGGTAAGGTTCCGCGTCTGTGCCTGGGGGCGGCCCGCGCCCCGAACGCCTTGCCGGAGGACACGATGGCCCTCGAGCCCATGGACCTGAACCTGATCAAGCGCGCCGTCACCGAGGCGCTCGAAGACGCTGGCGAGCTCGGCGCGATCGAGATGGGGACCCGCTGGGCCGGCGGCACGGCCTTCCTCGAGCCGGGGGACACGACGACCCAGGGCAAGGAGATCCCCTTGGACGCCCTGTTCAAGAAGATCATCTCGATCCGCAACAACCTGCGGGTGCTCGAGGCGAAGATCAACGGCCTCGACCAGCTGGACCACGTGGAGAAGGTGGAGCTTCAGCAGTACGTCACCCGCTGCTACGGCTCGCTCACGACCTTCAACGCCCTGTTCAAGGACAAGAAGGACCACTTCGTGGGGGCGAGCAGCCGCCGCCGGTGACCGCGCTCAGCGCCGCTCGGACGACGCGGCGCAGCTCACGCAGAGGGGGCTCTCCGGCTTTGCCTTGAGGCGGTCGTAGCCGATCGCCTCGCCGCAGGCTCGGCAGTCCCCGTACTCCCCGTCCGCGTAGGCACGCACCGCCACCGCGACCTGCCCGAGGCGCGCGCGCTGCCGCGTGCGCTGGGCCTGGGCCATCTTCTGCTGCTGGAGCGCGTCGACCCGGGACACGCGGCCGATCGGCTGGTCGAGGTCGACGGTCGCCTCGCGGTCGGACGGCGCCGCGAGCTCGGCGGTGAGCGCCTCCCGCAGGGCCAGAAGATCGGCGTAGAGCTCCTCGACCTGCGCCGCCGACAGCGGATCGGGAGCCTCGTCCTCGTCCTGGAGCCACCAGGGGGTGTCGGTCACGCTGGAACCACTAGAACGAGTGGCCGACGGTGCCGTAGAAGCCCAGGGGCCAGCGGATGCCGGGGCCGCTGTCGCTCAGCGTGCGCTCGGGGCTCGTGCCCATGTCGAACCGGGCGACGGTCACCTCGTTGAAGACGAGTCGGAAGCCCCAGCCGAAGGACGGCTGCAGGAAGGGCCCGCCAGTCATCGGCGCGGTGAGCTCGTCGACCCGGGCCGCGTCGGCCCAGAGGACGGAGGCGACCCGCATGCGGAACACCTTGAGGATCTGGAACCCGGGGGGGCGGAACCTCACCTCCGCGTGGCCCAGCAGCGCGAGCGGGCCGCGGAGGCGACCCCGGTCGAGGGCCCGCATGCCGTTGACCCCGACGACCGTTCGGCCGTTGGCCTCGAAGCCGCCGATGAGGCCCAGCTCGTAGAAGGGGACGTCGCCGACGACCGCCTGGCCCAGGATCTCGCCCGCGAACACCACCGTGCCGTTGGGGATCCCGACGTAGCCTCGAAGATCCGCGACGAAGCGCGCCCACGGCGCCCGGGTCGGTCCGTAGGCGATCTGGGCAAAGCCGAGGGCGAAGCCGCCCCGGGTGGGATCGGTGCGGTCGTCCCGGCCATCGACGCGCAGGCCACCGTCCAAGGCGCCGTAGACGCCCCCCGACGGCGCGATGGTCGTCCCGGCGGCCACCTGCTGCTCCAGGAGGGTGTTCGCCTTGACGCCGATCCAGGTGCTCTTCACGCCGATGCCGACGAACGCGTCCAGGGGCCCCACCAGCCGGCGGAACACTCGCACGTCGCCGCGGACGTCCAGGTTCTGGAAGCGGTGCCAGTAGAGAGGGACGGGATCGCTGTCGAGGCTGAAGCGCAGGTCCCGTGGCGCCTCCTGGCCCGAGCCGAACCACCAGTCCCAGGGGCGGCCCAGGGAGACGACGTTCGCGGTGAGCTCCGTGGCGCCGTCCGTCGAGGGGAACCAGGAGAAGCCCAGGGCCACCTCCCAGCCGACCTGGGGCGGCTTGAGCCAGGCCCGGGCGATCGCCCCCAGGGCCCAGATGTGGCGGCGCTCCTCGCCGTCGCGCGCCTCCATCTCCACGTCGCCGAACACGCCGAGGCCGAGGCCGTCGTCGCCATTGAAGGAGATCGAGGGGAGCAGGGCCGCGTCCGCCTTGGGCTTCGTCTTCGCGGGTGCGTCCCCCGCGGCGTCCTGGCTGGAGTCCGCCGGCGGGGCTCCCTCCTCGCCGGCCTCGTCCGCGCGCGCCGCTCCCGCGGTCAGGAGCAGGGTGAGGGCCAGCGTCGGGGTCAGGCGAGGCACCGACCGGGTATACAGGAGCCGGAGGTCCCATGCTCGATCCGGTCCCGTCTCCCTGGCTCGCGTCCCCCGAGGTCCTGAGCGCGTCCCGCACCGCGCCCCCCGAAGGCGCCCCGGGGCGCAAAGAGCTCAAGCGCATGCTCGAGGACACCGTCGACCGCCTCGCGGATCTGCAGCGGCAGCTGTACGCCCACGATCGCTACTCGGTCCTCCTGGTGTTCCAGGCGCTGGACGCGGCCGGCAAGGACAGCACGATCCGCAAGGTGCTCTCCGGCGTGAACCCGGCGGGCTGCCAGGTCCACAGCTTCAAGGCCCCGAGCAAGGAGGAACTCGACCACGACTTCCTGTGGCGCACCGCGAAGGCGATGCCCGAGCGAGGGCGCATCGGCGTCTTCAACCGGAGCTACTACGAAGAGGTACTCGTGGTGCGGGTGCACCCGGAGTATCTGGGTGGCCAGCGCCTACCCCGTGGGCTCGCCGACGTGGGGCGGGACCGCTTCTGGGAGCAGCGCCTGCAGTCGATCGTGGAGCACGAGCGACACCTCGCCCGCAACGGGACCGTCATCCTCAAGTTCTTCCTCAACGTGAGCAAGGACGAGCAGGCGCGGCGGCTCCTCGCGCGCATCGAGAACCCGGAGAAGAACTGGAAGTTCAACGCGGGTGACGTCCACGAGCGGGAGCACTGGGAGTCGTACCAATCAGCGTTCCGTCAGGCGATCACGGCGACTCACGCCCCGGGCGCGCCCTGGTACTGCATCCCCGCGGACGACAAGCCCTTCATGCGGTACACCGTCGCCGACATCGTGGTGCGGACGCTGGAGTCGCTGCCGCTGAGCTGGCCGCAGCTCGGCTCCGAAGAGAAGAAGACGCTGGACGAGTACGCGGCGCTGCTGAAGGCCGACCTGGGGGGCTGACCCCGACTACTCGCAGACGTCGTTCGCTTCGCCGGGCGTCCCGGGCTCGCCGCCGGACGTGATGACCGACGTCTGGATGCACCACGCCTCGGCGTAGTCGTTCGCGCCGCCCGTTAGCTGGTCCGGGCTCACGCCGCTCGCCGCGCCGGGCTGGAACCAGTCGTCCTCGTAGTGGACCCAGTCGATCTCGACCCCGTCGGGGCGCGACAGGACGATCTCGTCCGGGTTGTTCGCCAGGGCGAGGCCGTTGCCCGACGGGTCCCGCAGGAACCAGCCGTCGCACGGGATGCCCCCGTTCACGGCGGGGTTCGTGTCGGCGCAGAGCACGAGGTAGTCGTTCGGCTGCGCGACGAGCGGCCCCTCGAGGGTGAAGCTGTCGTTGTCGTCGTCGTGGAAGCGGTAGCCCTCCACGTCGATGGGCAGGTCCGAGGTGTTGTACAGCTCGACCCACTCGCCCACCTCGTCGTCCACGACCTGGGGGTTCACCATGAACTCCGAGAAGACGAGGTCACCGGGCTGGGCGATGACGTTGTCGAAGATGGTGACGTCGATGGAGTCGGTGCCGAACTCGCCGTCCTCGTCGGTCACGGTGAGCGTGATCGTGTGACCGCCCACGGACAGGTCGTCCGTGAGGAGCAGGGACTCGCCGCCCGCCGTGACCGCGCCGGACAGCTCGCCGTCCTCGCTGCTCGACCAGACGAAGACCAGATCCTGCGGCGCCGTCGTGATGTCCGAGGCCTCGCCGCGGAAGGTCAGGGCGACTCCCGGAGCGACGGTGGTCCCGTCGTCGGGGGCGGTGATGGCGACGGTGGGGGCGCCGAGGGGACCGAGGACCACGAACCGCACGCCGGCGGTGGCCTGGGCGCCGTCCGTGTCGGTCACGGTGACGAGGGCCTCGTGCTGCCCGAGCTCGAGATCGTCGGGGGAGAGCGTCGCCGGCGCGTTGCCCTCGCCGTCCACCTCAGAGGGCATGGCGTCGCCGCCGTCGATCGTCCAGCTCACGGTGAGGGCCGTCTCCTCGTCGTAGGAGTCGGAGACGGTGGCGAGCAGGTCGATGTCCCCTTCGCCCTGGCGGAACTCCTGGTCCGGCGTCGGGGTGACGACCGTGACGCTTGGGGCCCGGTTCACGCGGCTGACCCGGGTGGGATCCGTGCACGACGTGGACAGGATCAGGCTGGCGAGGCTCGCGACGAGCAGGGTGCGCTGCATTCTGGCTCCGGGGTGCTGCACGTAGGCGCCCCTTTACCGGATCGGGGACCGCGCGTCACCCCCGATTCGCCCGCCGGGCGCAGAACGTCACGACGAATTTGCGTTCCCTGGATACCCGAGAAGGAGCGCGAGTCGGTTCAGGCGCGGCAGCACCCCCGAGAGGTGGGCCTCGTAGCGGCGCCACCGCCCGCGCGCCCGCACGAAGATGGGCTGGGCCACGTCCTGGTGGGAAGGGGTGGAGATGTGGCTCCCCCGGGCTGCTTCCCAGTAGCGAGCCACCCGGTCGTCCCAGGGCAGGCCGAGGTGCTCGAGCATGCGGCGCGCTTCGCGGGGCTGGTCTGCGACGACGTCCTCGTAGCGCACCGTGAGGACCGGGTTCGGCAGCGCGCTCCGGTGGGCCAGCCACAGCCCGACGACCTGTTCCTGCAAGGCGACGATCCGCTCGAGCGACTGCATCTGGACCATGGCGCCGTTGGGGACGAAGTCCTGCATGAAGCACGACAGCGCTGAGTCCCGGGGGTCGCGCAGCACGACGATCAGGGGCGCGTCCGGGAAGATGCAGGCGATCGCGCCCAGGTGGACGAGGTTCAGGGGCAGCTTGTCGACGAGTCGTCCCGTCCCCGGCAGCGCCGCCTCCACCTCCGCCTGGTACGCCGCCCGGAGCCGGCTCCGATCCGCCGCCGACAGCGGGGCCGTGAGCGCGGAGGGGTAGGGGAGGGCCCGGGGCAGCAGAGAGGGGAGGCGGGCCAGGACCCGCTCGAGCAGGGGAAGCTCGTCGGACCCGCGCAGGGCCGGGTGCGCCGAGAGCACCGTCTCCGTGAGGGTGGTGCCAGACCGGGGGAACCCGACGACGAACACGGGGGGCGAGGATCCACCCGTGCCCGATGCCCCGGGATCCGTCCCCGCGCGGGCGCTCGTCGCCGCGGTGAGCATCGCGGGCGTCGCCTGGGCGATCATCGCGGTCGACCGCGGGTAGCGCGCCGGATCGATCGCCTGGGACGCCGGGAGCTGGGAGGCGGCGGCGTTGGCATCCACGAACGCGGCGAAGGCCCCGTCGGGGTCGCCGAGCCGGTCCAGGCACTGACCGCGCTCGGTGAGGAGGCGGGGACGCAGGTCCGCGGGCAGGGTGGGCGAGTCGACGCCGTCGAGCAGGCGCAGGGCCTCGTCGAGCTCCCCGGCCGACCGGGCGAGGCGCGCGAGCACGAGGGTGGACGCAGGCACGGACGGGTCGAGCTCGTAGGCGCGCCGCGCGAGCATCCGCGCTTCCTCGGGCCGGTTCCGGGCCTCGGCGACCGCTGCGAGGTTCGCGTGGGCAGCCGCGTGGGTTGGGTCGAGCGCGACCGTCCGCCGGAAGGCGTCCTCCGCTCCGTCGATGTCGCCCAGCGTCCGCCGAGCCACGCCGAGGTTGCACCAGGCAGGCGCCAGCGAGCCGTCCAGCCCCAGCGCCCGCTCGTACAGCTCGACCGCCTCGGCAAGCTGGCCCGCCCGGTGCAGCTGCATTGCCAGCTTCGTCGCGTCGACGGCCACGATGCGGGCTCGCTCGGCAGGGTCCTTCACCGAGAGGAGCCTACGCCGGGCGCGCGATCCCAACGAGCACAGCGCCCGCTATGGTCCCCGCCGTCGCCGCCCCCAACCCGCGGCGCAGGAGGAATCCATGGGCAACCCCACCGCCGTCTTCGACACGAGCGTCGGCACCATCAAGGCCGAGATCTACCTGGACCAGATGCCGATCACGGCGCAGAACTTCATCGATCTCGCCAACTCGGGCTTCTACGACGGCCTGCACTTCCACCGCGTGATCAACAACTTCATGCTCCAGTTCGGCTGCCCCCACAGCAAGGACCCGACCAGCCCCCGCGCCGGGACCGGCGGACCGCCCCACGGGAACATCCGGGACGAGCACACCGCGAAGCTCTCGAACGAGCCCGGAACGCTGTCCATGGCAAACACCGGCCGTCCGAACTCCGGCGGCAGCCAGTTCTTCATCAACACCGTCCACAACAACTACCTGGACTGGTTCTCCCCCGGTCCCAGCAAGCACCCCGTGTTCGGCAAGGTCACCGAGGGCATGGACGTGGTGAAGACCATCGAGACGACCCGCACGGTGCGCGACCGCCCCGTGACCCCCGTCCAGGTCCGCTCGATCAAGATCGTCGAGGGTTGAGCCCTCCGCGCGCCGGGATCAGGAGATGCGACGTCCCTGGTCCCGCAGCAGCGCGTACTCCGTGATGTCGACGAGGCCCGGCTCCATCCCCGGAGCCGCGGCCTCCGTAGACCGCGACGTGACCGGCACGTGCTTGAACCCCTCGTCCAGCGGCAGCTGGCGGTGTGGGTCCACCGAGAGCCACCGCACGAGGTGGTGCATCCGGCGCGCCGGCGCCCCGCCCGACAGGGCCCCCAGCATCTTGAAGTCGAAGGTGTCCGAGCGGAAGCGGAGGCAGACGGGCGTGTCGCGCAGGAACACGTCCAACACCCAGATCGTGCGCCCATCCGGCTGGTCGAAGCTCGCGAGGGCTCCGTAGCCGAGCCGCTCCCGTGGCAGCGTCTCCGCCCGCCCGTCCGCGAGCTGGAGGGTCACCGGCCCCGGCGCGATCCCGTCGGCCCGCACGACCGTCATGGGCAGGATCCCGTCGAGCCAGTACCCGCGCTCCACCATGAGCACCTCGGCGCCGGCGAGGCGGAGGTCGCGGGCGAGGTTGTTCAGCACCCGTGGGTCGTCGCCCGAGGCCACGAGGCTGGGCACCTGGCGCTTCAGGGTGAGACCCGCCGTGTACAGGTCCTGGCCGGTGGCATTGGCCACGGCGAGGCGCAGGTTGTCGTCGTCGACGAGACCGTCGTCGCTCGGGAGCAGCAGCAGGCGGAACCGCGCGTCCCGGTCGCCGAAGGGTCCCCGCCCCGTGCTCAGGGACAGCAGCAGGGGATCCTGCGCCCAGTCCGGCTCGAGCTCCGGGTCTCCCGCGGCGATGGGGCCGCCCCACTGCTCGTCGTCGAGGAGGTCCGGGAAGTCGTCCAGCACCGAGATCATCTGGGTCGGGTCGTCCTCGCCCACGCCGAGGGCGGACATCGCGCGCACGCTGCGGCTGTCTTCCCACAGCGGGTCCGGCGCCCCCGGATCGGCGGCGGCTCCGACCTCCGGCAGGGCGATCTCGAGGTCGCTCGCCGCCAGGGGGTCGAGCGACTGGGACGGCGCCTCTTCCGTGTCCGGCTCGTCCATCACCTCGTCGATGTCCAGCGGCATGTCGAGGCTGATCTCGATGGAGGACTGGACGGCCCACTCGTCCTCGATGGGCTCCTCGTCCCCGCTCGGCGGGTCGACCGTGGGGATCTGCGAGCTCGTGGACATGGACGGGCGGATGGCCTTCATCCGCCCCGTGCTGGGGGGGACGATCCGCTGGCCCTGGGGCCCGACGCCGATGGCTGGCATGCGCCCAGTGGTCACCGTCACCGGGGGGTGGGAGTCGGTGATGAAGCCGTCGGGGACGGCGGAGAACTGCCCGGACATCCCGTGGGCGTCGTCGATGCCCCGGGCTTGCTTCTGGACCGAGCGGAGGAACTCCGCGGGGAGGAGCGAGCGACGCGCGGGCGTCAGTCCTTCGAGGAGGCGGATCGCGCGGCGGGCGGCGTCCTTGTCGTCCCGGGGGCCGCCCTGGTCGGGAGACGCGGCGCCGAGCCACTGGCCGCAGGACATGCAGCGCATGAAGTGCGGGCCGTTGGGACGGCCGCAGGAGCTGCACAAGCGCATCGCCCCCAAAGTGTGCTCCTCACCCAATCTCCGCCCGTCGGACCGACCAGCGGCGGGCGCAGTATAGCCGCGGGCGCGAGGCTCCTCCGTCGGGGCTCCGGCCTCAGCGCCCGAAGGCGAGGAACCGCTTCATCAGGCTCGCGACGAACGGCGTGAGGCGGGTGCGGTTGTACTGCCCCCCGAGCCGAGCGAACACCTCGGCCTTGGTCGGGTAGGGATGGATCACGTCGCCGAGGGCGCCGAGCCCCAGTCCCCCCGCCATCGCTACGGACAGCTCGCTCACGAGGTCCCCCGCGCCGGGCCCCACGACCGTGGCCCCGAGGATGCGATCGCTGTTCGCCGCGATGTGGACCCGCGCGAAGCCGTCGGTCGTGCCGTCGAGGATCGCGCGGTCGTTGCTAGCGAGCTGCTCGGTGAAGGTCCGCGTCTCGATCCCCCGCTCCGCGATCTCCGTGAGCGTGAGCCCCACGTGGGCGACTTCAGGGTGGGTGAAGGTGACCCAGGGGACGTTCAGGGCGGACAGGCGCGCGCGGCCGAAGAACAGCGCGTTGCGGATGGCGATGCGCGCCGTGTGGTCGGCGGCGTGGGTGAACTGGAAGCGCTGCGCCACGTCGCCGGCTCCGAAGATGCGGCGGTTCGTGGTGCGCAGGTGGTCGTCCACCGTGAGGCCCTTGCGGTCGTAGGCAACGCCGGCTGCCTCGAGGCCGAGCCCCTCGACGTTCGGCGACCGACCCACGGCGACGAGGATCGCGTCTGCGTCGATAACCTCGGTGTCTTCGCCCGCGGAGATCGAGAGGCGGGAGGCTCCTCCGCTGCCCTCGACGGCGTCGAGGGTCCAGCCGAGGCGCATCGTGACCCCATCCTCTCGCAGCGCCGCGTCCACCAGCGCCGAGGCGTCCGGGTCTTCGCGCGGGAGCACCCGGTCTGCGAGCTCCACGAGCGTCACCTCTGCCCCGAAGCGAGCGAACGCCTGGGCGAGCTCGCAGCCGATGACCCCACCCCCGATGACCGCGAGGCGCCGCGGCAGCTCGGTGAGGGAGAAGACGGTCTCGTTCGTGAGGAACCCCGCGTCGGCGAGGCCCGGGATGGGTGGGACGAAGGCGCGGGCTCCGGTGGCGATGACGGCCTTGCGGAACCGCAGCGTCGCGCCCGCCACCGACACGGTGTCCTTTCCCGAGAAGGTCGCGTCCCCGAGGAAGACGTCGATCCCGGCGTCCGAGAAGCGGGCGGCCGAGTCGTGGTGGGAGATCCCGGCGCGGAGCCGGCGCATCCGCTCCATCACGGCGCCGAAGTCCACGGGCGGCAGGCCGCCCTCCTCCAGCCCTGGCACCCGCACACCGACCGCGTGGGCGTCCCGCACGTCCGCGGCTGCGTGGGCGGATCGGAGGAGCGCCTTGCTCGGCACGCAGCCGAAGTTGAGGCAGTCGCCCCCCATCATGTGCCGCTCCACGAGCGCCACCTTCGCCCCGAGGCCAGCCGAGCCCATCGCGGTCACGAGCCCGGCCGTCCCCGCTCCGATGACGACGAGGTCGTAGCGGGGCGCGGGCGTGGGGTTCGTCCAGTCCGGGGGATGGACCTGGCCCCAGAGCTCCTGGTTGTGCTCGTCCCAGGGGGCGAGGGGATGGGACACGGGGCACCTCCGCGATGGTGTGGCCGGAGCCTTAGAGCACGAGGGTAGGATGCGTGTCACCCGGCCTCGCCCCCCACCTCGCCCTCGGGACGCCTCTGTTGATCTCCCTCGGCCCCTTCCAGCTCGAGACCCCCCTGGGACGCGGCGGGATGGCGGCGGTGTGGCGAGCGCATCACCGGGAGTACGGCTCGCCGGTGGCGGTGAAGGTCCTCGTTGGCGACGGGGTGCGAAACCCCCTGTTCTTCAAGACCTTCCGCAGCGAGGCCCGAGGAGCGGCGGGGCTCGATCACCCAGGCATCGTCTCGGTCTTCGACCACGGGCTGACCTCGCCCGCCGACGCGGACGCGAGCGAGGGGGTCCTGGCCGCCGGGAGCCCCTACCTCGTGATGGAGATCGCGGGGCCGGGGACCCTCGCGCCCCACAAGGGGCAGCTCCCGTGGCCCGAGCTGCGGGCCGTGCTCCTCGGCCTCCTGGATGCCCTCGCGCACGCTCACGCCCGCGGCGTCGTCCACCGGGACATCAAGCCGGCCAACGTGCTCGTCGGGAACGACGGGACGGTGAAGCTGACCGACTTCGGCCTCGTGCATGCCTTCACCGCGGACGGCGCGGGGGCGACGGGAGCGGAGTTCATGGGGACGCCGGCGTACATGGCGCCCGAGCAGCTCGAGGTCCGCTGGCGCGACTTCGGACCGTGGACCGATCTGTACGCCCTGGGTTGCCTCGGCTGGGCTCTCGCCACGGGCGCGCCCCCGTTCGGCACGCACCTGTCGAGCGAGCAGGCGCTCACCGCCCACATGAAGCTCCCCCTGCCGCCGCTGCTCCCGGTGATGCCTGTGCCCGCCGGGTTCGAGGGCTGGCTCCGGCGCCTGCTCGCCCGGGAGCCCCGGCAGCGGTTCCAGCGGGCGGCCGACGCGGCGTGGGCCCTCGGCTCCCTGGGGAAGGCGGAGGTGGCTTCAGCCCTCCTGGCCCCCGCCTCGGGACGGGTCCGCGCCGCCGAGCCCCACACCGTGATCCTCCCCGACGCGGCGACCCAGGCGGTGGAGCCGGAGGCCGCGAACACAGAGCTGATGGAGACGACCGCGCCGCCCCGCCGCGCCCCCGCCACGAGACCCGGGGCGCAGCCCTACGGCCACCCGGGGATGCCGCCCACCCCCGACGACTGGCGGCGAGGAGCGACCCAGGGCAACGACGCCTGGATCGCCGGAGTCGGGTTGGGGGTCTACGGGTCGCGGCGCGTGCCCCTCGTGGGGCGGGACGCGGAGCGGGACCTGCTCTGGAAGTCGCTGCGCGAGGCCCAGACCAGCCGGAGCCCCCGGGTGCTGCTCCTCGAAGGCGCAGCGGGCTGTGGCAAGACGCGGCTGGCGCGGTGGGTCGCCGAGCGGGCCCACGAGCTCGGCGCCGCGACCGTCCTGGTGGCGACCCACGGCGCGCTGGCCGGGCCGTCCCACGGTCTGGCCCCCATGCTCGCCCGCTTCGGACGCTTCGACGGGCTCGAAGGGCGCCAGGCCCGCCGACGGGTCGCGCGGCTCCTCGCCGAGCGGGGTCGCTTCGCCGAGGACGAGATCGACGCCGTCACCGCTCTGCTCGCCCCGTCGGGGGCCCGCCAGCGGGTCCGGTTCCGCAACCCGGAGGAGCGCTTCCTCGCGCTGCGCCGCCTCCTCGCCGTCATCGCGCAGGAGCGCACCGTCGTCCTGGTCCTCGATGACCTGCACTTCGGGGTGGAGACCCTCTCGTTCCTCAACCACCTGCTCGCGAGCGATGTTCCCTGTCCGCTGCTCGCCGTGGGCACGGTCCGCGACGATCTCCTCGCGGAGCGCCCCGCCGAGGCCGCGCTCGTGGGGGACCTCGTCGCGCGTCCCGAGGTGCGCCCCCTGTACGTGGGCCCGCTCCCCGAGGAGCACCGCGCCGGCCTGGTTCGGGGGCTCCTCGGCCTGGAGGGGGCGCTGGCGGAGGCCGTGGAGCGGCGCACCGCCGGCAACCCCCTGTTCGCAGTGGAGCTCGTGGGGGACTGGGTTCAGCGCGGCCTCCTCGTGGCCACGGACTCGGGCTTCGCCCTGCGCGACGGCGCCGACGCCCACCTCCCCGACGACCTGCACGCCGTGTGGCAGGAGCGGGTCGAGCGCTTCCTCGCGGGCCGGTCGCGCCACGACGGCCAGGCCCTCGAGCTGGCGGGCGTCCTGGGCACCGTGGTCCATGCCTGGGAGTGGGAGCAGGTCGTGGGGCTCGCCGAGCTCGCGCCGAGCAAGACCCTCATCGACGACCTGGTGAATCGGCGCCTCGCCCGGCTGGACGGCGAGGGGGTCTTCGACCAGCTCCGCTTTGCCCACGCGATGCTGCCCGAGACCCTGATCCGCCGGGCTGCGGAGGCCGGGCGCCTCGAAGAGCACCACAGCGCCTGCGCCGCGATGCTGGCCGGGCGCCGGGACACGGACAGCGTCGTGCGGCGCGGACGCCACCTGTTCGCCGCGGGGCGTCGACGGGCGGCGCTCCAGCCGCTGTCCGAGGCGATCGCCGCCCTCTTGAGCTCGGGGGACCTGCCCCGGGCCGGCTCGCTTCTGACGCTCTACGAGGACGCGGTCGCCCGAACGAAGCGCCTCGAAGGGCACCCCGCCGCCCTGCGGGCGAAGGTCCTCCGTGCCCGCGTCGGTCGCCTCAAGGGCGAGCTCAAGGACGCGGCCGCCCTCGCGCGCACCGCCATGGAGGCGGTGGTCGGTCGGGAGGGCCCCGAGGCCCAGGCGGTCTACCGCGACGCGCTGATCGAGCTCGGCAACTGCCGCGTCCACATGGGGGACCTCGCCGAGGCGCGCATCCACCTGTCCGAGGCCCTGCGGTTGTCGAGCCGGGCGAGCGACTCGGCGGCCATCGCGCTGTGCCGTCGGCAGCTGGCCTACGTCCGCATGTCCGAGGGCGAGCTGGTGGGTGCCACCCGCGAGGCCCGCAGCTCGATCTTCGCTGCCGAGGAGGGGGGAGACAGCGCGGAGGTTGCTCAGGGCTACCAGATCCTGAGTCGCTGCCTCCTGCTGCAAGGCAAGCCGGAGGAGGCCGCGTTCACGCTCGAGGAGGCGCGCCTGCGGTTCGAGCGGGTGGGGGCGCGCTGGGGTGTCGCCACCGCCTTGAACTCGCTGGGGGAGATTGCGCGGGAGCAAGGCGACGCCGAGCGCGCCGAGCGGGCCTACCGGGACGCGGCGAACCGGTACGCGGCCATCGGGTCGGGCGATGGCGTCTACCCCCGCGCGAACCTCGGGCTGCTCCTCGTCGAGCTGGGGCGGTGGCGCGAGGCGCTCGACGTCCTGCTGCCGCTTCGCCAGGAGGTCGCCGCCCAGCGACGAGGGACCATGGAGGCCGCCGTCGCGGTCTCGCTCCTCGCCCCGTTGGCTGCGCAGGGGCGCTGGGACGAGGTGGACCTGTTCGTGCTCCGGGGAGCCGCGCTGCTCGAGGAGACGGGCTTCGTGGAGCCGGATCTGGCCCGCAAGGCGTCCCTGGCGGGAGATCTCGCCCTCGAAGGCGGACAGGAGGAGCGGGCGAGGGCCGCCTGGGAGATCGCCCGGGACCAGTGGGCCGCGCTCGGGCGCGACGAGGAGCGGGACATCGTCGAGGCGAAGCTCGTCGCCCTCGATGCCTGAGCGCCCCGAGCCCGGATCCGCCTCCTGACTCCTCACGTCGGTTGCGGCGGATCCACTGGTTGTGGCCCGGCCGAACGGGGGGCACGCTGAGCGCACCGTGGCTGCCTCCGATCCCCTCGCTCCATTCCACCCCGCCACCCGCGCGTGGTTCGACCGCGCCTTCGCCGCGCCCACCGAGGTGCAAGCCCAGGGGTGGCGGCACATCGCGGCCGGCGGGCATGCGCTGCTCATCGCGCCCACGGGCAGCGGCAAGACCCTGGCCGCCTTCCTGTGGGGGATCGATCGCCTCGGGCGCCTGGCCGACGAGGTGCAGCCCGGCGTGCGTGTCCTGTACGTCTCGCCGCTCAAGGCGCTGGCCTACGACGTGGAGCGCAACCTGGTGGCGCCGCTCGTGGGCGTGTCCCAGGCGGCGGCGCGCCTCGGCGAGTCCTTCCGGGCGCCCGAGGTCTTCGTGCGGACCGGCGACACCCCGAGCCGGGACCGCCAGCGGTTCAAGAAGACGCCGTCGGAGATCCTCGTCACCACTCCGGAGTCGCTGTACCTGCTGCTGGGATCCCAGTCGCGCGAGGCTCTGCGCACCGTCCACACCGTCATCGTCGACGAGGTCCACGCCCTCGCTCCGACGAAGCGGGGCGCCCACCTGGCCCTCACGCTGGAGCGCCTGGACGCCCTGTGCGTCGCTCCGCCCCAGCGCATCGGGCTCTCGGCGACGGTGCGGCCGCCCAAGGAGGTGGCCCGCTTCCTCGGCGGAGACCGTGACGTGGCCATCGTGGACACCTCGGCGAAGCCCAACCTGGACCTCTCCATCGTGGTGCCGGTGGAGGACCTGTCGAACCCGAAGCCGCCGCCCCAGGCGATCGAGGTCTCCGACGATCTGCTCGGCGACGACGAGGAGGAGGGCGACCACGACTACGCATCCGACGGGATGGGGTACGGCGCATTCCAGGGCGCCTCGCCCGCGAAGGGGATCTGGGCGGCGATGCAGCCGCGGCTCCTCGAGCTGATCCGCGCCCACCAGAGCACGATCGTCTTCGTGAACAGCCGGTCGCTCTGCGAGCGGCTCGCCCGGCGCCTGAACGAGCTCGACGGAGGGGAGGGGCCCCCGCTGGTCCGCGCCCACCACGGATCCGTCTCCCACGCCCAGCGCAAGGAGATCGAGGAGGCGCTCAAGGAGGGGCGGCTGCGGGGCATCGTCGCGACGAGCTCCCTGGAGCTGGGCATCGACATGGGGGCCGTGGATCTGGTGATCCAGGTGGAGTCGCCGGGGTCGACGGCCCGCGGGCTCCAGCGGGTCGGACGCGCCGGGCACCAGGTGGGCGCGGTCTCGCGGGCGCGGATCTTCCCGAAGTACCCCGGCGATCTGCTGGAGGCCGCCGTGGTGGCCGAGCGCATGACCCGCGGCGACCTCGAGCCCGTGGTGGTGCCTCGCAACGCCCTGGATGTCCTCGCGCAGCAGATCGTGGCCATGACCTCGGTCCAGGACTGGACCGTGGACGAGCTGGAGGCCGCGGTCCGCCGGGCCTACGGGTTCGCCGAGCTGTCCCGGGACGCGCTCGTCTCCGTGCTCGACATGCTCGCCGGCCGCTATCCCTCCACGGACTTCGCGGATCTGCGCCCCCGCATCAACTGGGATCGCACGACGGACACCCTGACCGGCCGCAAGGGCAGCAAGATGCTGGCGCTCCAGAACGCGGGGACCATCCCGGACCGGGGGCTGTTCACGGTCCACCTCGGCCCCGAGGGACCGCGGGTCGGCGAGCTCGACGAGGAGATGGTCCACGAGTCCCGGGCCGGGGAGACGTTCGTGTTGGGCGCGTCCACCTGGCGCATCGAGCAGATCACGCGGGACCGGGTCATCGTCTCGCCCGCGCCAGGGGAGCCGGGCCGCATGCCGTTCTGGCACGGCGACGGCCCCGGCCGGCCCATCGAGCTGGGGCGCGCGCTGGGGGAGTTCCTCCGGGAGGTGGGCTCGCGGACCGACGAGGAGGCGACCGCCTGGCTCGCGGACCGGGTGCCCATGGGCGGGTTCGCGACGAGCAACCTGCTGTCCTACGTGCGGGAGCAGCAGGAGGCGACCGGCACGCTGCCCACCGACCGGGCGGTCACTATCGAGCGCTTCCGGGACGAGCTCGGCGACTGGCGCATCTGCATCCTCACGCCGTTCGGCGCCCGGGTCCACGCGCCCTGGGCGCTGGCCCTCGAGGCGACCCTCGGCTCCTTGGCCGGGTTCGTGGTGCGGGCCATGTGGAGCAACGACGGGATCGTGCTGCGCCTCGCCGACAACGGGGAGGACGAGCTGTCGCTGCCCACCCTGGACGCGCTCGTCCCCGACCCGGACGAGGTCGAGGAGCTGGTGGTCGAGCAGGTCGGTGGCTCCGCGCTCTTCGCGTCGCTGTTCCGGGAGAACGCAGGCCGGGCCTTGCTCCTGCCGCGGAAGCGGGTCGGCAAGCGCACCCCGCTGTGGGCTCAGCGCCTGCGGTCCCAGACGCTGCTCGGGGTGGCGCGGAAGTACCCCGCGTTCCCCATCGTCCTGGAGACGTACCGGCAGGCGCTGCGTGACCACTTCGATCTGCCGGCGCTCATCGAGCTGCTGCAGCAGATCCGGTCGCGGACGGTGCGCCTCGAGGCCGTGGAGACAACGAGCGCATCGCCGTTCGCCCGTTCGCTCGTCTACCGCTACGTCGCCGAGTACCTGTACGACGGCGACGTCCCCGCCGCGGAGCGCCGGGCCCAGGCGCTCACCCTCGACCGCGACCTGCTGCGGGACCTGCTGGGCCAGGAGGAGCTCCGGGACCTGCTTGACGCCTCGGAGCTGGCGCGGCTCGAGGACGAGCTCCAAGGGTTGGTGACCGACCGGAAGGCCCGCCACGCCGACGCGCTAGCGGATCTCCTCCGCAAGCTCGGGGACCTGACCGACGGCGAGGTCGCCGAGCGCTGCGAGGACGGCGCCGACGTGGCCGGCTGGCTCGATGCGCTGTCCCGCTCCCGCCGTGTGGCCCTGGTGCGCATCGCGGGCGAGGCCCGCTGGATCGCCGCCGAGGACGCGGGGCTCGTGCGGGACGCTCTCGGCGTGGTCATCCCTCCCGGCCTGCCGGCCGCCTTCCTGGAGTCGTCTCCCCGGCCGCTTCCCCAGCTGCTGCGCCGCTACGCGCGGACCCATGGGCCGTTTGCGCCGGCCGAGGTCGCCGAGCGCTTCGGCCTGCCGCTGGACGCGGTGCGTCGCGCGGCGGCGGTGCTGGTGGACGAGGGCACGCTGCTGGTCGGCGCCTTCCGGCCCGGCGGTCGCGGCGAGGAGTGGTGCGCCCCCGAGGTGTTGCGGACCTTGCGCCGCCGGACGCTCGCGCGCCTGCGGGGGGAGGTGGAGCCCGTCGAGGCCCCGGCGTACGCGCGCTTCCTCCTCGACTGGCACGGCGTGGCGCTGCCGGATCGGTCGGGCCCCGGCTCAATGGAGCGGCTGCGCGCGGTGGTGGCCCAGCTGGAGGGGATCCCGCTGCCGTTCAGCGAGCTGGAGGACCGCATCCTCGCGAGTCGGATCCCCGGCTTCCAGCCGCGGATGCTCGACCAGCTCGGCGCCTCGGGGGAGCTCGTGTGGGTGGGGTGCGGCGCGCTCGGCGCCTCCGACGGCAAGGTGGCCCTGTATCGCCGAAGCCGCCTCGGCAAGCTGACGCGCACCGGAGACGAGGCGCCCCCGGACGATGACCTCCACCGGGTGATCCTCGCCCACCTCGCCGAGCGAGGGGCCTCCTTCACGGTGGACCTGACCCTGGTCTCGGACGCCCCGCGCAAGGAGCTCGAAGAAGCCCTGTGGGACCTCGTGTGGGCGGGCCTCGTGACGAACGACACCTTCGGCCCGCTGCGGAGCCTCGGCCGACGCTCGAAGCGGCGGGGACCCGCGGGAGTGGCTGCGGGCGGGCGCTGGTCGCTCGTGGACCGCCTGCGCTTCGGCGACCCGTCCGACACCGAGCGGGCCCACGCCCTCGCGCTGATGATGCTCGAGCGGTGGGGCCTAGTGGCGCGGGAGATGGCGGCCGGCGAGTCGCTGCCGGGGGGCTTCACCGCCATCTACAAGGTCCTCGCGGCGATGGAGGAGTCGGGGACGGTGCGGCGCGGCTGGTTCTGCGAAGGGTTGACGGGCGCGCAGTTCGCCATGCCCGGCGCCGTCGACCGCCTCCGCGGGGCTCGGAACGCGGCGGAGACCCCGGACGTGCGGCTCCTCGCGGCCGTCGATCCGGCGAACCCCTACGGGGCAGCGCTGCCCTGGCCGCCGCCGCCCGAGGGGAACCGGGGCGCAGGACCGCGGCGAGTGGCGGGGGCCTCGGTGGTGCTCGTGGACGGGGAGCTCGCCCTGTGGCTCGGCAAGGGAGGCAAGAGCCTGCTCACCTGGCCCCGCGCGGACCACCCGGAGCTCCTGTCGCTGGCGCTGGGCGTCCTGCCCCACGCGGCCCGGCGCACGCGCAGGCGCGCGCTCACCGTGGAGAAGATCGACGGGGAGCCGGCGACCGCCTCGGACCGCAAGACGGCGTTGCTCGAGTCGGGGTTCGTGGTGGACTACCGGGGACTCACGCTCGAGGTCGACTGAGGGGTGCCCGAGGGCGACACGATCCACTTCCTCGCGGAGCGGCTGCGGCCCGTGCTGGTGGGGTCGACCCTGCGGAATGTCTATCTGCGGGAGGTCCCCGGCGCGAACGCGCTCGAGGGCGGGTCCGTCACCGGCGTGCGGTCGGTGGGCAAGCACCTCCTCATCGACGTCTCCAGTGAAGATGGGGAGCGGATCCTCCGGACGCACCTGGGGATGACCGGCCGATGGAGGACGGTGCCGCCGGGGCGGCCGCGCCCGGCGGAGCTGCGGGTCGCTCTGCGGGCCGGGGACGACGGGCCGGAGCTGTGGTGCAGCAAGGCGCCGCAGGTGGAGGTCTTCCTGGCGCGGGACGAGCGGCGTCACCCCGCGCTGTCGCGGCTGGGCCCGGATCTGCTCGGGGAGGTCGACTTCGATGTGATCGTTCGGAGGGTACGGGAGCGGGCCCCCGCCGACGTGGCGGCCATGCTCCTCGACCAGGGGACCGCCGCCGGGCTCGGCAACGTCTACAAGTGCGAGGTGCTGTTTCGGGGGGGCGTGCATCCGCGGGTGGCGCCGGGCGAGCTCTCGGACGACGTGATCGCCGGCTTGTACCGGGACGGTGCCTGGCTGCTGGGGAAGAACAAGAGCCGAGGGCGGCGGGTGACGACGCTGGGTCCCATCGGCGCGGAGGCGCGCGTTCGTGGGATCGACCATTTCGTGTACGAGCGCGCGGCACGCCGGTGTGTGCGCTGCCGAGACGTCGTGCGTTTGACCCGACAAGGTGAGCAACTCCGTCCCACGTTCTGGTGCCCTACCTGCCAACCCGGCCGCTGATCCGCCCACGGGATTCGAAGAGCGGTGCCAAGAGGGGACAGAGGGGCGACAACGCCGCACTGCGAGCGGCATTCGGATGTGATTGAATCGCGCCGGCCCGCGGGATCGGGCCGCAGGAGGTATCGATGGTTCGCTGGCTGACGCTGTTTCTGATGGTCGCGCTGACCGCTCCGCTCGGGGCGTTCGCGCAGGGGGACGAAGGCGGCGACGCCGCAACGACGGAGGAATCTCCGAAGAAGACGAAGGGCGGTGACACCGCCGCCGAGGGCGACGCCGAGGCCGCCGAGGGCGAGGCCGCCGAGGGTGATGCCGAGGCCGAGGCCGCCGAGGAAGGCGCCACCAAGGGCAAGGGCGAGAGCGCTGCCGACCGCGCGGCGCGCGAGGCGGAGGAAGCTGCCGCCGCCGAGGCCGCCGCCGCCGAGGCCGCCGCTGCCGAAGCCGCCGCCGCTGCCGAGGCCGAAGCTGCCGAGGCCACCGACGCCGACGCGGTGGCTGCCGCTGAGGCGGCCGCGGCCGAGGCGGAGAAGAAGAAGGTCAAGCCGAGCCTCGTCGCCGAGGGCGGCGTCGTCTGGCTGTCGGGCAACACCGCCTCCGTCGTCGCGAACGGCGCCATCCACTTCGGCCTGAGCGGCGGGCGCCATGCCTTCATGCTCGACTTCGGCGGCAACTACGGCCGCGCGGTCTTCGATACCAACGAGGACGGCAAGACCGAGGTCGGCGTGGACGAGTGGGCCACGAGCGCCACGCGCATCTTCGGCAAGGCTCGGTACGACCTGTCGATCATCCCCGACGTGAACTCCATCTACGTGAGCGCGGGCGGGTTCCACGACCCCTTCGCCGGGTACATCTACCGCCTGCGGGGCGACGTCGGTTACGGCCACAAGATCGTCAACACCGATGTCCACAAGCTCAACGCGGAGGCCGGCTTCAACTACACGCGTGAGTTCATCGTCGACGACCCCACCACCGACGTGGACGACCCGGCTGCGGCGCGGACGAACAACTTCGTCGGTGCGCGGCTGTACGCCGGATACACGCTGACCCCGAACGACAGGTTCGGGTACTACCTGAACGTCGAGACCCTCATCGGTGGCGCCGACAACGTGGACGGCACGTTCGACGGTCGGCTCCTGCTCGACACGGGCATCACGGCGAACCTGAGCAAGATCTTCTCGATCAAGATCGGCTTCGCCATGGACTTCGACTACGTGCCGCCCGACGTGGACGGCATCGACGGACCGGACATCAAGGCGCTGGACACCACGACCAGCTTCACCATCGTCGCGACGCTCTTCTGAGCGAAGGGGAGGAAGACCAATGAACCAGGAACAGATCCAGGGATACATCGACACCGCGATCAACATGACCGTAGAGTACGCGCCGAAGGTGCTCGGCGCCCTCGTCGTCCTCATCATCGGCCGCTGGCTGGCCGGGCGCGTCGGCAAGCTCGCCGGCGCCGCGCTGCGCCGCGCGAAGATCGACGAGACCCTCGCCATCTTCGGCTCGACGGTCGCGCGCTACGCGGTGCTGGGCTTCACGGCGCTGGCGTGCTTGAACCTGTTCGGCATCGAGACCACCAGCTTCGTCGCCGCCCTCGCGGCCGCCGGCTTCGCGGTCGGTCTGGCCCTGCAGGGCTCGCTGGGCAACTTCGCCTCGGGTGTGATGCTGCTCATCTTCCGGCCGTTCTCGGTCGGGGACGTGATCACCGCCGGGGGAGAGACTGGCGAGGTGAAGTCTCTCGGCATGTTCGCAACCACCCTGCAGACCCCCGACTTCAAGGTCATCACGGTGGCCAACGGGGCCGTCACGGGCGGGAACATCACGAACTACACGTCGTTCCCGAAGCGCCGAGTCGACGTGAACGTGGGCGCGGCCTACGACGCTGAGCCGCTCAAGGTGAAGGAGGTCCTGAACAAGATGATGGACGCCATCCCCGAGGTGGACAGCAGCGAGGCGATCGCCACCATCCTCACGGGCCTCGGAGCCAGCTCCGTGGACTACCAGATGCGGGCCTACTGCGAGCACAAGGACTACTGGACGGTCCTCGAGAAGATGAACCAGGGCGCCTGGTACGCCCTGAACGAGGCCGGCATCGGCATCCCGTACCAGACGCTCGACGTGCACATCGTCTCGGACGTGAAGCACAAGGAGTAGGCGCCCCAGTCAGAAGATGTGGTTCACGTCGAAGTAGACGCCGAGCCCGTCGGGTGACCAGCCCACGTCGGCGCGGACGACGAACGTCCCGCCCCACTGGATTCGGAGCCCGCCCCCCACGCCGACGGCCAGGCCCAGCGCCTCGCCGTCGAGCGTGGGCTCGCGGCGCCAGTCCGCCCAGACCCGCCCAGTGTCGAAGAACCCGATGAGCCCCGCGCTCAGCGGGCGCTTGAAAAAGTTGAACCGGATGAGCTTCGTGCGCAGCTCGAGGTTCCCCATGAGCTTCACCTTGCCGTGGTACCGCTGCAGGGGCACTCCCCGCACGCTGGTCGCGCCGCCAGGCCCGAAGTCGGGCCACTGCCCCGAGAACCGGGCGAGCTCCTGGAATGGGGGCTGCCCGAACAGCCCGTCGGCCATGACCCGGCCCGCCACCACGATCCAGTCGCCGAGCAAGGACCCGTAGAACCGGGCTTGCAGGTGCAGTCCGCCGTACCCGCCGGCCTGCTCGATCGTTGGCCCGCCCCGCACCCCGAGCTCATGGAACATCCCCCGGTTCGGGGCGATCTCGTTGTCGCGGGTGTCGTAGACGAGCCCCGCGGTCGCCTCGACGACACCGTGGCGCTCGGCGCCCACGAGGAAGCGGGTCAGGTTCTCGTCGGGGCTGGCGAGGTCCTCGGCGAGCTTCGTGCCCTCGGTGATGTTCGGCCAGGTCCACCACACACGCAGGGCGCCGTAGGCGAACACCGGCCCCGAGATGCGCGCCAGGGCCTCCACGTTCAGCTCAGGGCGGATCATCCCGTACTCGTTGTACCGGCGGGCCTCAGCCCAGCGCTCGGGCTCCGCTTCCCGGTCGATGTCCTGCCAGGGCTTCGTGTCGGACGTCGCGTTGCCGATGCCGTAGTACCCGACGTTGATCTGCTGGCGGTAGCGAATCGTGGCGCGGAGGCGGAGGCGGTCGTTGGCAAGTCCGGGCAGGTCCAGGCGGAGGTAGTGGTGTTGGAAGGTCACGCGGACGCCGCCCGACGGGTTCGGCCCGAGGTACAGGAAGAGCTGGGCGCTCACGCGCGCCTTGAACGGGTCGTAGTCGGGGTGGAAGCGGGCGATGTCGCCGATCACCCCGAAGCCGAAGCCCAGGTTCGAGTCGTAGGCAGCGCCCGGGAGGACGGAGACCTCGGTCTTCTTCTCGGCGGGGTCCGCGGGCGGGGGCTCTCCGTCAGGAGACCCATCGGGCGCGGGCTCGTTCTCAGGAGCCTCGGGCTCGTCCTCGGGAGCCTCGGGCTCGTCCTCGGGAGCTTTCGGCTCTTCCTCGGGCGTCTCGGCCCAGCCCGCCGTCGGCGCCGCGAGGACCAGCCCCAGGACGAGGGCCGCAGCCCTCATGCCCAGCGGAACGCTTCCATCGTCTGGCTCTCGTCGTAGTCGTGCTCGAAGCCGGTGGCCTCCCGGAAGAGGGCGTCATCGATGACCACGGGGTACTTCATGTGGGCGGTGGCGCCCGCCGGCAGCCGAGGGAGGCCGAGCCGTCCGAGCGCCCGGGGCAGCAGCCCCTCGGGGATGGGGATCCGTCGGCGACCGGTCACCTCGATGAGGGTCGACAGAGGCACGGGCTGGGGGCCCGCGACGTTGAACACGCCATTGAGCTTCTGGTCCAGCGCGGCGCAGATCCCCTTCGCCGCATCCTCCTCGTGGATGAACTGGAAGAGGGGGTCGAAGCCGGGGATCGCCGGCACCAGCGGCCCGCGCAGGAACGAGGCCAGGGTCCCGTGGCGGGATGGCCCCAGCGTGTAGCAGGCCCGCAGTACGGCGGTCTTCATCTTGGGGAACCGCCACAGGGCCGAGCCGGCGTACAGGTCGGCCGCGACGAGGTCCGCGAGCTCGGGGAAGGTGGTGACCGCCATGGGCGGCTCCTGCTCCGTGTGGAACAGGGGGGAGTCGGCGGCGGCGCCGTAGTAGGTGTGCCGTCCCACGAACACCACCTGCTTGACCCCGTACTTCGCCGAGAACTCGAAGATGCGCCGGGTGCCGCCCAGGTTGATGCGATTGCGCTCCGCCTTGCGCGAGGTGAAGTAGGTGACGGTCGCCATGTGGATGACGGCGTCGGGCTTCTCCGTGCGAAACACGTTCTCCGCGGGGCGCTTGCGGATGTCGGCGTTGAACATGCGCAGGCCCTTGGGCGCGTCGGGCCAGGGCCTCCGGTCGATGCCGAGGAGCTCGTGCCCCTCGAAGAGCAGCCGACGAGCGACGATGCGGCCGATGCGGCCGGCGACTCCGGTGATGAGGACCCTCACGAGTGGTCTCCAGCGGCGGGGATGGAGGTCTGGACGTCCGAGCCGTCCGGGATGGGGCGGCCGAAGTCGTTGCGGCGTCGATTCTCGACCCCGAACTCGATGAGCTCGCCGATGCGAGCCTTCACCTGCTCGACGTACTCCATGATCAAGGCGTCCTCTTCGGATCCATCGCCTTCGAAGGTCATGGGCGGCCCGTAGTAGATCTGGCAGCGGGTGGGGCGGGGGAGGGGAGCGATCCAGGGAGTCACCGGGACGTAGGGGGCCCCGACGAGCTTGCCGAGGCGGTACAGGTTCGCGACTGTCGGGATGGCCTCGCCGCCGCCGATGAAGGCGGTGGGGACGATGGGGGTCCCGGTCTGGAGCGCGAGCCGGATGAAGCCGGTGCCGAAACGAACCAGGGAGTTCCGCTGGGGGTAGAGCTTCGCGGTGCCGCGCGCTCCCTCCGGGAACACCATGAGCAGCCGGTCGTCCTCCAGGAGCCGGACGGCGTGCTCGGGGAGGCCGGTGAACTGGCCCACCCGCGAGAGGATGGTCGACGCGAACGGTGTGCTGTTGAGGAAGATCTCCGCCATCCCCTGAGCGAGGCGCGGCGGGCTCTTGTCGAGCATCAGGGACGCGATGATCATTCCCCCGTCCAGCGCGATGCCGCCGGAGTGGTTCCCCACGATCATCGTGCGCCCCCGGTCGGGGACGTTCTCGAGCCCGTACGCGTCGACGGTCAGCCACTTGCTGTAGAAGAAGTTGAGGAAGCTGAAGAACCCGCGCAGGTAGCCCTTGTCGATGCCGTACGGGTCCAGGCCGTAGCGGTTGAAGGGCAGCTCGAGCCGCTCGATCTTGGCGGCGACTTCGGGGTCGATCAATGGCACGCCGGCCTCCTCCCGGCGCACCGACCTCAGGACACGAGCATCAAGGTCCCGACGACCAGCGCCACCAGCACGACAAGGGTACTGCAACCCAGGCTCGAGGTCTTGGACCCGGCGGGCTTGTGGTGGCCGGCGGGGAGCCGGCCGGGGCGGTAGGGCTGGCCCTGGGCGTCGGCGTCGGGGGGCGGAGCCGACGGCTCGGGGGCCGGGGACGAAGGCGCTGCCTCGGTCGTCGGTGCGGCGGCCTTCTCGGACTTGGGCTGGAACTGGGCCCGCGCGGCGGGCTTCGGCTGGGTCGGCGGGCCGCCCCGCGGGACGTCGCCCTCGATGGTCACGCCGTCGGGCAGAGACGACTTTGCCCAGAGCTTCACCGGGCCATCGCCCTGGAAGTGGTGGTCGCGGGCGGACTCCCACCAGTCCGGGATGGTGCTCTCAGCGGGCATCTCGACCACGAGCTTGCCGCCGTCGAGCTGTGCGCTCTCGTATCCCTTGACCTCCACCGTGAGGCCCCGTGGGAGCTCCGCGCTCGCGGGGAAGGCGCCCCCGGTGGATCCGCCGTCCTGAGTGCCGTGCACGCGCGCGCGACGCTCGGGCGCGGGAACGGAGGCTCCGTCGGGGCCTCCGATCCAGACGCGCTGGGGGCTGTCGTCGCTGTGGGGCAGGTTCACGAACAGGTGCCCGTGGGCGTCGAATCGGACGACGCCAGCGTCAAAGACGATGCGGAACGGCTCCTTGCCAAGCATGCGCTAGCTCCTCGTTGGCGCTGGGGTGGCGCCTTGCGGATGGTGACCGGTCGTCTGGCGGGCTGCAACAGCGCGGAGGCAGCCCCGCTGTGGTCGTCGCACGCTGTGGAAAATGAAAGTGAAGAGCGTCGTGGGCGAAAGACCGGTGATCCCGGGCGGCTGCGAGAAACCCGAACGCGACGCGCGCGGGGATCTGGCTCATCGAGGCGCCCACTCCCGCAGGCAGGGTCCCCAGGATTTCAGGGCCCGCAGCGTCGATTGCAGGCCGCAAGAGAAGAGGGCGCACCCGCTGGGTTTTGGCGCCATCCACCCGCGCGTAGATAGTCATCGGCAACTCTGCCGTAAGTCATTGCAGATGTTCGGACTTCACGCTCCCGTCACGAAGCGGAGGTGCCGCGCCTTGCAGCCCCTGGGGGCGCTGGATAGTGTCTTTCTCGTCAGCGCGGCACCGCTCTTCGGGGCGATGGCGCGGTGCTCTTTCACAGTTCGGAATACGTGACGGGACCCGGGCGCCTTCGGGTGTGATGGGTCCCACCAAGAGAAGCCCATGAGGGAGCGAGTCCCGGCGGGAGGGAAACCAAACGCTGGCGACGACGGTCGACTCGGCTCCGAGCCTCGGTTCGGAGCAGCCCAGAGCCTCGGTTCTGGGCAGGCGCCACGAGCATCTGCTCGGGGTGTCAGAGCAAACCCCTGGAGGCCCGGCGCGACGGTGCAAGCGAGAGCGACTGCGAAGGCAGGACCGGAGCGAGAAAGGCCAGGAGGGGAAGGCGGTGCCGGTGACGGCGCGGCCCTCGCGAGTCGGGAAGACCCTGAAGGGCGAATCCAACCCCACGAGCGTTGACCCGGGGA